>Ga0315314_1000119_pt1 | contig 105053 bp, 104 predicted proteins | sample TDP9_MG_FD_203631 | JGI IMG/M metagenome (GOLD analysis project Ga0315314, IMG submission 203631) | Freshwater sediment microbial communities from Lake Towuti, South Sulawesi, Indonesia - TDP9 | ecosystem: Environmental > Aquatic > Freshwater > Lake > Sediment | place: Indonesia: South...
TTTCTTTAAGCAAAGCGAGTGTTGATTTTTTCAAAAAGGAAGCGGAGAAAAATCGGACGTCGTACCAGAAAATGATCCGACGGGTGATAGATTTCTACACTTCGAAGTATCAAAAAAGCGCCTAACCATTCATTCCAGCCGACCCGCCTCGGGCGGCTGAACTAAATCGTTAGACCTTCAAGGAAAATATGAGCACTCAGATCCGGACGTTGGTTACGTTCAATAGCTCGGCTTTCAACACGGCCGAGATGAAAGAGTATTTCATTAACCCCGGTTGCTTCGGTGACGACCTTGCTCGTTGTTTAATCCCGGCCAGCCGCAGCATTAGGCTTATGAAAATATAAGAAGGGTCAAAGCTACATTCTTTTCAGTTTAGGAGGCGATGATGGGCAAGATTATAAAGGAGATTGAGATTGAGGGAAAACCTGGAATTGCCTTATTTGATACGGGTTCAATTCATACTTATATTCGGACTCAATTTCTGTTGGAGGTTCCTAAAAGGACTATTATGAAACCCTACAGGGTTGCCTTAGGTGGGAGAGAGATCCAGGTGAAGGAACTTTGTGTAGTACTTGGGAAGATTGAAGGTTTAGAATTTGATGCAGAGGCAGTTCCCATTGACGAGATTGGCAGGGCAGATGGTTATGAACTGGATGCCATTATCGGTGCATTGACTATGGAGAAGTGGGAGATAAAGATTGATCCAAAGAAACAGGAGCTTGACCTCAAAGGTTTACGACGCCGCGAATTCACTGAATTCTGAAAAATAGGGGTAGTAATCATTTTAGCAGCTTAACAAATCATTACAGCGGATGACTGATAGCCACCACTGATTTTGGCGTTCGCCTTGAAGATATATGAGACTCGAAACCAACAGCCAGCGAATTCAGCAAAGAGCCGAGCAACAGGAGGAGCGCAACTGAGCATTTCATAGGCCTTTAACTTCTTTTGTAAATCTCCCTTCCATGTCCAGCCCTCAAGACACCAATATCCTTAATTTTGGCGTGTTTACCCGCTTTATAATTTGCTCTGCCTCCTTTTATGCTTTCGAAATATTCAGGGGATCTCTTGAGTCGCCTCGGAAACGTGGTTAGAATGGTGGTCATGGAAAAAACAGCGGACATTGTCATTGTCGGCGGCGGAATCATTGGGGCATCCATTGCCTTTCATCTTGCCGGCAAAGGAGCTAAAGGGGTGGCTCTTTTGGAAAAGGGGATGCTCGGGGAAGGCTCTACCGCCAAGTGCGTGGGGGGAATCCGGGCTCAGTTTTCTACGGAGATTAACATCCGTTTCTCTCTGGAGAGCTTCAAGACCTGGGACCACTTCCAAGAGCTTACGGGCGTTGATCTGGAGTTCAGAAGAGTAGGGTATTTATTCCTGGCAACGACGGAGAAGGAATGGACGATCTTCCAGGCCAATGCCCACCTCCAGCGAACTTTCGGCATCCCCGTTGAGATTCTTTCCCCCCAAGAAATAAAATACCGCTGGCCCTACCTCAAGGTGGATGACCTCCAAGGAGGAACTTTCTGCCCCTGGGATGGTTATGCCGGACCTTATGAAGCCCTGAGCGGCTTCATCAAGGGCGCCAGGGAGGGAGGCGTAAAAATTTATGAAGGGACAGAAGTGCAGCAGATCTTACAAGAAGGCGGAAAGATTGTTGGTGTGGAAACTTCCCGGGGGAAAATCGCCGCCCCCATTGTCGTCAACGCTGCCGGGCCCTATGCTGAAAGAATAGGAAAGATGGCTGGGGTGGAGGTACCGGTCAAACCCTATCGCCGTCAGATCTTTTTCACAGTTCCCTTTCCCTGGATTTCAGATCCCATCCCGCTTGTAATCGATTTCCATCGAGGATGGTATTTCCGGCGGGAGGGACAAGGTTTACTTCTGTCGGGACCCAAGGACGATTTTCCAAGCTTCAATGTGAACGTGGATTACGATGCTATGGCAGAGGTTGCCGAAAATTCCCTCTACCGCGCTCCGATTCTCGAAAAAGCTGAGATCAACCGGGGCTGGGCTGGTTCCTACGAAATCTCTCCAGACAACCATGCCATCCTGGGAGAAACTCCCGGCCTAAAAGGACTATTCCTGGCCAATGGGTTCAGCGGCCACGGTTTCCAGCACAGCCCCGCTGTCGGGCAGGTCATGGCTGCCCTAATCCTCGGAGAAAAACCATCCATCGATATCTCCTGCCTGTCCGTCGAGCGCTTTCGCCAAGGCCGACTCATCCAAGAACCCATGACCGCTTTCAAAGAATGAAGATTTTACCCAAGATCACGAATGTCTCATGGTCGAGGTAAAAACCTCGCATTTCCGGCAAGTCTTCATTTTTCGACCCCAGCTTTCCCGGGGTTTTCCTTGGCAAATCGTCCCGTTGATGAACCAGCAGAGATTTCCTACACGGAACTCCCAGGCCGGGCAGGCCTGCCGCATTTGGAAGGAGCAACCCCGAATATCCCAGCAGGAACGCATACTTTTTCCGTTCCCTCTCTTCAGGGCCCATAAGAAAAGGATTTGCCGCTCTATGTGCACCGGAACTTTCCGCCACCCCTGCTCAAAGCTCTGAATGGCTTTGAGGGATGTTCCTAAAAGTTGCGACATCTGCTTCTGAGTCTTATTAAGCTTCTGCCGCAGAGAATGAAACTCTTTGCTATCCATGGATATTCCTCCTTGTATAAAGGGTGAAAATTCTTCTCGACAGGATATGCCACATTGTGTTATACAAAGAAAAATCTCTGCCGGCCGGTATCGTCCATTCAAAATAGGGTCCCCGGCTGATTATACAGAAAAATGGCAAGAAAAGGCGAAAGAAAATCTTTAGAAATCTGATCCGTATCCCGATTTTTTTCGGCTTATTCCCTGCCTGGCAGCAAAAACTATGATCAGGATTCTTCTGTCGATCTGCCTTAGCACCGTTATTCTTTCCAGCTCCGCTGAAGGTGAAACTACATCGCCCCCAGTGCTAGCCCAAGAAGCACAGTCGGAGAAATTCCTTTTGATCGGGCTTATTCCCGAGCAGAACATCTTCAAGCAGGTTGAACGGTATGAACCCTTAATGGATTATCTTTCGAAAAAAATCGGGATGAGGATAAAACTGAAAATTCTTACCCGTTATGGAAATATCGTTGATAATTTTGTTTCCTTAGGAATGGACGGGGCATTTTTCGGAAGCTTCACTTATGCTCTGGCGCGCATGAAATTAGGCGTAGAAGTCCTGGCCAGACCTGAAAGCTTTGATGGCTCATCCACCTACCACGGCTTAATCTTTGCTCGGAAAGATAGCGCGATCAAGACTGTCAGAGACATCAAGGGGAAACGATTTGCCTTTGTGGATAAGGCCACAACAGCAGGGTTTCTCCTTCCGCTAGTCTATTTTAAAAAAAAGGGAGTGAAAGATTACAAGGTTTACCTTAAAGAGGCCTATTTTACGGGCACCCACGAGGATGCCATTTACGATGTCTTCAATAAAAAGGCAGATATCGGTGCGGCCAAGAATACCATATTCGAAAGGGTTGCCCTGACTGATAAAAGAATCCGGGATGAATTGGTGGTTCTTGAAAAATCTCCGGATGTCCCGGAAAATGGCTTAGCCGTGAGAAAAACTCTTGAAATTTCAATAAAAAATAGACTCCAAGAGACGCTATTAGATATGCAAAACGACTCCGTTGGCCGAAATGTATTGAAGAATTTTGGGGCTCAGAAATTTATCCGGACAACTGATCGGGACTACGAGCCCGTATTCAAATATGCCAGCGAAATTAACCTGAATCTGGCCCAGTATGATTATATGAACGAGTAATGAAGAAAAGAATCGCCATCGGCTTAAGTATTTTCTCCTTGATCTTCTTCCTGGGCGGCCTACACATCATCACCTCCATTGAGAAAGCCACCTCCACCCTGGATAATTTGATCAAGCTCCACCAGGTTGAAATCCTGCGCGAAAATTTGTTGATTGATATTAAGAGGGTTCAGTCTGACCTCACCCTCCAGCACACCCACTATGCTAGAGGAGTGGATACGATTGTATCGAATGTAATCCGTATGGGGAAGGAAGCGGATAGATGTTTGGATTGTCACCACTCTGAAGAGGTCACGGAAAAAATTTCGGACTTGAAAAATCAGATTAAAAAATATAAAGAGTTCCTGAGCCGGGTTTTGACCATTCGTGCCAATGTCAAGAGACTGGAAGCAGAGGAAGACATGGCCCTCCTGGTCGGGGAGGAACTCATCGCCCAACTCAGTAACATGATCATCATGACCAAAGCGAACCTGGAGAAAAAAACTCAATTCTCCCTCCAGGAAATAACCAATACCAAAATTATCCTCTACTTCCTCATTGTCGCCGGGCCCCTTCTGGCCATCAGTTTGGCCATTATTTTTATCAAAGGCTTTACCAAGCCGCTGCATATCCTGCTCCAGGCCACCAGAAAGTTAAAAGGTGGCGATTTAGGTTTTCGCATTCAAGCCTTAAAAGATGAATTTGGTGAAGTGGCTGGCTCTTTCAATGAGATGGCCAGTTCGCTGAATGAGCAGATGCGCAAGATGCAAAGGGCGGAGCAGATGGCCGTATGCGGGGAACTGGCGGCTGGGTTAGCCCATGAAATTAAAAATCCCCTGGCGGGCATCAAGGCCGCCATCGAAGTGCTTGCGGACGAGCTGACTTCCTCCAAAGAAAATCACGATACTCTATTAAAAGTCATTGCGGAGATTCGCCGACTGGAATCCCTGATGAAAAGCCTGCTCGATTTTGCCCGTCCTCCAAAGCCACAGTTCATGAGAGTAGACCTAAATAGCATTCTGGAGGCTACCATCGCCTTTCTTATAAAGCAGCCTTCCTTTTCTCAGAAAAAGACCCAATTTACCAAAATCGTAACAGACTTTGGTGAATATCTCCCGGCAATCATTGCGGACCCCCAACAGTTACGGCAAGTATTCATAAATCTGCTGCTCAACGCCAACGAAGCAATGCCCGACGGGGGGACCGTGACCGTAAGAACTTCACATGATTCGTGTGGCTCGATACAGATCTCCATATCCGATACAGGCCCAGGAATTCAAGAAGACATCCGGGATAAGATTTTTTATCCCTTTTTCACAACCAAGCCCAAAGGAACCGGCCTGGGATTGGCGATCAGTAAACAACTCATCGAGCAGCATCGGGGGTTCATCAACGTAGAAAATAACCCCAACCGAGGGTCTATCTTTAAGATTAAGATCCCGGTTATTCAACCAGAAAGGCTGGAAACATGAGCAGGGCTGCGAAAGTCTTTATCTTAGATGATGACGAATTGATTACCTCAATGCTGGCGAAATTTTTGCAGAAGGAAGGGTACCAGGTGCAGGTGGAGACCGAAACATTTCATCATATTACCCACAAGATTGAATCTTGGTCTCCGGATGTAATATTACTCGATATACTACTTCCGGATCAAAATGGAATCGATATTCTCAAAGAATTAAATGCCCGTGATATCCCGACCCAGGTGGTCATGCTGACATCCGATGATACTGCCGAAACGGCTGTCACCTGTATGAAACTTGGGGCGGTAGATTATCTGACAAAGCCCTTCAATATGGATGAAGTAAAGATTGTTATCCATAACATTTTAGAAAAAGAAAAACTGAAGCACGAAGTCCATTTCTTAAGAAGGGTCTATTCAGAACTCTTCGAGAAGGACATCGTTGGAGAATCGGAAATAATAAAGGAGTTGAGATCAAAGCTGGGAAAAATGGCCAGAGCACGGGTCTCGAGTATCCTCATCACGGGTGAAAGCGGAACAGGCAAAGAACTGGTTGCCCGGTGCATCCATAAGATCATGAATGAAGGAGGGACTACAGGCTATAGGCCCTTCATCGCGGTCAATTGCAGCGCCCTTCCCGAGCCCCTCCTCGAAAGTGAACTAATTGGTCATGCAAAGGGAGCCTTTACAGACGCCAAGAGCGAGAAAAAGGGGCTGTTTGAGCTGGCCAATGGGGGGACGATTCTCCTGGATGAAATCGGGGATATGAAGCCCAATCTCCAGAGTAAGCTACTGCGAGTATTGGAGGAAAGGACGATCAGACGAATCGGAGGACACAAAGAAATACCGGTTGAGCTAACAGTGATCGCTACAACAAATAGAGACCTGGCTGCTGCCGTAGGAAAGGGGGAATTCCGGTTAGATTTGCTCTTCAGACTGAATACCTTCTCTCTCCTTGTCCCTTCGCTCAGGGAAAGAAGAGAAGATATCCCTACTCTGGCAAAATACTTCCTCGGGCATTTTGCGGAAAAATACAAGAATAAGATGATCCGGAGCATCTCTGTCGATGCCGAAAGAATTCTTTGTTCCTATGATTGGCCCGGCAATGTGAGAGAATTGCGGAATGTGATAGAAAGAATTGTCGTGCTGGAAAGCAACGAGGTAATCATGCCCTGGCATTTACCGAAAGAGATCACCAAGCCGCCCAGGAGCGCCGAGCACACATCCTCCTACAAATTCACCCTTCCCGAAACGGGTTTATCCCTGGAAGAGCTCGAAAAGGACCTTATTCAGCAGGCTCTGACAATGACCAAGAATAATAAGATGTCAGCCGCCAAACTCCTGAATTTAAGCTATGATTCCCTCAGGTACCAGGTCAGAAAATTCGGCCTGGAAAAGTAATTTTACCACTCGGTAAAAAAACCAACCCTCCTGGTTATTTGACCAATCCGAGAAAACCCCACGCAGATTCAGCAAGCCTGAGCAATCTATAACTGTCCCATTTTCATCACAAAAATATCTTCTTATGCTGGAACCACAATGTGGTACGTTTCTTGCCTGCCCATCTCATTTGAATGAGAGTATTGATCATAGAAGATGAAAGTCTCATCCGCTCATCCCTGGCTCGTGCTCTTCGAAAAGACGGCTTCCTCGTGGGGGAGGCCAAGGATTATAAGGGGGCCTTAAAAGAGTTAAAGGGCAGAGGGTGCGATCTGGCTATCTTGGATTTAAGGTTAGAGGATGGAATGGATGGTCTAAGACTAATCCGAGAAATCCATGAATTATCTCCCGAGGCAAAGATTATCGTCGTGACCGCCTTTGGAACAGCGGAAGTGAAAGAAGCCGCAATGATGGAAGGAATAAACGGTTTTTATGAAAAGCCTTTTGAAATCAAGCAGATCAGAAATGCTGTGAGGGAGATACTAAAGAGCAGTTCGGGAATTCAAGAGTGGAGGCCGTGATGAGAAAATATCTAACCTATTTTTGCTTTATCCTTATTTTGTTCTTTTTATTAGAAGCTCTACCCCCACGAGAGGTGAGGGGAAGCGACGGCATCGTGGGAATGGAAATATGCAAGGGCTGTCACGAGGATCACTATAACAGCTACATGAAATCCATCCATGCCAAAAAAGGAATCCCGAACAGCCCGGCCAGCAAAGACGCCTGCGAGACCTGCCACGGGCCGGGAGCGGCCCACGTGGAAAAAGCCGGCGAAAGAGGTGTGGGCATATTTATCTTCGGCAAGCGAATCGAAGAAGCCCGGGCCAAATCAGCCAAATGTCTCTCCTGCCACGGAGAGTCCAGAGACCTCTCCCTTTGGGATCTGAGCAAGCACAAGGTTTCGGAGGTTTCCTGCGATAACTGCCATACGGTCCATTCCGGGACTCGGAAAAATTTGAAGGCTGCTCAGCCTGACCTCTGCAATATCTGTCATCGATCCATCAGGGCGCAGCAGAATAAGCAGTCTTACCATCCGATCCGGACAGGAAAACTCAAATGCACTGACTGCCACGATCATCACGGCGGGTTCGGCCAACACATGATCAAAGCGCATTCAGTGAACGACTTGTGCTACAAATGCCATGCGGACAAAAGAGGCCCATTCATGTGGCCGCATCCACCTGTGGTGGAGAATTGCTTGAGCTGCCACACTGCCCACGGCAGCAATATTTCCAAGCTTCTGGTGAGTAGAGTACCACAACTTTGTCAGGCCTGTCATGATTGGACGAGGCATCCTGGCACCATTGTTACTCAGTTTGAGACCTTCAGGGGAGCATCTTCCTCGAACCGGATGTTTGCGCATTCTTGCTTGAATTGTCATTTCACCATTCATGGAACCAACGGTCCATCCTTGCGCGGGAGATACCATGTACGATAGGGAGGAAAGGCGATGAGGTCTAAGATATTTATTATGGCAGTAATTTTCAGCCTGGTCACCTTCTGCCAAGTCCTTGCTCAGGAGCGGATTGTGGGGGGAGAAATTTCCGCTACTGGCGTTGCCCCGAAAATAGAAGGTGAGAAGGCAAAATTTAACGAATACCGGGATATCCGGGATGGGGTTTACATCGGCGTGGACACTCAATATGAGACAGAAAGATACTATCTGGATTTCAAGGCCGGAGATATAGGATATAAGACCCAGGAATACGGGCTTTCCGGAGGGAAATGGGGAAGTTTTAAGTATCATTTTGATTATGACGAGATCCCCCACAACTTTACTTATGGAGCAAAGACCATCTATTCAGGAGTCGGCGGGGCAAACCTGACCTATCCAACCGATCCACCCAGCACAAGCATCTCTACCTGGACCACCTTTGATTACTCGATTCAAAGAACAACTTATGGGGGCGGCTTCAAGTTGGAAATGCTCAAGCCTTTCTATTTTGATGTGGCCTTTTCCGAGGAAAAAAGAAAAGGGGTGTATCCTTTTGCGGCCGCCGGCGGAACGAGCCCTGGGCAGGGTGCTATCGAGCTTCCAGCGCCGATCGATTTCACGACCGATAATCTTAAAATCGAAGCCGGCTATCTCAAGGCCCCCCTTTCTCTATCGGTGGGTTATTTTTACAGTACATTTCGAAATGAGAACATTTATTTAAACTTCCGCAATCCGTCATCTCCGACCATTACAGCCACAACCCCGGATATCTCGACTTTGCCCCCGAATAACACTGATTACAAACTGGAATTCAAGGGTGCGGTGAAACTTCCGCTGAACAGCAAGTTCAACGTCAATCTCTCTACAGGGAGTACTCAAACGTCGGTCAATCTTTTAAGCTCTTACGTGACTCCGACAGCACTGAAAGTGATTACTCTGAGCGACTATGTCTTTGACGGAAAAATAGATAGGCAAAATTATGACTTTCTGTTAACTTCTAGCCCGGTCTATTTCCTGAATGGCAAAGTTTTCTACAAATACTACAATACGAATAACAAATCAGACCTTATAACCACCACTGATGGTACGTCCACATTTACCAACCCTTTATTTGATTATCGAAAGGTTAAATATGGAGCAGAACTTGTTTTTAAACTCCCGGCGGGTTTCTATCTGACCCCCGCCTATACCCATGTCCTAACGCAACGGGCAGCGCGCGAGGACATTCCCAAAAATGACGATAATATTTATGGGGTCGAATTAAAGTGGAGCGGGTTGGAATTTATGGTGGCGAAAGCGGGATATGAGAGGTTACAGAGGAGAGGAGATTTCCACGGGCCCGATATAACCGGACCCACGGACAGCGCAAACATCGAACAATATCAAAGACGTTACGATGTAGCGCCGAGGGACCAGGATACATACAAGGCGTCCCTAGACCTTTTCCCCATCGAACGCCTTAACGTCAGCTTGGGGTATAAATACAAGGACACAAATTACAAAGAAACCATTCTTGGGTTAAGAAAAGCGAAAAGGGATGAATTCAATGTGGATGCGGACTACCTCATCGGGAAAAGGGTAAGACTTTTTGGTTTCTTTGACTATGAGTATGTGAAACTGGACCAGTTTCAAAGACAGATACCTTTTGGTACTACGCTGTTTAATCCAGCAAACCCACCCACTTCGACAGCTTACAACTGGACGGTGACTCAGACGGAAAATAACTATGCTTACGGGCTGGGGGCGGACATTTACCTTCTCCTGGAAAAATTGACTCTGAGACTGCAACACAATCTTTACAAATCGGATGGATATGCGGATTATACCTATCTTTTAAACTCTATCCCACTTCCGGGAGGTCGGACCCAGGACAATATCGATATCCCGAACTGGGGCAAGTACGAGACAAGGCATTTATCAGCCAAGTTAACGTATAATGCGACGAAATCCTTGCTTTTCTCAGCAGGGTATGTCTATGAGAAATTCATTGCCGATGATGCCCAATATAATGGCTACCTGTATTCCTCTGGGGTTGCTCCCTATCTGACCTATCTGACAGGGGCTTATAAAAATCTATCCTACGAGGCGAATATTGTTTTTGTAACCGCGGCCTTTCGGTTTTAATTGAGCTCTGGCCAGAAGAATTCAGCCTACTAAAGGAGGTAAAAAAATGAGGACCACATGCCTAAAGAATTCGAAAGGAATGCTCCTCATTGCCATACTCATAGGATGGAACCTGAGTGGATGTGCCGTTGGGAAATGGGGCTTTATCGATAAAAGCGAAAAATTAGTCATTGAACGCCATTTTGATGATGTGACCCCCTTCTCTGAAGGGCTGGCCGGGGTAAAGATAGGCAATAAATGGGGGTATATCGATCAGAATGGAAAAACTGCTATCGAACCCCAATTTGATGGAGCCTGGCGTTTTCATGAAGGATTGGCGGCAGTCTTGACCGAAGGAAAATGGGGTTTTATCGACAAGACGGGAAAATTCGTCATCAAGCCCCAATTTGAGGATGCCGCTTCTTTCTCCGAGGGACTTGCTGCTGTAGAAGTGGGCGGCAAGTGGGGCTATGTGGATAGGAGCGGAAGAGATACGATCAAACCTCAATTCGATTACGCCTGGCGTTTTTCCGAAGGGCTGGCTGCAGTAAAGGTTTTGGGTAAATGGGGATTTATCGATAAGACTGGCCAGATCACCATCCCAGCAAATTTTGACGGGGTATTATCTTTTTCCGAAGGGCTGGCCGGTGTCATTATTGGTAAAAAGCGCGGTTTTATTGACCAGACGGGTAAAATCACGATTCCAGCCAATTTTGATAATGTATTATCTTTTGCCGAGGGGTTGGCCCCGGCGAAAATTGGAATCCAGTGGGGTTTCATAGACAAGACCGGCCAGATCGCTATCCAACCCCAATTTGAAAAAGCTTTCCCCTTTAGTGAAGGCCTGGCACCCGTGAAGGTGGCTTATAAATGGGGTTATATTTTTAAAACGGGGCAGATTGCCATCCGCCCCCAATACGACGGAGCTTACCCCTTTCATGACGGACTGGCCATGGTTAAAATCGGCCGGGCTACAGGCTATATTGATAAAACCGGGAGGTACATCCGAATTTTGTAGGTTTGAGGCAGGATCATTAACCCCCTAAAATATTCTCGTTTGGAAGTTTTAAATTCTGCATCTTGGTCTTTGGATTTGCTTATCTCCAATCTCCTGTCAAGTAAAATGGTCCCCAGAAAAAGGGAGCAGAAAACTCTTTTGTCCTGATCATATCCACATCCGGGGGTAAGCCGTGGTGGGTGATGGCATAATCGATGATCTTATCGTGGTCTGGCGTTTTTGCCTTAGACTGCCATATCCTGGCCATGAGGCTCAGGGCCTTCTCCGCGGCCTCGATCCCCTCCTGATAATTCATCGTCTTCGAATTCACCACTGCCAGTCTGGCATAGAATAGGACGGCATCGATTCCCTGGGTCTCGGCGATCTTGACGGCTTCCTTAATCTCTCGCCTGGCTTCTTCAAGTCTCATGGCCTCGGCATAGGTCCAGCCGAGGAGGCTCTTCAGATGGGCCACTTCCCTCCTTTCTCCCTCCTTCTCCGCCTCGTGAATCGCCTTTTTAAATGCTCCAATAGCCTCATCAAACTTCTTCTCCCAAAGAAGGCTTTCTCCTGCCTTCTGCCTTTTGGAAATATACTGCTTCCCGGTACAGCCTCCTAAAAGAAAGGTAAGTAAGAGGAAAAGGGGAATTTTTCGGGCAAAGATACGCGCCCCTGAACTTTTAAACATCTTCATATGGGTCCCTCAGATAGACTAATTCTTTTTTCCTAAACTATTTCTCTCATTCATACTTGTCAAGGTCATGCCCTTATGGCCGAAGACGCAGGTTGCCTGCTTTCTTTTCCTTTGGCTTGGGGAGGTAAAATTTATTCCTTTTGGCAATGACTCGCAAGGATCAAGGGGGGAATTTTCTGGCATTTGCCGGTAAAAATCGGCAGAGCTGAGGATTTTCTTTAGAGCTATCAAAATTGGAAGGTGGACAGCTTCGGGTAGTCAATTCCCCTTCGCCACATGATCGTCCAGGCCAGATCCTCCCAAAGGAAAGCAATCTTCTTGGCCTTTGTGTCTTCAATCATCTTGGGCAGGGAAGAACTGGTACTAAGGGGCGAGGAGATTATTCGGGAAAATGGAGCAATAATAATAGATCGAGAAAGTCATAATTTCAGGAACGTCCCCTTCTATCGGCCTTTATAGAGCGGCTTTCTCTGTTCTCCAAAAGCTCTGGGACCTTCTTGGGCATCCTCGCTCTGTCTCAATATGTAGCGCATCATCTCCACGCTTTGCCGAGCCGTTTCGAAGGGCATCTCCAGTCCCATCCGGGCGATCCGCTTCGTTGCTTTGACAGCCAGGGGGCCATTCTCGCATATCTTCTGCGCTACACTTTGCGAGTAAGGAAGCACCTCGTGTTTCGGCAGAACCTTATTTACAAGCCCCAGGCGGTAAGCTTCGCTGGCCTCAATCCTTTCCCCGGTTAAAAGGATTTCCATGGCCTGACACCAGGAAATCGTCTGGGGGAGCAGTAAACTGCCCACCCCTGTGGGCAGGCCCACCTGGACTTCAGGAAAACCAAAAACAGCATCTTCCGAGGCGATGCGAATATCGGCGAGCAAAACAATGGTGAACCCCCAACCGAGGGCATAGCCCTTTACCGCGGCGACCACGGGCTTATACATCCTGGCCGCATGACCGATCGTGAACTCGTGGAACGATTCGAAGATATCATTAGTCTGCGGTCTTCCCTCACCCTCCTTGTATTTTTTGAGGTCTCGACCTACGGAAAAGGCTTTTTCCCCTGCCCCTGTAACCAAAACCGCCCAAACGTCAGGATCATCGCCGAATTCCGCAAAGGCTCGCCAGAGTTGCTTTAAGGTCTCGTTGTCAAGAGCATTTAGAACTTCGGGACGGCTTATCGTGATATATCCAATTTTGTCTTTCTTGTCCTTGATCACCATGCTGTTTCTCTCTCCTATTCGGATTCCATCTATTCCCTTGGTTTATGGACCTCTCGATTCACTATATACTGGGGATTGATCCTTTTCCCTCGCAAAAAATCGGCCACATTGCCTGCCGCAATGGTTACCATTTGCAACCTCGTCCTGTGGGTACTGCCTCCGATGTGCGGGGTCAGAACGACGTTATCCAGGGATAAGAGAGGATGGTTCGGCGGCAAAGGTTCTTTTTCATAGACATCGAGGGCGGCTCCGGCAATTCTTCTCTCTCGCAACGCCTTGACCAATCCAAGTTCATCCACCAGAGAACCTCTGGAGGTATTGATCAAGTAGGCTGTTTTTTTCATGAGACCCAATTCTTCTCCTCCTATCAATCCTCTGGATTTTGGGGTTAAGCTTTTATGAAGGGTTACAATATCGGATTCCCTGAGCAAGTTTGGCAAATCAGTAAAGGTCACATTTCTAAACTCCGGTTTCTCATGCCCCTTGGATTCGGTAAAGACAAAAATTTCCCTGATCTCAAAACCCTGGAGTTTGCGGATGACGCGTTTGGCAATCTCACCATAACCGATGACCCCTACCCGACTGCCCATGAGCTCGTCTCCTATAAAGCTTTCGTCTCGCCACCCGCCTCCAGCGATGTGTTTTTCCCCCTTTGGAATGCGCCGCATAACAGCGAGGATGAGACCGATGGTCAGTTCAGCCACGGCATTGCTGTTCATGGCTGGAACATTGACGACTGGAATCCCCAGCTCGGTGGCGGCCTCCAGGTCAATATTTTCCGTTCCCACACCGTATTTACCGATGATTTTTAGCTTGGGACATGATTCGATAACTTCCCGGGTCATCCGAGTGGTAAGGGTGATCAGAACGGCGTCGGCCTTGCTGGCTCTGGTGATAAGGTCGGCTTCATCTTTGGAGATGCCGGTTTCGACATCCGCAATTTTGCCGAAGATTTCCATCTGGGGTTCAATCGGAGGTAGAATTTCAGGGATATATACTAACCATTTTTTTCTTGGCATGGGACTGTACCAGCCTCCATGATTGTGATTGTCGATTCCTTATTTTAAGGGGGCCTGCCGATTACCTCATTTCCCGGCCGCCGGAAACATTGATCGCCTGCCCTGTCATGCCGCTGGCCTCGTCCGATGATAGAAACACGGCCAGCGCAGCTACCTCTTCGGGTTGAATCAATCTTCCCAGGGGTGTTTCCTTTATTCTCATCTGGGCCGCTTCTTCATAAGAAATGCCTAAGGCTGTCGCTTTTTCCGAGAATACCTTATGGATCCTTTCTCCCTCCGTAGTTCCAGGGCAGATAGCGTTGATGCGGATCCCATAAGGGCCAAATTCCGTGGCCAAGGTTTGAGTCAGATTTATCACGGCAGCTTTCGCGGCAGCATAGGGACTTCGGAGGGCGCGGCCTGTCTTCCCAGCCACGGAAGAGATATTGATAATGACTCCGCTTCGCTGCTGCACCATGATGCGCAGAACTTCCCGGCAGCAGAAGACGGTCCCGAGAAGATTGATCCTCAGAACCCCCTCCCATTCTTCAGCGCTTATTTCAACCGCAGATTTCGTGGGTCCCGTGATCGAGGCATTATTGACCAGGATATCGATGCGGCCGAAATTCTGCCAAACTCCATGAACCATGTCCTTGATCTGGGATTCTTCTCCGACATCGGCCTCTATGGCCAGAGAGTCGGTGCAGAGAGACCTCAGCTCATTCAGCGTCTCCTTGAGGCGCACAGCATTCCTGGCGACGATGACCACCTTTGCCCCTTCTTTAGCCATAGCCAAAGCTATAGCTTTTCCAATCCCCTGATTTCCTCCGGTTACAATCGCGACTTTATCCTTGAGCTTCATGGTAATTTATCATGGCCCGTTGTCCACCAATGATGAAAATTCTCTCAGTATCGGGTCCGGAGCCAAAGGGTTCGCTTTGCCCCTTACCCCAGTCTCAACCGTCTTTCTACGGGCCAGGTCCCCTTTTCACGGCTCGGCAGGATCACGGTGGAACGGCCCGGCATGACCTCTTCTCCCCGCTGATTTTTGGTCGAGGTCTCTATCTCTACGCACCATTCCCCATCCCGATCTTCATATTTTCTGGTTATCCTGCCGTAAAACCACAACACATCGGAGAGGTAGACAAATTTCGTGTATTTGGCATAGCAGGTTTTCAGCCATCCCTCATCGCCCATCCAGTCGCTCAGATGCTGAATCACCCACTGCTGCCTCTGCGCCCCAACATCGTAGGGGTAAGGAAGGCCGGCCTGTTTGGCAGCCTCGATATTATAATGAACGGCATAGGTCGGCTCTAAGGCTCGGGTTTGGGGGTCCCGGAAGGCCCAGGCCGGATGCTTTCGATAATCGCGTAGGGCCGCACCCAGGGCCTTCAATTTCACTGGGGCGCTCCCGATGCACCAGGCAATGATATCCGTAATCCCCAAGGGACCCTTCACGAGCACGGGCAGTTCTTCTCCTTCTCGAACATCCTCCCAGTAACGTACCTCAGATCCCCTGATCTGCTCTGCTAAAACCTGTTCCTCGATATTCTTGATTTCCTCTTCTGTCCAGGGATGGGGCAGTTGGATACACCGATACTTTCCCTTTTCCTGGGCAGCACCTCGCTCCGCCCGGACACTCCACGCCCTGGCATTAGCCACGAGTTCTCCTCGCTGGTTGTAGAAATTATCATCGTAATGAACGATGATGGTCCTCCCGGCGAACTCGCTTTTCTTTTCTTCAAAATGAGTAAAGGTCAGTTCCGGCTTGATGATATCCCCCTCGAATAGGGGCTTATAGAAAGTCCAATCATTCCCTGAATGGAAGGCATGAACCCCCTTTAGCCCCTGGGGAACCCAGGTTGGGAAGACACTGTAGAGCCACGAAGGAGGAGCCACCAGTCTTCCATAACGGGTCCCGCGGGCGTATTCCTCATCCCGATACAGGGGGTTGATATCTCCAACGCCGTCCACAAAATGGCGTATGGTATCTTTGCAGACCACCGTATGAAAGGGGTCGATCTTAAACTTGGAGCCGACGCGTCGCCGCAATTCTTCCAGAGCTTCATCGGTAATTTTCCCTTCGCTTAAATGGACTCTTGGCCTTTTTGCAGATTTCTCCCTCATATCCAACTCTCCCCTTACCGCTTAAAATATGGTCGCGGGGCTCAGTCATAACTCATTCCCTCGAGCATTTTATTTCAGGGCTTGCTTCTTAACTTTGCCCGCGTCGGTTTTCGGCAGGGTGTCCACGAACACGATCACCCTGGGATATTCGTGCTTGCTAAGGTTTGTGCGCACAAATTCTTTCAATTCATTTTCGAGCTCCGCAGAGGCTTTGACTTCAGCCACGACAAAGGCCTTTACGATCTGACCCCTTTCAGGATCAGGAGCTCCGATTACCGCGGCTTCACGTATGGCCGGGTGCTTTTGCAGTACATCTTCCACTTCGGTCGGGCTGATGGTCCAGCCTGCGGAAATGATGATGTCATCCACCCGGCCCTTGTGCCAGAAATACCCTTCGGCATCCGTGACAGCGGCATCGCGGGCCCGGACCCACCGTCCCTTGCGTCTTACGGCGATTTCTCCGATCTGGCCCTGGGGGACCTCATTGCCATTCTGATCGATCAACTTAACCTCCAGACCCGGCATGGGTTTTCCCAGAGAACCGGGTTTTGCCAACCAGTCGGAGAATCCGGCGTATTGATAAATAACGGCTCCTACTTCCGTCGAGCCATACCCGCTGTGAGGAGGAACCCCGAATTTTTCCTCGAAATAGTGGAAGGTATCGGCATCCATGGGTTCACCGGTATAATGCATCTTTTTGATCTTCAGCTCGTATCTATCGAGGAGCCCTGAATTCTTGATCATCCGGTACACGGTCGGGGCAGCACCGAAGTTATCGATTTCAAACTCTTCCAGCCCCTCCAGAAGCCTCTGGACGCGGAATTTGCCCGAGTATGCTCCGGAGGCAATACCCAACGCCAAAGGGGCAAGGGTTCCATGCCATAACCCATGCCCCCAGGCAGGCGAAGAGGGGCAGAAGTAGCGATCCCCGGGTCTCAGCCCCCGGCCAAAGATGGCCGCTGGCATCAGCAGGGGAACGCTTTTATGGTAGTGATTGATCGCCTGAGGAAATTTGCGGCTCGCCCCGCTCGTATACTGGAATACGGCGATGTCATTTGCTGAAGTGTGGGATACGTATTCCTCCTTCTGCCTTTTAAGCAGTTGATTGAGTTCTTTCCCCGTAGGAATGATTTGATAGCCGGATCGGACCCCGATCGTTTTGGCCCGCTCCTCCGTAGCGATCAGAATCTTAGCGCCCGAATCTTTCATCCGGTATTCCAAGGCCTCTGGCCCGAAGGCGGGAAAGCAGGGCACGAAAATAGCCCCTCCCTTGAGAATGCCAAAAAGACAGACGTAGAATTCGAGCGAGGGATCCAGCATGACGGCAACTCGGTCCCCTTTTTCAATACCCAGAGATTCGAGGGTGTTAGCAAATTGAGAGCTTAAACGGGACAATTCCTGGAAAGAATATTCCTCCCTATGGCCATCATCAAATTGAATGCGGATGGCCGTTCCTTTATTCTTATGGCGATCCACGCACTCATGGCCGAGGTTAAAATTCTCCGGGGTTCGATCAAAGAGCTCCCAGATCTGATCTATGGTAAATTTCTGCCTGGCTTCTTCATAAGTTTTATAATCGAACATCGACATCGGTCACCCTCGATACCTTAATTGCTTAAATTCTTCCTCGCGCCTCCCAAACCGGTCCTCAAGCGCCCCCACGGACTTCCCGAAATGGTCTTCTTACCCTTGATTTATTTATCCCCCTCTCCTTACCCCCGAAGGTGTGAAATAATCCCATCAGTCACCCCCACCCTCCCCCTCCCCCGTCAAGGGGGAGGGAATTTATTTTTTATTTCAATATGTTGACCCTCTCCCCCGCGCGGGAGAGTCGTTAAGACCCGACCACGGGGGCAGGGTGAGGGCGGGTATTCCAAATTTTTCACAGCTTCCCCTCCCCTCGTGGGAGGGGAGACACAATTTTTTACAAACCCATCAAGAATGGCTGCGATGATTGATTCAATCACGGCTAGTCCCTGATTTTCTCTCTCTGACTAAAATGGGTTGACCATCCCGGTCCGTAATGGGAACGGTGATAGCTTTCGTCGCGCCAAACGAGGGAATCACCGCCGAGTGCCTGCCCTGGCCCCCCGCAACGATGACCAGGATATCTTCCGGCTTTGCAGCGATGGGTACGCTCTCCCCGTTCCCCAGTCCGGAAAAGCGCTCCGGCCAAATTTTCCTAAACCGATCCAGATTGCCCCGGGAAATGAGCTCCAGCGGAACTCGCGCCTTTTGATAAAGGAATTGTTTCACCTCGCCTTTAGAGAATCCATCGGAAGAAATGATCTGGGCGTGTTCGGGACCCAGGACGATAAGGGGTTCTCCCCCCAGATAGATATGATTTGTTCCGGGTGTGGCTAATACGCCCGATACAGTCAGTAAGACCTCTTCGGCCGATTGACTGCCATGGTCATTCACATTATGGGGTCCTTCAACGCCAAAGACCGTAACGGCGCTCAGCGATTTGGGAATTCCCCTTTCAACGTGGAAGGGTTCCCATGGACTTTCCGCCTCATTTTCGGCAAAGCAAAAGGAATACTTGGCCGGGCTGCCGAATGTTGCCCTGTCGAGGATGCCAGGGGACGCCCCGCCGATATTCGTAAGAACCAAGCGGATCGCCCGCCCGATGGTGGCATTGGCCATATTCCCCTGCCCCATGGCGTTATAACCGCAGTTGATACCCAATTCTTCCGCCATTGGTCCATTTACCAGAACCATCACCGTACACGAATGGGTGGTCGTTTGGAGTCCATAGAGGTTAAAATCCTTCTCGATCATCGCCTTGGTGGCGGCGATCACCACCGGCAGATATTCTAGGATACATCCTGCCATGACCGCATTGATGGCGATTTTTTCCACCGAGGCCTCTCCTCTTTTCGGGGGCAAAAGCCCGATAATCTCCTGAGGATTCCAGCCCCAGTGGCTGATCATCTCCTTCACTCTCTCCTCGGTAGGCGGGATAATGGGGAGTCCATCCGTCCAGCCGCGCGCATAAAGGAGTTTGTTGATAGCTTCCAGCGAGGTCGGGGCCTTGAATTTATCAGGGGACTCCTCGAGACTGAAATCATCACCGAACAACGTCTTATATCTCAACTTTGCCCTGCTAACTACAGTCTTGGCCTTATATTCCCTTTCCAGTCCGGCGGCATCGTTAGTCAGGATGTGGATGATCTCCGGGACAGACTGGACAGCGAGTTCTGCCACACGTTCCGGCCTTTGCCTGGCCATAGGATGGGGTATGGTGAGGATCGGCAATCCCGGCATCCCCAGTATTTCAGCCTCGGCTTTTCCCAAAGCAAAGAATTCATCTGTACACACGGTCGCCGTAGGGATGCCGCGTTTTTCCAGTTCTACCGAATCGTGGATACTCCACGATGTGCAGGAGCCTCAGTCCCCAAAAGCATTGATCACCGCATTGCAACGCTCGAGAAATTCGGTGGTGAAGGGTGCTGGCACTGCGCCTGAGGATTTCTTAATGCGCAGAACGTCGGCAAAAGAATAAGCCTTATTCAAAGCCTTAAGGACATGGTCTAAGAAAAGATCCGCATTGTTCTTGCTATTATCGAGAAGGCCGAGAACTTTTTTCGTTAAATCGCGCAGACGCGGGGCGATAGGTTCTTCATCGTATCTGGAGACACCGCAAGGATTCATCAGTTCGAGAGCCATCTTCTTCCCCCCTTCCCAGCGGGAATTTCTTCAGTTTACCGTAAGGCCGAGGGCTATAGCCGGATTCTTCCGCACCATGGTGATGATTTCATCCTCCGTGATGCCGTACCTGAGCATGGTTTCGATGTACATGCGCATACCCTCCACGGGAACAGGATTGAAAATCTGCCCAAAATCAGTTGACATAATGCAGTGTTCGGGACCGACAGCATGAATGGCCTCCGCAATTTTCTTAGGATCAATCCTGTCACTCGTGGGCATGGTGGCAATGAAACAATGCTCGATAAAAACTCCCTCTCGGATCATCCTTTTTTGGTCCTCGATCGAGGCACTACAGCCAAAGGAAACGGAAAGTGGGTGAGTGACAACGATTCGTATGACCCCCACCCTTTGAGCCTCTGCGAGCAGAACGAAGATTTCCGGTGTGGAAAGATGTCCTGTGGCCAGGGTCATGTCGTACTTTTTTATCAATTCGAGAATCTCCGCTACCACAGGAAGGATTCTACCACTCTGATCCAGGATGGTGATCCCTTGGCCTTGGATTTTCTGTTTTTCCAGGTCACACTTGGAAGAAAAGGTCGGCATCCAAACCATTTTGGTCCCAATCTTGCCCGCCATTTCCACCGCTGCGGGATTCAGGCCTCCTACCTCGGAATCCAGAGCTATGCCTCCGTAGAGCTCTATTCCCGGGACCAGTTGCTGAACAATATAAGTCACTGGGGTCGTGACATAGTAGTGACTTTTCAGGACAATGCCGCGCATCCCTGCTTCTCTGGCCTGTATAGCCGCCTCATAAGCTGTCAGGCGCCGACGGCGAATCGGGTCAGGTCCGATATGAATGTGGATATCAATGGCCCCTTTTATGATTTCCGCTGTATCCATCGCCAACCCCACTCTTTTTTCATATAACGCCCTCCTTTTTCAGATTTTCCACCTCCTGGTCGCTATAACTTAGCAGTCTGCCCAGGATCTCGCGGTTGTGTTCACCCAGGCGCGGCGGCGGCAGGCGGACTTTCCCCCGGCGGTTGTCATAGCAGACGGCCATACCGACCATCTTGATTGGGCCTGTGACCGGATGGGTAATTTCGGTGAGGATTTCTCTGGCATTTACGTGAGGATCATTGAATACCAAATCCAGCGTATTGATGGGCGCAAAGGGCACACCAGCGCCGGATTTGTCCATCAGATCCGTCCATTCATCAGCCGTCTTCTCCTGGAGTCTATCCTGGAGAAGTCTCTCCAGTTCAGCCCGGTGCTGAATCCTTGCCCCCGTGGTACTGAATCTCGGATCGTCGATCAGGTGATCCAATCCGCAGACCTGACAGAGTCTTTTCCAGCGCCCATCAGAGCTGGCGGTCAGAAAAACCTGCCGGTCTTTCGTCTGGAAAACGTTGAAGGGGACGATGCTCGGGTGGGCATTACCATAGCGCTTAGGTGGCTGGCCAGCGAGCAAGTAGTTGCTACCGAGATTGAGCAGGAGAGACAATACCGTATCCAGCAGGGAGATTTCTATGAAATGGCATTGGCCGTCCTTTGCCCGGGCAATTAGAGCCGCCATAATGGCTCCTTGAGCGTAAAGCCCTGCAGCCATATCGATAATGGGCAGGGCAAGCCGAAAGGGCTTTCCGTCGGGCTCGCCAATGAGGCCCATAATGCCTCCGGCTGCCTGCATGATCGGATCCGTAGCCGGTCTGTCTTTGTAGGGGCCGGATAATCCAAAACCGGTAATGGAACAATAAATCACACCAGGCTTCACCTTCTTGAGATCTCGATAACCCAGATGAAATTTTTCCATCGTTCCGGCTCTGAAATTCTCAATCACTACGTCGGTATGCTGAATAAGCTTCCGGAATATCTCCTGACCCTTTTCTTTTCGCAAGTCGAGGGTTAAGCTCTGCTTGTTGCGGTTCACGGAGAGAAAATAGGCGCTTTCTCCATTGATATAGGGAGGGCCCCATTGCCGGGTATCATCCCCTATGCCGGGTTCTTCGATCTTAATCACCTCGGCGCCAAGATCGGCCAGGAGCATGGAGCAGTAGGCTCCGGCCACCATTCTGCTGAGATCGAGAATCCGAATCCCCTCTAAGGGCACCATTCTAATCTCCCCCCATCACTTTAACAACGTTTCACGCGATAAACCTCATCCCGACTTCGCTATGGCTGATTCCCCCTGCCGTTATACCTTGTCCCCCCCCAGGCTCGCCAGCCTGCGGCGGAACCTAAACCAGGGAATCAGCGGGTAGAGCAGCAACACCAGGGTGACAAACAAAAGAGTTGCGGAGATGGGACGGGTGATGAAGATGAGGAAATCCCCCTGGGAAACCAAGAGAGATTGCCTGAGGGCATTTTCCATCATGGGGCTCAAAACCAAAGCCAAGATCATGGGCGCCCCTTCATAATCGAATTTCTTGAAGAAATACCCGATGCCCCCAAAGACGAGCATGAGCAGGACGTCTTCCGTGTTGTTGTTCAAACTATAGGAGCCGACCACGCAGAAGAGAAGGATAAAAGGAAAGAGGATGGGATAAGGCACCTTTAGGATCTTGATCCACAGGCCGATGAGGGGTAGGTTCAGAACCAGAAGGATCACGTTCCCGATGTACATGCTGACGATCACGCCCCAGAAGATATCGCTGTTGTTCTTGAGGAGCAGAGGCCCGACCTGCACCCCGTGGGTCAGCAAGAGCCCCAGGAGAAGGGCCATGACCGCGTTGGAAGGAATCCCCAGGGTGAGGAGGGGGACAAAGGCTCCGGTGGAGCCGGCGTTATTGGCCGTCTCCGGCCCGGCCACCCCTTCAATGACGCCGGTCCCGAACTTCTCCGGGTACTTGGATACCCTTTTTTCCACCGCATAGGAGGTGAAAGCGGAGACGATCGCTCCGCCCCCGGGGAGAATTCCCAGAAAGAACCCCAGGACCGTTCCCCGCAGGATCGGCTTGATAGAATCTTTCCAGTCTTGGCGGCTGGGCAGAAGGTTGGAGATCTTGGCGCGGAAAACTTGCCGGCTCAACCCCTCCTCCATATTCAATAGAACCTCCGAAACGCCGAAAAGCCCCATCACCACAGGGATCAGCCCCACCCCGTCCATCAAAGATTTGATCCCAAAAGTGAATCGAGGTTTGCCCACGATGAGGTCAATGCCCGTAGTCCCTAAAAAGAGGCCAAAGGCCGCCATGAGCATTGCTTTGATCATGGATCCCCTGGCCAGGAAGCTGACGATCACCAGTCCCAGGCACATGAGGGCAAAATACTCCGGGAAGCCGAATTTGAGGGCGAAATGGGCCAGCGGCGGGGCCATAATCATCAGCCCGATGACGCTCAAGGTGCCGCCTATGAAAGACCCGAAAGCCGATATACCCAAAGCAGGTCCTGCTTTTCCCTGCCGGGCCATCTGGTAGCCGTCAAGGCAGGTGACGACCGATGATGCCTCCCCGGGAATATTGAGCAGAATGGAGGTGGTAGAACCTCCATACTGGGCGCCGTAATAGATCCCGGCCAGCATGATCATGCCGGAGACCGGAGAAAGGTGAAGGGTGGTGGTAAAAAGAAGGGACATGGCAGCCACAGGCCCAAGGCCGGGTAAGACACCGACCAGCGTCCCCATCAAAACCCCCAGAAGGCAATAGAAGAGGTTCTGGAACGTTAGAGCCACGGAGAATCCATATAGGAAATCAGCCATCAAAAGCACCTAATCCTTTAGAATCCGAGAATCCCTTCGGGAAAGGGAACATCCAGCCAATATCGAAAAACTCCATAGAAGACGATCGTCCCGAAAATCGACCCGCATAGGACTGCTGTCCACCGTTGCGGCTCGATCGCCTTCAGGAGGAATCCCAAGAATAGAAGGGTGCTCACCGAGAATCCCAGGTAGTCCATCCCAATGGCGTAGAGAATCAGCGCGATGAGGATATAGATGACTTTCAGGCTTCTCTGGGGATGCGGCCACATCGCTTTCCCCTCGTCTCCAGGGCCCTCACGCAAGGATTGGAAGAAGATGATCACCGCGAGGAGGCCTAATACAGACCCGATCAGAAAAGGAAAGAGACCGGGGCCTGGCTTGCTGAACCCGCCCAGGGAAAGCCGCACCCCACCGATACAGATGGCCATGGCCACCGCCAGCCAGATCAGAGCACTGATCCTATCTTTTTCTCTTTTTTTCATGACCCTCCTCGGAAGGTGAAGGTCCTATTTGCCCGCCGCCATCAAATCTTTTACGATCTTCTTAGCGGTCTCGTTCTCTCCTTTGAGGGCGGCGGCGAATTCCTCAGGCCCGAGGAAAGCCACTCTTAACGATATATTGGCGACGCGATCTTCGACAAACTTCCGGTTCTCATCCAAAACCTTCTTGAGGGAAAGATAGATTTTCCTCACGATCTCTTCCGGTGTTTTTTTCGGGGCCAGAATCCCAAACCATTGCGAATAGAGAACCGGATAACCCAGTTCGGAGAAGGTGGGCACGTCAGGGAATTCCTTCAGCCTCTCTTTCTCGAAGACCGCGAGGGCGCGCAATGATTTGGACTTGAGGTGGGGAGAAAGAGGGGCCATGCTGGATGTGGCTAAGGTCACATGACCGCCCAGCAAGGCGGTCACTGCCGGGCCGGCCCCGGGGCAAGGAACGTGGATTAAGGTGATGCCCGCCATTCTGGCGAAAATCTCTACCGGGATTTGGGTGGTGGAAAAAGCTCCGGCTGAGGAAAAAGTGACTTTGCCGGGAGATTTCTTGGCTTCTTCGATCATGTCCTTAAGGGTTTTCAGAGGAGAGTCAACCTTGGTCGCCAGAACAATGGGAGACCCCACCAGGCGGGCGACGGGAGCAAAGTCATCCAGGGTATAGTCCAAACCCTCCTGAGTCAAAGGAGTGGTGATGATCGGGGCCGGCGGTGAGCCGAACAGGGTGTACCCATCGGGCCTGGCTTTGGACACGAAGGAAGCACCAATGGCTCCGGACGCTCCCGGCTTATAGACAAAGGAGACAGGTTGCCCCAGGTAATCCGGCAGCTTCTCGGTGAAAGGCCGGATCGCGACGTCTGTGGTTCCCGGCTGATAGGCGATGACAATTTGAATGGGCCGGGCGGGATATTTGACCTCTGCGGCCCAGCCCTCATTCCCAGCCCATAACATCATCATTAAAAAAGTAACCACTACCATCAAATTCATGCCTTTAAAATGCCTCTGCCTTCTCATTGTTTTACCTCCTCCTTTCTTCACTTGCGAGCCATTTATGTTTGAAGTTCTCCGTATCTGATGGAGGATCTTCAGTTCTCTCTTAAAATCAACCTACTTAGCCCGTTTGTCAGTCCTCCTCATGATATTCCAGATCGGCGGCCCCACCAGAAAAAGCAGCAAAATACCGATAATGGTCCCGCTGATCGGGCGAGTAATGAAAATGGATATCTCCCCGCGGCTCATGTACAGGCTTTCCCGCATGGTGGTCTCCAGCATGGGGCCCAGGACCAAGGCAACCACAATGGGGGCCACATCAAACTTGACTTTGCGAAATAGGTAGCCGAGGATGCCCATTACGATCAACACCACCAGATCGAGCAGGCTGTTGTTTATGGCAAAGGCCCCCACCATCGTGAGGAGCAGGATTAGAGCGAGCAGGATCGATTGCGGGATTTTCAGGATACTTGTCCAAAGTCCTACCAGGGGAAAATTCAGGATTAAAAGGGCCGCGTTGCCGATGTACATCGAGGCCACCACTCCCCAAAAAATCTCCGGGCGGGTTGAAATCAAAAGCGGCCCAGTTTGAACTCCCTGCATCAAAAGGGCGGCCAGCAGCATAGCTGCTCCAGGCGTAAAGGGTATCCCCAAAGACAGCATCGGCACCATGGCCCCGGCCGAAGCTGCATTATTGGCCGATTCCGGCCCAGCCACTCCCTCGATCGCACCCTTACCGAATTCTCCAGGATGTTTGCTCAGATGCTTTTCCAACTTGTAGGATGCGAAAGTCGATAGCACCGTTGAGGGGCCAGGGATCAGGCCCCAGAAGAAGCCCAATCCAGACCCGCGGAAGATGGGCCCCCAGGAATGCTTCCATTCAGAACGGTTTGGAAAAAGCTCCCGGAATTTCGTCTGCAAAATTTGGGGTAACCCACCCGATTGCTCGGCGATACAGAGCACTTCAGCGACGCCGAAAAGACCCATCACCACTGGCACCAGCTCGATGCCCTGGACCAATTGGATGATGCCCATTGTGTAACGCGACACAAAAGAGACTGGATCCAGTCCAACGGTGGCCAGGGCCAGTCCGAACCCCAAAACAAGCAAACTCTGCCAGAATGGTGCGCCCGTAATGCGTGACAGGGCGAAAAGACCCAGAAGGGCGATGGCAAAATACTCAGGAGGACCGAAAGAAAGCGCGTAATTGGCCAGCATAGGCGCAAACAACATTAGAAGGACGAGACCCAGTGTGCCAGCAATGAAAGAGCCGACAGCGGCTATGGCCAAAGCCGCCCCGGCCCTCCCTTTCTTGGCCATCTGATAACCCTCAATGGCCGTGACAACCGAGGTCGATTCTCCCGGAACATTTACCAGAATAGAAGTCGTTGACCCACCGTACATGCTGCCGTAATAAATTCCAGCCAGCATGATGAGGGCCGTCTCTGGTCTCATACCCAGCGTTATTGGGAGCAGTAAGGCTATTGCCCCTACTGGCCCGATCCCCGGGAGTATCCCGATGAGGGTTCCGATGATCGCTCCGCCGATCACGGCCAAAAAGTTTCCTGTCGTGAGGCATACGGAAAAACCGTAAAAGAGCCCATCAAGGGGATTCATTCCACCCCCTCTTTCACCCTATGATCCCGCGGGGTAAAGGAACACTAAGAAGCTTGTCAAAGAGATAGAAGGAACTCAGTGCAATGGCTATCGTGAACCCAATCTTGAAGGGCCAAGAGGTCAAACCCATGGTATGCAGCACGATAAAGACGACCGCCATGGAAGCCAGCAAATGCCCCGCGTAAGGAAGCAGCAAGACATAGGCGATCGTTCCCGCGCTCACGGCCAGAACTCTTCCTAAATCCTTTCCTTTCGGCAAATGCAGTTCACCCTCAACTGGTCTTAACAAATTGGTCACCAGACTGCCGATCGAAGCGACGATGAGGAGAATCCCATTAAATAAGGGGTAAAGACCCGGCCCTGGTCTATCTAATGTGCCCGTAGGATATCCCAGCGCGCCTACCAGGTAGAGGACGCTCAATAGCAGGGCTACAGTATTTACTCCCAAAAGGGTTCGCTGCATAAAGACTTTCCCGGCGACAATCTAAACTTTTATTTCTTCAGGACCGGTATTATACCCGCTTTCTTGAGGAAATCGGTGTAAAAGGCGAAGCTCCTTTCAGCTTCCTTTTTCAGCTCCGCTGGCCCTTTGTATTCAAGGGCGAGGACATTATCCCTGGCAAATTTCTGATAAAACTCGGTTTTTTGCCCCTTCATAAAAGTATCATAGAGGGTGTCCACGATTTTCGGCGGCGTCCCTTTGGGTGCGGCGATGAAGTAGGCTGTGCCTTCTGTGATGACGTTGTATCCCAGTTCTTTCATCGTTGGCACGCCCTTGAGTTCGGGAATTATTTCGACCCTTTCATCCGTAAAGAGGGCCAGGAACTTAAGTTTCCCCCCTCTGACATGGGGCAGGAGGGGAGTTATGTTCAGAATAGCTACCTCGATATGACCTCCCAGGATTGCCGTCACTGTAGGGGTAGCCCCTGTAAAAGGCACATCGGTGAAGGGTACCCCAAGCAGCTTAAGACTCGTAAAATGGATGTGGGTCGTTGTTCCCAAACCCGCATGGCCGATGCGTATTCTGCCCGGATTGGCTTTGGCTGATTCAATCAAATCCTTCATGGTTTTCCATGGAGCGTCGGCTTTAACCGCAATGATTATCTGAGCCGTTGTGCAGGAAATGATCGGTTGAATATCATCCGGCCCTTTATAGGGCAGTCCAGGGGTGAGATGGGGGCTGACAGCTACGGCCGAAATATCCACCAAACATAAGCTGTGCCCATCGGGTGCAGATTTTACGAGCTCGCTGGTCGCCAGAACCGACCCTCCACCCGGCCTGTTGACGACGGTGAAGGGCTTGGGAAAGAACGGTTTAGACGCCTCGCCCAATGCCCTGGCGCTCAAATCCGCAGGTCCGCCGGCTGGAAAGCCCACGAGGATCTGCACGGGCCTTTGGGGATATTCCGCGGCTGGCAGAAGCCCGCCAGCCAAAAAGATGGAAATGACCGCGAAAAAGATGATTGTCCAAATTCTCGTTACTCGCATACAGTTCCTCCTTTATATTTTTTGATTGTCACCCCTGACTCATCTCGATACCCGTGGGCGAGAGATTCGTCTTATGATTCACCGGCCTCTGTATTTCCTTTTTACTCTTTGGCGTCCTTAAAGCCAAATTTCTTGATGAAATCGTCGAGGTATTCCTTACCCCCACCCCAGAGGGCCTTGACTGGACCAGCCTTGGTGACAAAGCTGTGGAGCTCTCGGCCAACAATCTGTTCGAAGAGCTTACCCGCTTCGATGAGTTTGTCGAGATCGATGCCCGTATGAATGCCCATCTCTTCGAGCATGCTCACCAGGTCTTCCGTACAGACATTTCCCAGCCGGCCGAAGGCATACTGGTCTCTGGAAGTATGCGGCTGACCTCCGGTTCCACCTAAAGCACAGTCATGAATGGTTACTCCAGCTTCCATAGCGGCAAGCACATTGGCGAGTCCCATGCCCCGGGAATCATGGAAATGGGTGCTGATCTCCATCCCGGGAAATTCGGCAAGGATCATCTCATAAAAATTCCCGACCTGGCGCGGATTGGCCATTCCCGTCGTATCGCCAAAAGCAAGGGCATTCGCCCCCATCCACTCCAGACGCTTACAATTCTCTACCACCTTCTGCGGGGAGACATACCCTTCAATGGGACAGCCAAATGCGCAAGAAGTGGAAGCGATCACATATAGATTGGCCTTTCTCGCTCGGCTGATGACTTGCTCGGCATCTCTGAGGGCTTTGGCTGTCGTGCGCTGCATATTTACGATATTATGTTCGTCCGTCATAGAGATCGGCAGGGAGATACCATTAATCCCGCTATCGATAGCTCGTTCCAGCCCCCGCATATTGGGTACGGTCGCCCAGTAAAAGACTCCTTCAGGGTGTTCCAGCTTTTTCAAAAGCTCTTCCGCATCGGCAAACTGGGTCACAACCTTCGGTGAAACGAAGGAGGTGACCTGGATGTGCTTGAACCCAGCCCTGAGCAGGGCTCGGATCAACTCCAGCTTTTGTTCTGTCGGAATTTGTTTAGGTTCATTCTGCAGCCCCTCGCGCGCGCCCATATCCCGAATAGTCACTTTCTCGGGTAAATTCTCGAGCATTGTCCTTTCGCTCCTTGGTTATAGAATTTCCTCTCAAACCTTATATTTCTCCAGCTTTTCCGGATCAATCTCTATGCCCAGGCCAGGACCTTCTGGTAGAATCAAGAACCCCTTTTCGAACTTTGGTTTCTCCGTCAAAAGATCGTCGGACCATTTGAGATAATTGGCCAGCTCCGAATTCACCACATTCTTGTAAGCGGCTCCATTGTGGGCACTGGCGATCGTACCCACCCCGGTTTCCGCCTGGGTCCCGATGATACAGGGAATGTGGAACATCTCCGCGGCCTTTACGATCCGCTGGGAATTCATGATTCCAGTGCGAGGGGTTTTCACGCTGATTCTTCCCACAGCTCCCAGTCGAAGTTCCCTGGCCACGTCTTGAACGGTCATAACGCCTTCGTCCATGAGGATTAAGATGGGGATCGTCTTTGCGATGAGGAGCTTTCCCTCGATGTCTGAAACCGGTAGAGGTTCCTCCACCATAAAGACGCCCTCGTCCACCATACGCGGCAGAGCCCACAGGGCACTTCTTCTGTCCCACCCCTGATTGGCATCCACGTAAATGTCGGTATCGTAGCCAATTGCCTTGCGGATTGCGCGAATCAGCTCTACGTCTTTCCCAGGATCGCCTCCCACCTTCACTTTCAGGGTTTTCAGGCCCATCCCCACAAATTTTACCGATTCGGCCACAGAGGTCTCTATAGTCTTGAGGGAAACGTTTGCCGCTGCGGGAAGGCGGCCGTCATGCCAGCCGCCCAGGAGTTTATAGAGGGGGACCCCAAAAAGTCTGGCTTTCAAGTCATGAATGGCCACATCGAGGGCCCCGCGGGCCGTATGGTTTCCTGGATATCGATCCAGAATCTGGCTGATTTTTTCCGCCTCCAGCACATCCATTCCCAGGAGAGGCTGACGGTAGAATTCTTCAATGGCTACCACGATGGAACGCTGGCTTTCCCCGTAGAAACCTGGCCGGGGCATGGCCTCCCCGTAACCCACAAGCCCGCCTTCCCCGTACACCCGGATTAACACATGGTCCGCCTTTTCCAGCCCTCCTGAGCTCCAGCGGCTCGGCTCCACATCAGAACGAAAGGGGATCACAAAGGGTATGGCTTCAATTTTGGTAATTTTCATGGCTTATTCCCCTAACTCTGTTCAGGTTTTTATTTCGCCCTGTCAAGCCACCACCTTCTCCTGCCTCAAAGAGGCAATTTTGCCCTCGGCGTATTCCAGAACCTCACGCAGAATTTCGTCAGTATGCTCCCCTAACATCGGCGGGGGGATCATCTTTTTGGGGTTGCTGTGCAAAAATTTGAAAGGGATACCGATCATCTTCAACTTACCCAGGGTGGGATGGTCGATGACTTGCAGCATTTCCCGCTCTAAAATTTGCGGGTCGGTGAACACCTGCTCCAGGTTTTTCAAAATCCCGCTGGGAAGCCCTGCCTCTTCAAAGAGCTTCTCCCATTCCTCAGATGTTTTCGTCAACATGACCTTATCGATTACAGAATAAATCTCTTCCCGGTTCTTGACCCGGAGGGCATTGGTCTTGAACCGGGGATCATTGATGAGCCCTTCTACTCCCAAAACCCTGCACAGTTTGGGATACAGGTCGCTGCTGGTGGCTGACGAGGTAAGGTATCCGTTTTGGGTTTTGAACGTCTTGGATGGCACCCTCCAAGGGTGCTCGAGCCCCCACCGTTCTGGAACTTTCCCCTCGGCAAAGTATTCGGCGGCCATAATTGAAAGCATGGCTACCTGCCCGTCCAACATGGAGATATCGATATATTCCCCGGTCCCCTGTCTCTCGCGCCGGAAGAGCGACGCGAGAATTGAGGCGACGGCCATGAACGAGCCTCCCAGGTCTCCAACTGGGATGCCGATCTTAACAGGCTCTCCCCCCTTGATCCCGGTAAGCGACATGGCTCCGCCCAGAGCCTGGACGACCGGATCATAAGCCTTCTTCAGGCGGTAGGGTCCTGTCTGCCCAAAACCCGATATGGAGCAGTAGATGATCTTCGGGTTGATTTTTTTCATCACCTCATAATCGATGCCGAGCCGTTTGACTACTCCCGGCGTGAAGTTTTCCATCATCACGTCGGATTTCTTCGCCAGGTCGAAAAGGATCTCTTTAGCTTGGGGATGTTTTAGATTCAGGACCATGCCCTTCTTGTTGCGGTTGAGCGCCAGATAATACCCGCTTTCTCCGTTGGGATAAAAGGGCGGCCAGGTTCTGGTCTCATCGCCTTCGGGAGGCTCCACCTTGACGACCTCGGCCCCCAAGTCCCCCAGGATCATGGAACAATAGGGACCTGAGAGGACCCGCGAGATATCCAAAATTCTAACCCCTTCCAACTTCGCAGCCACTTATAAATCCTCCCTTCTGCCATCTTCTCAATTGGTTTGCCTATGGGGGGTCTAATTTCATCCCTTGTAGGGAAAAGTATGCCGGTTATATTGTTCCGCGCAGGACATGGGGAAAATGGTGAACAAGAAGCCGTGTCCTTTCTTCACCCCGTATTTATGGGGAACCCCCTTGGGCAAAAGAATGGTCACTGGGGATTTAACCTGATAGACTTCGTCCCCCAGGGTTACTTCCGCCTCCAGCCCTCCATCCTCTTCCGAAATGAATAGGTAGAGTTCGTCTTTATCGTGGGTGTGAAGATCAATATGAGGATCATAATCGGGCGGAATGGATTTTATCTGGCGTACCACAATTCTGACAGGCGACTCCGGAAAATACCCATCCCCACAGAATGTCCACCGGGGCATCGCTTCGTCATGATGCTTCTTGGTGTGGTGGGCCTTGTGATGTTCGGATGTGGAGTCATAAGGCTTCTTGATACAGTACTCGTGCTTTCTCATTTTCCCCCTCCTTTTCTTAAAAGAATACCCATTTTATATCACTTGGGCGATATCGAAGGATTCTCTCATCGCCTCCAGAATTTTCCGGGGATGCAAGGCGTCCCCCACGATATAGGTTTCTCGGACCTGCTTTCTGACCTTCTCAAAAAGGTCATTGTCGGCTTGGTAACCAATGGCCAATACCGCCAGATCAGCCTCATAGAAACCCTTTTGGCCATCGGGCAGTCGGCAGACGAACTTCCCGGCCCGGTATTCGCAGACCTCATTGCTTACCTGGATCTGCACGCCGACCTCATCAAGTTTCCGGCGCAAATAGAACTTCATGATAGGGCCCACATCCATTCCGATATCTGCAAGCATCTCTAAGATCGTCACCTTCCAGCCCTTTCCGGCTAAAAAAAGCGCGGTCTCACAACCGACCAGACCCCCGCCGAGGATAATCGCCTGGCCTTTGCGATTCAGAGACACTTCTCCTCGCAAGATTTCCTCCGCAGTGACTACTTTGGCCAATTGCATCTCTGGAAGATTCAGACTCCTCGTTACGGCACCCCCAGAGATCACGACGGCATCAGGTTTCTCCGCCTTAATGAGGTCCGGATCCACTTTGGTTTTCAGACACACTCTGGCCCCTGATTTTTCCAGGCGGCGGGTGAGGTAGCGGATGAGATTAAGCATTTCCCCTTTTTGGGGCGGGACCGAGGCGATCAGGACATTTCCTCCGAGCCGATCCCTTTTTTCGTAAAGGGTTACCTGGTGCCCTCGCTCAGCCAGAATGGCAGCAGCATTCATCCCGGCCGCCCCACCGCCGATGATGACAATTTTCTTCGGCGACAGGGTGGCTACCCCCGTGGGTTCAGCTTCGTGTCCCACTCTTGGATTCACCGCACAGGTGATTCCTGCATTGGACCATTGCACCGATCTTTCGATGCACCCCTGGAGGCAGCCAATGCAAGAACACAACTCGTCACAATTCTTTTGGGCGATTTTCTTTACAAAGGCCGGATCGGCGATGTGACCTCTGCCGACGGCGATCAGGTCTGCCTTTCCTTCGGCAATAAGTGTTTCCGCCACAGTGGGATCATTGATTCGGCCAATGGCCATAACGGGAATAGAGACCCGTTCCTTAACCCATGCAGCCAGATGGGAGTAGCATGCAGGTTCAAGGTAAATGGGCGGCGAGGGGCTCCTCATCCCCGGGGCCTTGGGAGAAATGGCCATCAAAGAGCCGGCCGAACCTGAGACGCAGAGGGCATCTGCCCCATGATCAGCAAACAAACGAGCATGCTCCACAGCCTCTTCGATCTCGATGCCGCCTGGGGTGTATTCATCTCCGGTCATCTTGACCAAGACGGGAAAATCCTGTCCATTCGCCTCCTTGATTCCTCTTAGTATTTCCAGAGGAAGGCGGGCCCGGTTCTCCATACTACCCCCGTAGGCATCGGATCTTAAGTTGCTAAGGGGGGATAAAAACTGCGCTAAAAGGTATCCATGAGTGGCATGAATTTCAACGCCGTCAAAACCGGCCTGGCGCGCTCGAACAGCCCCCTGGATGAAAGCCTCACGGACGTGGTTGATATCATCCATATTCATTTCCCGCGGGATGGGGGCGCCGGGAAAAATAGGGATAGCCGATGGAGCAATCGCCTGGGTCATGGTCACATCCCGGGGAGACCGGCGGCCGGAATGGTGGAGCTGCAACATGGTGCGGGCACCGGCTTTGTGCAGGACTTCAACCAGACGGGAGAACCCTTCCACGTAGCGATCCTGATCGATCCGCAGCTGATTCTGAGTGAAACGGCCCTCAAAGGCCACGGCCGTAAATTCGACGATGATGAGCGCGACTCCCCCCTCGGCGCGAACGCGATAATACTGAATCAATCTATCGGACACGCTCCCGTCCACGTGGCCAAAGTTCGTGGCCATGGCTGGCATCACGATGCGATTCTTCAAGACAAGCTTTCCCACGGTAAGTGGGGTCAGAAGGCTCATAATTGATTCAGCTCATAAAAATGGCTACTTATTGATAAGCAGCTACCATTAACCGTGAACCCATGATCCTTCATTCTCCTCTGAACACTGGCTTGCGCTTTTCAGCAAAGGCCTGCAGAGCCTCGACCCTATCCTTTGTGCCAAGGCAGGCAAGGTATGCCTGGGCCTCGAAGATAAACCCCTCCATTAATCCCACTTCCCGTGAACGGTTAATCGCCTTCTTGGCGTTCTTGAGGGCGATCGGGGAAAAACTCTTCATTGTGGAGGCGAGCTCCATGGCCGCATTCATCAACTCTCCCGGCGGTACAACCCGGCTGACTAAGCCAATACGCTCTGCCGTCTTAGCATCGATCCGCCCAGCAGTAAGGATCATCTCCCGCGCCTGGGCATCCCCTATCAGCCTGGGCAGCAATTGGGTTCCACCGCCGCCGGGGATGATTCCCAGGGAGATCTCCGGCAGCCCGAAAACTGCATTTTCCGCAGCTATGCGAATATCACACGCCAGAGCTAACTCCAGCCCTCCTGCCAAGGCATTCCCATTGACGGCGGCTATCACCGGCTTGAAGAGATTGATGATCTTCATCTGGTTGACCGGGCCTTTTTCCCTGAGTTTCATAACTTCTTTTTCAGACATCTCTTTCCTTTCCTTCAGATCGACTCCGGCGCAGAAGGACTTTCCTGCCCCTGTTAAGATCAAGACCCGGACATCATCGTTCATGTCCATATCATCCAGAGCCTCGCCCAAAAGCTTTCTCATGTTCATCGAAATGGCGTTGTGAACTTCGGGCCGATTCAGCGTTAGTATGGCAATCCCGTCTTTCAATTCCACAAGCAGTTCGCTCTGCCCCTCCATTTTTCCCCCCTCATTTACGAATCTCTTTCTTTGGCGTTGCCAAGAGCCTGAGAAACCTTTTTGCCCGGCTCCTTCTCCCCTTTTTGGCGATCCCGCCGATGGCGAGACCATCTGACCGGCGCCATGGATTCCTCGAAATATCTTATCTAAATTCCAGTATTATATTAATGAGTTAAGTAACAATTTGAGCAATTAATTTGGAGAAGATCCTTTTATCCTAAATGGATAATATTGCCCTAAAAAACCCTTGTCAAGACAATATTGGGAATGTGGGAAAAAGCGGCTATGGCGAACCCTGGACGAGGCGCAAAACTCTAAGCAGGGCATTGTTCTCCTTGCGGCTGCGTATGGCGATACGGAAAAAATAGGGGCCCAGGTGATGAAAGGAATTGCAGTCACGAATGAGGATTCCATGGGGGATCAATTTTTCCCGGAGCTCGGCGGCGCTCAGGTTTAAGGAGGGATGCAATTGAACCAGGAGATAATTGGCTGCGCTGGGATAAGGAACAAAGCCGGGAATAGACCGAAGTCCTCGCGTTAAATGATCCCGCTCTGATCCAATGACCTTTCTTGTCCGGGCAATGTACCGTTCATCTTTTAGACTTTCCACCGCGGCGATCTGAGCTAAGGCATTGACTGTCCAGGGTTCCTTGTTCTGCCAGAATTTTTGGATGATATCTGGGTGGGAGATCATGTAACCAACCCTCAGGCCAGCTAAGGCAAAGAACTTCGTCAACGACCTGAGAATGACAAGGCGCGAGGACACCCGGACCCTTTCTTTTAGCGATTCTTCTTCGATAAAGTCTATGAAAGCCTCATCCAGAATAAACCAGATTCTCTCTCGTTCTGTGTGGGCCAGAATTCTTAAGAGATCTCTCTTCTCTGTTAGAATCCCCGTAGGGTTATTGGGGTTACAAAAATAGAGGGCATCGTAAGCCTGAGTCAGGGCGAAAAGGAGGCTTTCCACATTGAGTTCGAAGCCATCTTCTTCTTTGGTCTCGAAGTAATGAATGCTGCAGTTTGATCTTTGGGTTAAACTTTCGAGGGCATTTTCATACTCGCTAAAGGCTGGGGTGACAATGAGGGCCCGCTGGATGGGTAGAACGCGGGGAATAGCATAGATGAACTCTGTGGAGCCACCGCCGACCAGAATTTGATCCGCCTCCAGTCCATGGAACTCGGCCAATGACTGCCTAAGGCCACAGCACTGGGAATCGGGGTAATGAAGGATGGCTGAAAGGCCTTCTCTCAGTCTCTTTTCAGCTTTCTTGCAAATCCCGAGGGGGTTGATGGAGGCGCTGAAATCGATGATCTCCTCCGACTTCAGGCCAAACTCTTGGGCAATTTCATATACGTTGCCACCGTGGATTTTATTCACAAAAGCCCCCCTAGTTTTACCGGTTCACCGCGGAGAGCGCAGAGAGCGACTTTACTTATCTCTGCGTTCTCGGCGTGCTCTGCGGTGAATATTTTTAATTTTAACCACAAAGGATCACTTATCGCCACCAAAAAAATTTTCGCCGCCCATATTTCAAAATTCGCGAAATTTCCTCAAAAGCTCGGTGGTGCTCATCTGGGAGAATCTTGTCTTTTTAAACTGGAACACCGGTTCTACCAAGATCGCCTTAAGCCGTGCTTGAAAGATGTGCGAACAAAAAGGGGAGTTGCTCAAATTATAAATCGCCATAACTTGAAGAAATTCATAATTTCAGGACCGTCCCGCAGAAGACTAGATCACCTCTGTTTGTGCCCGGGGGGCCAGGGCGGTTCGCGCCGACAGCCTCGGCTGGGATCAAAAGCGGGTTAAAAGATTCGGGTTTGCCTCCGCCAGAGGAGGTGGGGTGTTTCTTCCCGCCTAATCCACGGGGAGTTCACCGCCTTAGGATGTCAAGCGAAGCCCTGTACCAGCACGGTTCAGGGCGAAATGACCTGGCCCCGCGGGCCGCGGATTGTACTTCAACTCTTGCAACTAAGCACTAGATTAAGAGGGAAAGAAACCGCTCCACACTCACGACCCAGGTATGGTCGGGGTACTTCTGGAGTGTATCCCGCCGATTGATCACCTGAACCCCAAGCGTTAAAATTCCAGGAAACCATTTATGACGGTTCTGAAGGGTTCTGGATAATTGAGGGTCATTTAATTTAACTTCCACAGCCAAAACGGGCTTTCTATCAGCTTCTACGATGAAATCGATCTCCTTCTTATCGAGAGTCCTCAGGTAATTTAAGCGGTAGTTGCCATGGCCCATATCCGTCAAAGCCTGACAGGCCCTGTAGAGATAGGTAGCCACCATATTTTCGAGCCTCCCCGATTCCTCAGATACATAATACCAATCGAGGAAATACCATTTTTTCTCCCGTCTGAGGCCCCTCGATACCTTTCTTGCCCAGGGATCCACCGGGAACAACAGATAAAGCCTTCTTAACTGTTCCAACCAGACCTTCACGGTCGTGTGGGCGACTTCAAGTTCTCCCGCCAGATTGGCCATAGAAAGGGGAGCCGTGATTCTTGAGGGCATCAGAAAGAGAAGATTCTCCACCTTGTCCAGTTCCGCGACCCTGCTGATGTCTTTGAGTTCCTCCCGAATGACCAAACTCAAATAATCCTGGTGCCACTTTCGACTGAATCTTTCGCTCTGCTTCAGAAAAGGCTCAGGAAAAGGTCCATACCGCCAGAGATGGTGATAAGCCTCTTCCACTTCAATGCCCATGGGGGTCGAAACCTGCTCTTCGAAAGATCTGAGAAGCTTGGGATACGATTTTTCCGCCAGAAAAGAAACTCTTCTTGGAAGACGGGTGACCTCACCAATGTTGAAAGGCATCATATGGAATAGATTGTATCTCCCCACCAGGGAATCACCCGATCGCCGGAAAAGGTCCAATCGAGCGCTGCCAGTGACCAGGAATCGGAACTCCTCTCCGAAAACATCGTACACCCCTTTTAGGATGTCTGGCCAATGGTTACGTTTATGGATCTCGTCAAATACGACCCAGAGGTCAGGTATGCCCAGGGACCTTGCCGGAGATTCGAAGAAATGGCTATTGGTAGCGTAAGCCTTCCGTGTGGAGATATCATCCCAGTTGAAATAGAGTGTGGAGCAACCCTTTTTCTCTAACCAATTTTTGGCCAATCTCGTTTTCCCCACCTGTCTTGGACCCGCCAGAAACACCATATGCCTGCCGGTTAAAGTTTCATCAAAAGCATAATCCTCTACCCATCTTGAGACGTAATCTTTTGATTGCATGCCCTCATCTTATCGCGATATTTTGAGTGTGTCAACTCAAATTATCCGATACTTTTATCTTTGGTTTCACCGGTCCATCTTTGCTCAAATCCCATTTTCCCGGCCTCCGTTGGCAAGCCCATACCTGCCTTGGCCGAATCCATAGGGCGTCAGGCCCCGGCAGCCATTCGTTTTCACACAGAGAGGGGGTGGCGTTATACGCCATCTGCTGAAAAAAGGGGCAGTCCAGAAATCTAAGAATTCAATCCGGGCGAAGGTTCAGACGAGGATTTTGTAGGTAGATGCTTCCATTTTGTAAAATTGCTTCGGAACCAGGGTCCCCTTTATTCCCAGCGGCTGGAGCAGTCGGGGATGATGAGACGTCTTAGTTAGAAAAGCTTCGCCTAAGAGGGGTTTATGCTGATCCGCATAAGACTCCACGATAAAAAGCAACAAGGGATGTAAGCGTCTGATATTGAAGGGCTTATCCCAGTCATGTTCGCCGTACAAACGACGTGTTAGGCTTCCTGAGAAAACTGCTTGCGATACACATCAATCCATCATATAATGTGTATTAAGGGGGTGAATCGTATGAGAAGAACGAATATTGTTCTGGATGATGACCTCGTTGCCAAGTGCCAGGAAGAGACCGGGATCCGGACGCTTAGGGCGCTGATAGACCACGCCCTGCATGAATTGCTCAGGCACAAGCGCCAGAAGAAAGTGCTCGAGCTGAAGGGGGCGGTTCGCTGGGAGGGGGACCTTGAGACGTGGCGTAAGGGACGGGCATAGCCGTGGTCATGGTCGACACTACCGTATGGGTGGACTTCTTTGGCGGGAAGAACACGGTTCAGGTTCAAACACTGGAGCAGTACCTCAAAGACGGCGAAGACATTTGTATCTGCGGCGTTATTCTCAGCGAAGTTCTGCAGGGCATTCGCGAAGACTCAGATTACACCAAGACTCTATCTCGATTTGACTCTTTCCTATTCCTCCAGATGAATCGGCCTACCTTTGTGAAAGCGGCGGAATTGTATCGAACGCTGCGGCGGCAGGGCGTTACGATTCGGAAAGCGGTTGACTGCATGATCGCTTCTGTGGCCATCGAACACAACATCGCCCTTTTGCACAATGACAAAGACTTTGACCCCATCGAGAAGCTCTGTGGTCTAAGGGTAGTGAAGATGCTATAGAAGCCAACCAAGGCATCCAGTCGACGTCCGAAAGGCCGCGTCTGAGGGCAGCGTGTTCTACGCCTGCGCCGGGCGAATCCCGCCGCAGCGGGACTGGAGCCGACGGGCCTTCGGCCCGCAGCTCAGCCGCGAGCCCTGTTAGTGCCAGCTGAGACGAATCCCCACTTTTAAGACGACGGCTGGCTACCTTATCCGAACGTCAACGAGTTAGTTGATTTGAGGGAACGCTCGAGGATATATGACCCGCTTTTGGTAGTATTGGGTGCATTTATCGCATTCCTTGGGACTGTACTCACAGAGTTGTGGCTTGGCCCAGCCAAACAAGCGAAAATACATCGAAACGAACTTATTGAACATAGGTTATCTAAACTTTACGCTCCCCTTGTTCTAGCAACAGGTAAGGGGGCATTTTCGATGACGAGCGACTTAGTCTTTTACAAGGTGCAGGGAATAATGGACGAGTACAGTCACTTGGCCGACTCCGAAGTGGTGGATAAGTACATTGAATTTGTAAGCTTATGCAGATTTGCAGGCTATGAAGATCTCAGAACAGGTTCATCAATCCAAAAACCATTCCCAAATGATCTGATCCTCGAAATTGTCAAACAAAAAAACCCACCATTAAAATGGACCGCAAATTCGCTCGAAGAAGCAGTCCGAGTTGAAAAGGACTTCAATCGAATCTTGCTAAAACACTATGACAGGGCACGGCATAGTTTTCTGGCGAAAAATGGCTGAAAATTTCAAAAAGAGGCTTATGCACTAACAAGCGGCCCAAGCGGACGTACATTACACCTGCCGCTTAGGCGCCGCGGTGTGTGCCGGGCATGGCACAGAGCTTATGGGGTAGAACTTCGACTATGCTCAGCCGAATCAAGTCCCCATGCCAGGTGTGAGTTTATCCTGAGTGAGAACCGAAGGACAGAGCCGAAGGCTAGGAGAAGGGCAAGTCGAGGATCCCGAGTTGGCCGCGGGGGGCGTCGTCGCGAGGCGTAAGGTGCTCGAGGTTTGGCTTAATAAGGTTAGCTCAGATTACTGATTTATGGTATTATTATCCTGGAGGTGATTCGGGGATGGAAATTCGTCATTTCAAATTTAATCGGATCACGTTGGATCCGGAGAAGTGCTTCGGGAAACCCTGTATTAGAGGCATCAGAATGCCCGTGACTTCAATCCTTAGCTACTTAAGTTCAGGGATGACAGTGGACCAGATCCTAAAGGAATGGCCCGAATTGGAGCGGGAAGATATCTACCAAGCTCTGGGTTATGCCGCTTGGGCGATGGAAGAGAGAGTTATCCCTTTAGAAGAAGCGGCTGTGAAATGAGGTTTCTGCTCGATATGAATATACCACGGGAGCTGGGCAGAAAATTGGAGGCCCAAGGCCATTCATGGCGCCATGTTGGAAATATAGGAATGTCTCGGGCAAATGATGTGGCAATTATCGAAGAGGCGAGAGCCAATCGGGAGATTATTGTTACTCATGATCTCGACTACGGCCATCTGTTAGCTTTTTCGGGTGAATCGGCGCCTTCAGTCATCATTTTACGGTTGCGGAATACGCACCCGAATCATCTTTTTATCCGGATGAAGGATCTCTGGCCGGATCTCGAAAGGCCTTTGCTTGGAGGGGCAATCGTGGTTATTGAGGATGATGCGGTCCGTATTCGTAGATTGCCAATAGATCGGGAGGAATAAGAGAAGATATTTTTTCAATTGGCGAATGGTTTTTAAGTGCTGATTGTCGATGGCTAAATGCTGATCGCTATATTGGGAGAAAAGATGCCCGAAATTCAAACCCCATTTCTCGGATCGAGGGATGGGGTTTTTGGCTTTAAAGGAGAAAAAAATCCTGGTTTCGCGATATCAAGGCGGTTACGATATTCGAACCGTCCAGGAACTTCTGGGCCATAGCGACGTAAAGACGACGATCATCTATACCCATGTCCTCAACCTTGGCCCGACCGGAGTTCGCAGCCCGTTCGTCGGACTTTGAAATGGAAAAAGAGGATTTTATACTGATCCGCATAAGACGCCAGGATAGAAAGCAACAAGGGATGCAAGTGGCTGATATCGAATGGAATATCGTAGCAATATTCGCTGTATTAACGGCGTGTTATACGGATCGGAAGCCAATGTTCCGCATATTATGCGGATCAGTCTAACTAATGGTTATGCGAAAGATGAGGAAAAAGATTGAGTGAATCCGCTAGTACTGAAGCCCTTCGCATCGTGCGCTCTGTAGAAGTTCGTTTTCCGACTGGGCCACCAAAACGCGGGTCTGCTTTCATAGCTGCGCCAGGTGCACTAATCACTTGTGCCCATGTCGCTGTGAATGAAGCAGGCCAGGAAGGGAATGGCGTCACAGTTCGCGACAGAAATGGTATAGAATACCAAGGTACAGTCGGTGCTGTAAATAGGGAATTCGATCTTGCTCGACTAGACGTCCCCGCAGACGCTGAGGCTGCGCCAAGAATTGAGGATACTATACCACCGATAGGCCGCAATGTGGTCTTTGCGGGCAGCCCTCAGGGCGTCAGTCGCCCTGCAGTGTTTCCCGGGATGGTGTCTGATATTGGGAGCGGTTTAATTATGCATCCCCGATGCGAAGTGATTCAAATTGCTGGAATGATCAACAATGGTAATAGTGGCGGTCCACTCATAGACGCCAACACTGATTGCGTGGTCGGTGTCATTACAGCCAAATATGTTCCTCTCCTGACTGAAATCGACAAGCTAACTGAGTCCTTGGAGAGAATACCGCAATTCCCCAGTGATGTTGGAATAGGTCAGATCGATTTTGCTAAATTCGTTAATCTCACGATCCGTTCGATGTGGCAGTTGGGGGATGTCCTTCGTCTTGTGCAAGTGGGCACAGGCTGGGCTATTCCATCACGCCATTTTGCACAGATTGGAGTATAGTTATGCACGTCATCTGTAAGTCTTGTAGCCACCAAATTCCTGTAGCCGGAAGACCAAAGGGGTCTACGACTCTCACGAACGTTCGAGCAAGTGGGAACGTTCGCATTGGAAACGGCGGAATTAGCTTCGGACCGGGAGGAAGCATTTCGTTCAGTAAAGGGGGCGGCATAGGTTTCGGGAAGCCCCGACCCTCAACTTTTGTGTGTCCCAAATGTGGGAATTCTCATGAGTATCAAGCCGACGAGATCAAGGACTAAAGGCGGTAACCATCGCTTTTCCTTGATGACTGTCGCATAACCTTTCGCTGGAGATGGACGCGGGCTACCGCCGCGCCCCTCAGCTTCTCGTTAGCAACCGACAGATGACACAAAAACGACGAGATGAGATGTGGGGCAGATGGCATTGGTTGCTAACTGCCTTGTATGCAATTCCAATCGTTTTGGCTTTGATACTCATGTTTCTGGACCGACTTGAGATCCAAGTTGGGGTTGCGGTTATCATCGTGTGTTTCCTGGTCGGCTTGATTCACTATAGGCATCGTATTAGGAACTACAGGTGCCCGCAATGCGGGACCCGTTTGCCGCCGCCTCCAGATTGGTGGGTTCCCCGGTGGAACCCTGGAAATATCTCCTTTTATTGTCCCCGATGTGGCATCATTTGGCAGACCCGTTTATCATATCCTTCCAGCGATGTGGGCTAACAAAAGACTCCAGCGGACTGCCAAAAGCAGCCGTTGACTTCCATCGTTACCCCTAAATCAACACTGTCTCTTGACAATATCGTGATACCGCATGTAGTATTATAATATGCCCAAAAAGAAAGCAAGGATTATTCTGGATACAAATGTGCTCTATGCGGGTCTTTATTCATCAAAAGGTGCTTCTTTCAAAGTGTTACAAGCGATAGGAGAAAGTAAGCTTAAAATGGTGATATCGATCACTTTACTCTTTGAATATGAGGATATCTTAAAAAGAAATCAACCTGATTTAGGCTTATCAAACCAAGAAATTGAGAAAATATTAGATTATTTTTGTATGAAGAGCGAACATCAAAAGATATATTTTCTATGGCGTCCTCGTCTACCCGATCCAAAGGATGATCATTTGCTGGAATTAGCCATTGCCTCTGGGACCAGGTTTATTGTGACTCACAATACGAAGGACTTCGTAGGGGCAGAAAAATTTGGCATAAGAACAATAACCCCCAAAGAACTGATGGAGGAGATACTATGAGTGCTTTAAGTCTGCGATTGCCGGAGTCAATTCATCGTCATATCAGGGAGATTGCGAAAAAGGAAGGAGTCTCTATCAATCAGTTTATTTCGTCGGCGGTATCAGAGAAAATTTCGGCGCTGATGACGGAAGACTACTTGGAGAGCAGAGGCAAAAGAGCGAAAAAGAAGGATTTTAGGAAAATATTGGCTAAGGTTCCAAGCCGTAAACCAATCACTGGCGATGAATTATAGACTTTTGGCTAACAATTCAGCGCAGCAGACGCGGTAAAGCGTTCTACTGATTTCGGGCGTGTGAGGGCAGCGTGTTCTACACCTGCGGCGGGCAAATCCCGCTTAGCGGGAGTGGAGTAGACTGATTTTCCGGGCCGCAGCTCAGCCGCGAGCGCGTTATTGCAAACAGAAAACTTTTCCCCCGGCCCACGAAAGAAACAAGGAAAACAAAACCATGAAAAAGGATGAAAGATACAGGATTTTCCAGGCCTCCCGCACGTCCGCGAGTTCCAGGTCTTTTTTCCCGTCCCCGATGAAGGGCTTATGACTGGGCTGGCCAAAATAATAATTTAAACCTCCGAGACGGACTCCCAGAGCCCCGGCCATGGCCGCCTCTGGCCAAGCGCTATTGGGACTCTCATGCTTCCGCCGATCTCTTTTTAAGGTGAGAAGAGAATCCTTCCAGGGTTTGCCAAGAAGCCGGGCGGAAAAGACAATGATAAAACCAGAGAGTCGGGCCGGGATGAAATTTACCGCATCATCCAACTTTGCCGAGGCCCAGCCGATATGCCGGTAACGTTCATTCTTGTAGCCGACCATGGAATCCAGCGTGTTTACGGCTTTATAGGTCATGGCCCAGGGAGCCCCGCCCAGCGAGAGATAGAATAGCGGAGCGATAACCCCGTCAGAGATGTTCTCGGCGATGGTCTCGAGCAACGCCCGAAGAATCTCGGGCTCATCCAGGTGAGCCGTATCTCTCCCGACCAATAAAGACAGTTCTCGCCGAGCCCGAGGGAGGTCTCCTTTCTGGAGGGCCAGGAAGACCTTTCTGGTTTCCACATGCAGATCCCTTGTGGCCAGGGTGGTGTAGGCTAAAAAAACCGAGCAGGCCAACCCAGCAGCCCAGTAGAAACTTTCTGCCCAATGAATCAGATATGTTGTCATCAAGAAAGTTATGGCACAGACAACCAACGCAAGCAGGACTCCAGAAGACTTGAGCCACAAAGGGGAACTTCCCAAATGCCTCAACAGGCTTTCTAAGAAACGAATCAGTCTGCCAATCAAACGCACAGGATGGGGAAACCATTGAGGATCACCCAGAATAAGGTCGAGGATGTAGGCCGAGGTGAGCGCGATGGGCGGCAAAATGTTCCCCCATCACCCCCTCCCTAACCCTCCCCCCTCAGAGGGGGAGGGCGAGGGTGGGGGGGATATTCCAATGATCCGGTAAATCATTTTTATGTCCAGAGCCTTCCGCAGGGCGGCGGCCAGCCGGTCATATTCTCTCTCTTTGAAAGCACGGTAATTAAAGTCTTCACTCCTTGACCCAGAGAATATACCTTTATTCCGTCGTACGGAGTCAATGAAGCGTCGCCGAAATCCATCGTTATCAAAAAGACCATGGAGGTAAGTTCCCCAAACCTTCCCATCGGCAGAGATGGCCCCATCTTCTACTTCAACATTTTGGCCGAGCCTATCGATGATTTTGAAAATCGGTGGAACGGAATTTTCCCTCTCGGTATCTCCCATATGGATTTCATACCCTTGGAGGATCTCTTGCTCACCGTTAAGGGGAACGGCTTTTACCTGGAATGTCATCTTTTCTTTTTTCAGAATCGTTTCCACATTGAGAAGGCCCAGGCCCTCCACTTCTCCAAGGGAAGTCTCCACACCAAAAGGGTCACGAATGATTTTCCCCAGCATCTGGAACCCGCCGCAAATGCCAATAACCATCTTGCCGGATTGCCGCAATTCCAGGATTTCATTCACATAGCCTTCCTTTTTCAAAAAAAGAAAGTCTTCGATCGTATTCTTGGAACCGGGGAGAATCACGGCATCCGTATCCCCAATCTTCTGTCCGGAATGCACGTAGCGCAAATTTACTTCGGGTTCTTGTTCCAGGGGATCAAAATCCGTGAAGTTGGATATATGGGGAAGGTAGAGAACGGATATGCTGACCTGTCTTTCCCCTCTCGGGTAGATTTTCTCCAAGACTACTCCGTCCTCTTCGGGTAGATAAAGATCCTTCAGGTAGGGAATGACACCCAGGACGGCAATGCCAGTCTTCTTCTCTAAGAATTCCAGACCGGGTGCCAGTAAGTTAAAGTCTCCCCGGAATTTGTTGATGATGAAACCCTTGATTCTCCCCCGCTCTGCGCTGCTCAGAAGCTCCAGCGTGCCCACGAGGGAGGCGAAGACGCCTCCCTTATCAATGTCACCCACTAAGAGAACGGGAGCATCGACCGCTTCCGCCACTCCCATGTTGGCGATGTCCCCATCACGCAGGTTGATCTCCGCTGGGCTCCCCGCCCCTTCGATCACAACCACTTGATATCTCTCGGCCAAGCGCGCGTAACTCTCTAAGACCCTTCGACGCGCTTCTTTCTTGAAGCCATGGTATTCTTCGGCATTCATATTTCTGAAGACTTTGCCCTGGATTATGACCTGCCCGCCGATGTCTGTGTTGGGCTTAAGAAGGATGGGGTTCATATCCACATGGGGATCAAGCCCAGCAGCTTCGGCTTGCACTACTTGCGCCCTGCCCATCTCTCCTCCTTCCAGAGTAACAAAGGAGTTGAGGGCCATATTCTGGGACTTGAAAGGAGCGACCCTGTAACCATCCTGTCTGAGCACCCGGCACAGGCCGGCGACGATTATGGTCTTGCCCACAAAAGAGCCGGTTCCCTGGATCATCAAAGGTCTGGCAGTCATAGGTTCAATTCATTAGGACACAGATTTGCGCAGATAATCGCAGATCAAAAATCTTTTATAATGAATTCAGAAGCCAGAATGAAAAGCCTATGGCTCTTTTGATTCTTACATTCTGGATTCTGACTCCCAATAGCTGTATTCTGTTTTGGAAAAATTCCAGTTTAATCCATAAAATCTGTGTTTACCCTGTTAGATAGTGAACATCTAACAGGGTGAATCTGCGTCCCATCGCGTTTCAATTATCGGAGAACTTGGGTGCTGGAACATGTCGGCAGAGGGTCCAGGCCTGGAAACGGGGCGTGTAACGAATCAAGAAAATTTCTCCCCCCGTCGTTTTCACCTTGAAATAGTCATGCCGCAGGTCTGCCGGGTCTGGACCCGCTTGATACCACCGGTCCAAGACCTCGAGGATCTCATAGCGCTTCCCCTGATGGATGATAGCCCGAGGGGTTTCCTCGCCTTTGTGACCAGCGTAACATTCTACATCAATCTCTTCAAAGACCCACTCTTTTTTCATATTGTTTCGCCACAGAGGACCCAGAGGTCACAGAGTGAAAATTTCAAATCCAAAGCACGAAGACCTAAAAATATAGATGCTCAAATGAACGAATGACAAAAGTTTAGATTTTGAAAATTAGAATGTTGAATTCGCTTTAAATTTCGATGTTAGGATTTCGGACTTAAGCAAAATTTTTCTCTGTGTTCTCTGTGCCCTCTGTGGCAAACCGCTTTTATCAAAGAATTTTGAAAACGATCCCCACTTTTAACCATCCCTCCTTATAAGGGAATGGGGCAGCATCGCGGACTGTTTCGAGGGAAGCCTTGTCCAGAATTTCCGACCCGGAAGACTCCACGATCTCTACTGTTTCTATTTGACCCTTGGGCCTGAGTTTAAAACGCACTACGGCTGTGCCCTCAATTCCCATCTTCCGGGCAATCTTCGGGTAACGTTTGGCCGATTCGATCTTGCGGATGATCTCTAAAAGTATGGGGTCAGTTTCTTGAGATGCGGGGGGAACTCTGCTCAAACGCAGGGGGGCCCCCTCTTCTTTGGCCGGACCGGAGCCCGTGCTCCCTCCTCCGCCAGGAATTTCTTCCTCTCCCCTTCCAAATCCCGCTGGAGCCAAGAAGATAGAAGAGGAGTCCGTTATTCCTCCTGCATTGCTGATCCCTTCGAGGGATAGGGCCGAGGTCTCTGAGCCCCCACCTCCTAAACTTTGCGGTCGGTTCAGGATCGCTTGCTGAGCGGGTTGCGTTTGGCGGGGGCCAAGATCGTGAAATACTGGGCCACTTGGACCACTTGCTTGGGGATCTTCTCCCGGATGGTCTGAACCGGCTTTCTCCCTCGACTCTCTGATTTTTATCTGAGCTTGCAGAGGTTCTGGAGGTAGCTTTTCCTTTTCTCCCGGTTTCTCTTCTCTGAGTTCTGCCGGAGCTGGTTCAGCCTTCTCTGGTTCCCGCTGTTGTTTCTGCTCCTCTTTTTTTTCTTGCTCAATCTCTCTCTTTTCCTCTTTTGATTCCTCCATCTCTTCTTTTTTAACAGCAGGCGTGGTCACCACCATCTCTACTTCCTTTGTCTTTGGGAGGTCCTCTCTCTTGGGAAGATTCAATGAGGCAGCTTTCTTTATCTTAGGTTTTTCCTCTATCGTTTCAACAAGGGAAACTTGCAGGATGCTCTTGGGAAATACCCGCTTCGCCAGAGGAACTTCCCAGGAGAAAAGGAGCAATAATACACTGCCATGAAGGAGGATCGATATAAAAAAGAAGTATCTATTAAAAAGCAAAGGAAACTCCTCCGTTCAAAGACTGGGGAGGCATGGGGTATCCTTCGACAGTCTGATATTCTCTATTCAGCGCGTTGCTGAGGCTAAGGAAGGCCTCGCCATTCATGCTTTGATATACCTTGAATTCATATCCTACTCGGGCATCCAGGACAAAATATTCCCGGTTTAATGTAGATGCTTGGCCGACGTAATACCGGACATACTTACCCTTCAGGTTTGCTTTTATCCCAAAGGATGTTGTGTACTCCATCCCCATATTGGCCATGTGTTTGGGTTTAGAGGGAATGGGTTCCCCAGTACTCTCATCCCGAGGGTAGAGGAAAGAATAGTTCAGCGGAATGGCCAGTCCCTTAAAGGGGTAGAAGGTAAGCTCGGCCTCAGCTCCCCAGATTCTTGCCGACTGGACATTGCTGGGACGCCATTTGTTATCAGCCCCTATCGCCCACCGGATAAGGTCCTTTACGTCCCGATAGAAGGCCGCTGCTTTGAAAAGCGCCAGTTGGCCGAATTTCTTCTCTCCACCCAATTCGTAAGCCCAGGCCTTCTCTGGCTGGAGGTTTGGATTTCCCGCCACGAAAGCATCTTCCGGCCAGTAGAGGTCATCGAAGGTGGGGGCGCGGAAAGAACGCCCTGCGGAGGCCCGCAAGCGGATATCCCCTGGAAGCCGGAGAAGGATCCCCAAGCGGGGATTGAACTGTTCCTCGTAGATGGAATGCATGTCGTAACGAAAACCCAGGGTGGTAGTTAAAGGTTTGGCAACCTCGATCTCATCTTGAAAATAGAATGCTCCCCGGGTTGCTAAGTGGACGCCTAGGGCGCTACTATTAACGCGGTCCTGGATAGTTTCCACTCCTCCCGTCACGAGGTGTTTCTGGCCGATCGCCGAAATGGCTTGGATTTCTCCTCCAGTGGCATAATTCTTATGCAAGAAGGGAGGACCAACATTAAATCCTTGGGTGCCTTGTTCAAAGGTTCGGCGGTAGATGTTCTGGAAGGCTTTTAAATTAAGGTCGAAAAGGGGATGAATCTTCCCCCGATAATTTAAATCGAGCTGAGTCAGATCATCTTTCTGCCGGTCATCCGGATCAGGAAGGCTCTCAGAACCAGGAACGCCGATTTCCTTGAGAATCATCCGAGCAGAAAAATCCAGATGCGATTTCGGGGTGAGGTCATAACCGACCTCTCCGCCCAATATGAGGGCGTCATAATCACTATTGGGACGATAACCGGTAGATTTTTCTTTAGCGATCGAGAGGCCATATCCGAAGGCCCCGGGCTTCCAGCGGTGGGCAAGGGAATACTCCTGCGTTTCGAACCGACCAAAGGAGATGGAGGCCCGGCTGTAAGGTTGTTTGGTGGGCGTTTTGGTGATGATGTTGATGACCCCGCCCATGGCATCAGCTCCGTAGAGGGCGGAAGCCGCTCCCCGGAGTACCTCGATGCGCTCGATGTCCTCCTTATTCACGGGCAGGTTGCTCAAGTCAAACTTTCCAGACTGGGCATCGCTGATTCGTCTCCCATTGACTATGATCAAAACCTGCTCTGACTCTGAACCGCGGACCTGGGCGGAAGAGATCGCACCCCTCGGCCCTAACCGGATTACCTCCACGCCCGGGACGCGCTGGATGACCTCTCCCACAGTTCGGTCGGGCGATTTCCCGATCTCTTCTTTGGTGACAAGACTGATGGATTGGGGGGACTCACTGATTTCAATTTCCGTTTTCGTGGCTGTAACTACCACTTGGCCCAACTCTACCTCCGCCCCCCTGGCGGTCTGGCCCAATAAAAACATTCCCGCCACGCTCAGAAGAAAAATCCATAAAGCCACTCCATTCCTCATTTCCTGTTTCCTCCTTTCCCGCGAAAGGTCGGAAAGCTCTCCCAAAAGGCCAGGTCTACTGGCTTAGGGCTCCCTAATCCCCACGCCTTCCCGGACAGGGTCCAGTGGTGGAAATGTGGGTTTCGTTCCCATCACAGTTGGGGGGCAGCGGTGGCTTCCTACCACCTTCCCTTAGGCCTTTTAGATCAAGACTTTCTCAACCTCCTCCAGTAATCGGGAGTGGTCCCCGATGAAGACCGCACCTCCCTCTCTTAGGCGCTGATAATAAGCCCTGGCCTCCCCACCAGCAAAATCGTATTCCAGGTCATTTTCCAGAACGATCACCTTTTTTCCCTTCTCGATGGCCGTTATAGCCGCCCGAAGGTTTGCCAGGTTCCCCCGGCCTATGTGAAATCGCTCAACCACAACAAGGTCAGCTTTCTCGATTAAATCTCTGTTCTCTTCCAAAGCGCTATCGGAGATGGGAGAAAAAGGCTTTTCCAGGGCCATCGGTAATCCGAGGGTCTTGCCGATTTTCTGATCGGTATCGCCGATATTCAGAACGCCCATGGAAAGCTTGTATCCTCTGAGCAGCAGGCGCCGGGCCGAGTCAACCCCACTTCCCTCCCCGCAGATGAGATGGATTTTCTTTTGTGGTTCGAGTTTTTCTGGCCTGGTCTTTCCGACTGGTGTCACCCGGGGGGCTCCGGTAACGGCGCTTTTTTCTATCATCACCTCGGTTTCATAAACCCGGCGAATGTTCTCCTCGGTGATCACAGCTGAGGGTGTCCCCATGGAAAAAATCGAGCCCCGGTGAAGCAGGACGATTCGATGGGAATACTCCGCGGCCCAATTTAAATCATGGGAAATGTTCAGAACCGTGAGTTTCTTCTCCACGTTCAACTTCCGGATCAGCTCGTTGATCTCCACCTGATGATTGATGTCTAAATGAGAAGTGGGCTCGTCGAGAAGGATAACCTTGGGCTGCTGGGCTAAGGCCCGGGCTATTAATACTCGTTGTTTTTCCCCCTGGCTCAACTCCAAGAACGGCCGGTCTTCCAATTCGGCAATATCGGTGAGGGCCATTCCTTCGCGGGCAATGTCCAGGTCTTCTTTCTTTTCCCACCGGAATCGCCCGAGGTACGGCGACCTGCCCATGAGGACGATTTCACCCGCAGTAAAGGAAAAAGGGACTTCCATCTCTTGGGGGACGACAGCAATCCGCTTGGCCACATGGGGGCGAGGAAGCTTCTTCAGATCCTCCCCTTCCAGAAAGACTCTTCCGGCTTGCGGTTCGAGGAGACCATCCATCAATTTGAGGAGGGTAGTCTTGCCCGAGCTATTCGGTCCGATAAGACCCAGGATCTCCCCCTCCTCCAGAAAAAGAGCCAGATTGCGGAAGATCTCCCTGCCCGGGTAGCGAAAATAAATTGACTCCATCTTAACGATTGGCGGCAAAGCCTTTTCTCCTGAGAAGGTAGATAAAAAAAGGAGCCCCGCAAAGAGCAGTAACCACCCCAACGGGAATTTCCGAGGGAGCCATGATCGTTCGGGCAACCATGTCGGCCAGGACCAAAAGCAGGGCCCCCAACAAGGCTGAGGCGGGAATGAGGAAGCGATGGTCCGGCCCCCAGATCATCCGCACCAGGTGGGGAACGACCAGACCAACAAACCCGATCAGGCCACTCACTGAGACCACCGCGCCGGTAATCAGAGAGGCAAAGATAAATGCGGTCTTCTTCACCCTTTCCACTTCCACGCCCAGCTCGGATGCTGTCTCCTCTCCCAGAGCCATGAGGTTGAGATCCTTAGCTAAAGAGAAAAGGACGGCACTTCCGAATAGAAGGTAGAGGAAGATGACCGCGAGAGTCCGGGAAGCGACGTATTCCAAGTTACCCATCAGCCAGAAAGTTACGCTGTGCAGGCGTTCATCGCTCGTTATGGAAATCAGGAACATAATGATGGCGGAGAAGAAGGAGCTGACAATGACTCCGGCCAGGAGCATGGTTTGGGAAGGCAGACGCCCCTGTACCCGGGCGAGAAAATAGACAAATAGCAGGGTCAGTAGCGCCCCGCCGAAAGCGGCACCAGGGATAGCGTAGCTACCCAAAACCGTCGATCCCAACCCGAATAGGATCGCCAGGATCGCCCCTACAGCTGCGCCGCTGGAAATTCCCAGGACATAAGGGTCAGCCAGAGGATTCCGCAGGAGAGCCTGGAGTACTGCTCCGGCAATCGAAAGGGCTGCCCCCACGAGCGCTCCCGAAATTACTCGAGGCCATCGGAGGTTAAGGATGATGGAAGAATCACCCCCTGTCCACTCGACCGAGGGGGTTAAGCCCAAAAAGTGATGCAGAAGGATGGACCAGGTTTTGGATAATTGAATCGAAACCGCTCCTGTAGAAACTGCCAGTACCCCGACGGCAATCAGGCAGCCGGATAGGATGATCATCCAAAAAAGCCACCTCTTGAAAGTCCAGCGACTCATTTCAATATTTTTTCACCGCAGAGAACGCAAAGGACGCTGGGATTCATTGAATCAAAAAGCCGACTGAAAATTTATTTTGCTCCAGGCTTCAGATTCTTACCCATCAAATTCTAAGAATGCCCTTCTAGCGACAGATATGGCGGTGAGCTTTATTTCCCATCTTAATCTTGCGCTTTTCGTTTTTTATGACTGATCTTCCTCTGCGATCTTCGCGAGCTCTGCGGTTAACTATTCGAAGGCTTCCGGATGAATGGCTTTAGCCACCTCCTCTAAGCCATCCACGATCCTCGGAGATGGGCGATGGATGAGGTCTGCATCAATGACCTCAATCCGGCCAGAACGGACAGCGGAGATCTCCTTCCATCGGTTCCACCATTGTTTTTGCTCTATCATTGGATCTCTCGATTTCATGGAAGATAGGATAATCACTTGGGGGTCCTGGGCGATCACTTCTTCCATGCTGAAGCGGGGGTGTTTCCCCTTAGCGCTGGCGGCTATGTTGGCACCCCCGGCTAAGCGGATGAGATCGTCGATAAAAGTACCTTTTCCGGAACTGATCAAAGGATCGTAGTCCATCACATGGAGCACCCGAGACTGTGGCCGCCCTTCTATTTTCTCCTGGATCTTTTGCATCTTCAATTTCATGGAATTGATCACGTTCCTGGCGGCCAACTGAGAGAAGGTCACTTCTCCTATTTTCTGGATGGAAAGCATCACCTCAGAGACGCTGCCAGGATTTGTAATGTAGACCGGAATCCCCAGTTGGTCCAACTTACCCACGAAAGCCTTTAATTCTCCATCTGCTGATCCGATGACCAAATCAGGCTGCAGGGCTACGACCTTCTCCAGGGACGGCGTGATATAACCCCCGATCTTGTCTTTCTTTGATGCTTCGGGGGGATAATTGCAGTATGTGCTTACGCCCACGACTTTCTCCCCGAGGCCGAGAGCAAAGAGAATTTCGGTTACGCTCGGGGCCACAGATATGATGCGCAGGGGAGACTTCTTCAATTCCAGTTTTCGCCCGACCTCATCTGTAAAGGTGGCCGAAAAAGTGTCCTGGACGCTCAACAACAGGGAAAAGACCAAAATGAAAAAGAAGCGGCCTGCAAAATCCCCCCACCCCCCCTTTATGAAAGGGGGGCCAGGGGGGATTTCGTCGGGCCAATTTCGACAATCCCCAGTATCGCTTCGTCTCCTGTTTTCTACTCTACCCATTGATTAATTTCACCAATGCCCAAGACGGCGTGTATTCAATAATGTTTAAACACCCGTAATCCTGCTCGATTCGCAGAATGTGGGCAAAGGACAGTTGGAGAGCTTCTGCCAGAATCACTCGGTTCAGGGCCCCATGGGAAACCAGGGCAAACTCCTGGCGGCGGTGGTGCTCGATCAATTCCTTGAGCTTGGGGATGGCTCGATCGCGCACATCCTTGATACTTTCTCCCTCGGGGATGCGGAAATTTTCTACGTTATTTACCCACTGAGAAATATCCGCAGGATAGCGCTCCAAAACCTCCTGGTAGTTCAGGCCCTGCCAGCGGCCGAAATGCATCTCCCGAAAATGAGAGAAAGATTGTGGGATCAGACCATGAGGTTGGGCAATGATCTCCGCCCCTCTCTTCGTGCGCAAAAGGTCGCTCGAATAAACAGCCGAAAGATTCTTATCCTTCAGAAGATCCGTAAGCCTTTCCATTTGACAGATGCCCGCGCTGGTGACGTCCACGTCTGTCTGCCCGTTATAAACTCCGTGATTGACCACTTCACCATGGCGGGCCAGGTAAAGTCGGGTTCGATTAGGATCCATCTATGAAACCTCATTCGCCGGATTTAAAACAAAATTAGCCACATTCCAGAAATCAAGACGAAAGTTAGAACTTCGTTAGCCTCATTCGCTGCCCCGAGGACATCCCCTGTAATTCCTCCAATCTTTCTTCCAAAAAAGCCCTGAATGAAAAGGGTAAAAACCCCGACGGCCAACCAAAGAATGGCCCCCCAGAACCGGAAAAAGAAAAGACTTAGCCCTAAAGAAGTGGCTGTGGCAAGCGCCATCTCCCTTCTCTTTAGGTTCTCTTTAAAAGGAAGACCCAGCCCCCCTTCTGGACGGGCATAGGGGGCGCGATAGGTCAGTTGGACCATAGACCAGCGGCTGAGAATCAAAGCGACCACTAAGCCTTTTCCTGCTACATCATCCGGTAAAGTGTTGAGGGCTAAAAACTTGAGCCCCAGAATCAAGATCAGGCCAACAATCCCGAAGGTTCCCACCCGATGATCTCTCATGATGCGCAGCCGATCTTCGGGTGCCTTTCCAGCAGCCAGTCCGTCGAGCGTATCGGCCAGACCGTCCAGATGGAGACCTCCAGTGAGAATTACAAGGAGCATGATAATTAGTCCATCAGAGAGCGTCCTGGGAAAGGCCAGAGAAAAAACCCAGTGGGCCGCCCATAGGATCAGGCCGAGCAGAAGACCAATAGTGGGGTAGAAAGTCATGGATCGGCCCAGAAGCTGGGGAGTGACCTCTCGGTCTCCTTTCCACCAGGGAAGGATGGTTAAAAATTGCCAGGCCAGGGAAAAGCTGGTCATCCTTTTTCTGAAACTCCTGCTTCGGTGAACGTGGCCATCTCGTTCAAAACTTTAACTGCCGCTTCGATAATGGACATGGCCAAAGCTGCACCCGTGCCCTCGCCCAGGCGAAGGGATAAATTAAGGATGGGCTTCTGCCCGATGTATTCCCACATGAATCGGTGACCCACCTCGACAGACTGGTGGGCAGCGAATAGGTATCCTTTGATCTCAGGATTCAGACCTACAGCAAGCATGGCTCCAGCCGTGGAAATGAAACCATCCACCACCACGGGAATGCGGTGGAAAGCGCAGCCGATGATCAACCCCGCAATTCCACCAATCTCAAAACCGCCCACTTTTGCGAGAACGTCTAATGGGTCTCTCGGATCAGGGTTATTGCAGGCCATGGCTCTCTCGATAGTCCGGATTTTTTGGGCCAGGGCAGAATCGTCGATCCCGGTTCCCCGGTGGGTTACTTGACTTACTGGAAGCCCAGTTAAAGAAGCCAGGATGGCGCTGCTCGGGGTGGTGTTGCCAATCCCCATGTCCCCGGTGCCCACGAGATCGGCATTTCGCTCCTTGGCATGATCGGCCGCCTCCAGGCCAACAGAAATCGCCTGCAGGGCCTGGTCTTTGGACATGGCAGGTCCCTGGGCCATATTCCTCGTGCCCCGAGCGACTTTTCGGATCATCAATCCTGCTGTGGGCTCAAAATCATGATCCACGCCGATGTCCACCACGATCACCTCAGCTCCTACGTGTCCGGCAAGAACGTTAATGCCCGCACCCTGGCGGAGGAAATTGTAAACCATCTGGGCTGTGACTTCTTTAGGATAGGCGCTGACGCCTTCTGCCACCACCCCATGGTCAGCGGCAAAAGTGTAAATGATCTTTCTTTCCACCTGCGGCCTCAGATTCTCGACGATGGCCACATAGCGCCTGGCGATTTCTTCGAGCTGCCCGAGACTGCCGAGTGGTTTGGTCAGACGATCCAATCTGGCCTGGGCCTGGGCCAGAAAACTTTGCTTAATCGGCTCAATGCGGGAAAGTCTTTTCTTAAGTTCTTCTTCCATAAAATGGCCTTTGCCCCCTCACCCTAACCCTCCCCCTCGGAGGGGGGAGGGAAGGGTGGGGGTGATGCTTTCTTTACAAGATTTTTCTTCGCCCTTGGCGCTATGCTCTTGGCGTTTTTTTAGTTGTTGAGCAAGGCCGCTAACCAGGAAATAAACTTCATCTGCTTTCCTGGCCACTTTCTGGTTGATCATGCCACTGAGATCCCGAAAAATCCTGGCTGTGGGATTATCCGGAACAATCCCCAATCCCACCTCATTGCTGACGATAACCAAAGAGCATCTTGCTCCCTGGCACACCTTAAGCAACCGATCTGCCTCTCTAAGAATCCTTTTTCCCCTCCACCCTGCCATCAGGAGGTTGGAGATCCAAAGAGTCAAGCAATCGAGAAGAATGAGGCGGAAACGATCGCCTTGCTCTTTGAGAGCCGCGGCCACACGCAGGGGTTCTTCCAGGGTCTGCCAATCTGGGGAACGGCCTTTCTTGTGCTTCTTAATTCGTTCGGCCATCTCCTTGTCGAGGGCTTGGGCAGTAGCCAAGTAGGCTTTGGGTCCGGGGAGCTCCTTAGCCAGCTTCAGGGCGAATTGGCTCTTCCCACTCCGCGCCCCTCCCGTGACAAAAATAATTTTTTTATTCATAAATTTTATCTGCCACAGAGATCACAGAGCCCACAGAGTTCCTAATGCAAATAAAAAGAAAAAGGAAGATTAACTTGTAGTTTACAAGGACCTCTTAGACTTTCATCCGAAACTCGCAACTTTTAATCCTTTATTATTCTCTGTGTTCTCTGTGCCCTCTGTGGCTAAAAAAAATTAAAACCCCAACCTTCTGGGGAGAAAGTTGGGGTCATTTTTGGCTCTGCCCCCCTCCCCGCGGAAGGGTTGAGATATAAAAGCGGGTCGGGCAGGTTTCCTGGCTTACGGCTTCCTACTCCCCACGCCTTCCCGGATTGGCTTGTCCCATCTCCAGTGGCTGAAAAAACAGGTAATGGGTCATAGGTAATAGGTTACATAAAGTAAAGATTTTTTTGCCTATTACCTTTAACCTTTTACCTTTGACCTGTTTTTTCTTGTGGGTTTCGTTCCGATCACAGTTGCGGGGCAGCGGTGGCTTCGAACCACCTTCCCTCCCCTCTCACGCTATTTCAAAAAAGCTAAAACATCCTCCTTGAATGAGTTATCAGCTCTCAGCTTTCAGGTTCTTTTTGCTGAGGCCTGATTGCTAATAGCTAAAAGCTGTCATAATCTACACATTTTGTAAAAGAATTGTCAAGTTTTCCCTCTCCCCGCCTTCCCCCTCAAAGTGGAGATTGAGGGCGGGGGAAGTCTTACTCCGTAAGGTATTTATGGATAGCCTCTCCAGCCTTGCGGCCGGCCCCCATGGCCAAGATGACCGTAGCAGATCCAGTTACGATGTCCCCTCCAGCGTAAACCCCTTTCTTACTCGTAGCCCCTGTCTCCGGGTCGGCGACGATATAACCCCATTTATTTGTCTTCAAGTCTGGAGTCGTGGAAGGGATCAAGGGATTGGCTCCCGTACCAATGGCCACGACCACCATATCCACTTCTAAGATGAATTCCGAACTGGGAATGGGTATGGGCCGACGTCGCCCGGACTCATCTGGCTCGCCCAATTCCATTCGCTGGCACTCCATGCCGCAGATCCAGCCATCTTCGTTACCAATCATTCTCACAGGAAGGGTTAGAAAATGAAACTGAATCCCCTCTTCTTCGGCATGGTGCACCTCTTCAATCCTGGCCGGCAGTTCTTTCTTCGAGCGCCGGTAGACGATATAGACGTTGTCTGCACCCAACCGAAGCGCCGTACGGGCCGCGTCCATGGCTACATTTCCCCCGCCCAAAACTGCCACGTTCTTCCCTTTGGCGATGGGGGTATCATATTTTGGAAAAAGGTAGGCCTTCATAAGGTTGGAACGGGTCAGGTACTCATTGGCGGAATACACACCGTTAAGGTTTTCGCCAGGGATATTCATGAACGTCGGGAGTCCGGCACCTAATCCCAAAAAAACCGCATTGTACCCGTTGGCCATCAGTTCATCTATCGTGTAGATCTTGCCGATGACCATGTTGGTCTTTACCTCAACTCCAAGCTTCTGGAGATAATCCACCTCCGCCTGGACAATGGCCTTGGGAAGACGAAATTCAGGAATCCCATATACCAACACCCCACCAGACTTATGCAGAGCCTCAAAGATAGTTACCTTGTGCCCTTTTTTGATCAGGTCTCCGGCGAGTGTCAGTCCGGCCGGGCCTGAACCAACCGCAGCAACTTTCTTGCCAGTTGGCGGCGCCATGGGGGGCATAACAAATTTCCCGTTAGCTTGCTCGTAATCGGCCGCAAACCGCTCTAACCTGCCAACGGCCACAGGATCACCCTTCTTTCCCAGGATGCAAACCTTTTCGCACTGATCTTCCTGCGGGCAGACCCGGCCGCATACCGCCGGCAGGCTATTCATTTCTTTGAGCTTGCGGGCTGCACCTATGAAGTCTTCTTCGAGGATGAGTTTGATAAAACCGGGGATGTCGATGGACACCGGGCAGCCTTCCACGCAGGAGGGTTTTTTGCATTGCAAGCATCGGCTGGCTTCGAGCTTGGCTAAATCTGGCGTGTAGCCAAAAGGGACTTCGTCGAAGTTCTTAGCCCGGACCTTGGGGTCTTGTTCGGGCATCTTCTGCCTCGGAACCTGGGGCCTCTTCTTTTTCTCCGTTGTCTCGGTCATCAGCTTTTACCTCCCTGGCAAGCCCCCCCTTGGTGCTGGAAGAATTCCAGAGCTTGCTTCTCCTGGTCCAGGTAAGCCCGCTGACGCTTGACCAGTTCGGCGAAATTCACCTCGTGTCCGTCAAATTCCGGACCATCCACGCAAACAAACCGGGTTCTTCCACCTACTGTGACCCGGCAGGACCCACACATCCCCGTGGCATCGACCATGATCGGGTTCAGGCTGACGATGGTCTTGATGTTCTTATTCCGGGTAACGTTGCAGACCACGCGCATCATGGGCACAGGGCCAATGGCCGCCACCAGATCGATGTGCGTACCCTCGTCGATGACATCCTGCAAGACATCGCTGACAAACCCATGATAACCGTAGCTGCCATCATCCGTGGAGACTTTCAAGGCAGTAGAAACCTTGCGCATCTCCTCTTCTAAAATGAGAAGGTCTTTGGTGCGGGCACCGATAATGGAAAGGACCATGTTTCCCGCCTCCCGCATCGCTTTGGCAATGGGGTAAACTGGAGCAATCCCGATCCCGCCGCCGATGCAGACCACAGTTCCAATTTTTTCGACGTGGGTGGGGATCCCCAGGGGCCCGATTAAATCCGCTATCGAATCCCCAGTCTTGAGGGTGCCCAGTTGGATCGTGGATTTTCCCACTTCCTGGAAAATAATGGTGAGGATTCCCGACTCTGCGTCGGCATCGGCAATGGTCAGCGGGATCCGTTCTCCTTCCTCGTTGATGCGTAAGACAACGAACTGGCCAGGTTTTCTCTTCTTGGCGATCTCGGGGGCGAAGATCTTAAGTTGTTTCACGGCCGTCGCCAAGACCTTGGCCTCGACAATCTGAAACACCACTACTTTCTCCTTTCCCAAAGAAGCAACGGAGCTTGAATTTCCTTCTTCTATCCAAGCCACCTCTTCCTTCGCTTATAATGTTTCACATCCCGGTAACTGCGCTTCTCTCCCATTCCAGTAAATCCGAGATAGAATTCTTTGACGTCTTCATTATTCTTCAATACTTCTGCCGGGCCATCCAATACAATTCTTCCATTTTCGAGAACATAACCGTACTCTGCCAATTCTAAGGCAATATGGGCATTTTGCTCCACTAACAGGATGGATACCTTACCTTGCACATTGATCCTCTTGGCAATATCGGCGATCTCCCCGACCAGTAAAGGAGCCAATCCCATAGAAGGTTCATCGAGGAGCATGACTTTGGGGTGTCCCATCAGGCAGCGACCCATGGCGATCATTTGTTGCTCCCCTCCGGAGCAATAACCCGCCGTGGAATTTTTAATCTCTTTCAGCCTTGGGAAGTAGCGATAAACCATGTCTAAGTCTCGTTTGAACCGGGCTCCATTTCCTGGAATAATGAGGCCACCTGCCCGAAGATTTTCTTCAACGGTGAGGTGCTCTGCTAAACGTCTTCCCTCCATAACTTGAAGGATGCCCATCCTGGCAATATCTTCGGGATAAAATTTGTGGATGGGTTTTCCTTCGTAATAGACCCCCCCATCCGTGACTTCTCCCTCCTCGGTTCGGAGTAGTCCAGAGATAGCCTTCAGTGTGGTCGTCTTCCCAGCACCATTGGCCCCTAAGATGCATGCAAATCCCCCTTGCTCAAGTTGGATGTTGACTCCCTTCAGCACTAAAATGGTATTGAGGTACTTGACCTCAACATTCTTCAATTCCAACATGAGGATCATCCCCTTAAGGGTACCCACCGAAGGGGGCCCCCTTTTTTCCTACTATTTTACAGGGATGTAGTGGATGTTGATCGTCTCATCTTTGAACAGACCCTGTTTGATCATATCATCCGGGACAAGTCGGGGCACCTTATACCACGGAGAAAGGGCCACTACCTTTCCATTCTTAATTCCGATTAGGCGGTCATGGTTCGCCAGACGCCGATCGTCCTTACCCGATGGTGAACTTTGGAATTTAATGGTGGTGTCATGAGCTGTATAACCAGCCAAGGTCTGCATGCCCAGCTCTTTAACATCCTTTCCGGTGATCGTTTCACAGGCCTTCGCTAAATCAACCTTATCCCGCTTCATAATACCTACTAAAGCCCGGCGGACCGCCTCCAGGATGTTGGCTTTCATCCGGACGCCACGCATATATTGGATATTTGGCATTCCTGGCTCTTTGCGGTATTTGTCATTAAGCATCTTGGCAAATTTGACGCCAGGCGAATCCGGGTCAGCCGCCGGGACAAAAACTGGTTGGGGGCACATATATCCCTCGGCCGATCCAGGTCCGACAATATGCAGGAGTTGATCGGCTGGTGCCCAAAGATTGGCCATATGGGCCATCTTGCCTGTCAGGCCCAACTTATGGATGCCTTTCATGATAACCGCCGGGGTCTGCACGATGGAATTCGACCAGATGATATCCACACCCCGTTTCTCAAAATCAGAGAGGAAACCCATAATTTCTGGATCGGTCGGCATCATTGTGCAAAATCGTTCCACCGCGACCTCGTATTTTCCGGTTTTTTCTCCGTGTCTTTTGGTCGGCTCATTCGCCGCGCGGCCATAAGCAGTATCCCAGGTTAGATGGGCTACCTTGGCCTTTGCACCGGTCCCCTTCCTTGGCCAGAGATTATCGATATAATATTCGATTGCCCCTGCGGCCGACTCACCATAACTCCAGCAGTCCATGTAATTCCATGCAGGCGGATAGAGTTGCGGATCACTAAAACCGATCCCATAGCATACGATTCCATCCCTTTCGAGGATCGGTTTCATCATCTCTTGGTTAGGAGAGGACCACATCTCAATAATCGTGGGTTTTGGCTTTCCCATTCTGAATCTCTTGTAGGCGGACATGAACCGGGCATCGACATTCCCAAATTCAGCCCACACGTATTTGACCTCTACGTCACCCTTCCCATCGAGATCGACGTCCAGTCCTCCTTTTTCTGCGATCCATGCCAGATAGTCCTTGCCCCCCTTTTCAGAAGGGATGGCAATGGGGGCGTAGGCTCCAGTGAGGTCGATAACATTGTGAATCGTGATGGATGGCTTACCCGCGGTCCAACCCTCCGTGGGAGCTAAAAGAGAAACGAAAATTGCCAAGGCTCCCAACAAATAAGCAAGCTTACTTTTCTGCTTCATCTTTCTGCCCTCCTTGTCCTAAGTGACGCTGTAATTTAGCCTCTACTATTACCCCTTCATCCCCCAGCACATTAATAAGGGAAGGGATGCAGTCGGTAAGATCGTTTTACAATTTCCCAACGATGGGCAATTCCTCTGGGTTCAAACACCAAGAAGATGATAATGATCAAAGAATAAAAAATTAAGGAGAAGGCGGCCGAGGCATAAAAAGCAGCACCGCCCAAAAAAGTTTCTGTTAAAGGCGTGACGAGGGTGCTAAACTCATCCATCACCTTCCAAACGGTTGCTCCGGCAATAGCACCGAAGATGCTCCCGAAGCCTCCGACTACGAGGAATCCCAAAAACCAGATGGAGTCATCGAGGCCAAACCACTCGATATTAACGTATTCGTAATAAGCTCCTCCCAAGGCCCCCGCAATTCCTGCAAAAAAACAACCGATGCCAAAGGCCATGATCTTGGTATAGGCGATATTAATTCCCATTACTTCCGCAGCAATATCATTGTCTCTGACGGCAACGAAAGCTCGGCCCAGTTTGGACCTGGCTAAATTCGTCGCCAGATAGGTCATGATGATCGTCATTGTCAATACGAGTAGGTAATAGTTTCGGTCCGTCTGGAAGTTGATTCCGAGAAGGGGACCCGGGCGTTTCATCCACATCCCATCTGTACCATTGGTCACAGAGCGCCAGTTACTGATGACATAAACAATCACAAAATGGGCGGCTAAGGTGGCAAAAGCAAGGTATAAACCTTTCATTCTCAGGGCAGGGACACCGAAGACCATGCCGATGAACATGGGGACCAATCCCGCCAAAGGCAGGCAGGCCCAAAAGCTAAAACCGAAATGTCTTTGCAAAATCGCAACGGTATACATCCCGATACCCATAAAAGCAGCATGTCCAATAGAAATCTGGCCACAATAGCCGGTGATGATCTGTAAACCCAGCATGCCGATCGTAAAGGCGCAGATCAGGGTAAGGATGGATATCCCATAATCGCCTGTCAGGAAGGGTAGAAGATACATGCCGACAATCAGGAGTGCCAGTAATGCTTTGCGCAGGGGGGTCCTGTAAAGTTCTTTGGCTTGAAAGTAGTTTCGGTCAAAAGTACCGCAGGGTCTATGGATATTGATGCCCATAGGCTATAACCTCTCTATTCTGACTAATCCGAAAAGGCCATAGGGCTTGATGAAAAGGATCAGGAGCAAGAAGATAAAAGGGATCATCATGGTGGTTTCGCCTGGCAGAAGGGGTGCGATGTAGCTGATCGTCAACATCTGAAGGATGCCGATAGCGAGGCCGGCGATAATTGCACCTGCAAAGGATTCTAATCCTCCAAAGAGCACAGCGGCGATAGCGATCAAACCGTTCGCATCCAGAGCAAGACCAACCCCCTGGATGTTCCCAAGTAGCATACCCACAACAACAGCGATTATGCAGGAAATCACCCAGCTATACTGAAAGATTCGCTTGACATTGATGCCCAGGTTCTGAGCTACCACATGGTCTTCATGGACGACCCTCATCCCTAGGCCGACTCTTGTTTTCTTATAGAACAACATCAGGGCCGCAATCAGCAGCGTGCAAAGGATAAAACCGTAGATCTGAATTTTGGGAAGATGGAGAAAACCGATCTGCCAGGCCCCTACTGGCAAGAAGGACTCACCAAAGCCTTGAATATCTCCTTTTCCCATCAGGATCCCTATTCCGCGCAGAAGGAGCATGAGGCACAGGGTAACGACGATTGGGGCCAAGATGGGCTGTCCGACAAGGGGGCGCATGAACGCCCGTTCGACGAATATACCCAAGATCGCCCCTCCAGCGCAGGTGATCAAAAACCCCAGCCATATCGGTAGATGCCAAGCGATCAAGCAGAACCACATGATATATGCACCAATGATGAGAACCGCGGCCTGGGAGAATGGAAATACCCGAGTCGATTTATAGATGACTACGTAACTCACGGACAACAAGGCGTAGATTCCTCCGCTGCATATCCCTAAGACGATCGACTTTATGATCTCTTCCATTCTTATCCTACTCCTAAATAAGCGGCAATGACCTCAGGGTTTGACTTAATCTCTTCAGGTGGCCCCTCAGCAATCTTATTGCCGAAGTCCAGGACAACGATCCGATCGGCAATGTCCATGACCACGCCCATATCATGCTCGATGAGGACAATGGGGATCTTCAGAAATTCATTGATATCGATGATAAACCGAGCCATGTCCTCCTTTTCATCCAGATTCATCCCGGCCATTGGTTCATCGAGGAGGAGAACCCTCGGCTCCAGAGCCAAGGCGCGGCCCAGTTCCACTCTTTTTCTTAACCCATAGGCCAGCATGCCCACCACCGATCCCCTGACATGTTCCAACTCTAAAAAATCGATTATATCCTCAGCGATAGCCCGTTGCCTTGCCTCCTCATGATTGGCCCAAGGGAAATAGATCATTCCTGCAATAAAGTTGTACTTGATATAGGGATGTCTTCCGGCAATGATGTTATCGATCACCGATAAGCCAGTGTACAAAGCAATATTCTGAAACGTTCGGCATAAACCGAGTTCCGCAATTTTGTGCGAGGAGAGATGGGTGATTCGACTTCCTTCAAAAAAGACATCGCCATGCTGAGCACGGTAGAAACCACTCATCACATTAAGAAGGCAAGTTTTTCCCGCACCATTGGGCCCGATGATGGCTAAGATTTCGCCCTCCCTGACCTCCACATTTACATCGTTGAGGGCTTGAAGCCTGCCGAAGGCTAGGCTGATACTCTCCGCTCGGAGTAGTATGTTAGCCTCTGGCTCTTTGGGGTTGAGATTGGCCAAAGCCCGCTTCTTTTCGATACATTCTCGAAGGAGCGTTAACCCATAGCTATATCTTTGTTCCCTTTTCTTGGTGATATCCCTAATGCTTTCTACCATGGGTCCTCACCCTTGGATCGTCTCAATATAGATAGGAAGCCTCATGACGGACTTTCTGCCATCTCGGTAGGTAATCGTCGTTTCGATATCTACCCGATTTTGGCCTTGATACATTGCGCTCACGATATTCTCGTAGCGCTGCTCCACAAATTCCCGCCTCAATTTCCGGGTTCGAGTCAGTTCGGCCTCATCGGGGTCAAAATCCTTATGGAGGACAATAAATTTCTTGACGCGAGTCGTTTCGGGCAACGTGGTGTTGACCCGTTGTATAATTCCGGCCAAGAGTTTTCGGACTTCAGGCTTTTCTGAAAGATCTGGATGAGAGGTGTAGGCGATATGGTTCCGTTCCGCCCACCTACCAGTATTTTCATAATCCATATTGAGTATCGCGGTGACGAGATCTTTATTGTTTCCAATCACCATCGCATCTTTAATAAATGGGCTGAACTTTAATCGCCCCTCAATATACGTAGGGGAAAACTTCTCCCCGTTCTTTAGAATCTGCATATCTTTGACTCGGTCGATGACATATAGCTCTCCTTCCTCATCCATATATCCGCCATCGCCCGTATGGAAGTAACCATCTTTGAAACTTTTCGCTGTTTCTTCCCGCTGCTTGTAATACCCCTGAACGACCCCCACGCCTCCGAGTAATATCTCACCATCCTCGGTCAACCGGATCTCTACTCCAGGGAAGGGTTGCCCTGATCCTTCAGATCGATAATAATCCTTTTCGAGTTGCAGGACATCGAGGCCAGAGACCTCAGTTGAGCCGTATCCCTGGACGAGTGGGACACCGATTGCCCGGAGAAGCCGGAAATTATCCGGACTTAGTGCCGCTCCAGCAGTAATTGGAGTTTTGGTCTTTGTCAGGCCGATTTTGTCTTGCAAAGGTCGAAATACGGACCAATACCCCAGGAAATAGACAACACGCCACAGCCAGCCCACTTTTTTCCGCTCCTCTTGGGCTCGGGCAATCTTGTAACCCACGGGGAGAAAAAGGTTATAAAGAAACCTCTTCCAGAAAGGGGAATCAATCATTTTAGCCTGGATTTCGGAGCAGGTCATCTCCCATTGACGGGCACCCAAAAGGATAACCCCAGGGGCAATCTCCCGAAGGTCGGACCGGACGGTCTCGGCCTTTTCAATGAAGTTAACCACAACCCCTTTTACTAAATTCGGCGCTACGGTAAAAATCTGCTCCCCAATCCAGGCTGGGGGGAGGAAGGATAGGTTTTCATCTTCTTCCTTCCAGGGCAAGGCAGCATCCCATCCATGAAATAAGCCCAGCAGGTTACGATAGGTGACGATGGATCCCTTGGGCAGGCCGGTTGTGCCTGATGTATACAGCAAGACAGAGACATCATCGGCTTTCGTCTTTTCAACCCACTCGTCAAAAAGGTTGGGGTGGGCTTCCGCATAGGCCCTTCCTAGCTCCATCATATCGTCAAAGCCGATCAGCCAAGGATCCTCATACCCCCACATTCCTTTGGCGATCCAATAGATGACCCTTCCCACTTTAGGGATCTGTTCTCTGATGGAGAGGATTTTATCCACTTGCTCTTGATCATCGGCCATAACAATTTTTGCATCAGAGTGATCGATAATGAATGAAAGCTCAGAGGGAATAGAATCAGTATATAAACCTACTGAAGCTCCACCGAGGCATTGAGCAGCGATCTGTCCCCAGAACCACTCAGGGGCATTCTCCCCACAGATTGCAATCTTATCCCCCGGTCCAAAACCCAGACTAGCCAAACCTCCTGCGAACCATTTAGTCCGCTCATAAAAGTCTTTCCAGGTGAGTTCTCGCCAGTATCCATAATCTTTATAACGGTAGGCAACCCGCTTGTCTCCCCATTTGAGGTAATTACGTCTTAATAATTTAGGGAAGGTGTCCTCCCCTGGAGAGGGTTGGAACTTGCTCCAGGTCTCTTCCGTGATCGACTTAGCCACTCTATTCACCTATAATTTTGGTATTGTGAATTCAATATTAAATCTATGGCGAACAGTTCCCAGACTGGGGAAATCTGGGAGAGAAAAAGTGATGTTGCCATCGATGAAAAATTTTCTTTTATCGGCCCCCAAGTCTATCCAAAACTCATCAACCTTTTTCATTACCCCTGGAACTCCCTCTTCTCCACCCACGCCACGGTATAGGTAAGAGGCACGCATTACAGCAAAGATATAAGGTTCTGTCCAAGACCACGCGATTTCCTCCCCAGCCGGAATCACAGTGACAGACATGGAACTTGCCAGAAGGAGCGTCTTATCAGGAGTGCCATCCTCTGCCTTTGCCTCAAAATAGAAATCATCCACTTTTGCCAGAACGTTGTTTGGATTGGTCAGTTTGAAATTGACTCTAAATACAAGAACGTCCGTTGCTTGGAAAGGAGGTTTAGCCGCTATGGCATTAAGCCTCTCCACGCCTGCAACTTCAACCGTTACAGGCTGAATTCTTGGAGGGGCCGGCTTCAATGTAGCGCATCCAAGGATGCCTATCCCTATAGTAACGCACATCATGCTGGTCAATAAGATCATTGCTTTTTTCTCCATATGACCCTCCTTCATCTTGTTTGCTCTGGGGCAAACAGAAATGGCTCATCTCATGCATTCTGAGTCATTTGATCAGATCGCTGAAAAACATCCTTCTTGTAGGCCATACATAACAGACATTCGTGTGGCCCGCGGCATGAGGAATCCTGGTTATTATTTTTGATGACAACTCGATGCCTGTAAAAATAACCACAGTTAGTCCTTCCATCTTTGTAAACCATGATAAGGACCCACCTTTTCACTGTGTCACAAAACAAAGTTGTGGCTGTTATTCGCCAATCCATGAAGACTCACCTTTGGCGTTCCTTTCCAATACTCCTCCGCATTTAAAAGGCTCCCATTACACCATCTCACATTGTTAAACCCTTCGATAGCATTGGAGGTGCCCTAACTCTCCAAAATCTCCTTAGATTTAAGGAATTTGCGAATATCGGAGGTTGAGAGTCGAATCTATGCTTCCAGCCTTCTTATAAGGCTTAATTTTCGAGAGGATTTAGGAGTCAGAATGTAGAAATCAAGAATATTGACCGCCTCGGGTTATGCATAGGGTGTCAATTTAAAATATACCCACCAAAAAAGTCAATAAAAAAATTAAATAACTTTATTCAGGGAGTATTCAATGATTCCCTCCGCCCCCCTTTTTAATAGCTGGGGGATGAGCTCCCGCACTACTTCTTCCTTTACTACCACCTCCACGGAGTACCAGTCCGTCTGGTAAAGCGAAGCAATGGTCGGGGCATTCAGGCAAGGAAGGATGGCCACCACATCTTCTAAACATTTCTGCGGAACGTTCATCTTTAATCCCACCATGCGGTCTGCTCCCAGCGCAGCTTTGAGCAGAGTGGCCACCTGGAGGATCTTCTCCTTTTTCCAAGGGTCCTGCCAGGAGTCCTTGTTGGCGATCAGCCGGGGGGTAGATTCCATGAGCTCGTGGACGATGCGCAGGCCATGGGCCCGGATGGTGGAACCCGTCTCGGTTACGTCCACGATGGCATCCGCTAACCCTTCCACAACTTTGGCTTCCGTAGTTCCCCAGGAGAATTCCACTTTCACTTTGATTCCCCTTTCGCCGAAGTAGCGCTTGGTGAAGGAGACGAGTTCGGTAGCCACCTTCTTGCCCTCCATGTCCTCCAGCTTCTGAATGGGCGAATCTTCTCTCACCACCAGGACCCACCGGGCCGGGCGCAGACTCTCCTTGGAATAGATTAATTCCTGCACTTCTACGACGTCGCTGCCGCTCTCCAGGATCCAGTCTTTTCCTGTGATCGCGGCATCCAGCGCCCCCTCCTCCACGTAATGGGCCATCTCCTGGGCGCGGATCAAAGCGCACGATAGCTGGGGATCATCGACCGAGGGAAAGTAATTCCTCGTGCTCACTTTGATCACCCAGCCAGCTTTCTGGAAGAGATCGAGGGTAATCTTCTCCAAGCTGCCCTTGGGAATGCCGAATTTCAACTTATTCACCGTAAACCTCCTTGGGGTCAAATATGCGCTCTCCGACAGCTTCAGCCCGGTCGTCCACGACTTTGCGGTAGAAGCAGGAGCGGTATCCAGTATGGCAAGCTGCACCGCCGACCTGCTCAACCTTCAGGAGGAGGGCGTCATCGTCACAATCCAGGAAAACTTCTTTGACGATCTGCACATGGCCCGAGGTTTCGCCCTTGAGCCAGATTTTTTTCCGGGAACGGGACCAGAAGCAAGCCGTACCAGTCTCTTGCGTCTTGGCCCAGCTCTCGGCATTCATGTAAGCCACCATCAGGACCTCCCCCGTCTTCCAATCTTGCACGACGGCGGGAATCAGTCCCTGTCCTCTTGCAAAATCGATGGAAAAGTTACTCATAAAAACCTCTCAAAATTTGCCACAGAGGGCACCGAGAACACAGAGTCAAAATACAATGAAAAAAAAGACAAGACAAGGAAAAAGCTCTCGGTGGCCTCGGTGTGCTCTGTGGCCAAATTCTATACCTGCACCCAGTCAATCTCTCCGGCGATGGGAAGAATGTCGGCAGTTCCCAAACGCATGGCCACTAAAGACTGGTGGGCATCGCGCAAAGTATTATCTGTGATCTTCACTCCGGTAGGCTATCCTTTTCCCCTGAATAAAAAAAGCCAACTCTTGTTGGCTCACCTTTCATGATCCTCAGGCTATACTCGTGCGAGCGGCAGAAAGGAGTATGGATTGATCAATTTTCATTTTCGATAAATCATCCAAAAAAGTCAAGGATCTGTTTTTGGTGATAGGAGTTAAAGAATTCCGGCGAGTTCCAAACTTGAACTTGAAGGGCCTGGCAAAATTAATTATACTGTCAGGACTCTTATGAAGATTGGAGAAGATATAAAACACATAGATCGCAGAGAAATCCTCCCAAACCCCCCTTTGCAAAGGGAAGGTGTGAAAAAATTGATTGCATCCTTTTCCCCCCTTGTCGGGGTCCGGGAGCGGGGGGCGGTGAGCGCAGGCAGCATCGGCGGGAAAAGACTTTGTTAGAGCGTTCAGCCGTCGATCCGAAAAGGGAGGCGGGGTGCTTTTTCCCGCCTGATCCATGGAAGAATAACTGCCTCATGATGCCAAGCGAAGCGCCCCACGCCCCCGGACCTGCAAATCTCACCTGATGTTACTCCAGGTTCTGCAACTTGGAACCTGCATAATTTTTTCACACCTTCAGGGAAGCAGGAGGAATTTCTGGAGTAGGGTGTGGCGATGCCGCGTTGAGGCCTCTGTGGCCAGTTGTTGACAATACGCCAGCCGCAGGAAGGAGGAAGATAATGGGGGTGAAAATCTTTCAGGTCGATGCCTTCACGGATAAGCCGTTCACTGGCAATCCAGCGGCGGTTTGCCTTTTGCCAGACACTCGAGACCCAACATGGATGCAAAATGTAGCCAAAGAGATGAACTTATCCGAAACAGCTTTCCTTTACAGGCAGGAGGATGGATTTAACCTCCGCTGGTTCACCCCTGCTGTGGAGGTAGACTTGTGCGGTCACGGTACGCTGGCGAGTGCTCACATTCTGTGGGAAATCGGCCTGCTAACTCCGCAGGAGCCGGCGAGATTTCATACTCGGAGCGGATTATTGACCGCCGAACGCCAGGGCAAGGAAATCGAACTGAACTTTCCCGCTACTCCTGACGAACCGGCGAGCGTCCCAGCCGGGCTTTCCGAAGCACTCCGTGTGGTTCCCAAGTACATCGGCAAGAGCAGACACGACTATCTTGTAGAAGTGGAGTCCGAGCAAGCCGTACGAAACGTGAGGCCTGATTTTGCCAAGCTACGGGAGGTCTCCGCTCGTGGGATCATGGTCACGAGTGCGGCTACCTCAGGGAATTATGATTTTGTATCGCGATTCTTCGCGCCGAGGGTGGGAGTGGATGAAGACCCTGTGACCGGGTCTGCCCACTGCTGCTTAGGTCCCTTTTGGCAAAGGCGGCTGGGAAGGAATGAGCTCATGGCCTACCAGGCCTCGAGGCGGGGGGGGATGCTGCGGGTCCGAGTGGCTGGCGAGCGGGTGTACCTGGGAGGCCAGGCCGTCACAGTCCTTCGGGGAGAACTGGTCGATTTCTGAAAAGCATTTGACCATCAGCTGGAGGTGTGCTAAATTAACATCACGGAATTCCTATAAAAATTGCGATTAAGGTGCCCTATGAACCCGAGGATTTTCCGGGAGTATGATATTCGCGGAGTGGTTGACCAGGACCTAAACGATGAAGTGGCGCACCTTTTAGGGCGGGGCTTCGCCACCTATATTTCCCGAAAAGGTAAGCGCAGGGTTGTGGTGGGGAGGGATGGAAGGCTAAGCTCTCCGCGGTTTCGAAATCCTTTGGTTCAAGGGATGGTGGGGGGAGGTCTGGACGTCGTAGACATTGGCGTTTGCCCTACGCCCGTTTTCTATTTTTCTCTCTTTCATCTGGACCGGGAGGGCGGAATGATGATCACCGGCAGCCACAATCCTCCTGAGTTCAACGGTTTTAAAGTCTGCGTGGGCAAGGAGACGCTTTACGGAGAGGAGATCCAAAACTTAAGGAAGCTGGTGGAAGCCAAAAAGTTCATACAGGCTAAAGGCTCGGTGGCTTTTCAGGATATCATTCCTGTATATCAGAATTTTATTCTGAACAACATCCGCCTGAGGAGAAATCTAAAAGTGGTAGTGGACAGCGGCAATGGAACTGCCGGCGCCGTAGCTCCCAGAATACTAAAGAACCTGGGTTGTGAGGTAATCGAACTCTATTCCGAGGTGGATGGGCGGTTCCCCAACCACCATCCTGACCCTACCATACCGGAGAACATGAGGGATTTAATCGCCCGGGTGCGAGAGACCGGAGCAGAATTAGGGATTGGCTATGATGGAGATGCGGACCGGATCGGCGTAGCCGACCATCTGGGAAACATCATCTGGGGAGACCAGCTGCTGATCCTCTTCGCCCGGGAAGTGCTCCGCCACCGCCCCGGAGCTACTATCGTCTCCGAGGTGAAGTGCTCGCAGAATCTCTTTGACGACATTGCCAAACATGGGGGCCGGGGAATCATGTGGCGGGCTGGCCACTCTCTGCTAAAAAGCAAGATGAAAGAAGAGAAGGCCCTCCTGGGAGGAGAGATGAGCGGGCACATCTTCTTCGCCGACCGGTATTTCGGGTACGATGACGCCATCTATGCCTCCTGCCGCCTGCTGGAAATTCTTTCCCAGTCAGAGAAGAAGATCCCGGAGCTTCTGAGCGACCTTCCGAAAACCTTCAATACCCCGGAGATCCGCGTGGACTGTCCCGATGACACGAAGTTCGCTCTGGTGGAACGCGTGAAAGAATCCTTCCGCAGGGAATATCCCATCGTAGATGTTGATGGCGTCCGAGTTCTCTTCCCCGATGGCTGGGGCCTGGTCCGCGCCTCAAACACCCAACCCGTACTGGTGCTCCGCTTTGAGGCCAGATCCCCTGAGCGCTTACAAGAAATTCGCCGCATGGTGGAGGATAGGGTAAAAGATTTGAGTAACTAAAATTTTACCTAAGAAATACTCCCCCTTCCCCGGCGGGAGGGGGGTTCAGGATTCGATAATGGAATTTAAGATTCAAATTTAAAGGGCTGCTCAATGGGAAAAAAGCCAGAGGTTTACGTGGCCATCATGGCTGGAGGCGGGGGAACACGGTTTTGGCCGTGGAGCCGAGAAGAACGCCCCAAACAGATTTTGCCGATCGTCTCCAACCGCTCGATGATTTGGGAGACAGTGGAGCGGATCCGCTCCTTCACTTCCTCCGGAAAAATTTTTATCATTACATCTCGCTCCCAGGCAAAGGAACTGCAGCGGGAGGCCCCCCAGATCCCCCAAAGCAATCTTCTTCTGGAACCCTTTGGAAAAAATACTGCCCCCTGCCTCTGCTTGGCAGCCCTATATATCCAAAAGGTTAACCCGGAAGCTGTCATGGTTGTCCTCCCGGCTGATCATTTTATTGCTGACCGCAGAGGATTTTTGCGGACTCTGAAAGCGGCCGTGGGATTCACGGCGAAACGAAACTTCTTAATGACCCTGGGCATTCCACCGACCGAACCAGAGACGGGCTACGGGTATATTCAAAAAGGAGAAACCCTCGGCGAGGTCAATGGGATCTCCGTATTTAAAGCCAAATCCTTCCACGAGAAACCTACCCGGGCAAAAGCCCGAGCGTACTTGCCCACGGGAAAATATCTCTGGAACAGCGGAATGTTCATCTGGAGAGTCGGTGTCTTTTTAGCAGCCTTGGAAAAATACCTTCCCCAGCTTTACGAGGAGATGCTGCCTCTCCAAAATCATCTGGGCACAGCGCGGGGAGAAAAATTTTTGGAAAAAGTCTATGCTCGTTGCCAGCCCATCTCAGTGGACTACGGAATCATGGAGAAGGCCGAAAATGTGGCGTTGATCGAGGCCCAGTTCCAATGGGATGATGTGGGAAGCTGGGCGTCCCTCTGCAAGATTTTGCCCAAAGATGAGAAGGGAAATGCCCTCATGGCGGGCAAGAAGGCCGGGCTGGGGAAAATACTCTCCCTCGACAGCGCGGGCTGCCTGATCCGAGGGGAGGAAAAACTCATCGCTGTCATGGGAATGAAAGATACCATTGTGGTGGAAGGCGGAAATGCATTTCTCGTCTGCCCGCGGGATCGAGCACAAGACGTCCGGCGAGTTCTCCAAGTGCTAAAGAGAAAAGGCTGGAAAGAGTATCTGTGATCCATGCTGATCATCCCGGCCATTGACATTCGGGGGGGAAAATGCGTGCGCCTCTTCCAGGGAGACTACAAGAAGGAGACTGTCTATGGAGAAGACCCGCTGGCCATGGCAGAGAAGTGGGTGAATCAGGGCGCCAAGTTTCTTCACCTTGTTGATTTAGATGGGGCCCGGGAAGGAACTCCTCGAAATAAAGGGGTAATCCAGACCATCTCGAAGAAATCCAGTGTTCCTGTGCAAGTCGGCGGAGGAATCAGGGGCCTGGCCACGGTCGATGACTATCTTTCCATGGGCATACAGCGGGTAATTATAGGGACGGCAGCTTACGCTGACCCTGGGTTCCTTAAAGAAGCCTGTGCCAAATGGCCGGGGCGGGTGGGCGTGGACATCGCGGCTAAACGAGGGAAGGCCGCAATATCCGGATGGGTTAAAGAGACTGAAATTTTGGCGGTTGAGTTGGCCCGGAGGTGCGAGGAGCTGGGGGCGTCGGTAATCATATATACGGACGTTTTGAGGGACGGAACCCAGAGAGGCGTAAATCTCCAGGCTACCCGGGAGATGGCCAGGACTTTGAAAATTCCTCTTATCGCCTCGGGGGGCGTTTCCACGATAGAAGATATCGCAGCCTTGATCGCCTTAGAGAAAGAAGGGGTGAGGGGCGTAATTGTTGGCCGGGCGCTCTACTCAGGAACCCTAAAACTCTCCGAGGCTATAGCCCTGGCAGAAGGGAAGGGAGGTTGAAATGCTATGTAAACGGATTATTCCCTGCCTGGACGTGAAGGACGGCCGGGTTGTCAAGGGCATTAACTTTATCCACCTGCGGGATGCCGGTGACCCTGTGGAAAACGCCCGGGTTTACGATGAGCAGGGCGCGGATGAACTGACTTTTTTAGACATCACGGCCTCCTCCGAACGTCGCCAGATCATCCTCGATGTAGTCCGCCGCACTGCTGAGGAGGTTTTCATGCCGTTGACCGTGGGTGGAGGGGTGAGGAGTCTCAATGACATCCGGCAATTGCTTAAGGCAGGGGCCGATAAAGTTTCCATCAATACGGCAGCTGTGCAGGATCCAGACCTTGTTCGGGAAGCTTCGGAGAAATTCGGCAGCCAGTGTATTGTCGTGGCCATCGATGCCAAGAGGAGGCCAGCAGAGCCGGGTCTATGGGTCCGGGCAGATGAAGTCATAAAAGCAGGGAATGGCAATGAGTTCTCAGAGCTCAGCAGAAAACTCTCCTGGGAGGTTTATATTCATGGGGGTCGGACCCCTACGAGGATGGATGCTTTAGAATGGGCGAGGAAAGCCGAGAAGAACGGGGCAGGAGAGATCCTCCTTACGAGTATGGACCGAGACGGAACCAAGGAAGGATACGACATTCCTCTAACCCGGGTATTTTCCGATGCTTTGGGTATCCCGATAATCGCTTCTGGAGGGGCCGGAACGCTCGCACACCTCCGAGAAGCCCTCGTGGAAGGAAGGGCTGACGCAGTTTTGGCCGCATCTATTTTCCATTACCGACAGAATACGGTGAAAGAAGTCAAGGAATTTTTGAGAAAGAATGGAATTCAAGTTAGGGAAGAATAATAATGCCTCGAGGAAGGATAAAAATAAAAAAGGGAAAAAAAGGAAAAAATTTGATTGTTTTTTTAGAAAATAAATATTAATATATAAAATTTAATCCCCAATAAAAAACATATCGCTCCTTATAAGACTGGGATGTTGAGTTAATTTTTAGAGACGATCCAGTAGGTCGTCTCTAAAATTTATTTATCCTAATGAAATAATTAATATTCTTAGAAATTTCCTTGATCAGGGAGGGAGGGAAAAATGGATGCCGGGGGTAAGAATAAAAGAAGGGGAATCCTTCGAAAATGCCCTGAAACGTTTTAAAAAGCAGTGCGAAAAGGCTGGTATCCTTTCGGAGATCCGCAAGCGGGAGCACTACGAAAAGCCCAGCGTGAAGAGGAAGAAAAAAGCCTTGGCGGCACGCAAGCGGGCCTTAAAACGCATGCGTCTGTATGAAGAGTGATCCAGGATGGCCCTGAAGGAGCACATCGCTAAGGAATTCAACGAAGCGTTGAAAGCCCGGGATGATCGCAAATTATCTGCCTTGCGCCTTCTTCGCACCGAGATCAAGAAGCGAGAGGTCAGCGGTCCGAAGAAAGAATTATCAGAGGCCGAGGTCATGGAGACAGTCTCCGCCCTCGTCAAGCAGCGGCGGGAATCCATTCGACTCTTCCGCGAGGGGAAACGTGAAGATTTAGTGGAGAAGGAGGAGGCCGAACTCCAAATTCTCCTCTCCTTTTTGCCCCAACCCTTTTCCCTGACCGAGATCGAGGCCATCATCGACCAGATTATCGGGGAAACCCAGGCTGTCGGTCCCAAAGACCATGGCAAGGTCATGAAAGCAGCCATGGCCAAGGTGGCCGGCAGAGCAGAAGGGAAAACGGTTAGCGAGATCGTCAAACAAAAATTGTCCAAACCGGCGAGTTGAGAATCCTTCTTTGAGAGCTCGTCTTTTTACCATCCCGAGACCCTGATATCACTTGGAAAGAATGGACCCGGGAAGGAGGCTCTGATTTTTCTTTCTCGGTATCGGGCAAGCAACTCCTTTGGCCGCAAAGACAGTTTCCTGGCAGACCGCGGCAAGCAGGGGCGGCAAACATCTTTTTTTCATCCTATCCCGTACTTCTCCATCATCGATTATCCTTCGCCCCTCGGCTGGACTGTACCGTCTCGGGAAAGCGACCCTGGGAGCATCTCTTTGAGATCGAGAAGGCCACCGGAAGATCATTCCTGGCGGCCGGAGACAGATCCATGGAGGAGCGGACACTCCGCGTTTTAGAGTTTCATCAATTCTTGAAAATCTTGAAGGCTTACGCCTCTTCGGAGGTAGGCCAGGCCCTCTGCCTCTCCCTGCGACCATCCCCAGAGAAAGGGGAGGTCGAAGCGCTCCTGCGTGAAGTCGCGGAGGCAGGGGACGTCTTGCGGGAATGGGGGGATATCCCCATAGATGGAGTCTTTGAGGTGCGGCCCCTATTGGTACGTACCCGCGCTGAGGGGGCCTGTTTGATCCCTGAGGAATTTCTTCCCCTGAGGGGCACACTTAGCGCAGCCGGGAAGGTCAAGCAATTCCTGCAAAATGCTTCTGCCCGGCATCCCCTCATGAAGCAATGGGCAGAAAAGATCCCTGAATTCAGCGATCTCCTTAAGGTCCTGCACTCCACCCTCGGTCCCCGCGGGGAGATTATGGATGCAGCCAGTCCGGAACTGCATCATATCCGAAAGGAAATCTCCCGCACCCGCAGCCAGATCCGTAAGGCCTTGGAAGCGCTGTGGGAACAGGAGAATTTTCGAAAGATTTTCCAAGAGCAGATCATCACCCTGCGCAACGAGCGGTACGTTGTAGCCGTGAAAGCGGAGTTCAAAAACACCCTGGCCGGGATTATTCACGACCAGTCGCAATCTAAGGCCACATATTTCATCGAACCCCTCTCCACGGTAGACCAGAACAATGAACTCAACTTGCTCTTGAAGGATGAAAAAGAAGAGGAACGGCGCATCCTCCTCGCCCTTACCGCAATGGTTGGGGAACATTCCCCCCAGATCGTCAAAGCCGTGGAGATCCTCGGGCATCTTGACTTGGTCTTCGCCAAAGCCAAATGCGCCAGGGCTCTTAAGGGAACAATCCCTTCACTCAATAATCAGGGACGCTGGCAGCTGCGCAGCGCCCGCCATCCGCTGCTGGAACCCAAGTCTGCGGTGCCCATCGACCTTTATCTGGGCAATGGACAGAGCACCGCGATTATCACGGGAGCCAATACTGGGGGGAAAACTGTAGCCCTAAAGACGTTGGGGCTGCTGACTCTCCTGGCCCAATGCGGCATTCCCATCCCGGCTGCTGAGGGTAGCGAAGTAGCCGTATTCCGAAAGATCTTTGCCGATATTGGCGACGAGCAGAGCTTGGAAGATAACCTGAGTACTTTTTCAGCCTGGATCCTGGCAACTTCCAGAATCATAAAGGAAGCAGATAAATCCTCTCTCGTCCTTTTGGATGAGGCCGGGGGAGGAACGGATCCCACTGAAGGGGCTGCCCTGACTATGGCTTTGATCGATAGACTCCGCCTGCAGGGAGCAAAGACCGTGGTCACCACCCATCTTCACCTGCTCAAGGCCTACGGGGCCATCAACCCTGACGTGGTAAATGTCTCGGTGGAATTTAAGCCCGAAACTCTGCGCCCCACCTACAGGTTGATCTACGGACGGCCGGGGGAAAGCTATGCTCTTCTCATGGCGGAAAAATGGGGCTTTCCCCATGAGCTCGTGGAGAGCGCCAAAGGCTACCTCGGGGAAGAGGGTCGTCAGGTAGCGGAGTTGCTCGCCAGCCTGGAGCGAACCCAACAGCAGATGGAAACTGCTCGACAGGAATCCGAAAGAATGAAGGGAGAGGCAGACGCTGCCCGGCAGAAGGCTGAGGAACTCTGGCACCAGATCCAGGCGGGGAAAGAAAGCATCCTTACCAGCGCCCGGGAAGAAGCTCACACCCTCGTTCGGCAAGCCAAGGAAGAACTCCGCCAGCTGATCAACGAGTTCAAGTCAAAAGGACGAACCGACTTGCACCGCCTCGGACGAGAGATCAAGGCAGAAGAGGAGAAGGTCAGGCAATTCGCTTTGCCAGAGAAGCCAGAAGGGTCGGCCATAAATCATAAAGAGGCAAACGAACCAAGTGGGGGAATTTCGAGAGCCGCCTCCTCTTTGAGCGAACTTAAAGGAGCTCTGGCTCTGAAGCCAGGGAAGGGGGAGAAAGAGGTAATGGCCGATCGCCCTCTGCCCATCCACTACCACGTTCCCACTGCGGCCCAGAAAATTAAAGTCATCGGCCTGCGCGTAGAAGAAGCCTTCCCTTTAGTGGACAGGGCCATAGACGAAGCTTTCTTGGGGGGCCTCAAGGAACTGGAGGTTATCCACGGAGCGGGAACAGGGAGGCTTAGAAAAGCAATCCGGGAACATTTAAAAGAGCATGCTTTTGTGCGAGCTTTTCTACCCGGGGGCCCTGGTCGGGGAGGGGACGGAGTGACTGTGGTGGAAATCGGGCCTGCTCCTCCGAAAGGTCCTGCCAACTCGCGGTCAGGCAGAGGAAAAAAAGGGCGTAAGTGAAGGATGTGGGACTCCATTCCTGATGAGAAGATCACCGAGATCAAAGAGCGGGCCAGCATTGTGGAGGTCGTGTCTGATTTTGTGTCCCTGAAAAAGTCCGGAAAAAATTACCTGGGACTCTGCCCATTTCACTCTGAAAGGACCCCCTCCTTTACGGTGAATGAAGAAAAAGGGATTTTCCATTGCTTCGGATGCGGAGCTGGGGGAACCATATTCAATTTCTTAATGCGGGCCAGCCATTTTAGCTTCCCGGAAGCTGTGCGGGAGGTGGCCAAACGATACGGAATAACAATCCCCAGACGGGAGTTATCCGAGGAGGAAAAACGTCGGAGGAGCCTGAAGGCCCGGCTGTTCGAAATAAACGAGGTGGCTGCGCAGTACTATCATCAATTGTTGGTCTCCCCAAAGGAGGGGGAAGAAGGCAGGAAATACCTGGGGAAAAGGGGAATTTCTGAGGAAACTATCAGGGAGCATCGCCTGGGCTTTGCACCCCCATCATGGGATTCGTTGGCCCTTTTCTTGCAGAAAAAAGAGATACCCCTCAAACTTGCTGAGGGTCTGGGCTTAATCATCGCTCGGAAAGAAGGAACCACCCCAGGGGGTCGACCCAGTTTCTACGATCGCTTTCGCCATCGCGTCATTTTCCCGATCATCAACGAAGCGGGCCGGGTCAGTGGTTTCGGAGGAAGGATCATCGATGACTCTGCGGCGGGCGGTAACCAGGCTTCTCCTAAATACATGAACTCACCCGAATCGCCTATATACAGTAAGGGCCAGATGCTTTATGGTTTAAACGTGGCCAAAGGGGCCATACGAGAAAAAGGAATGGCTCTGATTGTGGAAGGGTACATGGATCTCCTCTCCTTGCATCAGGAGGGTATCCGGAACGTGGTGGCTTCTCTGGGAACTGCCTTAACCTCTGCCCAAGTAAGCTTGCTGGGACGCCACACCCGGGAAGTAGTCCTAATCTTCGATGCCGACGAGAGCGGGAAAAAGGCTACCCAACGAAGCCTGGAGATTTTCCTAAAGGAGGGGCTCTCTGCCAAGGTGATTTCTCTACCCACTGGTTTTGATCCAGACAGCTTCATCCGCCAGGAAAAGAGGGCTGGATTTGAGCGGATTCTGAGCACTGCCCTTCCCGTATTAGAATACATCCTGGAACAAGCCCTGCGGCGGCAGACAACGGATAGCGTAGAAGGAAAAGTTCGGGTAGCCCGGGAGGTGATCCCAGCGCTCAATTGCCTGAAGGATCCTTTAGAGCGGGACCTCTATGTTGAGCTTGTAGCCAGCCGACTGAGGCTGAAGGAATCCCAAATCCGCGCCCAACTCAAGGGAAGAAAGACAGCGGACAACGAGGGCGGGAAGACATCCCCGAGGACGCCCCGAGGACCAGCCCATGAAAGGCTCCTCTTGCAACTCATGCTCATGCGCAGCCAGGTCATCCCAAAAGTGGAGGAAGCTGTGGGAAAGGAAGGCTTTTCTGACCCCCGCCATCAGAAGTTGGCCCACGAACTCATGACCCTTTGGGAAACCGAGAGGAAGATTGATGTTCAGGAATTCCTCAGCCGGTCGGAGGATGAGGATTTAAAAGATTTGCTCTCGGAGCTCCTCCTGGCCGAAGAGAGTGTGGTGGATGAAGAACGGATGCTCCGGGACGGCCTGCGGAAAATGAAGCTCTGCCAGATTCGCCGTGAGATTCAGCTGGTTGACGAGGAAATCCGTCAACGGAGTCGGCAGACCAAAGAAGACCCTTGGGGCGGTACAGGATTAAAAGAGCTTCTCAAGCGGAAGCAGCGGCTCATGGTTGAACAGAAAAAATGGATGGGTGATTCTGCCGTGGGGCACCAGCCCAACGTCGGGCAATAACCCAGAGAAGAGGTGGAAAGCCTATGGCCAAAGAAGAAGAAATGGAGAAGGTCAAGCAATTGATCAACATGGGAAAAGAAAAGGGCTATTTGACCTATGATGAGGTCAATGACCTCCTTCCGCCGGACATCGTCTCCTCGGACCAGATCGATGACCTAATGATGATGTTTGGGGAAATGGACATCGAAGTCGTGGATGCGGCCCACAAGGTGAAGGTGGCCAAACAGCGGGAGGAAGTGGATCGCCTTCCGGCCGAGGAAGAAATAGAGCTGGAAGCTGAAGGGTTAGGCAAATCGGTTGACCCCGTATACATGTACCTCCGGGAGATGGGTTCGGTCTCTCTCCTGACGCGCGAAGGCGAGGTGGAGATTGCCAAGCGCATCGAGGCTGGAGAAAAAGAAGTGATCAATGCGGTCCTGAATTCCCCCTTGACCATCAAAGAGATCATCCAGTTTGGGGAGCGGCTGCGTTCGAAAAAAGTGAAGACCAAGGATTTGGCTCAGGAATTGGATGAAGAGGACTATTTCTTCGAAGAGGAATTCAATGTTCAGCGCATTCTTTCCTTGATCGATCAGATCAAGAAGCTCGATGAACGAAACCGGCAGGTGCGGGAGAGGCTGGCCAAAGGTAAGATTAGAGATTCCCTGCGCGGTCAACTGGAGAAGCGCTTGCAGGCCAACAAGGAGAAGATCGTCTCCCTCCTTAAGGATATCAACCTCAAAACCAAACACATCGACAAGATCGTCCAGAAACTCAAAGGACTGGCCGAGCGAGTGGAGAAGGCCGAGGCTGAAATCCTGGAGTGCCAGAATAAGGCTAAAATGCCCCTGGACCAACTGCAGCGCCTTCTGCGTTTGATGAAGAAGAATCCGGAGGGGTCCCGCAAAATCGCCCGTAAGTCTGGCCTGAAGAGGGAACAGCTGGAGGAACATGATCGGTTGATCAAGAATGCCCAAAGAAAAATCCGCCGGGTGGAAGCGGAGTCCAACCTGTCGGTGGAGGAGTTGAAGCGGACTCTGCAGGCAGTAAGGGATGGGGAGACCAAGGCCGAGTTGGCCAAGAACGAGTTGATCAAGGCCAATTTACGCCTGGTGGTCTCCATCGCCAAGAAGTACACGAACCGGGGCTTGCAGTTCCTCGACCTCATCCAAGAAGGAAACATCGGACTCATGAAGGCGGTGGACAAATTTGAATACCAGCGCGGCTATAAATTCAGCACGTACGCGACCTGGTGGATCCGCCAGTCCATCACCCGGGCCATCGCCGATCAGGCCCGGACGATCCGCATCCCTGTGCACATGATTGAGACCATCAACAAGCTGATCCGCACCTCTCGCTACCTGGTGCAAGAGATTGGCCGGGAGCCCACGCCGGAGGAGATTGCCGAGCGCATGGACTTCTCTCTGGACAAAGTGCGCAAGGTGTTAAAGATCGCCAAAGAACCCATCTCCCTCGACACCCCCATCGGCGAAGAAGAGGACAGCTATCTGGGAGACTTCATCGAGGACAAGAAAGTCGTCGCTCCCTCAGAGGCGGTGGTGCAACTCAACCTTTCGGAGCAAACTCGGAAGGTCCTGGCTACCTTAACGCCCCGGGAGGAAAAGGTCTTGAAGATGCGTTTTGGCATAGATGAGAAGGCCGATCATACCCTGGAAGAGGTGGGGCAGAATTTTGACGTCACCCGGGAACGCATCCGCCAGATCGAAGCCAAAGCGCTGCGCAAACTCCGCCATCCCTCCCGCTCTAAGAAGCTGCGGGCTTTCGTGGAAGGGTGAGGAAGGGCGACCCTTGACAAGGAGTCCAGAAACGGATATTTTAAAAATTGTAAAATAGCGGGCCCATAGCTCAGCGGTAGAGCCACCGGCTCATAACCGGCAGGTCCCTGGTTCGAACCCAGGTGGGCCCACCAGGATGTGTGGCATGATCTCAGGATACACAATTATCCCATGGAAAAAAGAACGGCCTCTCCCGAAAGCGTTCGAGGCCTGCAACAAAAAGTGCACCTCCCAGGGTGCACTTTTTATTTGGGGAGCAGAAAGAATTGCGTGAGCAATTGCAAAAGCTGGTCGCCTTGCAAACGGTCGACTTGAAGATCCAGGAGATGGAGCGAACGAAAGATGAAATTCCCCAGCGTATTGCTGCTTTAGAAGAGGATTTCAGAAAGGAAGAAGAAAGGGTGCACTCCCTACGCCTGGAAGTAGAGAAGCTCCAGAAGGAAAGGCGAGTGAAAGAGCGGGAACTGGAAGAAGAGATCGATCGGGTGAAAAAAGTGGAAGGGCGGATTTTTGAGGTCAAGACGAATAAAGAATACCAGGCTGTGCTAAAAGAAATTGAGAACGCCAAGAAGATCAACCGGGAACGGGAAGAAGAAATTCTGGGAATTCTGGAATGCCTGGAAGAAATGCAGCAAAACCTGGGCCAGGGAGAGAAGGGATTGGAAGCCAAAAGAAAGGAGTGCCAGCGCCAGGTCAACGAACTCCGGCAGAGGGCCGACTCTTTCACGCAAGAGATGGCCAGCGAAGTCCAGCACCGGGAGGCCCAGAAGAAAGAAATTCCTCCAGACCTCTTGAACAAGTATCTCATGCTCTTGGAAAAACGGCAGGGAATAGCCGTGGCCAGGGTGAGAAATGGAGTGTGCCAGGCCTGTAATATGAACCTTCGACCCCAGCTATATATCGAGTTACAAAAGCAGGATCGGCTCATATTTTGTCCCAATTGCAACCGGATCCTCTTCTGGGAAAATGGATCAACTAGGCCCAAAGAAACGTGAGCCCAGAGAAAGCCCCTAATTTCCTCCCCATCCAGGCTGATCCTGACAGGAAAGGACGCTTGGAATTCCTCATCCACGCCGACGGAGCTTCCCGGGGAAATCCGGGTGAAGCAGGGGTGGGGGCCGTAATTTCAGATGCCCGGGGCCGGACGGTCAAGGAGCTTAAGCTCTTTCTCGGAATCGCCACCAACAATGTGGCCGAGTATCGGGCAGTGATCTTGGCCCTGGAAAAAGCCTTGAACCTCGGCGCCGCAAAGGTAACATTGTATCTCGATTCAGAGCTCGTGATCCGGCAACTTCGAGGGGAGTACAAAGTGCGCGAGGCCCACCTCAAGACATTGCACCGACGGGCCGTGGAGATCTTGCATCGGTTTTCCAAATATAGTATTCATTACAAACCCCGGAAGGAAAATCGGCGGGCGGATCAATTGGCTAACCAAGCGATTGACCAAAAGTTTAAAGGTTATTGACAAGACATAGCAAATAGGAAAGCTGTGAAAAAATCCCGAATCTCACCCCCACCCTCCCCTCCCCCATCAAAGGGGAGGAAATTTCTTTTTAATTTCAAAATGTTTGCCCTCTCCCCCCGTGGTCGGTCGGAGACTCGACTCTGCGAGGTCTAATCGACTCGCGGGAGAGGGCTTCGGCCGTGAGCTCCATTCGGCCTGAGCTCATGGCCGAAGGCAGCCGAACGGTAGGGTGAGGGGGAATATTTTAAATTTTTCACAGCTTCAAAGGAAACCAGGGGGAAAGGCGAAGAGGCGATAGGGTCTGGAATCTGGTGGTATAATTGAGTATGCTTTTGCGGAAGTGGGTCGGGTGATCGCCCGCTTTAAGCGGGAGGAAAGTCCGAGCTCCAGAGGGCAGGGTGGTCGCTAACAGCGACCGGGGGTGACCCCAGGGAAAGTGCCACAGAAAAGATACCGCCCCGAGCCAGTCGAGGGGTAAGGGTGAAAAGGCGAGGTAAGAGCTCACCGCAGCTCTGGTGACAGGGCTGGCAGGGCAAACCCCACCCGGAGCAAGACCGAATAGAGGAGCGTTTGAGAGTGGCCCGCTCGAAGCTCCTGGGTAGGTCGCTAGATCCCGGCAGCAATGTCGGGGCCAGAGGAATGATCACCATCTCCGGAAAAACCGGAGAGACAGAACTCGGCTTACAGACCCGCTTCCGCATTTTTCTTAGTCAGGGTTCGAGGGTCCAATGTTTGTCATTGCCAATTTTCTCTTTGCCATGGCCATAATTCTCGACGTCGTCCTAACCATCTACATGTGGATCATCATTGCCAGGGCTATCCTTTCCTGGGTGGTCCCATTTTCGAGAAGCCACTTCGCCTATACTCTGGCCCATGGTCTTTCTCGACTCACAGACCCTGTATTATGGCGGATCCAGAGGCTCCTCCCCCTGCGGGGAATGGGGATTGATATATCTCCCATCATCGCGATTTTGGCCATTCTGTTCCTCAAGTACTTTTTGATAGCCACTCTTTTCGACATAGCTCGGAGTCTTTAGCCCATTTACGCCACTGGGCCCATCAATTGTGCATGACCCCTATTCATCTGCTCTGCATTGATTAAAGTGAACTATGTATTCTGCTCCTTGAAAGATAGAAGGGGGAAAATCCTGGTGGAGTAAAGTGGGCGACAGCAAAAACGAGATTCGAGAGAAAGTCTGGAGAGCCTTAGAAAAGGAAGGAGTAGTTCTTTTTCCTGGCGCCCGAGGACGGATTCCCAATTTTAGGGGGGCAGAGATGGCGGCCCGTCTTCTGAGCACCTTAGTAGAATGGCAGAACGCCCGCCATATTAAAGCCAATCCTGATTCTCCTCAAAGACCTGTTCGATACCTGGCCTTAAATTCCGGTAAGATTATTTACATGGCTGTGCCCAGGTTGAGAGAAAAGAAATGTTTCCTAAAACTTGATCCGTCAAGGATTTCAAATAGAAATATTCTGGAGGCCTCTACGATTCAGGGAGCCTTCCGTTACGGGACTCCCCTTCATCCCAAAGAAATCCCTCAGATCGATTTAATTGTCGCTGGCTCCGTAGCAGTTAATAGAAAAGGGAGCAGAATTGGTAAAGGGGGAGGATTTTCTGATCTGGAGTATGCCATTGGCCGGCAATTCGGATTTGTCAAAGAAGATGTGGTCATCTTAACCACGGTCCATCCCCTGCAGATCCTAGACCAGGATCTACCAGAGATGGACCATGATTTTCGCATTGACTTTATTGTAGCGCCAACTGAAATTATACCCACTCATCGCCAAGGGGGGCGGCCTCAGGGAATTATCCGGGACCATCTAACAGGGCAAAAAATTTCCGAAATTCCCATTTTGCAGGAAATTTTGTAATCCTCAAAGCTGGCTCCTCCCAGGGAATTACATTTCTTGGGGGAGAGCGCAGCTTAAAAGGAATGGCTTTATAATTCTATGGATGTCGCCTCCTTCGCCGATTCTTAAGGGTCTGGCCATGGGGCTCCGCTGATTCTTGATTAGATTTTTGTTCGATTTATTCCACCTACCCCAAACCTAAATTGCTGTCAATAATGGGTGACCCCAAAAACGGGATTATCAAGGTGAGGTCTTTATCCCCTACGACGCAGCGGGATTATGGAAGTTATTAATCGCTCGGCCGATGAAGATGGCCAATGTGGAAATAGATCTGAACAAAGCAATTTAAGATCCTAACGACAAAAGCTTCGAGTATATCAGCCGCCCCCTGTATTGCCCGATCTCCTTCCTCGATGGTGCCAGCTACCGTGTCGCTTCGGCTCTCAATTCCGAAATGCAACGCGGAGGCCAGGTTTACTGAATACGGCAGCTTTTGGGAATCACAATCACCTCGCTAAATTAAGCTGAAGTTTCTCTCTTCTTCATTTTTTGCCAGGAGGGAAGTTCGGCGAATTATTTCCTCTTTCTCGGCTGGGCCAATCTCTCGTTGCATTCGGGAGAGAGCTCGCTTTCGTGCTCCTTCAAACACCGGACGATGCGTCCCCCGCCCGGCTGAACATCCTTGCAGAATTTAGCGATGTCCTCCACGCAGGGCACGCGCCCTTGGGCGTAAACGTCTGTTCCAAACCACAGGATCATGCAAAAGACCGTAGCGGCCAAACCAAGCAAATAATTTCTCCTTCTATTCATTTCAGTCCCCTTTTTTTCAGGAATTGAATTTCCCATAATACTCCTTCTCAGGAATGGCTCATTCATTGTAATTTTGTAGTCCAACTGTTTTCCTTTAACTTTCATAATGGCCGGTTCAGTCAAGATGACCTTCCCCTAATATCCAGGATGGCATCGGCGGCGATCTTGGCAGCAACCCCGCATACCTCGGGGCATCCCTTCCTGCTGTGCCCTTCCATTTCGTGAAAGGCTTCTCTCTCTTCCGGTATGAAAAGGCGATATACTTTGCCATACCGAATCTTATGGATCTCCGAGCAAAGAATGTGCCCGGTTTTCTCTTTGAACTGGTCATAGACCCGATAGGCTTCTTGCATCGCCTTTCCATATTGTTCCTGGTCTTCAAGCCTCTCCCGCCCCACTGGGGAACAAAGCGCCATAATGGCGCCCGAGGTGAGCGCGCCACATGTTTCTCCTCTCCTGGCCACGCCTCCAGCCAGGGCGCTTCCGGCTTTGAGAACCTTCTTACCTCCCCACATTCAATTTTTCTTGCAAAGCTGCAAGATTCGCTTGGGTTCAATCGAAATAGTTCATGAATATGTAGATACCTTGGTCTTCCATGGGTTCCAGATCAGTATGGCCCGCAAAGGGAACCCGTATGACAATGCCGTGGCGGAAAGCCTCCTCAAGACCCTAAAGACCGAGGAGGTGTATCTCTGCGAATATCAAACCTTGGCCGATGTGGAAAAACGAGTTCCCTATTTTATTGAACAGGTTTATAATCAGAAACGATTGCATTCGGCATTGCATTATAGGCCACCGGATGAATTTGAAAGAATGTTTCTAACCAACAACCTTCAAAACCCCTGTCTGTCCGCTCTAACCTGATCTGTCCAAACATAGGGGTTCAATCCAAAAGAAGCCAAAATTCCCAAAAGGAAGGAATGATACCGAAAGGTTAAGTTTTCGTCATTTTTTATAAGAAATCCCCATTCCTTTGGGTGCTTCCCTCCGTCCGCAATGATAAAACTCTCGAATATCGGAAGGTTCGGATCATGGCGAGAACCGCCTCCGGGGCCAGGTGACGAGCTCGATTTTGAAGAATTCTTAAATTGAATACATTTGGGCCGTTATTTGGACAAGAAAGGACAAATTCCGATTAGGGCGGGGGTATGTCCCCCACTATCTTAGGAACACAAAATATTGTGGAGTAAAATATGCCCTAAAGGCAAATAACGGGCTCATATGGGGTAGCATTCCGGACATAGGCGATTAGCGCCAAACTCTTACTAACATGTTGGTAAGAAGCAATTATTCAAGGAAAAACATTAAGTTATCCACAACCCCGGAGCAAGCTCATTAAACTAATGGGTGAGCGAAGGGGCTGTGGATAACTTCCTACCACATTATTTTGGAATCCTCTTGTATTTGGGGCGCCCCGAATGGGCCACCTTTTCCGCACCAAGTCTCGGAAAAAGCTTAGGTCCTTATTTTAGATAAATAATGGAAATATTGAAATAAATAAAATATAATAATAATTATAAAATTTTTGTTGACAGTAAATCTCCCTTACTGTATAATTTAAAAATGGCATTTCTAGGATTGTCAAGCCAAAGATCCATAACCTTCCATTGTGAAAAAATGATATAAAAATCAAACTGTTAGTCTATTATTGAGATTCGCCACCACTGATGACCATTCCCGAAGAGGAGGCCCTTAATATGAAAGTGAACGAATCGCCGATGTTCAAATCCGCTAAAAGTAATAAAATTTCTGAAGATATTGTTGAACAAATCCGCAGAGCCATCCTGGATGGATTTTTAAACCCTGGCGATAGGCTCCCCCCTGAAAAGGAATTGGTGGGGGATTTCAAGGTCAGTAAGGCAACGCTGAGAGAGGGTTTGCGTTCCTTGGAAGCATTGGGTTTTCTGGAAATTCGCAAGGGGGCCTTGGGAGGAGCATTCGTAACTGAAGTAGATAGAAAAAAAGCTGGAGAGTTTTTATCAAATTTTTTTCATTTCAAGAATGTTTCTCTAAGAGATATTTCCGAAGTCCGCATTCTTGTCGAATCATATATTGCCTCAAAGGCTGCCAAATCGATCTCCGAAGAACAGTTAAGCGAATTAAAAGAATTAAATGATGAGTTTGATAAACAATTACAGCTGGATCTCCCGCCTGAATATTACAATAGCCAGATTCAATTTCACCGAATCTTAGGAGATGCCGTTGCTAATCCTATTCTGGTTTTGATTGTAGATTTCGTTTGCAATATCCTAATCGGAGCCAAGGAAATCTTAAGGCCCCGCAAGGGCTTCTATATGAAGGTTCTGATTGCTCATAAGCAAATTTACCAGAGCCTTTTAGAGAGAAACTCAGAAAGGGCTCGTGAAGCAATGATTGAACATATTCGAGAAGAGGAGGAGGAACTTTTCGATATCCAAACGAGGAAGCCCCTGCAGGCCTTAGACCTTAGACAAGCCCTTGTGCGAAATTTATTAAGAAACAGGAAATTTGACAGAAAAATAAAAGGTTCCCATCCGGAAACATATAAAAGGCAAATGACTAAATCATAATCGTGAAAAAATCAAAGGGTTGTAATCATGTTTGACCTCAAATATTCTGATTTAATCGCCATATATCGCTTGATGGTATTAACGAGGGAATTTGAGATTAGGGTGGCTCAACTTTACTCTCAAAAGGGGCTTCCCGAGAACATTCATTCCTGTGTCGGTCAAGAAGCCATAGGGGTAGGATCTTGTTATGGGCTGAGGAAGGACGATTATGTCGTTCCCTCCCTGCGAGGTAGATCTGTTTTCCTCAGCAAAGGAGTTTCTCCGTTAGTTTTAATGGCCGGCATTTACGGTAAAGCCACCGGACCTTCGAAGGGAAAGATGACCGCTCATCACATGGGAGACTTAGAGTTGGGAATTTTGGCAGGGAGCCTTATAATCGGATCTCAGTTTCCCATCGCCGTTGGAGCAGGATTAGCTTTTAGAATTAAAAAGACAGATCAAATTTGCCTATGTTATTTCGGAGATGGCGCTTCTAATCGGGGGGATTTCCATGAAGGACTGAACATCGCAGCTATTCTTAAGCTTCCGGTTATTTTCGTTTGTGAAAACAATCTTTATGCTATTGATACGCCTCTCGATAAAGCTATGTTAATCAAAGACATCGCATTACGAGCCAAAGGATATGGCATGCCGGGAGAGACCATCGACGGAAATGATGTGCTTGAGGTCTATCACACAGTAGAAAAGGCGGCGATAAGGGCAAGAACAGGGGAAGGCCCAACTTTGATTGAATGCAAAACCTACCGTCTTCGGCCTCATTGTGAGAGACGGCCGGAAGACCGACCAAAAGATGAGATAGATTATTGGTGGGAACGGTGTCCGATCAAGAAATTCAAAACATACCTTTTAAATGGAAAAGTCCTTGATGAAGAAAGAATGTATCAGATTGAAAAGGAGGTTAAAGAGGAGGTCAATAAAGCTGTTGAATTTGCTGAGCGAAGCCCTTTTCCTCAGCCTGAGGAAATATTTGAAGACCTCTATGCGGACGGGTTGATAAAGGGGGGAAGGCTATGCGTGAGATAACATTTCGAGAGGCTATTCGTGAAGCGCTCATCGACGAGATGGAAAAAGATTCTTTAGTTTTCTTGATGGGGGAAAATATTGCAGTTGGCGGCGGCGTTTATAAAGTGACCGACGGTCTTTTGGATAGGTTTGGGCAAGAAAGAGTCATTGATATGCCTATCTCGGAGTCTGGATTTACCGGAGCGGCGGTAGGCGCTGCTCTATTAGGAACCCGGCCTATAGTCGATTTGATGTATAATGATTTTCTTCCATTAGTAATGGACCATGTCGTCAATCATGCGGCGAAGATGAGGTATATGTACGGCGGAAAGGCCAGGGTTCCTATCGTTATTCGAACTTTTTTTGGTGCGGGAACAACCTCAGGATGTTCGCATTCCCAAAGCTTAGAGGCCTGGGTTGTCCATTGCCCTGGACTAAAAGTGGTCATGCCTTCCACTCCGGCGGATGCCAAAGGTCTTCTGAAAACAGCCATCCGCGATAATGATCCGGTTATTTTCTTCGAACATCGTCTACTTTATGCTATGAAAGGTAAAGTTCCTGATGGAGAATATTTGGTCCCCTTGGGGGAGGCAGATGTAAAGAGAGAGGGAAGAGATGTGACTGTTGTGGCAACGGCAATCATGGTTCACAAGGCCATACGGGCGGCGGAAGAACTAAGCAAGGAGGGAATTGAAATTGAAGTTTTGGATCCTCGATCACTGCTTCCCTTTGATTGCGAAGCTTTGGTAGATTCTGTCAAAAAAACGGGTAGGTTACTTATCGTCCATGAAGCTTGTAAAACAGGGGGAATTGGTGGGGAGATTGCCGCCATTGCAGCTAAAGAGGCGTTTGGTTATTTGGATGCCCCCATTGAGCGGATTGGTGCGCCTGATGTTCCTGTGCCTTTCAGCCCACCACTAGAAAGTCATTATATTCCCAAAGCTGAAGATATTATGTCTTCTGTTAGAAGAATGGTCTCTTGACTGAATGTATAGATGATTAAAAAACGCATTTTCTAATTTTTAGATGAAAGGATATGAAGAGCTTGCCATTCAATTAAAAAAAGTTTCCGAGCTGAATTTCATAATAAGGAAATCGACTTACACCAAATTATCGGTAATGCAACTAGGAGTGCTGTTCTGATCTTTATTTTGGATCTGATGTTCAATATTCTCCCTAGAAGCAAGGCGGTTCTTAAGCCGGGTAAAGATTTCTTTAAGAATGTCCTAAAAGCACATACGAGCATATAATAAGCTCTATTAGAAAAAGATCCTCAAAAAGCCCGCATGCCATGATCAGGCATATCGTTAAAGAACTGAAAGACCTCGTCAGTCCCCAAAAAGCAGCCAATGGAGAAAATCAATCTGAGCAATTTTCTGGTTTTGAAACTATATTTGACATCATAATTATATCCGTCAGATTGTCAAGTTTCAAATATTAAAGCAGAATTGCCAATGAAGTAAGTGCCATCGATGAGAAAATGGGATAGAATAGCCAGCCTCTTGGGTATTTCCTTGGGAGTCCTCTTGGTAATCTCCTCCCTAAAGTTGGATCTAGGTCAATTCAACAATCCAGGTCCTGGGTTCATGCCATTTGTATCAGGGATATTGCTTACCGCCCTTTGTTTTGCTTATGGGGTTCGATCAATATGGATCAAAGATGATGACTATGAAAAGAAAGAAAGCCCATGGCCTCGAGAAAACTGGGAAAAATTAATTGGCGTGCTGGTAGCCCTTTTCCTCTTTACATTTCTCCTAACAACCTTGGGATATCTTTTATCTATTTTTCTCCTCATGATTTTTCTCTTTTGGGTAGGTGAGCCCGGGAAATGGATCATCATAGGAATCAAGGCAGCACTTACTGTTTTGGCTACTTACATAGTTTTTGGTAAATGGCTAATGATTCAATTCCCCAAGGGGTTTTTAGGGGTCTGATTTAAACATGGATCTTATCCAGTATATCTTAGCGGGGTTTCAGATCAGTCTTCAGCCGATCAATTTATTTTATTGTTTATTGGGTGTGGTTTTTGGAACATTGATAGGTGTGCTACCCGGAATTGGGCCAGCAGGGGCCATTGCCTTGCTCCTGCCTGTTAGTTTCCACGTCCCGCCGGTATCAACGATCATCCTGCTTGCTGGGATTTATTATGGTGCGATGTATGGAGGTTCGACAACATCGATTCTAGTTAATATTCCTGGGGAGGCAGCTGCTGTAGTTACCTGCCTTGATGGGTATCAGATGGCTCGAAAGGGGCGAGCTGGCCCCGCGCTAGGCATTTCCGCTATAGGATCATTCATCGGTGGCACACTTGGCGTACTTGGTTTGATGTTATTAGCTCCGCCAATGGGTAGGGTTGCGCGTGAGTTTGGGGCTCCAGAATATCTAGGGTTGGTATGCTTGGGATTGACTCTTTTAATTTACTTAGGGAGGGGCTCGTTTCTAAAATCCTTGATATCCGCGGTTGTAGGGTTAAGCTTAAGTTTCATAGGCCAGGATATGTTTACAGGCGAGGACCGATTCACTCTTGGAATTATGGAGCTGAAGGATGGCATTGACTTGATTCCTATATTCATGGGATTTTTCGGAGTCTCAGAAGTTTTGATGAACGTTGAAAGGCCTATTCAAAGAGAAATTATCAAAACAAAAGTCCAGAACCTCCTCCCAGACCTAAAAGATTGGATAGATTCCATAGGAGCCATCCTGCGAGGAACAGTTATCGGTTTTAGCATCGGTGCCATTCCTGGAGGCTCATCGGTAATCGCCTCTTTCGCTTCCTATGCGGTTGAGAAGAAAGTTTCTAAATATCCTGAATTATTCGGCACCGGAGTGATAAAAGGAGTAGCTGGCCCTGAAACGGCAAATAACGCTGCCGCGCAAGGCGCTTTTATTCCCCTTTTTGCTTTAGGTATTCCTTCGAATGTAGTTATAGCTCTTCTTATAGGAGCTTTCATGCTTCACGGAATTCGCCCAGGGCCCCTCATGATGGAACAGCAGCCAGATCTTTTCTGGGGGATCGTAACAAGCATGTACGTTGGGAATGCTATGCTTTTAGTTTTTAATCTTCCCATGATCGGCGTTTGGGTTCAGATCTTGAGAGTCCCCTATAAAACTCTTTTTCCCTTGATCCTTCTTTTCTGTCTCATAGGTGCTTATAGCGTGAACTATAGCGCCTTCGATGTCGCGATTATGATTATTTTCGGAATGATCGGATATGTTTTCCGGAAAATGGGATTTGAAGGCGCGCCGCTTGTATTGGCCTTTATTTTGGGGTCAATGCTGGAGAACGCCTTGAGACAATCTTTGATTATATCTCATGGAAGTTTCTTAATTTTTATCACCCGTCCTATCTGCGCTGGGTTCCTAACGGCTGCATTGGTCATTTTCCTATCCAATCTTCTTCCTTTTTTCAAGGAAAAGAGAGAAGTGCTGGGAAGAGAGGAATCATGAGGGTTTATATGAAAAATTGGACAGTTTTTGTGAGGGCCGCAAAAATCGTTAACAAGCAGTTTTTCATTTAAAAGTTAATTTACAAGACTTCTGGCAATATTTTCAAAAAAAATTCAACACGCTGTTGAATATAAAAACTTTAGTACATGTTTTATTTTTATCCGGAGTCATTTCAACAATTTGCGGGGTGTTCTTATGAAGATCGACAAGGAAAAGTGCACTGGATGTGAGGCTTGCCACCCCTACTGCCCAGTAGAGGCTATCACTACCAGCGAATGGGAGGGAAAGCCTGTGAGCGATGTTGTTCAGGAAGACTGCGTGGAATGCGGGGTCTGCCTGAGGTCTGGGGTATGTCCGACAGATGCCTTTTACATGCTGGAACTGGAGTGGCCGAGGTCTATTCGAGCGGCCTTTAGTAATCCCTTCGCAATACATCCCGTAACAAATATGAGGGGGAGGGGTACAGAGGAGATGAAGACTAATGATGTCACGGGGCGCTTTCGACAGGGTTTTGCAGGTGTTGCTGTTGAGATGGGTCGACCTTGGCCAGGCGCCACATTCAGGGACCTTCAAACGGTCTCGATGGCGCTTGCTAAATTCGCAGTCGAATTCGAGTCCCAGAATCCAGTTACTGCGCTCATGGTGGATAAAAAGACGGGAAAGATCAATGAGGAGGTTCTGGACGAAAGGGTGCTCTCTGCGATCATTGAATTCATTATCGAGAATGGTAGATTGAAGGAAACTCTCGAAACACTCAAGGATATAGCGGCTCATATAGATACAGTTTTTTCTGTCGCTTTGATCAGCCGAGTAGGTCAGGATGGGAGGATCCCGACCGTTTCCATCGCAAAAGAGGCTGGATTCTCTGCTAGGCCTAATACGAAGACTAATGTCGGACTCGGAAGGCCGCTGATAGAGGAGGTTTAAGATGACCCATACACTACATCGAAGGGGGGACATTGATAGCCTTGAGGAAGATTATATCTTAATAATCTATCCGGCTCGCGGGGTCAATCTCGACGGATCTGAGGAGAAAATGAAACAGATTTGGGATGTTATTTCTCATTATGAGCGTGAATTAGTCAATTTCGGAAATATGGATAATGGGAATAGTCATCAAACCAGCATAGAGGTACATAAGAAGGCAAAAAAAATCGGGTTGTCCATGCAGTTTTTAAGGATCAGGAGACACTGAAGGCTTGCTTGAAGGAGCTGAAGGATCGCGATTTTGGAATTTCTGTTGTAATATCGGGTCTTTTTGAGGAGGTGAAGAAGATTTGTAAGGAGGTGGGCCTTTCACCCCATACAGTGAATCATTCTTTAGGTATTCATGGAAAGACGGAGAGACTTCCAAATGAGAATATTCTTGAAATTATCACGATGTGTGGACATATGATGGTTTCTCCAAATCTGGTCAAAGAAATGATAAAGGAAATCAATGAGGGAAAGATAACCCATGAAGAAGCTGCAAAGGAGCTTTCCAAGTTGTGCGAATGTGGCATTTTTAACCCTTATCGGACTGAAAAGCTGCTGAGGAAGATGGCTGATGGGCTATAAAGTTTCCGGGGAACTCTGTGCAATCATCCCTTAACATGATAATTAAATACTTTGTCCAATAACCGTTAGCTTTCCGTTTAAAAGCTGCTTTTATTTAAAACGTCTTTTTGTCTAAGGAGCCTAATCTAAAATATTTTAGGAGGTGAATAAGATGAAAATTATGAAGAGGACAAAGCTTTTTTGGACGGTGCTTTTGGCCACAAGTTATCTTTTTATCTCTTCGTCCTCCTGGGGCCAAGAAAAATATCCAAGCAGGCCTATTACGCTGCTCAACCCTATGGGACCGGGGGGTGGCAATGATATTATCTCCAGGTTCCTTTCCTCTGTTGCTTATGACTACCTAGGGCAACCACTGGTGGTTACTATGAAAACAGGCGCAGGAGGAGTTATCGGCACTGCTTTTGCCGCACGGGCCAAGCCAGATGGATATACACTGCTCATTGGGGGTACTGGCCCAAATTCTATCACTCCTCAGATAGAAGATACAGGATACACCAAAGATGATTTCATTCCAATCGTGAAGATCACTCATCTGGCTGTTGTCGTAGCCGTTCGAGCAGACAAACCTTGGAAAACGCTGGATGATTTACTGAATCATATTCGTGAAAATCCTGAGAAAGTGAGATTTGGGACCACTGCCGTGAAAGGTATAACTGGTTTGTCAAACCATCTACTTCTCAGGAGTGCGGGGATCAAGACTTCCTTGCCCACTGTCCCCTTCAAAGGGGTTGGCGATCAGGTTTTATCTATATTGAAGGGAGACACCGACTACATGGTGCAAGTATATCTAGGGTTAATGTCCTTCATCAAGTCGAAGGAGATCCGGGTTCTTGCGGTACTGGACGAGAAACGATCTCCCTTATGGCCGGATGTGCCGACGGCTAAAGAGTTAGGCTATGATGTGGTTTCCAATATGTGGATGACCATTCTCGCTCCCAAGGGAACTCCAGGAGAAGTCGTAGAAAAGCTGTCTCCCGCATTTGACAAGATTGCCAAGGATCCTTCTTTTGTAGCTATGATGGAGAAAATTGAAGTGCCTATCTTTTTCGAGGATAGAGCGAAGTTCCAAAATTATTGGGATGAAGAATACAAACAATATGGGGATCTAATAAACCTTCTTAATCTGAAGAAGAAATAACATGAAACCAGATGAGCCTAAGGTTATTTAAGCCCCTCAAAACCTGTATATTCTATCAATGAATTTTCTCTTTCATTCGCCAATCTTTTTTTGCTTTTTATCATTAGTGAGCCATCTTTTTTCTCGCTTTAGGCGAAGGCCATAACATGCTTCACTTTTAGTATAATGAGCCATGTTTCAATTCCAATTAAGGAGGATCATATGGATAAGCAAATGGAGAAAGAGATCGAAGGGGTATTTAATGATTATATGAAAGAAAGAAATTTTGTGCCAGATTATGCCAAATTTTTGGCAAAAGAAAATCCTGAATTTTTGGTTAAGTGGTTTGATACAAGAAGGGTTTTTCGAGGAAAGGGAGCCTTACCTGAAAAATTTAAAGAGCTCTTACTAATGACTAATAATGCGATGCGCTTGAGCGAAATAGGCGTTGGAATGCATATGCAAACGGCAATGGAGATGGGAGCAACAAAGCAAGAAATTTTGGAAGCGGCCATGTGTGTTTGGCTTATTGGAGGAATGCCCTCAATGAATATTTGTTTGCGCTCGTTAATGAAACTCCTAAAAGAAGAAAGATAATGGCGACTTCAATTTGCAAATAAGGTAGGACTGGTTTTTTAATTCCTTAATACGCGAATTTGGTCTCAAAAAATTATTCCTAAATTTTGCATCGTCATGCTCACAGCTTAAGGATTGTCAATGGGGAGGGAAATGGGCCAGAGCCTATCCGGAATAAGGGTCATTGATGTAACCTCCGCTCTTTCGGGTCCTTATTGTACAATGCTCTTGGGTGATCTGGGAGCAGAGGTTATAAAAATTGAAGAGCCAAGGGAAGGGGATACTCTTAGAAAAAGTGGGCCATTTATAAAGAGCGAAGGAGCTTATTTTATCTATAGTAACCGAAATAAGAAAAGCATGACATTGAATCTGCAAAAAGAAGAAGGTCGAGATATTCTTTTAAAGTTAGTAAAAAGAGCCGATGTTTTTGTTGAAAATTTTCGCCCCCGAGTTAAAGAAAGGTTAAAAATCGACTATCAAACATTTAAAGGAATGAATCCGAGGCTGATTTATTCCAGCATTTCTGGGTTCGGTCAAACAGGCCCCTGGGCAGATCGTCCTGGCTATGATCAAATTGCCCAGGGTATGTCTGGACTGATGAGTGTCACAGGTTTTCCCGAATCAGGACCTACACGAGTGGGAGTGGCAATAGGGGATTCGATTGCAGGCATGTTTGCGGCTTATGGAATTCTCGCAGCCCTATTTGAGAGGGAAAAATCTGGATTAGGTCAATTTATCGAAACCTCATTATTAGAAGGTTTAGTGGCCGTCTTAGGCTTTCAGGTAGCAAAATACTTTGGCACTGGCGAAATCCCTTTGCAACAAGGGAACGATCACGGCACCATTGCGCCCTATGGGACTTTTAGAACAAAGGACGGAAATATTAATATAGCAGCAGGAAGGCAAAAAATGTGGGAAAATCTTTGTAAAGTGCTTGGGATTGAGGATCTGGTTAATGACCCAAGGTTTCAAACAATTCCAGATAGAGTGAAAAACAAAGAGGAATTAAGGGGAATTCTTGAGAAAAAGTTAGCCTGCAAGACTTCTGAAGAATGGGTGGAAATTCTTAATAATGAAGATATTCCCTGCGGACCAATTTATAATATAGATCAAGTTTTTAAGAATGTACAAGTCTTGCATCAAGAAATGCTTTTGGAGGTTGAGCACTCGATTGCCGGGAAAATAAAGATGATGGGATTCCCGTTCAAGATGAGCAGGAGCGCGTGTAAAATATTCCGCCCTCCTCCTTATCTGGGGCAACACACGCAAGAAATATTAAGGGAATTGAATTATTCTGAACTAGAAATCCAGGAATTAAAACAAAGTTGTGTTGTTTAAGTTCACTATTCATGGAGATTTTGTAGAAAGTTAAAAAGTTCCCATGTTCCCGTATTATTCTTTCCCCTGATGCCTAAATTAAGGAGAAGATTATAATGAAGAGGTGAAGCTATGCTGAATGCCGAGCTCTGTTTTCTTGATGGCAGCGAATTGGCATCGCTTATTTGTAAAAAAGAAGTCTCACCGGTTGAAGTGGTGAAGGCGCTGCTAGCCCGAATCGAAGATCTTAACGGAACACTACGGGCCTTTATACATGTTAGCAGCGACCAAGCCTTGGCACAAGCGCGTGCGGCCGAGATTGAAATTGGTAAAGACAGTTATCGCGGCCCCTTGCATGGAATTCCGGTGGCCTACAAAGACATCTATGATGTGCGGGGCTTGCCAACCACAGCTGGCTCGAAAGTAATGGCCGGCTACATGGCTGCCGAAGATTGTACCGTAGCTGCGAGGCTTCGGCAAGCTGGTGCGATTTGCCTGGGTAAGCTAAATACCTGGGAATTTGCATCAGGAAGTATGGAAGTATTTGGTGAATCAAGGAATCCATGGAACACAGTCATGGTCACAGGTGGTTCCAGCTCAGGGTCGGCCGCGGCGCTTGCTGCCTATCTTCTGCCTCTTGCACTCGGTACGGACACTGGAGGTTCCATCCGTTTTCCTGCCTCCTTATGTGGAGTTGTTGGCTTGAAACCGACCTATGGGCGCATCAGCCGGGCAGGGATTATCCCGCTTTCATGGAGTCTCGATCACCCTGGACCTATGGGCCGATCTGTTGCTGATGTTGCATTACTCTTGCAAGTGATAGCCGGACCAGACCATCGAGATTCTAGTGCAGCTCACCAACCGGTACCAGATTATCAAGAAGTATTACAAGGAAGCCTGAAGGACTTGCGGATTGGCGTGCCAAGATCTTATTTTTTCGAAGAGGGCGATCCTGAGATTATGACCGCCGTCCGCGCCGCTATTGAAACTATCCGAGAATTAGGTGCTACTGTGTATGATATTGATTTGCCGCATGCTGAGTATGGGTCAGCCTCATCTTGGGCGATAGCCTATACTGAAGCCTTCGCCTATCATCGACCCAATTTTTTCGGACGCTCTAGCGAATATACCTCTGCCTTCTTAAATAGGATCTCTAGCGCGGCCTTCCTAACTGGTGAGGAATTCATTACTGCGCAGCGCGTGCGCCAAATTATTACGCGCGAATTCCTAGAAGCGCTGACTGAAGTTGATGTCATTATTACGCCAACTACCTCATATCCGGCATACCCCGTAGGAGCTACTTCGCCTCAGGGGAGTATGCGCAGTTTAACACGACCAATAAGCCTAACGGGTCTGCCGGCCCTCAGCATGCCCTGTGGCTTTACCAGTAAAGGCTTACCAGCCTCTATACAATTGATCGGCCGTGCGTGGGAGGAAGGTACCGTTCTACGGGTTGGACAGGCTTACGAGGAGGCTACCAGCTGGCATAAAAGGCGTCCGCCAATGTGTGCTGGTGAGGCCACGGCAACCAAGCCTCCAGTTGAATATGGGACAGGATTAGTAGATTCTCATTGGATACTCGACTTTGCTCACCTTCTGGAGCTTAGCTTTATTACCCCGAAGAACGCTGAATCTATAGCCGTTCTTTTAGCGCCTGTCAAGGCACAGCTCAATGCCTCCCGAGCATGGCTGAAATCTGGCATTGAACCACCTGTATGCCCAGCACCAGCTTAATTGCAACTTATTTAATAATTACTCTATATGCTACATCCTCATCGCAGTAGGCTAAAATATTCGAACATTGGGGGTTGAAAAATGCCCAAATATGCGGGGATGCAACAAGTAATCCAAAAATTTCGAGACCACCGCAGCCAGGCTTATATGGCGGCTGGCGAAGAGAAAATTGCTGAGATACATCTTAAGGATTTACTTATTGCGCGGGAGAGAGTAGAAGCTCCTCCGGACACGGGGACTTTTTGCGAGCATTATCTTTTTGCTGAGACCATATCGCGGGAATTCGGGTTGGATCGGAAACGCTACCCTGGGGATGGGGCCATCGTAGCTTTCGGTGAGATCGATCGGCGGAGGGTTTGCATCACGGCTAACGATAGTTTGATCATGGGGGGTCAGGATCCAGCTCCCATATTCGCAAATTGGCCCAGACCATTGCCCAGGCGGTGAGAATGAGATGCCCATTCATTCAATTAATTATGAAGAATGTATCCAATAGTATTCACTTTGACAACGAAAATCTTTTTTTATAACAGGGGAGGTGCTGAAATGGAGAAAATTTTCAAGATCGAATTTTCTAGAGGTGGAATATTCAAAGCGAAATTATTGGAAAGTTCTGCTCCCAAAACTTGCAAGAACTTTCTAGATTCGCTTCCTTTTTCATGCAGCGTATTAGGGGCATTAAATGGTTCTTTCAGCGGCCATATTATATATCCCACCAAAATTTTCGATTTTAACGAAATGGAAAATCCGGTTGTCTTTGGAGTCCAAACTGGTGATATTTTCTTAAATACCAATGCCAACAAATCTTCCTTGGAAGGAGAAATTATACCTCCTCGAATCCTGATTGCATATTCCTCATCGGTCATTTTATGGAATTGGGCCGGATGGCTTCCATCAAACCATTTCGCAAAAATAATCGATGGCGATTTGAAGGAACTTTTCCAGATTGGCCGAAGAATTAAATGGGAAGGGAAAGAAGATATCAGATGCAGCTTAATCTAATTTTTTGATTTTTGCTGCCAGAAAATTAAACAAGAAGGGAGTATTAAAATGGATAAACTTATCCATATTGTATTCAGCGGTGGAGGAAAATTTCAAGCAAAGCTTCTCGAGACTGAAGCTCCCGAAACTTGCAAAAAATTTTGGGGCGCCTTACCCTTTGAAAGTAAAATTGCTCATGGATCATTCACGGGTTTCACTCTGTTTTTTTTTGTGGAATTTAAGGTAGGTAGGGTGGAAAATCCATTCATCGCTGGGGCTCAGCCTGGCGACCTTTTTTTGAACACCTATGTCAATGAAGGGCTATTGGATGGAAAGCCACTTGATGAGGAAATCATTATCCCTTATGGCCGTGGGGGAATCTTTTGGAATTGGGGTGGGTGGCTTAATTCCAATCTTTTTGCTAAAATCATAGGAGATTTTAACCAACTTTATCACATTGGGAAAAGGATTCAGGAACATGGAGCAGAGGTCATCCGTTTATCCAAGGTCTGAGTTAAAAACAATTATTTGCTGGCGGCTTTCGGTTTGATCCAGAGAACAAAAAGGCATTTAGATTTGATTTTTGCAATGGGGCTGCAGTATGTAATGGCGTATCCTATGAAAACATGAAGTATCGCTCAATTGGGGAGAGAGATTCCAAAGGAAAAATAGTTTGTGATTGGGCCGGAAAAATATGAGAGTAAATTTAACGGAGAGCAAATGGACTTTTGATGTACGGGAAAATATTCCGAACGGCGTATTTGAGGGACTGGAATCGGTTTAATTCATAGCCATCTTGCATTGAAATTCATTGGTAGGGATAAAGATGGCCTACAGAAGCGGAGGAAGGGCATGAAAAGCAAAGGATTAATCAGTGCTATTGTTCTTCTATCCTTTTCTATTGGCATCTGCTATCAGGCTAGTCGCTATCCTTTTGGAACTGTAAGCAAGATCGGCCCAGGCTTTTTTCCCTTTTATTTGAGCATTGCGCTAGCGGCCCTATCTTTCATCATTCTTATAAGAGCGATCCTGCGTGGAGCCGAGGAGGTTTCCCCCTCTGCTACTGGTTCTATCACCAAAGAGAAGGCTCTACGTGTAATTTTAGTTTTAATCTTCAGTTTGCTCTATACCTGGGCTATGGGAAGGCTTGGTTTTCCTATCGCAACATTTTTATTCATCGTTGGCGTCTTCAAATTTGTTGAATCATATAGCTGGTTCCTCTCAATACTAGGAGCCGTAAGCATATCGCTCAGCAGTTACTTGCTCTTCGGCGTTTGGCTCCAGTGCCAATTTCCTAAAGGCTGGCTGGGAATCTGATTTATGGACAATTTAATCAACAACCTTTACCTTGGTTTTTCAGTTAGTTTGTCCCTGACGAATGCCTTTTATTGTTTCATTGGCGTTCTAATAGGAACTCTCATCGGAGTACTCCCAGGGATCGGACCAACGGCCACGATAGCCATCCTTCTTCCAATGACTTTCTATCTTAGTCCTGTTACAGGAATCATCATGCTTGCTGGGATTTTCTATGGAGCCCAGTACGGAGGCTCGACGACCTCCATTCTGGTGAATATACCTGGAGAAGTTAGTTCGGTTATTACAACCCTTGACGGTTATCAAATGGCCCAACAAGGAAGAGCTGGCCCTGCGCTTGGGATCGCCGCATTTGGTTCTTTTATTGCCGGTACTCTTGCTACCTTCGGCCTAGGGATTGTGGCTCCATTTTTGGCCGGCATAGCCTTAAAATTCGGGCCGCCAGAATACGCTACCTTAATGTTTCTTGCTTTGATCACAGCCACTTTCCTTGGACAAAAATCTATGCCCAAATCGTTGGCCATGGTGGTATTGGGATTAATATTGTCGACAATTGGCCGGGACACCATCACAGGGTTTCCCCGATTTACTTTAGGAATCCTGCAATTTGAAGATGGATTGGGCTTCATCCCGCTCATCATGGGTCTTTTTGGAATTTCCGAGGTTCTGTCCAATGTTGAAGAAAAAGTACGCGGACAGATCTTTGCTACAAGCAAAATAGCGAGGCTTCTTCCCTCACTTAAAGATTGGCGCCGATCTATCGGTCCCATCCTTAGAGGATCCGGCCTCGGTTTTTTTTTAGGGATTCTTCCGGGAGGTGGAGGTTTAATAAGTTCTTTGGCTTCTTACATAATGGAAAAGAAAATATCCCGGACGCCTGAAAATTTCGGCACTGGTATGATAGAAGGTGTTGCAGGGCCCGAGGCCGCTAACAATGCAGGTGCGCAAGGCTCCTTTATTCCCCTTTTATGCCTGGGCATCCCCTGCAACGCTACGATGGCCATCCTTATTGGGGCCTTTATAATTCACGGAGTTCAACCTGGTCCTCTTACCATGACACAAAACCCAGAACTTTTTTGGGGAGTAATCACTAGTATGTATACAGGGAATGTACTTCTTTTGATTTTAAACCTTCCTCTCATTGGCATCTGGGTCAAGATACTAAAAGTTCCCTATAGCATTTTATATCCCCTAATCTTGCTTTTTTGCGTCGTTGGCGCATATAGTTTAAATAACAGCATTTTCGAAGTCTATCTTACCGTTTTCTTTGGGGTTCTGGGATACATAATGCGGAAGATCGATTACGAGCCTGCCCCAATGGTTCTAGCTTTTGTGCTAGGGCCCTTGTTCGAAGACGCTCTAGGCCAAGCTCTACTCATATCGCGCGGGGACTATAGAGTGTTTTTAAATCGGCCTTTATCTTTAGGCTTTCTAGTAGCAGGCTTGGCTTTACTCGCGATGAGTGTAATTTCCAATCTGCAAAAATTTAGGAGCAATAGGATGAAGAAGGTTGAGGAGGGGGACTGAAGGACTTCTGCAGAGATATTAAGCGATTAAATTAAAAGAACATTAACAAAGAAGGCAAAGGAGGGAATATGTTCAAAAAGCTTTGTAGGATCGAATTGATTCTTTTGGTTTTGTGTGTTTTATTTGCAGGCCTGTCCGCTCCAAAACAGGTGGAAGCTGCAGACTTCCCTACGAACCCCATCCAGTTAATCGTTCCTTACGCGCCAGGAGGGGTTACAGATATTGTGGGTCGCCTTATTAGTGAGAAAAGCCGGGAATTCTTGGGGCAACCCATGGTTGTGGTTAATAAACCCGGAGCAGGAGGCACGTTGGGTACGGACTTCGTAGCTAAGTCAGCTCCTGATGGTTATAGCCTAGGCACTATTGGCACTGGTACATTCGCCATTGCGCCAATTCTCAACCCCAACCTTCCATATGACCCGGTTAAAGCATTAACTCTCATTTCTCGGCTGACAATTTTTTCTCTAGTTATCATGGTGAGGGCGGATTCTCCATTGAATACGCTGGAGAAGCTCGTAGATTATGCCAAGAAAAATCCAGGCAAATTGAATTATGGCTCTGCCGGTGTGGGAACTGCATTACATTTTGGAGGAGAGCTGTTTAATCGGGCCGCTGGAATCCGAATGGTCCATGTCCCATTCAAGGGAACTCCCCCAGCCTTGATGGCGCTTTTGGGAGGACACATTGACTTATTCTTCTCCAACTATATAGACGCCGTAGAGCAGGTGAAGGCAGGGAAGGTGATCCCGCTGGCTGTGACCACTCCAGAGCGGGTGATTGCTATACCCCATGTTCCCACTGTAGCCGAGAAGGGTTATCCGGATGCTGTGATTACGTCCTGGATAGGAATTACCGGCCCCGCAGGAATAACCCCCCTGCCTATTGTGGATAAATTGTCCGCGTTCATCCGAAAGGTTCTTTCGATACCCGATATCCAGAAGAAGATGATTACATTAGGGGTAACCCCAGCCCACCTGGGCCCGAAAGAATTTGAAAAGTTTGCAAAGGATCAACTGGAGCAATTCAGGGATTTGGCCAGGACAGCAAATATCAAGGCAGAGTAATAAGTAAGATATCGATGTAAAGACCCCTCTCCATGCACATGCAGGGAAGGGCTCTGCCAGAAATAATCTATTTGAAATTCTTCCTTTTTCGATTGTTAAGCGGATGAGGAGGAAGGAGGGGCTGGTTCTTCCTTTCTTGCCTTTGGTAATTTTTTTCTCAGTGTTTGAAGGCAAATCTATTATACAAGGAGGCTAGAATAATGAGTTCATTTATCAA
>Ga0315314_1000120_pt1 | contig 104513 bp, 110 predicted proteins | sample TDP9_MG_FD_203631 | JGI IMG/M metagenome (GOLD analysis project Ga0315314, IMG submission 203631) | Freshwater sediment microbial communities from Lake Towuti, South Sulawesi, Indonesia - TDP9 | ecosystem: Environmental > Aquatic > Freshwater > Lake > Sediment | place: Indonesia: South...
TTGGTATTCTTTTCTTGTTTGTGGGAGTCATGTTCTTAACGACTAATGGTGAATTCTTCAGGTTGACCTTAACTCAGAGCTTGTTTGGCAACATGCTGATAGTAACAGCATGCTTGTTTTGGGGCATCGATAACACCTTGAGCAAATTCTTGAGCAAAAAGGAGGACGTTATCCTCATAACAGTACTGAAATGTCTAATGGGTGGAACAATTCTGCTCTTACTGTCGTGGGCGCTTGGACTTGAGTTTCAGATTTCTTTGTCTGCTTTTCCTTACTTGATATTTGTGGGAGCTTTCAGCATAGGCTTCTCGATTCTCTTCTTCCTATTGGGTCTCAGAGAGATAGGGGCTATGAAAACAGGCGTCATATTCTCAACATCTTCACTTTTCGGCGCTGCTTTCGCCTTTCTAATGCTCAAAGAAAATTTTTCCTCGATTCAGTTAATAGCTGGATTTGTTATGTTGTTAGGAGTTTATATTCTGTATAAACGGTAGGTAGTGCAAGGTTAAAACCGAGAATTTGAACCCTGCCCTGACTACGGTTTCATGGTAGCCCGGGGGTTACCGTTCCCAGATTGTAATCTATACCAAAATCCCCTTTTTTATGCGTGAATGAAATTTGACGGTTAAATTAAAATTTAACAACAACCACCACCATTGGGTACGATGACGGACGACGGGAATAGGACAACCAAATTAATGGCTTCTCCCTTATGATGAGAACAAAATAGGTTTCTGATTTTCCAAATTATAAGTTTGCGTGCGCAATGGACTTTATGCATGCATGACAACCAATTACAAGGCTTCCATAATGACGGGGACACTTTTTCCTATTTCGCTGGCGTGATCTCCAGACAACAATCTCTCTTCGTGCCACGTATTTTATCGACAAAATTACCTATGCGCATCATCCAACCGTATTTGCGTTTAAGGGCTGCCTTCACTTGTGCCTCATGATCAGCGGGGAGGACGTGTGCCACTCCTTTCATGGTTGGTCCTATCAGTTCGCCTCGTTGCGTGCACGGTGCCAGCAGCACGTTTGGGTTGTTGCGAATGCGTTTGACCTTTCCCGAACCCGGTTCTGTCGCCACGTATAGTTTGTCATTTTCCAAAGCGAACCAGACGGGGGTTGGCACGGGTTTGCCGTTTTTTCTGTAGGTTGTGATGCTGACGCACTTGTGTTGCTTAAGTGCATTGAATGTATTATTTTCTTTTTTTGGAGCCACAGCCATTCTACCTTAGAAGCCAAATGATCTGGTTTGCGCGTGTGGTGTATTAAAGTTTTATCTAACCAACTTGGTTTGGGTTTGGGGTTAAAATTTAACCCAAACCCAAACGGTTCTTTATTGTTTGTTCAAGAGACAATCTAATGTTATAGAAAAAGAGAGGATGTTTAGTTTACAATGTTTTCCCAAAGTTGACTGCTATGATAACTAGGTCATAGATGTCTACTATTGTCCTTGGAAAGTAGTCTGCTTAGAGCGAAGGCCACGAGGGTTGCGATCAAGAGTAGGGGCAGAACTAGAGGAGGGGAGAATTCCGGAATTGCCGGGGGCGGAGTTGTCGTCGTATCGAGGGCATAGGCCCCTTGACGATAAGGACTGTACCAGGCTGACCAACATTTGGGAGCGCCGTCAGGTCGCCGTGCGGGGGTGTCATAACACCATACCTTTCCTTTGTTATTGCCGATAAGAACCTCGTTAAGTCCATCGCTATCGCAGTCCACACAGTATGGTTCCCACAGTTGCTCGCCGTATGGAAAATCGTTTACAACCTGAATTATTTGGTATTTGTAATTGTAGGCATAGAACATGCCTTGGCCAACCTCACCGTGACCCTCTTCACCGCTTGTTGCGACCAGAATCTCCAAATAACCGTCGTCATTTATGTCGCCTACGGTTGGCGGATAAGTTATCCAATTGTTAATTTCGGAGGCGCGATAGTCAATGTTGCCTGTAACGAGGTCGAGTACAGTGAAGTCTTTTGTGCATCGTGGGTCATCGCTGTATCCCCATGCTGAAATCAACTCCACGTGTCCGTCCAAATCTATGTCCCAAACAGTCCCTTTTGCATGGTTGTTGATGGGTTGTCCTTTCCAGTTATAGATATCTTGACCTGTAATAGCATCAACGACACAAGCGCCATTATTTAGAATGTTGTTACCTATCACTTCCAAGATGCCATCCCCGGTGACATCAATGAGTACTGGCGCCGGCGTGCTATGATATAGATCGGGTCTTACCCAAATGGTTTCTAATGTGTCCGCGTCGTAGCACGATAACCCTCTCGCGGGATTATCTGGGTAGGAAGTGCTAGTTCCTCCCGGACCCCCTCTTGATGCTCTGTCTCCTAAATAGACTTCAAATCTGCCATTGAAGTCGGCGTCAGCCAGTGACAAGCCACCCCAACAAGGTTTGTAACAGATTTCAGAATTTGTCAATATGTTTCCATTGTTATCCAGCTTGGTTATGCATGCAGAATAGGGTTGGGTTGTAGCGAGCGTTACCACGTAGATCTCGGGATACTTGTCACCGTTTGTGTCGCTTGCCACAACGGGAGTTCCCGGCCACCATTCTCCGCTTACTCTTTTGCTGGTCCAGAGCAGTTTGCCGAAACCGTCGCGAGCGTAGACTGAAAAGTTTGTTCCGCAATACACTATCTCAGGAATTCCATCAATGTTCAAATCGGCAAGTTCAAGGGTGGTCGCTCCTCCCACTCCATCCTTGGGGCTTTTCCATTCGAGAGCGCCTGTGTCCCCGCTTAGAACATGAACGTAATCGCCGTATTTTATGACAATTTCCTGTGTTCCATCACCGTCAACGTCGCCCATGCAAGGATGAAAGTGCCCATGTCCCGTTGGAAGTGTTATTTGCCATTTCAGCGTTAACGGGGATTCCGCAGAGTTGACGCTTGCAATACATGATGAGAGGAGTATCAGAAAACATATTCCTATCACTGATTTCTCCATCTTAGACACATCGGTTTTGCATAGGCTTGTCCACTTTGACTCACAACTTGGACGCGTGCGCTTTTGGTTTGTTGGTATGCTAGAGGCGTGAGAACCACCAGATGTCTAATGTAGTAATATTTAATAAACATTTCCTGTCAACTGTCAAACAAATATACTATATCATTAGCGCGCGCCCAAGGATGCATGCAGCATGAACAAAACAAGCAAAAGGCGTTAGGCTAATAGTGAGGATTGAAAAATATGGGTTTAGAAAAAGCGTTCGTGATCCTTAGAACTAGGGGCTTCATGTCTGAGCTTTCAGAGGATGCGCAGGTTAAAGTAATGGAATACTCGCTAGCGAGAATTAACACGAAAACTGACATGATAGCTCTTGACCCTAATTGTAAAGAGAATCGTTTAGAAGATGAAGGTAGAACGTTGATAGCTGTTAACCCTTGGAGCCGAAAGAAAATATATGTTAAGCTTGATGACTTCGGCGATCCTGCCACATGGAATGAAATCTATGACAAAGAAACCGCGGAAGAGCTGAGGAAAGCCCCGAGCTGTCGATTTACAGTAACCTTCATGCTAGCAGAAGAATACTAAAACTTTCATAAGGCCACGCGGTTTCTAAGTATCCATAACCATGCGAAAAGGAATCTCGCAAAAACTAAAAACCCTCCCTTCATCTTCCATTTTAACCGACATTAAGGCTAATGCTGCATTAGCCAGTTAAGGGGAGTTGACCTAAATAAACCGGGGTATGGCACCGACTCTAGGAGGGGGTTTAGGTGATTAAGGTTTTTAGTTGATCCTAGACTAGACGACAGGTTTATTTAATGTCCTTACCAAAGTTTGTTCTATGAACAGGCTTGAGTACGAGACCTTGATACGGCGCGATCCGTCAGCCGCGCTTTTCCTGGAGTATCATCCCCCATCGAAACATCAAGCTGAGTATTGGCGGGCCAAGCCGCGTCATGTTGTTAGGCCTACGGATGCTGTTTTGAAGGCTAGACTTTTTTTCGGGGAGAAGAACTATTCGAGTTTTGGCGTGCGGGGGAAGAGGTTAGTTAATGGGGTTGCTATGCCGCCGTGTTGTCAGGTGATCCAAGCAAGTATGAGGGGCCGCAAATTTAGCCATTTGACAACGCGCGAGAGGCGGCTTCAATCAACGCTCGCAAAGGTAGACACCCTCAGAGCCTTTACAAGGTTAGGCCGTGCTTTAGAAGAAATGGTTAGGGCTGTTAGTGCCGCCCAATAAATCTTAGAGGTCCCTTGTCGAGTTCTGCGTGATGCCAAACGGTTCTTAAGCGCCCAGTGTCTATACCCCTTGCCATCAGCCTGTAAAAGCGCCCTGGCACCATTAAGAATTCACATTCTCCGAAGGTAGGTTCCTCTCCAGCCGCCTCAGTTAATTGCTTCCATCCCGCAGCGTGGGGGATCTTTTCCTCTAGCCAGAAAATCTCGGGTTCCTTCTGACGTCGGAAAAGGCCCTTAAGAAGCCTCAAGCTTATTATCTCCTTAAGGGAGTTCCTGGCCCTTTGGTTGTGCATACATGCAATGCTCAGCATGCAACGAAGGTGACCCGTCCCACCCGCAGCCCCAAGGACACTTCATCCAATTCACCTAAAAACAATTAAGCGAGGATCATTTAAAAGAATATCGTTGCTTTGACGTTTAAACGCTGAAATAGACATTTCTTGTCTATTTTTTGTCGAAATAAGTTTAAATCAAGCCTTGTTACACTTTAGCTCGAAGCAAACTTGACATTAGAATTTGTCCCCAACGAAAAATGGATTCGTGAAACATACCGCGTAAAAGGAATGAGCAACGTCGTTCTCATATCAAGAATCTTAAAAACCGTGAAAAGTTACGCGAGTTTGACAATTCGACAACTTTTTTACATCCTGATCTCACGATTTCCAAGGGACTATCCTGCCACCAAAGCCTTTTATAAACGTCTAGATCGCTACCTTGCAAAAATCAGACGTGTAAACCCGGAGGTTCATAAAAAATTTATAGACCCAACCAGGCCGTTTACTGTTCCACCTTTACGATTCCCCAAAATAGAAGTTTGGGTTGAAAAAGACAGCATCAGAAATTTCATAGGAAAACTGACAGCCAGATACAGGCTTGGCATCCAAGTTTTGCGAGGTTTCGCTTCGTTATCAATGTTCAGACGCGCACTCGAAAGAGCCAGAAAAAGAGGCGTTACTATGGTCTTATACATTGGCGATTGGGACCCCAGCGGCTTGCTCATCGAGAAAGTGGCTCAAGGAGAGATGAATCATGAAATGGGAATCAAGTTCGTTAGATTAGCGATTACAATGGAGCAAATCAAAAGATTCCATCCTCCTTCAAGACCAGTCAATATTAAAGATTCTAGGGCAAAGGAGTATATTGAAAAGTATGGGGATCGTTGCTGGGAAGTCGAGGCAATCAGACCCAGAACCCTTTTGAAGTTGATAGAAAAGGGGCTTCGAGGAAACGTGCCTCCCGAATTTCTTGTTCAAGCTGAAGCTAGGGAAAGAGCTGCTCGACTAGCGAGGCCAGTCACGGAAAAGCTGCGAAAAACCATTGAAAGAGAGGTCTTACGCCTACTGGAAGTAGGCATACCGGAAGAAGAAATACTCACACAAGTTACATCAAAGTACGGACTTCCGCTCAGAAGGCGTTGGACGAAAGAATTCTGAGCTATAATTCTCGAACCAACAATAGTCTGTGGACCGAGCGACCGAGTATTTAATGCGTGAGCGGCCCGGGAGGAATTGAACCCACGGTGCGCTGGAGATATCCCCCGCAACCTCCCCCTTTTTCCTTAACTAAAGCAAAGCTTCTTATTCAAGTTCCTTTGGTAGGGTAGTTTCTGGAGAATGTTGTTTAATAATCGAAACCACCATTTGTCTTGTTTCTTTTTGAAGGTTTTCCAGAAGGTCAACGTTTGTTGTGGTAATATATTCAGCAGCTTTAAGAATTGGCAACAGTATTCGTTTGCTGTCGCTGTCGAGTTTCTTGTCAGCTAGAGAAAAGGTTTCAACATGCATGCATGCACTGGGTTAATCTCTGTATTTCTCTTTCTTTTCTTAACGTAGCCCACTGTCACAACAGCTACAGCTAACAGTATTGTTAATCCAATGTAAGGAGCCAACAACTGAAGTTTGTTTACTGGAATGTAAATGCCACCGACGGGTGGAGAAGGGACTCCGTATAGAAACGTTGTATTATTCGTAGCCGTTTCTCCTTTGTAGCTTGAGCTGACGTACACTATGTATGTGCCATTTTTTGCGTCGATGAGCAAGCCGAAGGTCAAATTGTATCCTCCAGAAGCGTTTGTCTGCAAGGTTCTGGAGACAACTACGTCGTCGACTGGGTCCTTGACTTGCAAGCCCACCGTATTGTCTGAAACAGGTGAACCGTTGTATGTTAGGTTTCCATGAACGGTGATGTCTTCTCCGACCATGTAGAAGGCTTTGTTGGTTTCAACTGTGATTATCAGGCTAGCCGCGTAAATGACAGATGTAACTGTCACCATCATGATTAGAACAGCGAAGAAAAGCAGAAACTTGCGAGTCTCTTGCATCCCCAGCACAACCTCTTCACAATATCTCGAATGTTGATGACATCTCAGGGCAGTATGGGACTCCACCGTTGTGTATCCAGTCTGTAAAGGCGCTCGCGTAGACTGTTGCTTCTCCCAGGTTGGAGGTGGTTGGAATTGGTAGACCTAGGATGAGGGTAGTGACTCCCGGCATTACTGGGCCTTGAAAGGATGCTACTCCTATGGTGTTACCGTTTGAATCGTAGATGTTGAAGGTGATCAGCACGTTCACCGGTTCGAGGCCTGTGTTGTTTACGACTACTTTGAAGTAAGCTAAAGTTCCCGTTTCAAAAGTGTTTTTAGGGTTTCCAACAGCGTCACACGGGATCACTTCCACAATCTTTACTCGCAGAAGCACAGTCAGCATCCATTCATGTAATGCTTGTGCGAAGCCATCTGAAATGATTACGGTTACGTTGTACGTGCCAGCTGAACCATAGTTTGCCACAAAAGTGTAGGAATCGCTTGTTGCAGTTGGTGTACCATCTAGATACCATTGCACCGATACCATATCACCGTCTAGATCGGAATATGTGATATTGAATTCTTGGGATTCTCCTTCGCTGATGATTGGATCGGTTGGTGGGTAGTGTGAATCGATGGTTGGAGGCCTATTGACGTTGATGACGGTGACATTCCATTCTTGTGAATCGGTCAATTCACCGTCTGAAACAACCAAGGCTACGTTATGTGTTCCAGCGGCATCATAGTCGGGTAAATAGGTCCAGTTTTGTGTGGTTGTTTGTTCAACGGAATCTAGTAGCCATGAGTAGGTCAATGTATCGTTGTCTGGATCTGAAGACGTTTGCGTAAAATCCAAACTGTCTCCTTCACTAACTTCTGGCGTTGTGTCTACTGGGCTAAATGAATCAATTGTTGGAGGTCTGTTCTCAGCAGTTGGTGGCCACGGTTCTGTTAGATATGGTTCATAGAGCACTCTGCTTAGAGTATAGTTGTCATAATAGTCGTGAATGAGTTCCTCAATCAGAGTCTCATTGGTTGTGCCCCACCAGTTATTGGTAGCATTAACATCTTGGCCATATGGGAAGTGATTTTTGATGTTATATAGACTATTATTATATATGTTACTCCAGTGAATGGTAGTGGTTAATCCACAACCTGAAAACACATTCAATCCTATTTGGGAGTTGTTATTTATGGTTGAATTCGAAACAACGCCAAGGCATCCCACAAGTCCTACTGTATGATTTGAAATAGTAGAATCAAATACTTCGTGTATTGGCAAATTAGCCGTTCCTCCCCATGCAGTGGTGTTCATTTTTATTCCAAATTTGCCGTTACTATCAATAATTGAGTCATGAACCCGTATTGCTCCTCCTCTAGAAAAGTCATGGCCAGCTGTTGCTCGTATTCCACCTTCCAAGTTGTTGCACACGCGAGAATGAGACAAAGCGAGACAGGTTGAAGAGTCTCCGTTAATGTCTATTTCTATTCCAAATAGGTTGCCTGAGATTTCCGAATATTCTATGAGGCCACTTTCCCAAAAGGCTTTCACTCCTATTCCCGAATTGTGGGAGATGTTGCAATGTGACATTGTTCCAAACAGATACGTGACACCGCCACCCCCGTTGCCAGACACTGTTGAATTATATATGCCGTTGCAACCAGCTGAAACGCCATCTCCTCCGTTGTTAAGGATTGAACTGTTTTCTATGTACCGCCCCCTACCCCAGTACCAGTCCATAAACGCCGCAATGCCATGTCCGCCGTTATCCGTGACGTTCGTGTCCTTGATAAGTGTATCATACTCACTTACGTAAATTCCCGTGTTTTCGTTGTTTATTACTTGGCAGCCAAGAATTTGGACAGAAGAATCCAAAAGTGCATTTGTCTCAATTCCAATAGTGTTGTTGTAGACTTGGCAGTCTCGTATGACGCCACTCAAAAAGTTATCAAATGCCTTACCATTACGTGTGAATGAACATTGTATAATGTTTAGGTTTTTACCTTGCCACACTCCGTAGTCGTTTTCTTCAAATAGACAATCGGTTATATTGCCCCCGCCAGGATAGCTTCCAGCTATTCCGGCAGTGTTTCTCGTGAAGTTGGACTCCGCTACAACTATGTTTGAGCCAGAAACCCCAGCACCGTTTCTATCAAAAACGCTTTGCGTAACATTAGAATTTGCCAATCCCTTTATTCCATCGGTCGAATATTCCACTCTTACCCACTTAACTTCCTTGTAAGACCCGCCTGTTCGTATGTTGATTCTTCCCCAGTCGCCTAGCGCAGGTGTTGTGGCATTGCTTGTAAAAGTTATCTTGTGTGTAGAGTTTCCTTGGGCGATCAGGCTTCCATCTATTATGAGGTTGGTTCCGCTGGTAAACTTAACAACCACTCCAAGCTCAATTGTTAAGAAGACACCAGACTCAACTATTACATCTCCAACTACAATGTATGGACTGCCTGCCAACGTCCATGTAGTGTTTTCAGAAATGTATCCACTAACTTCAGTTGACTGACCTGAATATATAGCAACCCAAACTGAATTAGGTTGAAGGTTTAATATCAATGTTAACATGCCTATCAAAAGCAGTGTCAGCATTATTCCAGTGATTACCTTGTATTTCATTTGAAATCTCTCTTTCTTTTCTTAACGTAGAATACTGTTACAACCAATGAGAGTATTATTGTTGTTAGCCATATCCAGAGAGTTGGCGTTTCAGGCTTGTTAAGTGGTATGTTTATTGGAGTTGTTTTGCCACCTACAGGTTTAGGAGCTGGTTCATATACAGCAGTCAATGTAATGTCTGTGTCCATAGTAACTGTCTTGATTCTGTTAAGGTCTCCGTCTTCAAGCCAGTGGGACCAGACATATCCATCATGGGTTTCAGGCATAACCAAACTAACTGAAGCGCCTTCACTGTAGGTTCCTGACCAAGGGGTTGTGCGAGATACACCATCAACTGTAAATGTTACTCCAGTAGGTGAACTAGAAACTGTAAGAGTATATTCGAATGGAGCAAATTGGATTCCAATACTATGAGCGCTCAGGGTAAATTCAAAGTAGATGAAATAATGCGTTCCATCTGAATTGATAACTGGAAATGGTGGTGGAGTAAGTTTCTCACCATCTATGAATACTTTGATTGCGGTTGTGTTAACTATTGGAAAGATAACATTAACATACCCTTTCTCCCCTTCTGGTCCAGAAGACTTGAAGTGTAGAGTATTCGATGTTGCGACTATCTGGTCTATTGTGGTATTGCTTACGATAGTTACTTGATGGTCTACACCTTGAACGTCAACGCTGGTTTCTGTTGGAGTCCAAGGGTTCATTAGCGGATAGTTATCCCTGGCATCATCAATCCCTATGAACGGTATATCACTTATTCCATCGCTTCCAGTCTCGTTTTGATAGGGCCCTCTAAACAAGTCAACGGGTGGTCCTGATATTTCCCAGTGCGTCCAGTAATTCCCGCCAGAAGGATACCCATTATCCCAGACAATTAGTCCTCCTTGAGAATCTGCTAGGCCTGGCGGCCCTAAATTGTTGTGATAAAAAATGTTAGAAAATCCACTTCGCACACGCACACTGCTTATGGTGTTTGCGCATACTACGTTGTTGTTTGAAGGCGAGGGACCAAACTCGATGCCTGGGCTTCCAAAAGCACCACTTGGTCCTATTATGTTTCCAGATATGCTGTTATTGTGCGAGAGAGATAGAAACATGCCATACCCTATGTTGTTTCCATAAATATTGTTGGAGGAAGACGAGAACAGTTGGATAGCATATGAAGTTGGGGAGAAGGTTAGTATGTTGTTTCCATAGATGGTGTTGTTAGAAGATCCTTCCATCCTAATGCCAATTTCACCCCTCGTGATGTTATTTTCAGAAATGACATTGTTAGAAGAATCATCAAGAAAGATGTTGAGCATATTCTCCATGTTATTTCTGGAGATTGTGTTGTTAGGAGATGCGTTTAGCTGGATGCCATAGGCGCATCCTGATATGTTGTTTCCAGAAATGACGCTTTGAGAAGTCAAATTAAGTATGGCACCATAATAAGACTCTTTGATGTTTGTATTCTTGACTGTCACATTTTCTGTAGCGCATAAGGATATTCCTGCCCAATATTGGTTCGGCGTGGCCGCAACCGTGTATCCGCCTCCGTCAATTATTATGTTACTTCTCTCAACCACAATCTCATCATAAATGTTGCCTATGAATGTGTATGTAGCATTGTCAACACTGGAAATAGGTGCTGTATCAGGGACAATGCTTCCATCAGCCCTAATGTAAATGGTTCCACTTGCTTTGACTGGTTGAATTTTAAATGTCAAAATTAACATGCCTGTTAACAGCAGCGTCAGCATTATTCCTGATGTTACTTTGTTTTTCATTTGAAATCTCTCTTTCTTTTCTTAACGTAGCCTACTGATATAACAGCTACAGCCAGCAGTATTGTCAATCCGATGTATGGAGCTATCAACTCAAGTTTATTTATTGGAATGGAGATGCCACCTACTGGTTTCGTTTCATACATGACTGCAACCATACCATCAACACATGTATTGTCTGTTGTATCCAGTTCACCCAAGACTGGAATGGCGGAGGCACTTATGGTGTAGTTGCCTAAGGCGAAGCCATTAGTGTTCCAAATCAAAGTTACATTCTTCTCTTCACTATGCAACAGAGTCACGTTTTGGGAAGCTATCTGTCCAGACCATTGAGGCTGAGGATCTACCGTAAAAGGTCCATACATAGTGCTTTGATGATAAGCACAATAGTATGTGAAATTTCCTGACGAACTGGGTGTAAAACTGAAAGGTATCGTTTCGTTAAAGAAATTGGGTGATTGAGGTTCACCAGCATCTGGGAAAGCGTTTCCATTGCAGTCAACATAAAACAAATGGTGAAGAGTATCAACAGCCTTTAACGTCAACTGCACTGTGTCACTCATTATAGCTGTCATAGTAGGTCCAGGTATGCTGTAGTTCCATCCTTGAGCTGCACTTGCCAGAAGCAGAAACGGCCGTGCCTGCGGAATATACGTGTAGGTAGCTTTTAATGTGAGATCGAATGTCACAGACGAAGTAGAACGGCCTTGATTTTCAACTGTCACGTTGATTGGTAGACTCTGTCCTTGGGAAACTTTAGTTCTGGAAGGCGATACATCTGTTACTGCAATATCGAATTCATAATAGGGACTCATGAATGGATAGTTGTCTCGATTGTTTGGGTCTATGAGGCGGGGTGTGTCGCCTATGCCGTCACTACCACTCTCGTTTTGATATGGACCACTATACAAGTCTACACCAGCATAGCCGCTCCAATAGTTGCCGCCAGAGGGGTAGCTGTCATCCCATGAATTTGCGCCAGGTGGTGGTTCAAATTCATCCCAAAACACCCCAGCTATGTTATTATGATAAATTCTGTTGTTTGAAGTTCCAGGATAAAGCTCCACCCGATTCAAAATATTGCTAGAAATGTCATTTGACCCCCCACAGACCCTAATCCCCACACAAGATGTCGACCATCCAAAAGTGTTTCCAGTGATGATGTTGTTCCCGCCCCCAGCATGGATAGCTCGGAAATCCCCATGTCCGCTTACTGCGTAATTTCCGGTAATGTTGTTATGGTTCCCTCCCAGCTGTATGCCATGGCCCCAACCGCCAAGAATGCTGTTTCCTATTACGTTATTGTTTGAGCCTCCAAGAATAATTCCAGTGGACCCCGAAATGCTGTTTTTGTAGATGAGATTGTTTGAACCCGATATTGTAATACCAGGGCCACCCTCCCAGCCCAAGCCTGCGGTTATTCCGTTTCCATAAATAATGTTGTTTGAAGAAGATGATAGCTGGATAGAGCCTTCCCATCCATATATCATGTTCCCAGTCAAGATGTTGGTGTTAGCGGATTCCAAAACGATACCGTTGCGGAATTCTTCAACTTTCATATTCTTGATTGTTACGTTGCTTCGTCCTGTAAGGGCTATTCCTGTCTCGGACATTGTTCCTCGAAGAACGTAACCTGCCCCATCAACTGTTATGTTATCCCTTTCTATTACAATAGAGCCGTAATTGTTGTAGGTGAAGGTGTAAGTCACATTGTCCGTGGTGGTAATATTTGCTGTTGGAGGGTCGATGCTTCCATCCGCCTTAATGTAAATAGTTCCGGGTTCTGACCTAACTGGTTGAATTTTAAATGCCAACGTTAACATGCTTATAAAAAGCATAGCCAACATTATTCCCATGATGACTTTAGATTTTATGATTTCTCCTCTCTCCAGATATTACTAATGTATAAGCAAAGATTTAAAATTTTGTCAAAAATCCAATATTGAATCAAATTAAGCTATTTGAATTACCTATTCCATTATATGGTAAAGATACGCTAACAAAATGCATATCTCGTTGAGGCGGATGAAGGCATAGCGTGACAAAGTGTATCAAAGTAAACACTCAATGAAAGCAACTATTTTTGCATGCTCCATGCTCTACCTGCGGGCGCACGCGCAGAGAAAAGACCTAGTTAGAAAGTTTCTGCGAAATATGCAACGTGCGGGTAGTGAGGTTCAGCTTTTATCTTCACTTCCCAGAAGATGCGTCGCTTCTTCAATCAATTTTTTCAAAGCTATCAAGTATAATCCACATAAATCAACTACCTGAACATGTTGAAATAAAGGTGGTGGAGGAGGGTCTGTGAAGTAAAATTCCCTATACACTTCATTATTGAATTCTCTCATTGGAATCTCTTTCATTTTGCCATCCTTATCCTTATGAAGCCAAACCAAATCACCTTTTCCAGTTATTGCCACTCCATCATGCCCAAATTCTTTTATGTCAGCTTCTATGTGCCTGATGTGAGTGGAAGATTTCATTCCTGTTGGACGTTCCTTTTCGCTGACATTTCTGGCATGTTTGAAGAATGCCATCAATTCATCATTCTGCATTTCTCTTGATTTCTTTGCATACCACTCCTTGAATTTAGAGTCTATCGAATGATGCTTCTTAAGAATCCACGTAATTGACCTTGCTCGTGATAAGAAACCAGACAAGTTTGAACGGAAATCTTTAGACTGTTTGGTTTTTTGCATTTGTTCATAGAAATATTCTGCTTCTTCCAATGCTTGGATTACATCTTCAGCAATAGGCATGATTTTCCCCCTTAGCGTTCAAGAACAGTGCAAGAAATTAACACTTCTTTTGCTGTCTGACTTTCGACAGAATAAAAAGGATTCTTCAGGGTGATAGTGAAGGCTGTTTCAGAGTAACTATGCACTTCCATCTTATCCCGTGAGAGCATTATCTTTTTGAATTGCCAAAAGGCTTCAGGTATGTCAATCTCAGTCATATCGGTATCAAATTAATGCAGATGTGCTTCTTCAATATTACCATTTTGCTCTGCGCATAGGCATGAGAAAATGAAAAAGTTATTTAGGCTCATTCTTTTAAATGAAGTGAATTAGAAGATGAAAACTTCGGAGATAGCTGAGAAATCAAGAAAATTTTTGAAAGCTATTAGAAAACACGGCATCAATTGCACCCGCACATTTTTAGGGTTGCGCGCGCGTTCGCGCTAGAAGAAAAGTTCAAGGACTGGATCCTCGATGTGTTTGAACAGGATTTTCAGGACTCCAAAGGAGAGCATTTCCTACATGGATGGACTTACCACCTGACTCAAGAAGGCAAAATATTTAGAAGCTGTTCTTGTGGCGATAGAAAAGAAGTGAAAGTGATACTTGGCATTCGCGTTTTTGAGAAAATGGTTCATGATTCAATATTGAATTATATATTGGGGTTAGCCAAGTAGTTTGATGCATTCATCCTATCACCTAGATTCATGCTAAAATTTTTGGTCTAGACCGAAAATGCTTTTTTAGGCTGGCTTACTTCTTAGGCTAAGGTCAATCTCTTTCTTTTCTTAACGTAGACTGCTAGTAATGTTGCTGCCATGAATAGTGGTAGAATAGCTAAGGATGGAAACTCTGGTATTGTGGTAATGTCGTCTATTACGTAGGGGGGATTGTTTTCCGTTAGTATGATTAGGTTATAATCATACAGTGCTGTCCATCCACCTTGGGTGCTTGTTGGTGGTTGTGAAGCTATAACGGAGTATTGCGGAGACGTTTCACTGTAATAGTAGTAAAGTGTGTTGCCTCTGCGGAAACCCCACAGGATTTCACCGTCTGTAAGAAAAAAATTCATAGCGCCAGAATCTGCTTCACTTATATCTGTCACCGCTTTAGCTATTCCGTTGATGATGTTCCAGTCCTTCTCTTCGATGCATTTCAAGACATATAGCATGTAGAGGTCTGAATCTATTACATCTGGATCCTCCCAGTTATCTCCGACTGTTGGCGGGTTCTCCGCCAAATATTCTGACCCGACAAGGCCCTTTAACATGATTTTAGACAATACTCCGTTATGTCCAAATGCCCACCACTTGCCACCTTTGTAACGTATGAATGGATGAGGGTTGGGAATGCCCGATGCGCCTGATGCCGCTGCCCTGATATGTCCAACCCCTATGCGTGCACCGCTTCCAGCCAATTCCTGCGCAGCCAAATCAAAATTAGGATCAGTATTTGCAGGTGGCTCACCCCTCAAGACAAAAGGTTCGCTATCGTTATAGTAGGCGAATCCCCAACCATCATCGTTGATGGCACCAAGATTCTTTAATGAATATGGTAAGTTTATGAGATGGCCTAAGACAACATCCTCTGGAAGGTAGCCCGCAATCATTCCCCAGAAGCGGCATTGGTGAGGCTGAGAATTTTCGTTTTGGTATTGAACCATCGTAGAGCCCAGTATAGCCGATGGCTTTTCTTGCCTCTCAGTTGCTGGAAGAGAAACTAGCAAGAAACAAAGAACCAGTAATAGAACAAACTTCAGTCTGAGCCTCTCCATATGGATACTAATAACACGTTCCTCAATTCAATTTTTTATGACTTATGGAAGAATCTTCGATTGAACAAGAAAAATTTGTTGTTTATGTAAATAATGCAGTCCCAATGGAAAACTCCATCATCGTCATCCTCAATCTCAGAAACGAAGGCATCAGCTATGTCTTCTTCCAGAAATTCAGGGAAACCAAGATCGGATCTGTAAGCTTGGAGATCACGACGGAACCTGTAGTATTTGATTTTCATTTTATCACCGCTAATATGCGTGCGCATCGAGTGATCTATCTTCGTCGGCGGGGATCGGGAAGGCTTCATTCATATACGTTTCAAACAATCCTTTAGCTTTCAGGCTTTCCTCCAGCTTTCCATGGATCCATGCGCTTGAATCGAATTCCTGCTTGCCAAAGAGCTTCAACTCCTTTTGGTTTAGCTCATCCACTAGATCTAGGAAAAGTTTCACATTCTCGTGACCGTACCTTTCGATTAGGAAGGGCCAGTGTCTCAGTCTTTCCTTCTCCTCCCGCTCTAGCCGCTGGCACCTCTGCATTAACCCTCGTTCCGTCCACCAGATCAAATTCACCAACTCTTGGAACTTGTTACATTTTTTCCTTCCACGTATAAACCTGGTCCAGCCATAGATCCAGTTTTCGATTTTTCCTCTGAACTCGTCGGTCTGCATAAACGACTGCGTTACCACAAGAGCTAAGTTTTCGCTGTCCAGCATCTTTCCAAAGACTAGGTTTGAAATCTCATCCTCGTCAAGGAATGATTCATCAACAGGCGGAAAAGACTCTGTAACGCGTTTGAAGCCAGCAGTGGTTGGACCAGCCAATCCATATTTCTTAGATAGAGAAGCCATCTGCTTAGTCAAGTCATCGAGGAAACCCTTCCACTTTCGTATGTCAGGTTCACTAAAGAAGAAAATGTTGTGGAGGCTGTTAAAGAACTTGTGCTCATAGAGAGCCGCCGATGTATGCACGTCTCTTTTCTCATGCCCTGTAGCCATGCGGGCTGCCAACACGTATTTCAAGTGGTAGAACACTTGCCAAGCATCTGCCAGCTTCCATCTTATGGTTCGAACCACCTCACGCTCGAAGGGGGATAGTTGCTCATCGGGAGGTACACCAAATAAGTCGCAATCGAACCAACCTATGGTTCTAAAATTATAGAGTCCTTCAGATCGACAGAAATTATCAATTTTTCCTAGATTTTCTAACAATTCTCGTGTAGTTATTCCCGCCCTGTTCGGCTTATAGGTCGCTCCTCTTCCTTCTCCGTCCTTAAGAAGGTAAAAATTTTCTGTCATTTTTTTCAGATATCTACTGACGTTGACTTTATGCCAAAATCCATCTTTGTTCGCTAGTAGCTTTTGAACTTCTTTAGCCGTTTTCTTTTTATTATTCTCCCAGACTGCTAGAATCTGTTTCTCTCTCCGCTGAACTTCTGCAGGTGATTTGTAACCTTTTTTCCTCATTGTAACCAAGGAACAAAAGTTTGTAACTATATTAAAGTCTGTCGGAAAAATGTAGCAAAAAGAGTGGTAAAAAACATGACGCAACTACATACAGACGTTGACAGTCAACAACTCCAGAAGTTCAAAGCTGCCGTCAAAGCCCTAGGATATGGCACGATGTCGGAGTACATCCGCCAAAAAATTCGCGAGGCCATCGCGGCAGCGGAAGAGGTTTCTTAATGGCTATAGAGAAGGTTCGAGGCTGTGGATACCGTAAGGTCGATGGTCTATACCTCATGGGAACTGGAATTGCTCTACACTGCGACATGTTGCCCTTAGCCCTGCATCCATGTGAATACTGTGGTTTCCAGATACAGTATTCAGGCGACGGTCTCCACCTCTCTCCAAAACAAAAGGTGTGCAGTTAATAGATGTCTAGCAAGGTAGAAAAAACTTGTGGAGACTGTGCGAAATATCTGAGTTATGAGTGTCCTCGTTGCGAGTACAAGGATACGGAAACGAATCGAGCAGCCTGTTCACCGGCAGATTCCATATGCCAAGAATTTCAGAAAAAGAAAGGAGAAAAGAAACTTAAGCCCATATACAAGGATTCTGGAATTGCAGATGAAGGACACTTTGAAGCCACCCACCACAACGATAAACCATGCTTTCTGGTGCTAAAGAACAACGAGTTTAGCCTTCTCGAAACCGTCAATTACAATGGCAAGCCCCTCTTTCCTAAAGAAGTGAATAGAATTCCCTATGAGCCTTATGGATTTTTTCAAGGAGCCATATCTAACCGAGAGGACCTATTTTGGAAGGTGAGGAGAGAGTTTCAAATTTTCGTAGATGTGGAGCCAATTTGGCTGGAAGTTCTCAGTTCATGTGTTTTGCTTAGCTATCAGCAAGAGAAGCTTTTGACGGTTCCATACATCTATCTTTTTGGCGACAACGAAAGCGGAAAGTCAACTGTTCTGCAATTGCTGAAGTTTTTGTGTTATAGGCCTATGTATGGCGTAACGGTTCCACCAGCAGATATCTATGGATACCTAGAAGATTCTGATGCCATAGGCTGCATCCTAGAAGACGAGGTTCAGGGAATAAATAAGGATACAGATAAGATCAAAATTTACAAGGCCGGTTACAAACAAGGCGCTGTAGTTCCCAGAACCATCATAACTCAATATGACCGGAAAATCAAATATTACAACACTTTCTGCTTTAAGGCATGTGCAAGCGAACAGATACCGCAAGTTAAAGGCTTCAGAGAAAGATTCATCGAAATCGGTATGATTGAAGGTTTTCCAGAGAAAGAGTGGACCGACCTAACTCAAGAAGATTTGAAAAGGCTTCACGACTTGAGGAACATGCTTTTGAAGTGGCGAATGCTGAGCAGAGAATGGCAGTTACCCAACCCAGAAGTTTCAATGAGAGGAAGGCTAAAGGAACTTTGGAAACCTATTCTCCAGATCACACATGGCTTATCGATTTATGAAACCTTAGCAAGTTTTGTGGAAGAGCAAAGGGATGAAAGGATAGCTACAAAACAGAACACGTTGGAAGGTCATATTGTAAAAGTAGTTACGGAACTCCATAAGCAAGCCGGAGAGAACCCTATTCCTTACATTCCCTTTCAAACAATATGGCTTGCGTTAGCTGAAGACCTTGACGGAAAACTTGATGACAAAAAGCCACACGTCATGGACACGTCTGAGTTCTTTCAGGTTACCAAGAGCAAAGTAGGCTATAGGCTTCGAGAGATTCTTAGTGGAAAATCGAAAACAGTTAGAGAGAAAATCGAGGGAGAGAAAGATGAAAACTGTCCGCGAATCAAAGTCTATGACTTTGACCAAGACAAGCTAAGGCGAGTTGCTAAAAAATATGGTTATCAACTCGTAACTAAGTTGCCTATTGAAAAACCCGATTCCAACATTCTCGTAACTAAGTTACTGAGTGAACCAAGTTCTGAGGGCGTGCAAGCACCAATTTCAACATTAAAAAACCATGAAAACAATGTTGAAAAAAGCCATAACGCACCTCTGGAAGTCGGTGCACTTAGTAACTCGGTTACGAAGCCCAAATCAATAGATGAGATGTTCAACCTTGAGCCTCTCAGTTTTGACGCTTTGAACTTTAGAGACGGACCACACCAGTTACCTGGCGAAATGCTCCACTACGGCGAATGCTACCGGTGCAAACAAACAACACAAATAACCGGATATTACAGCGACTTCAAGGGCAACAAACAAGACTTGTGCACAGAGTGTCTTTGGGCTGTGAGTAAAGAGCTTGAAAAAAGACATCGCGGAATCTCTGATGAAAAAGAGGACCTAATAGATAGAGCGTTTTCGACACCTAAAAAAGAAATCCCAAAAACTCAAAGCGAAAAAGAACTGGAGAGGATCCTTCACGCTACATGGCAACGGGGAACCACAGAAGCCTTTTACAAACTTATTCACGAAAAGACTGGATGGTCAAGAAACAGAATAGCGGATTCCGTAGCTAAACTGATTGAAGAAGCTAAAATTACCTACAACTCTGAAGGCTTGCTAATCTGGGTTGACTGTAGAAATTGCGGATTTTTCAAGCTAGAAAATGAACAGGCTAGTTGCAAGCTGTCTAGCACCTTACTGGATGAGGAAACGTTCAGTCAGGGATGTGACGATTTTGAGGAGAAAACAAAGGAGTGATTGGTAATGCAATTTAGCTTTTTCTTTGAGTTCTTTGACTTGGAAAAATTCCCAAAAGTGGACTGGATGATCCTATACCAAGACCCAGATAAATTCGCAACCCGTATTGAGGAAGCCCAGCCCAGAAAAATTCAGCAATGTGAATGTTGTGGAAAGGCTATCCAAATAAAGACTTGGGCACTGAAAACTGGGAGCAAGAACTACTACCGGTACTACTCCTATCTTTGTGAACGCTGTTACAATAACGCACCGAAAATAATCGCGATATGGAAAGAAATGGGAGAACCAAGCTACCCAGCAGTCTTTTTCTCTCAGGATGCCATGGACAGATTCAAGCGATTTAGAACCCGCCTCAGCGAAGAGGGCTTGGTTGAATTTGCAGCGCCAAGGATGGAAAGGAAGTGAGTAGACTAGTCTACATTCGCTACCGCGACCACATTTTGTTCAGAAATGCGGATTCAAGACTATACCAGCCAGCCATAAGAGAATGTGTAGGTTGGGTCCTTAAAGAAAATGATGATGCGGTTTGGATCCTCTGGGACAGAAGCGTGGAGCCGCTTCCCCACGAGAGGGTTCCAGCCTCCGAATCAGGTCTCGTCATACTTAAGAGCGATATTTTGGAGATGAAGAAGATTACTTGAATCTTTCGCGCAAAACTCGGCCCGTAAAATAGATGGAGAGAAAACCCATGGAAACACCTAACCTAAACAAAGCTTTGCAAAGACAACCTCGGCCGACACCTAACCCGCCAGTTACCTACATAGAAACGGCTGAAATGCCTTTGCCATGCCCACCTGACGTTGAAACGTTCATTCGTGAAGCCCTAACGAAGCGGAAGCCAAGCCTCATACCCTTCGCAACCATAAGCCAATCCGTAGCTGAGATGGCTAAATACCTCAAGAGACATTGTAGCCAATCACATTCCACAGCCTACCTCTACATCTGGTCGGTTAATGAATACTGCAAATGGTGCGGAGCAGACCCAGACCAGTTAATAAGCGAATGCTTTTCAGAAGATAGCTTACCAAACCAGAAAGCCTTGATGCTCAAAGCCAGAAGATTAGATGACTATATCGGAGCTCTGCAAAGCGAAGAATACAGCCCAGGCCACATCTCTAACTGTGTTAAGGCCGTCAAAACTTTCTTCCGAGTAAATGGCTTAAGGCTGGAACTACCTTATAAGCTCCAAAAATACGTTGTGAGCAGAGACCGAGCACCAACACCTGAAGAGCTGGCGGGGCTCATAGATTTAGCTGACTTAAGAGCCAAGGTCATCGTCTTAATGCTTGCCTTGGGAGCCTTTAGAATTGGAACACTATGCAAACTCTGCTATAGGCACGTCCGACATGACCTTGAAAGAGAAATAGTGCCAGTTCACGTCCACGTGGACGCAACCATAACCAAAGGAAAATACCACGACTATGACACCTTCATAGGCAGAGAAGCAGTAGAATACGTGAAAGCATACTTAGAAGCACGTAGAAACGGTGGACTACCGAACAAAATGCCGCCAGAAAACCTTAACGACGAATCCCCGCTGATACGAGACGAACACTCCAAAGTTGTCAAGCCACTGACACCATCACAAATCTACAACATACTGCACAGGCTCATGGCTCAAGCAGGTCTACTTGGAAGCAAGGTGGGGCGACGCTACACCATGAGACCCCACAGCATCCGAAAGTTCTTCCGCACCCAAATGGCAGCCCTTGGCGTCCAAACAGACTACATCGAATACATGATGGGCCACACCATCAGCACATACCACGACATACAGATGAAAGGCACAGAGTTCCTAAGAGGAATATATGCGGCATCAGGCCTGAGCATAAAACCGAAAACAGGACCCAGCAGGATGGAAATCCTCAAAGAAATGGTAAGAGCCCTAGGCCTGAACCCGGAAGAAATCCTGACAAAAGAAGCACTGGCGAAGCCTCACAGAACCCTGATAGCAGAGGGTGTGGAGCCAAACTGCGGCCAGAAGCACATAGACACGCTGATGAGAACGTTGAAGCAAAAGCTCAAAGAGGAAGTCGCAGCGGAAATGCCTAACATCATCCTCAAAACGGTATAAATTACAGCGTAGGAATGGTAGCCCGGGATACGTGACTTATCTCGTTTAAATTTCTCACGCGGATCAACGAAGATAACAGCTCTGACTCAGGAAAATATTGCCTTAGGTTACTGGTTCGAATCCCTTCCTCGGCGCCAAATATCAGAAGGAAAGCACCGAGAATTCAAGCCGCTATCGAAGGATAACCTCCAACGCTTTTTTGTACGCTAATAAGACACAGTCAGATCCATTTAAAGGAGATGTTCCTCCGGCTCTTGAAACTAGAGAACTTTTCCAAAAGACTTTTTAGATTGACCGTATCATTTTCTGTTTGGAAGTTGACGGGTATGAAAAATTTTGGCTCTTTAGCTTTAACGGCTTTGATTCTGCTGTCGTTCATTGCCCTGTTGCCTCTGTCCGTGTCTGCTAAAGAACAGCCTATTCATTTGATGGTTATCGAATGGCACGATAACGGGCTTGTTACTGTGAACGCCATTCCGCCGACAGATGATTCGGGGACAAATCCGGATTATCAGGTGTTGCCTTTCCATTGGTATGTTACGGCAAAATACTGGATAAACCCGAGCAACCCATATCGCTTCTCCGTGTCTGCCGTGGTGACGGCCATAACAGCCTCCGCTGATACATGGGACAAGGAGACGAGTGCATCTGTTTTTTCCTATCAGGGAACTACGTCGAGGTCGGCTGGAAGGTATGATGGATACAACATCGTAGCATGGGGCTACTATTGGGGTCGTGGCGTTATAGCTGTCACATACATTTGGTATAGCGGCTCACAGATTCTTGAAACAGACACAAGAATGAACGCTCTCTTTAAGTGGAGTCTTACTGGCGAAGCAGGTAAGATGGATGTCCAAAACATAATGACCCATGAGTTTGGCCACTGGTGTGGTCTAAATGACCTCTACAGCGATGCGGACTACTGGCTGACGATGTACGGGTACGCGAATTATGGAGAGACGTACAAACAGACGCTTGGACTCGGCGACATCAATGGTCTTAAGGCCGTCTACGGACCGTAAAACGACTTCCATTCCCCCTTTTTATTTTTGCCTCCTCGAGTGATGCAGTTGCCTTTAAGATGCGAGTTTTGCGGCGAGAGTTTTGAAAACCAAGAGGCGCTGAGTAGACACCTTCGTAGAAAGCACAGGAACAAGGTGAAACTCGCCATACTTGAGCACCCTCTAAGGCCAAAACCCAAACCGAAGCCTAAGGAATCAAATAGCTAGATGGCGCTTGCCATTAACCTTACGCGGCCACCTAGCCCATATAGAACTAAAGCCCTTAGATTTAGTCAATAGTCTTCAAGTGTGATGCCATGCATCTTTAGCGGGCGCAAGGATCCCAAATCCCGAGAATTTAAACCTAACGCCGCACAGTCACTGAGCCGAGAGTTGGAACGTCGTCCTGACTTGGGGTTAATGGTAGCCCGGGATACGTGACTTGTTTAAATTTCTCACCTCGAATTAGCGAAAATGACGGGTAGACAAGGGAAAAATATCGGTTGGAACAGCGTCGAACTGATCCCCAAATATGATAAGCGACAACAAAGCGTCATACATCCCCCATGGTGTCTCAATAGTCATCCCCTAGAGCAAGTCTAATAAGGCGTTACAACAGGCATGTTTGTGTGGGCGTTTCTAATGAGAGAAAACGGGGATGTTAGAAAACGTTTTGAGGAACACGTTGAACAAATTCAACACCTCGCTCAAATGAGCTTCTACGAAAACATACTCTCAACATTGATTGAGAAAGCTGAGTTGAAGCCTGGTGAAAACGTTCTTGACGCAGGAAGTGGCCCAGGATGGCTGGCGATAAAAGCAGCAAGACGAGTCGGTGAAAACGGTAAAGTGATCGGTATCGATATCACTCCAGGAATGCTAGAGAGAGCCAAACGCAACGCCTCGACTGAAGGCGTTAGCCAGATTTGTGAATTCAGAGAAGGCAACACTCTCAAAATACCCTTTCCTAACAGAACTTTCGACCTAGTTCTCAGCAACTTCATGCTACACGCTCTCTCTGAGGCTGAAAAGCAGGTAGCAATAAACGAGTTTTACAGAGTTCTCAAACCCAACGGCAGAGCGGTGGTCTGCGATGCTATACACTCCGAAGACGCGGAGAAGACAGTAGCTGAGTGGAGCAAACGCTTTCCAGCTGCAGAGAGAGGAATAATCAAGCATATAGCTGATCATCTCGAATGGAACCTGACCTCGGCGGGGAAGCTGCTAGAAATGTTTAGTCTCGCCGGCTTCAAGGCAACAGAACGAATAGAAGAACCTGAAAAGATTCTTCCTCTCCTTTGTATAGTGAAAGCAGCGAAACAATGATGCCAAAGTGTGCGGTGTAAGAAAGAAGCAAAAAAGATGTTTATCTTTCTCATTAGCCATTCCGCAACATACAAAGCGTATACTCAATTCCGACTATACTCTATCCCTATATTGACTCTGATATCTAGTACCCTACCCCGTTCTATTTTAGAGCTGAAAATACTGTGTTCTGAATCCTGTATACTGCTCTGCGTGACTGCCTTTTTCTGCTCGCTGGGTACCGTTTTCGTTGGTTGGTTGGATGAACAAATAGCCAAAATCTTATGGTAGCCCGGGGTACGTGACTTATCTCGTCTAAATTTCTCACTTCAGAGCGCGCGCATCTATTATGGTGCCCCTTGAATTCTTTTCTGTACCGCCTTCCAGGAATTTGTGGTCAGGAAGCTTTCTTCCATGTTGCGAACCATACGCTCGAACTTGCGCATGGGTACAGAAAACGAAAGTGTGTTCTCTGGAATATAGGGGCGCGCTGAAGGGTCAAACAATCCTATGACAGCTCTTGGACGGGCAGAGTCTTTCTCAAGAAAGGGATACAGCACAATTGAGCCACACCCTGAAGCCATCGGGGTGAAAACATAGTTGGGTTCCGTTTCATCAAAATATGCCAATGAGAAGAGGCCTGAAAGGACATCGGGGCACGCGAAGAAGATTACGACGTCAGGGTCATCCGACTCATTCAATGAGTCCCATCTCTTGAACACTATGTACCTTGCTGGAGCCTTGAACGACGGCTCAAGCTTGAGCGCCTCGGCAGCAATTTCGACCGTCTTCATGTAACGCTCACCTTCAACAAACTCACGAATTCCACTGGAGATAAGGCGCGCGCGCTCGTCAGGTTCGTCTGTTTCACGAAGACCCAGATAGTATTGTCTGCCAGGACAGCCCCCCGACTCTGCATCAAAACATAAAGCTCTCCCCTTCCTTACAAGTGAAAGCGCTGCGAAGAGGCATCCGCGAATTGTATCGGGCTTCACGAGTTCCGCATGTCCTTCTTCATTCGTGTAATAGAAGACGATAGGAAGTTCCGCTTCACCAAAAAATTTCTTCCAGAGAACAATAAAATCCTCCTTAAACGTGATGTCCATAAACAACCCTTCTTGGTTACTTCAAAAAAACTCAGGGCTAAAATAGTTTTCTGTTGGGAACCATACGAAACGGCTTAGGGTGAATTAACTCCTAATTCTCAGAAAATAGCGCGCGCTAGCCAGTCTAGGCTTCCGCTTTTCCAACTTTCCGACATGGAGAACTGAAGGTGCTTGTTTTGCGCGAGAAGTGTGGAAAGTTATTTCAAACTGGAAGGTTTGAGCGTCCAGTCTAAAACAGCTATGTTGGATATTAGTCCTTTTTCTCTGATTTCGGTATTCCTATCCATCTTGGAATCCTGTTCATATATTCCCGATAGGCATCTCCATACTTCTTGAGACAGAAACGTTCTTCAGAAACTACTATGTTGTGTTCGAGAATTGCTACTACAACTGCTACTAGGAAGAAAATCCAAGAAACACAGGCTATACTTATACTGATGTTTATCAGGGACTCACCAACGTACATAGGGTTTCTTGAAAAAGTGTAAACACCTTTTGTGACTGGTTTATCTACTGAGGTTGTGGCAAAGTTCAGCATTGCAATAATCGTAATAAGCATTCCAGACAAATAGATGAGCAAACCACTATAGAACCAAGGTGTCCCCAGTTTTAACGGTAAAAATACACTATAAACGTATGAAGCAATGACTATCAAATGCATACATGCAAAAGATAATTTCTCCATCCTTGTATCACTTGAATTTTCTCCTGATACTCTTTTTCCGAACAGCCTAACACCAAAGATGGAGACAATTACTAACGGAAGCATAAAAATCCAAGCATTCCACAAGCCCAACTCAAACTCTGGTATAAGTGACATAGTATCCGCCTCATATTTACTATTATCAACTATCTAATACTTGGGTTTTAGTCATCTAGAATTAAATCAAAGGTCTTTCCACAAGTCATAAAAATTGGAGCAGAAGACGTACATGCATACTTTCGTCTCAGAGGAGGTGATTATCTATGAGATTAAGAAAGTGCTCGATGAAACGTGAAGAAATAGTGGCTGCTGGTGGCGCACATTGTGATGGTGGGTTTGTTTTCTGGGCACTTGGATTAACATTCGCTGCTTTTGGGGTAGCTGGCGATGCTATGAACATCAGTCTCGTCTTAGAACCAACATCTTGGTTGGTGTTATCAATCGTTTTTTGTCTGTCTGGCATAGCCAGCTGGATCGCTTGGGTGTTAGCTGTGCATTTAGATGCCATAGAAGCTAAAAGAAAAAAAGAGGAGTGAACTCTTTCGTAGCGCGCGCTATGATGAGGTAAGAAATGACCGAACAGAAAAAGAGGGGGAAGCTGAAATCAGAATACGATTTGTGGTGGTTATTTTTCCTTCTTCGGCGTGGGTACAGGTAGACCGAGTTGCCGCATCAAGTCCAAAGCATTATATTCACCATGGTCTTCCACGATCTTGCCGCCAGCAATGCGGCTGATGGTGATCAACGAAATCGTCACCTTCTTATTGGTAGGAGGGATGCCCATAATTTCACCTTTGTGTGTGCCAGTCATTGTAACGCGCGCTGCTACCTTGTCTCCTTCGGCGACCATGTCATCAATGGTTATATGCATGTCGGGAAACGCGTCGTACCACTCGCTCTCCTTTTGTTTGAAGTCCTTGAGGTCGCCGCGCATATCGATCGATCGATCGATTGCTGCCATGGCGGCTGCCTTCCCCTTGTTTAACGCCTCAAAAAGGCGACGGACGAGCGCCTTATTTTCTTTTGCTGACATGACAAATCATCCGCTAATTGCTATCAACTTCTATTATATATAATTTTAAGCGCGCGCATTTATAATGTTGATCTGCCAGTTTCCTAGCTTCAGCCTCATCTCGGATGACTGACGCGCGCACACGCAAAAAATTGGGGGAAGTATTCTCTTACACATGTAATGGTAGCCCGGGAGAGGTTCGAACTCCCGTTTTTCTTTACTCCGTCAAACCAGCATCCTTGGCCGCCTCAAACGGGTACAGTAGGTTTTTGGTGAGGGAAAAAGGATATGTACCCAAGTTTCTCTCTATACAAAATTCGCCGAGAATTCAAACCGAGATGTAAACCTATTCCCCAGCGCCAACAATATTTTTGGATAAATAAGCTCCATGCATAATTATTCGAGGTTGCCATGCTGCCGCAGGAAAAGACTTATATGTACTACCAAGAAAATGTACTACAGTGAAAAAGTATGAAAAATGAAGTGGTAGTAACGAGAAAGGGTCAGACCACGATTCCTGCTAAACTTCGCTTGAAATATAAAATTGAAGAGGGAACCAGACTGGAAGTCATTGAAACTGAAGAGGGCATCCTTTTTAGACCAAAAAAATCAACCTTGGACCTTGCTGGTTCCGGAGCAAAATACGCAACTCCAGAAGAAGTAAAGAAACTTTTAGACAAGCTTAGGGAAGAAGATGTCTAAGACGGTTTACGACACCAGATTCTTAATTGAACACTATTACTCTAAGGATAGGGAAGTTCTCCGAAGGTTAAAGGAAGAAATCAGAAAAACCAAGGAAAGATACATTTCAGCTATCGTAGTCCACGAAGTTTACCAACTCACACTTAAACTAGAAGGACGCGAAACTGCAATTTTAAGAACCAACCTACTGGAAAAAGACTTCAGAATAGTAAACGTAGACACAGAAATTGCAAAGAGTTCAGCCGAGTTGAGGTATAAATATAACATTTCAATGCCTGACAGCATAATAGCAGCCACAAGTCTCTCATTAAATGCAACATGCCTCTCTGACGACCCTCACCTTAAAGTTATCAAAGAAATCAAAACGAAATGGATTTGAGAAGCAAACGCCCAGAATTTAAACCGAGTTTTAAACCTAATTCCCCAGCGCCACATATTTCCGTTAGAGAGTATAGTTTTCATGTCATTTGAGGGTTAAATATGCGGTGAAAAGCTCCGCTGATCTGCCAGAGCATTCACAACGCACCCCCGGCATTCTCCTCACAAAAACGTTAGAGAAGAAAATTTTAGCGTCTTCCTCAATTAACGATGGGTTAAAGCCTAAGCGCAAGTCACCCATCTCCTCTCTAAACTCTTTAAAGGGGTGTTCACAAAGGTCGATAACTATTGCCTTTCCATAATCTTCTAGAACGTCTCTGATGCTTCTAAAAACCCTTTTTACATCTGAGCAATGATGCAACGTTAGAGTCGAAAATATGGCGTCAAATTTGCTGGGAACCTCCAGATACCTTCTCGCGTATTCGATGCTTCCAGCAATGTTCTCTGCGATGCCTAAAAAAGGTGTGATCTTACTAGTTTTCCTCGTTAAAACGGATAGCATAACAGGTGTAATATCCATGGCGTAAAAGGATGCCTCAGGTATATGACAATGAATTTCATCTGCCACCTTGACTGTTAAGAGGCCGGAGCCGGAGCCCACATCCAAAATTTTAGCATTAGCTTTCAATTTAGGCGATGACAACAGATACTTAACTATAGACTCAGTAATACGCTTCACGCCATCTTCACCAAAGTAGCCCAATACAATTTGATCCCTCTTCCCCGCTTCCCTCTCACTAAAATGTTCAACTTCCCTAAGAATCATATCTACATTTGAAGCCCCAAGATCCTCCAAAAACTTCCGGAGGTTTATGTTCTTAACGTAAGCTTCAAAGGTGGATGGATGTGACATGACGTATCACTCAAAATTAAGCATCTTTCCTTTATTATTTTGGCTTCATTCCGTGAACTTTGATACTTACGACGGAGTTAGCAATTTCTCTTACTTTTTCAATGGATACGTTTGAATTTTCCATAATAAATTTCGCAGTAGGGTCGTTAACCAAGCATTCGATGGGGAAATGTGCTTCTTCAATTATTTTTACTTGCTGAAATCCAGCTTTCTTTATTACGTTAATGTATTTGTCTTTCATTATCGCGCCAGAAACGCAGCCAATGTACGCTTTCACGCTCTTTCTTATGGCTTCAGGGAGTTCTTTCAATAAAACAATGTCTGAGATCATTAATCTTCCGCCTGGCTTTAGAACTCTAAACGCTTCTTTGAAAACTCTTCTCTTATTTGATGAAAGGTTAATGACACAGTTCGAAATAATGACGTCAATTGAGTTGTCAGCAACGGGCAGATTCTCAATCTCCCCGAGCCTAAACTCCACATTTCTATAATTGCCTTTTCTGGCATTTTCCCTCGCTTTATCAATCATTTCAGGCGTCATGTCTACCCCTATAACTTTTCCTTTTCCTCCAACCTTTTTTGCGGCAAGGAAACAATCAAGTCCCACGCCTGAACCGAGATCGAGAACGGTTTCTCCCTCTTCTAAAGATGCAAGGCCAACCACATTCCCGCATCCAAGACTGAAAGCACCTTCTGGAACGGCTCTGAGCTCTTCTTCTGCATAACCTATTTCCCTGCCAATTCCTGGGCCACAGCAACAACTTTCTTTTTTCGCTATTTTGCCGTAACCTTCCCTTACAATTTTCTTCAGTTTTTCCTCTTCCATACTCATACCTCTTCACTTGAAAATTTCTTTAAGCATGGGGCTAAGGAAACTTTTTATTGTGTTTCCAAGTCTGTCAGCCTTAACCATGATAATGCAGCATATTTCACCGTTATGTTCGCAGCCTATAACTGCCAATTTATCATTTGGTTTTAACTTTGTTTTCTCCCTCACATCTTTTGGAAGAACTATTTGCCCCTTTGAATCGATCGTAACCACAGCATCAACCTTACAGCATCCTACATTATCAGTCATATTTCTCCCAGTCTCAAATAAAACTTTTCAGAATATTTAAATTTATCTGATTAATCAGAATTCTCAACCATTTTTATTAACTTAGGCCGAGGCGCTTCGAAAACCTACGTCCGACACAATGTTGTGTTACACCCTTCGCGCATGCTTTGCCTTTTTCAACAAACGCTAGTTTATATAAGCCTTAGATTTCCTTAATTGTAGGAGGGTCTTTATGGAGTTGGCGGATCTTTTGGAGAGGCTTTCAAACGCCTGTGGAGTAGCTGGGAGGGAGGAAGAAGTTCGGGCTTTAATGAAGGAACTGCTGAAGCCTAGTGTTGATGAGGTCAAAGAGGACAAGCTTGGAGACATCATTGGAATTAAAAAGGGGAGGAAAGGGGCACCGAGCGTTATGCTGGCGGCTCACATGGATGAGATCGGGCTCATGGTCAAAAACATAACAAAAGAGGGTTTCATTCAATTCACAAAAATCGGGGGAATCGACGATCGAATCCTCATCGCGCAAAGGGTGATTGTTCACACGGATAAAGGACCCCTTGAAGGAATCGTCGGGTCTAAACCGCCGCACATACTGAAGGAAGAGGAGAAAAAGAAGGTCATTGAAGCAGACGACCTCTTCATCGATGTGGGAGCAAACAGTAAAGAAGATGCACAAAAAATGGGGGTTCGCGTCGGAGATCCCGTGAGCTTCGACATCAAATTCACTCGAGTGGGAAACGATGCGGTCGTGGGCAAGGCCTTTGATGATCGCGTGGGATGCGCCGCCCTGATAGAGGTCATGAGGAAAATCCCCAGCGTGGATTGCACTGTTTACGCTGTGGGGACCATACAAGAGGAGGTGGGATTAAGGGGAGCCACCATAGCAGCGTTTCAGTTATACCCAGACGTGGGCATAGCCATAGACGTAACGGTAGCGGGCGATGTCCCTGGAGTGAAGGAGGTGGAAGCCCCAGTAAAAATGGGGAAGGGTCCATCCCTAACCGTGGCGGATATAGGTTTAATCACCCACCCGAAGGTGTTAAGATTGTTAATCGACGCGGCAGAGGAAAGCAGGGTTCCGTATCAACTGGAATCGGGGCTGCCTGGCACTACAGACGCGTCTAGAATCGCCCTAGCCAGGGAGGGCGTACCCAGCGGAGTGATATCGATTCCCACCCGTTACATTCATAGTCCAGCCTCCATGCTCAGCCTTAGTGACGTAGAAAACGCCATAAAACTTGTGGTTACAGCCATAAAGAATGTTCCTAAATACTTCTAAGTCTTTCCTTTTATGCCTCAAGCTCCTCAGTTATGGCCTTCTTTAACTCTTCTTTCTTCGGCACTCCGACAAACTTGAGGATGCCGTTGATGGCAACGGCTGGAACCGACATCAAACCGTATTGAGCCGCCCTCGTAGGATCCACAGTGATATCCACCTCTTCAATGGTGATGTCTCCCACCAATTCATCAGATAGCTCCTTTAGCATCTTCTTCACTGCTGGACAATTTGCGCATCCTGGAGAAGTAAACATTTCTATATATGCCTCTCCCAAAACCCTTCACCTCCTCTCTAATCAGTTTTTCCCGCTTTCACAATAAACTCGGGAAGCAGGATTTTTCCTTTTCTCAACTCGCTATCTGCACAGGAAGCCGCAGCCTTAGCTTGAACAATAGCGTCAGGGATATCCTTGGGACCCTGTGCACAACCGCAAATGTAGATTCCGCGAACATTCGTTTCCACGGGTCTAAGTTTTGGATGTGCCTCCTTTAAGAACCCGCTTTCGTCAACCTCTATGTGTAGCATCTCAGTAAGCTCTTTTGTTCCCTTAGCAGGCATCATGGCGCAGGACAACACAGCCAAGTCAGCGTCGAATACGATGGATTCGCCGAGAAAAGTATCCTCTACCGCTACTTTGAGATTCTTCGTCTTGGGGTCCTCTCTAATCTCGTTGGGCTTCCCGTGAATAAAAACAACGCCCAGATCTCTCGTATGCTGATAGTACTCCTCAAACCCTTTTCCAGGGGTTCGCATGTCCAAGTAGCATATGGTGATCTCAGCATCGGGCAGAACCATGTGCTTAATGGTTTGTGCATGTTTCAACGCGTACATGCAACACACAGCCGAGCAGTAAACATTAGACTTCTCATCCCGCGAGCCAACACATTGAATCATCATAATGTTTTGGGGTTCCTTCCCATCTGACGGCCTCAAGAGTTTTCCTTTAGTGGGCCCGTCAATGTCTAAAAGTCTCGCAAGCTGAAACTGGGTGATGACGTTGCTGAGCCGACCATATCCATACTCCTTCTTCGCTGATGGGTCATACTCCTCAAAACCAGTTGCCACAATAACCGCCCCTACCTTCAACTCGAGGCTTTCTGGCTTTTGTTCAAAATCTATTGCACCTGTCGGGCAGAATTTTTCGCACACTTTGCAGACGCCCTTCTGGAAGTATAGACAGGGTTCAGGGTCAATCACTGCTTTGTGGGGGATTGCTTGAGGAAACGGAATGTAAATGGCTTTCCGTTTTCCCATACCCATCGAGTACTCGTTAAGTGCTTTGGCTGGACACTTCTCAACGCATATACCATCGGCGTTACACTTCTTCTCGTCAACGTAACGAGGATGTTTGAGAACTCTAACTTGAAAGTTGCCCACGTGACCTTTAACGTCGATGACTTCAGAGTTTGTTAGCAGAGTTATGTTGGGATGCAGGTTTGCATAGGCGGTTTTTGGCGCCAAGATGCAAGGCGCGCAGTCGTTGGTTGGGAAAACCTTGTAGAGCAGAGCCATCTTCCCTCCAATAGTGGGCAGGCGTTCCACCAAAAACACCTTGTATCCCTTGTCTGCTAAGTCTAGGGAAGCCTCCACCCCCGCTATTCCTCCCCCAATAACCAGAACCGAAGGCTCAACCTGGACCTCCACCTTTGGAATCGCTCGTTTCAATCGTATTCTCTTCACGGTTTGTTGAATCAACCTTTTTGAGTTTTCTAGCGCCTGCTCTGGATCAACCTTCTGCGGGCTTCCGTGCATCGTCCACTTTCGAATGTCAATGAGGTCGGTGAAGGCTGGATCAATCCCTACATTTTCTGCGTTTCGTTGAAAGGTCGCTAGGTGCAGGGTGGGATCACATGCAACCACAACTACTCGGTTTAAGTCATGCTCTTTTATGGCATCTCTGATCGTAGTTTGACCTTCCTCGGAGCAAGTGAATCGGTTTTCAGCTACGAAAACTACGCCTTCCAGTTGTGTCGCGTATTCGAGCAACGCGTTAATGTCTACTCCGCCAGCTATGTTTTTGCCGCAGTGACAGATGAAAACGCCAACCCGCTTTTCTTTTTCGTTCTTCGACATTTTTCATTCAAACCTCTTTAACAGGAGTTGTGTGAAGGTGAAGCCCTACTTCTTCGGGTGAAAAACCGAGTGCTAGCCCTAGCAACTCGGTTATGTAGAACACGGGAAAAGTGTAGCTTTCGCCAAACTTTCGACTAACCTCTTTCTGTTCCTTGTCAAACTGCATGAAACAGAAGGGGCAGGAGGTGACTATGCAGTTGGCCTCCGTCTCCTTCAAATTCGCTAACTTCTCCCTCAACAGTGAGAGATTCGCTTCCGGATCAACCATCTTTATTCCAACCCCACAACACAACATTTTGAGGGCATAGTTCACCGGCTCCGCGCCTACCCAACTCACGATTTCATCTTGGATTGTTGGAGCGTTAGGATCGTCCACGTGAATGATGTTGCTGGGTCTCACTAGATGGCAGCCGGGATGACTAGCAGCTTTCAACCGCTTTAAAGGTCTTTTCACCTGTTGCTCTATAGTTTCTTTTCCAATGTCTCGAATAATCTCCACGACGTGTTTGACATTGATTTTGCCAGTGAAGCTTCGATTAATCTCAGAGAGGAATTTGTTAACCTCTCCTTTTAATTCAGCGTTGTGCTTGAGAAGGTGGTTGGCTTTGCTGAGAGTTGAGAAACATCCGCTACACAAAGTCAGAATGTCAGATTCTGTCTCCTCAGCTAGGGAGAGATTTCTAGCGGCGATAGCCAGCCAACTATGGAAATCGAGGGACTTCATCACCACGGGGTCAGGGCAACAAGAAGCATCCACTATATCCTTCGTCTTTACCCCAAGCTTATCCAAGACCTTAATGGATATGGCTTCAATATGGGGAAGTCTGGCTGGTATGAGACATCCTAAAAACAACGCGTACTCCTTCATCTTTTCATCTCACTAGATTTCAAGAGGTGGCTCGCTCCACCCATTTTCATCAGTTTTTGAACCTCCCCCAGCGCCTTTGGACTGTTTATTGTCAATGGCGGGGTTTCACTCAAGCCTAGCTCCCTTCTGAGTTTTCTGGTGTATCCCGTGAATGGGAACTCATGTCCGGTTTCGAAGAGGGCCTTGAATACGTTTTTGAGGGGCGCTGGCGCATAACCTTCCTTGGTTGCAAGGTTTCTCAGAGCAAGCATAAGGTCAGTCACTTCAACTCCTGTTGGGCACCTTTCTTGGCAAGTGAAGCAAACCGTGCACATCCAGATGTCCTTGCCCGACAGCACATCGTCTCTTAACCCAAGGAGAGATTGGTGAATAACCTTTCTAACTCGAAAGTTGGTGTAGAAACTGGTTGGGCAACCGCCAGTGCAGGAGCCGCATTGATAACAGTACTGTATAGTTTCCCCTCCTGGGGTTGAGAGAATTTCTTTCCGAAACTTTGGGTCTCGCTTTTTACTCAAGGTCTTCACATCACCCTATGATGGATATCATGCACGCCCATCACTGTTTCGGAACAGTCACCTTGTTTCCTCATCCCTTATAGTAGTACGGTCTCTTGATATAACCGAACGCTTCGGTGGCTGCTACGATGGCTTGTCCTACAGCCGTTCCAACCTGTTTTACGGGTCCTGTGGTCACGTCGCCAGCGGCGTACACACCATTAATGTTGGTTCTTTGTCTCTCGTCCACTATGATGTAGCCACCCTTGTCCACCTCTACTCCGGCTTCCTTGGCGAACTGGCTGTTGGGCACTTCACCTACTTGAACGAATACTCCATCCATCTCTATCTCTTTGGTTTTGTCCGTTTTATTATTGAATAGGACGACGCTCTTCACTTTGACGTCTCCCTTTATCTCCTTGAGCTCAGTGTTCCATAGAAGCTCCACGTTTCGCTCCTGCAAGTCCTTTACGACAGCTTCCTCCGCCCTTAACGTATCCCTTCGATGGGCCAGTTTGACATTAGATGCCAGATTGGAGAGGTATAGAGCGGAGACTGCTGCGGAGTTTCCACCACCCAACACGATCACCCTTCTCCCTTTGAAAAAGGCTCCATCACAAACCGCACAAAAGCTAACTCCTCTGCCGCGAAACTCATTTTCACCCGGCACTCCAAGCTCTCGGTAATGGCAGCCAGAGGCGACGATGATAGCAGAGGCCGTGTACGTCGCTCGATCCGTCTTCACAACCTTTCTCTCGCCTTTAAGATCGAGTTCAATAACCTTCTCCAATTCGTTGATCGGCACCTCGAACTTTTTGCAGTGTTCCACCATTTTGTCAATTAGCTCCCGCCCACTGATGGCGGGGAAACCTGGATAGTTTTCGATCAAAGGAGACTCGGCGGCGGCGCCTCCCGGGGTTTTCTCCTCAAGGATTAACGTTTTGAGCCCGCTGCGGGCGCCGTATATGCCGGCGGTGAGTCCGGCTGGCCCGGCTCCGATGACAATCAAATCCCAATTTTCCATTTTCCTATCACCTTAATATGGAGTATTTTACTACCTTCATTCAGGTTAATAAATATATTTTTGGACGAATGATATAACTCTGACTGGCAGCGATTTGTGACATTCTATGGTTTCCTCTGAGATGATCTAGACTACGAAGGCTTATTTTCGCGATCCTTGGGTTGTCTAGCTTGGCTGTTATTGTTGTTTCTGTTATGTGAGCTCCATTGCTAGCCGTCAGTTGCTATCACATAGAATAGTCTTCCACAAATAATAAATAGATTTTAGACGCATTCCCTCATTCAATAGCGCCGAGTGTGTGGCGCAATGACATAAATAACCAAACGATAGTGCTTAAGGAGGGAGAAATAAGTTGAAGAAAACAGTTTTGGCTGCGATTCTAGTTTCCATAGCCATTACAGTAAACTTTATGGGTTTCTCGGTTTCAGTTTCTGCCCAAAGATTAAGCCATCGTGACATTGAACTAATGGTCGCAGAAGAAATAGAATCGGAGAACATGATCGAGTATGTCCTAGAATTGTGCAGTGGGACAATGGGACCAGAGGGTGAAAGACTCTGGAACCCCCGCACACAGGGTACGCCATATGGTGAAGCTTCCAACGATTATATCTATGATAAATTTGTGGAGTGGGGACTCGACGAAGTAGAAATCTTTGAAAACCCGGAGGCAACTGACCGGTACTATTTAGAGACATGGGACGTATCGATTGAGGGATTTGACTTCTACGCAACTTGGCCATGTAGATGGTCCGCCGCAGGCGTATTTGAGAGTGAGCTAGTATACGTTGGAGAAGGCACTACTGAAGCGGATTACGAAGGCAAAGAGGTTGAAGGTAAAATAGTATTAGCTGACGGAAGAGCCAGGTCCGTTTACAGACTAGCTGTTGAGGAATACGATGCTATAGGAATATTGACAGATTCACCGAATCTGGAAGGATTCTATACAACTTGGGCTCGATGCGACTCAATTCCCTTTGGAAGCGAGTATCCAGGCATCACAATATCCTACATGGATGGTCAAAACCTAAAGGACCTACTTGACGAAGAGGACCCAGTTACTGTGCACATCGATATCGATGCGGAGGTGATGTATGATACAAGTGAGTCGGTAATAGGCACCATTAAGGGAAGAACAAACTCAGAGAGGTACGTACTAGTAGTTGGGCACGCAGACGCAGACGCGGGGAATATGGGGGCTGATGACAACGCTTCAGGCATAGCCGCACTCATGGAAATAGCTAGAGCCCTCATGAAACTCATAAGCGAAGGAAAGATTCCTAGACCGAACTTCTCAATCAAGTTTATGCCAGTGGGCACGGAGATTTCTGACACATGGGCTTACATAGAGGCTCATGAGGACGAGCTCAACAATATTATAGCCGTCATCAACTATGACGAGTGCGGATATGGCGGTTGGGCTGACATGCTATACTTCGAAGGCAACGATATACCAAGCCTTCAGCCGCTAATGAACCTACTTAACAACATTGGAAAGGACTACGCAGATATTTACTGGGACAGCTACACAACCAACCCGTTCCTGGGAGGATCAGATCATGAGCCATATATAGACGTAGGCGTACCTGCGACAATAATATGGACCGATGCTTGGTGGGCTCCTGAGCCGATCGAGCAACCAAAGAAGTGGGGTGGCGGGGAGATCCTCCTCGACGCTTGTCCATACTATCACTCCAGCGGCGACACGCCTGAAAACACCGTACTCGTAGAGCCATTCAACATGGAGTGGGCTGCACGGTCAGGGGCAATAGCAGTGCTAAGACTAGCACTCAGCTGGACAAGTCTACAAGCAGCTTAGAGGCATCTCGACGATTAAGAACCGGAAACACGTAAAAACCAATATGCCTCTTTTTATTTTTCATATTTTACACAGAAGCATTGATGCACTGGAGCAATCGATAGGTGCTTGAATTAGCTTTGTGCAAAATCCTTTGGTCATATCTGCATCAAGCTATGCTATTAAACCATCTTCAACTAATAAAGCTTTAAGACCACGCTAAACTTATGCAAGCATGGGGTGTGAGGACTGCGTCATACGTACGCGAAGACAAGGGTGTCGAACTCAAGAGAGCCCTCTAAGTTTGTAGAGGTTGAATTAATGGTTGATACTGGTTCTAGATACACGTGGATAAGGAAAGATATGCTAGAGAAGCTTGGCATCAACCCAGAAAGAGTGGCGAAATTTAAAACGATCGATGGTCGGGTGTTAGAGAGATCCATTGGAATCGCTATAATCGAATGCGTAGGCGAACGGACTGGAACCACCATAGTTTTTGGAGAGAAGGATGACGCACAAGTCTTAGGAGTTCATGCCCTTGAAGGATTACGACTCGAAGTAGACCCCTACACCGGGGAGTTAAAGCCAGTTCCCGTTGTTTTAGCAGTCTAGTTTGCTTCCAAAACTAGGGCAACCCACGAATTCGATTTCTTGCCTATCCCGCCATAAATCAAGCTAATAAAGTGTTATTCCCATTATGAATTGGCAAAGGGAATGAGGCGGCGGTTATGTCGGTGAAGAAGCGGTTTGAGTTTTTGGAGCACACTGCCGATGCGTATATTGCGGCGTATGGCAAGAGCTTGGAGGAGGCTTTTGAAAACGCCGCATACGCCACCTTTGAAGTGATGACTGACGTGGAAGAGGTGAAACCCGAAATTGAGGACAGCGTGGAGGTGGAGGCCCACGACGAATACGCCCTCCTCTACAGCTGGTTGGAGGAACTCATGGTTAGGTTCGAGACGACCGGCAACCTCTTCTCCCGATTCAAGATTTCCAGCATAGAACAAACGGCCAGCGGCTTAAAACTGAAGGCGAAGATTTGGGGGGAGCCCTTCGACCCAGAGAAACATCCACAAAGGGTTGGGGTCAAAGCGATAACCTATCATCAGATGGAGATTGTAAAAAAACCAAAGGCAGTAACCGTCAAGTTCATCCTCGACATTTGATAGTTTTAGAATGCAGTACAAGAGACGCCCATGGATTTAAGGGTTACCGGGGTTTAGGTTTCAGGGAAGAGAAATGTACAGCAGAAAGCTCAACGAGTTTACGTACTTGATCGACCTGAAACCCATGGGCATCGAGGGCTTCATCGCCGCATACGTACTAAAGGGAAGCAAAGTAGCCATCATTGAAACTGGTCCAACCTCGTCGGTCAAAAACCTGCTGGCTGGTCTACGAGAAGTGGGAATAGGAACCGAGGAAGTCGACTATGTAGCTGTTTCCCACGTCCACACGGATCACGCTGGCGGCGCCGGAACGCTCTTGCACCATCTACCTAACGCAAGACTGCTGGTTCACGTTAGGGGAGCACCACACCTAGTTAAGCCCGAGAAATTATGGAGACAGGCAAAACAGGTCCTGGGCGAGGTCGCTGAAATGTATGGCGAGGTTCAGCCCGTTCCAGAGGAACGAATTATTGCCGCAACGGATGGAGTGGTCATCGATTTAGGCGAGGGAATCGAGTTGAAGGTTTTAGAGACCCTAGGCCACGCCTCGCATCATCTGAGCTTTTACGAAAGCCTTGGTGGAGGAATCTTCCCCAGTGACGCGGCTGGGATCTACCTGAACAAGTTCAATGTGGTTATACCGACTACCCCCGCGCCCTTCCATCTGGAAATGGCTTTATCCTCCCTCGACAAGCTCATAAAAATGGCGCCAAAAAGGTTATACTACACGCACTTCGGTCAAGCCAGCGATGCCATCCAGAGAATGAGGGCTCATGGGGCTCAACTGAAACTATGGGCGAAGATCGTTCTTGAAGGGATGAAGGGCGGAGAAGACATGAAAACCATCCATGAAAGAATCTTAGAGGAGGATCCTTCAATGAAGGCTATCTCCGACTTTGTGAAAGACCATCCTCTGCTTAAGAGGGGGGTAGTCATGCAAAATATTCAGGGCTTCATCGAGTACTTCAGAAAATCTCCTGAGCAATGATTCAAAAGAAACCTCAGTAACAAAACTCGCATTCAACATCATGCTCGTGGCACAACTTTAAGACCTTCAATTTCAAGTCCTCAAAATAGTCGTTTTTGGACCAAAATATGCGGCGGTATTCAGGTATTAGGTCGGGGTGATGTTGTTTCAAGAAGCGTATGATCGAGGGCCAAACTCCCCAGCGCAGGTTCAGACGGTCCACCATAACGTGATTCACCTTCACCTCAGCTAAGCTATGAATCAGGTTACGAAGCTTCTCATTAGCGTCCGTGATGTGCGGCAGCATAGGCCCCAGGAAAGCATAGGTGGATATGCCTCGGCTACGAAGCTCCTCTAGGGCGGCTAGCCGCTCCTCCACCGGCGACGACCGAAGCTCATACTTCCTCCTAACCTCGTCGTCAACTGTGGTGATAGTGAAGCCTACCTCAAGCTCCGAGAATCTAGCGAGGAGGTCAAGGTCCCTTAAAACCAAGGATGACTTAGTAAGAATATCTAGGGGAAAGCGATGCGCTAACAGTTTTTCGAGGCATTTCCTCGTCATCTCGTATTTTTTCTCCAAGGGTTGGTAGGGGTCGGTAACGGTGCTCAGGATCACCAGTCCCTTGGGCGCCCTTGAAAGCTCGCGAGCCAAAGCTTGGGGGGCGTTGATTTTGATGTCGACAAACTCGCCCCAGTCTTCTTTATGGCCCGTAAACCGCTTGATGAAGCGGGCGTAGCAGTAGAGGCACTTGTGGAAGCACCCTCTGTAGGGGTTCACCGCATAGTCTATCGTAGGGATGCCGCATCGGCTGAGCACCGATTTGCACAGAACCTCTTTAACTACCACCATGACCCTGCACGCTTTCCCACAGAGATCGTATGCCCTATCTTTATTAAGCAATCTCAAGGACTTGGATCAAGAAGATAAATTCTTGCGTAAACACCAAAATTGTTTATGAAGGCCAAAAATGAACGTTTTTTCCCGGGTAATTTATATTTTTGTATACCTGTGTTGTAGATTGATAGATAAGAAAGAGATTTATTCAGCTACAACCTGAGATATACCTAAGAGGAAGATAGAAAATATGCCAAAGAGGAAGATTAGTAAGAAAGAAGAGCCTTTGTGGGAACCTATAATGAACGCCTTAAAAGAATTAATTGATTCTTCACTTTCTCTCCATGATTTTGCTCACGCTTTTTGTCACTTAGAAATAACGGGGCATGGACGTTTTAGTAACGAATTGAAAAAGCATTTTTCGAAAGAGACCCTTTATATTATAAGAGTGGAAGGCTTCTATCCTGATATAACCGGATTTTTAGTATCGCAATATGGTGCCGAGCTTATCACAGCCGAAGTAAAGCCAGAACGCATCAAGATTAAGAATGTTTTTCAAGCAAAAAATCAAGCCGAAATTTTCGACGCAAAATACACGTTCTTAGCGTCGCCAAAACCCATCCCGGAGGAGATTAGAAGATTTGCTATAGATAGACCATCAATTCTCAACTATTCAGATAATAGACGGATTGCGGTTGCTCAGTTCAACGAGAAGACTAAGCATCTTCAAATTTACAGAGAATTTTACCGCTTTTTGCCGTGGCCCTTCAAATAAAACCCATTTGGTAAAAAACACCGGAGAAGCTGCGTAAAACCTTAATTAACCGATCGCCTCAAGTGCTAAATCAACATAACCCCTTGCCATCGCATTATAATCAATCAGTTCAAGGATCGTCATCATCTTAGACAAGAATCCTTCTTCTTCATCGAAGAGTTTTTCATTCAAATATTTTTTAATATTTATTTGAAAATCTTTTTTCATGCATTTAATGATTACTTTTTGTTGTTGTCTAAATAACTGATTTGTCTCTCTAAACCAGTTAACTGTATCTGGTTTTATTTCATTTATTATATACTCGTTTCTTTTGATGTGATGTAAGAAAATAAGGAAGTTCAGTATTCCTTGTGCAAAAGCTTCAGTCTTACCATGTTGTTTCCTAAACTTAAGATAGTAAGGTCTCATGTACACGTACTTATGTGGAGGCTGGTTATAGTGTTGATAGTAACTGGGAAATCTCTTTAAGCAACATAATTCTGCTTGATGGTCTAAATATTGTCGAAAAAATGTATCTACAACCTTTAGTATATCATAAGGCCGTTTTGGGTATTTTAAACACAATTCACCCATAGTTCTATTCATATCATGTTCAAGAGTTAGGTGGCAAAATTCGTGGCGGATTGTGTCTTCTTGTTCTCTTTTTGTCGCCTTCGAGAAATTATTGAAAACTATCCAAGTGTACCCTTTTCTTTCCTCTTGACAAGTATCAGAGTTTCCCAAGGGGCCAGTTGGCGGTACAGAGGGGCCAGTTGGAGGCCCAGTATTAGCAACTTTCCCAAGCTGGGAAGAAGGAATTGAGAATCTATTTATAATCGGTTGAACTTCATCCCACTGCTCATAGTTTCCAACTATGATTGCAATATCATCATATTTCTCTTGGAGTTCAGGAAATTCTTTCATTTTATCTTCAATTGTAGAGAATAACAATGTTTGGTCAAAACCTGTTAGATTAAATTTATGAATTTTCAAGTTAACTCAGCTATGTGGTATCATTATCTAGAAATGGTACAAAGCTTTTTTCTATTTAAGTATTCTTAGCATTAGGCAGCTTCTTCCTCCTTGCATGTTCTTGGAGAATAGGTAAAGACTTAACACTGTATTAACACCATGCAACTGGTATGGGTTTTATGTTCTTTAGAAGAGAATTAAATCAACATACCGAAAGTTGATGGAGAACGCTAATTTCAGCGAAGATATTGAAAACAGATAAGTTTCCAAATACTGGAATCGCATCAACCATCTTTTTAGATATTTGTTGCAAGTTATATTTAATAATCCAAGTAAAATATTCAGTGAATCGCTTCATTATTGACTCAAGGACTCTGAAGAGGTTGTATATAAAATGTTTCGAAAAGTGTTCAGAATTGCCTTACAAAATTGTTTATATATCTCGCTTTAGGTTTTCTTCATTCAAGGTTGATTTAAATGAGCGAGGAGAGAGAATACCGTGGCCCTCCACCGCGTGTTCCCCTCGAGAAAATTGACCAATACAGTTGGCGGATACCCCAAAAATACAAGCCTGGTATGAGGGTGCCTGGAATCGTTTTTGCTGATGAAGACCTACTCGAAAAGATGAGAACGGATCGAACCCTTGAACAGTGCTCCAACGTGGCCCACCTACCCGGCATATACAAATACTCCATCACCCTACCCGACGGCCATGAGGGATACGGCTTCCCCATAGGGGGAGTCGCAGCCACCGACCATGAAGATGGCGTTATCAGTCCTGGTGGAGTCGGATACGACATCAATTGTGGAGTCCGCCTTCTAACTACGAGTCTTTCTGAACAGGACATTCGACCTAAACTCGCCGAAGTTACCGACGCTATTTACAGGAATGTTCCTTGCGGGCTAGGCAGCCGCCGCAAAGACTTTCGCATAACCTCCCACGAGCTTGATCGACTGGCGGCTGAGGGTGCGCAATGGGTCGTGAATCAAGGAATGGGCTGGCCAGAGGACATCGAACATTGTGAAGAAAGAGGATGCATGGAAGCGGCTAATCCTGATAAGGTGTCCACAGGGGCCAAGGGGAGAGGGCTACCTCAAGTCGGGACCCTAGGATCAGGGAACCACTTCCTCGAGATTCAAAAGGTCGATAAAATCTACAACCCTCAGGTCGCCGAAGCCTTCGGTATCCGTCATGAGGGACAAGTTACGGTTATGATCCACTGCGGTTCACGCGGATACGGTCACCAAATTTGTTCAGACTATCTTCGCGTCATGGAGCGGGCTGTCCATAAGTACAAGATCGCTTTGCCGGATCGAGAGCTCGCCTGCGCGCCAGGTACCAGCAACGAGGCTCAAGACTACTATCAAGCCATGGCGTGTGCCGTCAACTACGCCTTCTCCAACCGCCAAGCGATTGCCCACTGGGTGCGCCAAAGCTTTGAGCAGGTGTTCAAAAGGCCTGCGGATGAATTCGGCCTTGGTTTGGTGTATGACGTAGCCCACAACATCGCAAAGATAGAAGAACATAAGATTAACGGCAAAAGAAGAAAGGTTTGGCTTCACAGGAAGGGCGCCACTCGCGCGTTTGGTCCCGGAAGCATAGATGTTCCTGCCGATTATCGAGCCTTTGGGCAACCTGTCATTATTCCAGGGTCCATGGGAACCAGCTCATGGGTGTTGGTGGGCACTCCTAAGGCTATGGAGGTTTCATTTGGCTCTACAGCTCACGGAGCGGGTCGAATGATGAGCCGAACGGCTGCGAAAAGAAAGTTCTGGGGTGGAGACGTGAAGAAGACCTTAGAACAGCGTGGAATTGTCATCAGGGCTGCAAGTGCGGTTGTTTTAGCCGAAGAAGCCGATCCAGCCTACAAAGACGTAGACCGTGTGGTGGAAGTAAGCGACAAGGTCGGAATCGCAACAAGGGTGGCCAGGCTTGTGCCCATCGCCGTCATGAAAGGTTAAGTTGAGCCCAAGTTCTGTTTCAAAAGGCCTTCACCTTCCCCTCTTCTTTGAAGACTATCAACTTTTCATTTCTTGTTGTGGATTTTAAGAAACGACCTCAAAACCAAGAATCAAGGGTAAATGCTTTTAAGAATCCCATCGAAGATTATGTCAAACCAGCGTTTGCATGGAATGGTCATATATGGTTTCCTTACGCTTATCAAAACTGACCTGAGAGGGACCAAGGGTTGAAGTTCGGAGACTGGACAAAGAGGGTTTTAGCACTTAAAGGTAATGTTGGGGTTCTCTCCGCGACTTCCTTGCTGGGAGGCGCTTCCCTCGTTATGGTAACAGTTACGTACCAACCGTTCATCTTGAGTTTGGGTGCTTCAATGGCCTTACTTGGACTTCTTGAAGCCCTTGGAGGTCGACATGGAATGATTACATCCTTGATACAACCACTTGGAGGTTGGCTCTCTGATAGAATTGGAAGAAGATTACTCGCGATTTTGGGGAGTGCATTGTCCCTAACGGCTCTAGCTTTCAGCACTTTAGCAGGCCTTTTTCAAAACGGGACATGGCTGGTTCCCGCAAGCATTGCGCTGGGCCTATCCGCAGTGAATTTACCCGCGATCGACTCATCCGTCGCCGAATCCGTGGAGACGCATGAGAGAAGCATGGCATACAGCGTCATAATGTTCTTTACAATACTTCCAGGAATTTTTGCTTCTGCAATCGGAGGCTTTATCGCTGATAGATTCGGTTATGCTACAGTATTTTTGACAGGCACCTTTTTGCAAGGGTTAAGCTTACTTCTGATCTTGCGCTTTATGAGGGAGACCTTGCGGAGTTTTCACGGGGTAGAGTGGTCTGAACTAGTGAAATCTCTCAGGGCATTTTTGGTTCCAATGAAAGAATTGAGGGGCTTTTATTTGGCGATGGTGACCGACTTCTTCTTTTGGGGGGTAGGATCAGTGATATTATTTGGTCTTCTTCGTGAAACCTACAATTTCTCTAATTTTCAGTTGGGCATCATGTGGACTGTCTTATCGATTTCTTCGGCGGTCTCCCAGCTACCTTTGGGAATATTGATTAGAAAATATGGATGCAAAAAATTTCTAATGCTTTCAGAAGCAATTGGCATTTTAATGATGACGGGGTGGTTGATGTTTACAAGCTTTGAAGCCTTTGTGATGCTTGAAATCTTGAGAGGGCTCGCCTTCTCCATGTGGACGCCCGCCATGAAAACCTTCATAATGAATAAAGTTTCAGAGGAAGGAAGAGCTGAAGCGATGGGGAAGCTTGCAGCCTTTATAGGTTTAGTAGGGTTCCCCGCACCCTTCATAGGAGGCGTTCTCTACGACACAATGGGGTTCAGGGCGCCGATAGCAACCGGACTCGTAGGAGTAACACTCACGTTAGCTCTAATCTTCATACTTGTGCATGAATAAAACATGCATCTTTCCCAAAGATGATTAGACATCTGTCTTAGAAGCTTGATGAAAATTTGAAGGCTAATCATGATAACAGGGGAGTCTAAGGTTTACGCGAAATGAGGCATACTGTTTCGCGTCTCCGGCCTTTGTCATTTATCTTAATCGGCGCTGCACTCGTCCTTATGGAGCTTCAGAGGCGTTAAGAACTCCCTTATTAGGTTTGTAGTTGCGTGTCCAAAGTCTTATATTATCATAGACAGCACTCTGCCTTGAGGAGAGATGACTATGGAAACGTCTCTTCCTGATGTTAGGAAAGCGATCATCTGCTTTCAGTACGTGGAGAGAATCAAGTCGGAACTGATCATCGCAGCTAAGCTTTTGGGTGAAATCGAGGAGCTAAAGGGTGACGAGCTTGCTGGTGCCAATAAAGTAATGTCCTCGCTTTTAGAAGCTTTACTGGGAGAGGTCAGGATAGCCCACAACGTCTTAGGGCTGCGGAACTTCGAGGAGGCAAGCATGCAGGTGGAAGAGGCTGCTGGAAACGTCCGGTCACATGAATACACAGAGGCAATCAAACATATTTCAAGAGCCATATCCTTCATAACAACGAGCGGTCAACACGCCATACAAACATTAAAGGAGAAAGGACTCCTCTAAGGGGACACCCCCACACGCCGATAAGTAACCTACCCGCCCAGAGTAAGTCCCTTTGATGTAAAATAGGAGACTTGTCGGTGATTCTCCGGATAACAAGTCAACAGTTGCGTTTGTTAAGAGGGGAGGCTCGAAAGAGCCATCCCGTGGAGGCTTGTGCCCTCCTCTTTGGGAGGTTGATCGATGACGAAGCGATAGTGACGAAAGTCGTGGTGGCGCCCAACCTTTTACAGTCCACGGTGAGGTTTGAGATGGACCCTCAAATGGTTTTTAATGCCTTCGAACAAGCAGAGCGAGAGGAGTTGAGTTTCGTCGGCTTGTTTCACTCCCACCCTGCACCCGCCCGTCCCTCAGCCGTAGACCTCCAGTACATGAGGCTTTGGGGTGAAGCCTTGTGGTTGATTCTATCCTCCATTAACAGTGACATAGCCGCATTTCAGATGAAGAATGGTAAGGTTGATGAAGTAGCTTTAAAGATCGAATAGTTGCGTGCTATACTTTCCTCGTATTCACAGGCTTCCTCTCATCTCCTTATGTTTTTAACAAAGTCCTCTGTCTTCCTCTTTTCTCAGTTAATTAGTTGGGGATTGACGCGGTTGAGTCGACGAGCTAAACTTGAACCTTTTGGTTGGCGTTAGAGATGTATCGAGAACAAGAATATTCTTGTTTTGGATATAACTTGGCTGACAGAACATTGTTTATATTATGTAGTAATATATGCGATGGTCGATTGGAGGTGCTACGCTTGTCGGAATGGATAGAGCTGTTTAATCTGGGTTACACGTTCTTCTGGATAACGATGGTGGCTATGAGCGTCTTTATTGTGGGAGCAGTTGCTTGGTTTAAAATGAGCACATAACCAAGCGTATAAACAGCGACCACTATCATCCAGTTCTTCGTGTTAACCACAGAAGAATAACTTATCCTGAAGTCTTTACATCTATCTCTATGTCCTACAGTTTGTCATGAATCATGTCCTTAACCTTACATCTCCATTTCAAATAACTGAAGAAGATTATATAAAAAGAGGATATTTCAGCAGTAAAGTAGCTGTTAACATTGCTATACAAAATGTGAACATTTACCGTCTAAACTCTGATCTTATGTCTGCCACTCGATCACGCAGTAAGCTTATAGTCCTTTTAACTCGTTCTTTGTCTTTCTCTTCAACACACTTAGTAAGTTCTTTCACTGTTTCCTCACAATTACCTAGAAGTTTATCTACAGCCTCTCCAATCTTCGGTTTAATATATAGATCACTTAATTCGATTCTTATACCATCTAAGGCTGTTTCATATTCTGTCCCTAAGTTAAACTCCATAACGAGGCTTTTTGTTCGCCTTACATTATCTTCAAGTACTGAAATTCTCTTTTTAACCAAGCCAATTTGATAGTCGTGATAGACTAAAGCCCCTGCACCTGCTCCAGTTAATAACACACTCAATGTGAAATTGAGCCAGAATTCAGTCAATCGAATGATAAATAGAGTGACGACAAACCACGCCACACCTATAGCTATAGCAATATATCCAATTTCTTTCTGAGGCATATCATTTCACCTTTTATTGATTTAGTTGTTCTCGCATTTAAAAATTAGCATAGGTAATTGTAAAGAGGAAAATTTCGATGACTTCCAGTGTGATCTAAATAAAGAGGGCTTAACTCTTAAACAAACAATCAAAGAACTGGCTTCAATGAACATAGAAGATATAAGAGTACATTAGAAACTAAACCTCACGCCTCAAGCATCCTTCCTCCTCAACCAAGGAACACCATCCAAAGCCTTATCAAAGGAGTAAACGCCTAAAATGCTGCTTCTTTCCATGACCACAGCGTTTGCGGCGTCATTTTATTTCATCATTAACCTTCTTCGCAACCTAGTATGGAAATGTTTCATCCGTCACAAACACTTTTCCACGTTTATTATCATACACGAACAAATACTTGTTAAGCATGTCTCTCCCGAGAATGCTTGGAAGCCTCAGAATCTTCTCATCCAAAACGGCGTGCTTCAAAACGTAAATCCTTTCAAAACTTTCAACATGACTCCTCTCATCCTCCCTACGGAAAACAAGTTTGACGTCCTTTAAAACGTAGGTGTTGACAACCCCGCCTACTCCAAGCATGCCTTCACCAAGCTTCTCCAACATGCTAAAATCTATTCCCAGCTTTATCGCATCCTTATCGCAGATTGTTGTCCTTGAAGCACCAGTGTCAACTAGAAACTCCACGGTTTCACGTATGCCAAGAAGCTTGGACTCCAAAACAGCCACTACATAAGCTGCCTCAAAAGGCCCAGGCTTAAAAAAGCATGGAACCCTCAAAAAATCGCCCTGCTCACAATATTAACTCTATCTCTTTAGCTGTAACATATTCCACAGCAATCTCGTTGTAGGCATCCGAATACCTCTCCCGCAACCTTTCAACAAGCCTAGCCAACTCGCGGTCATGATCAACCACAGCCTTGTTCAAAACAGCAACCCACTCATCCCTATACTTCTCCTTCATCTTTTCATAGTGCCTGCTAAGCCACCTAACGTTCTCCTCATACCGAGAAAGCAACACAACAACCGATTCCATTCCCAGCCACCAACACACAACCACAACATACTCAACAAACCTTAAATCATTTTCGAAAACAACAACGTCGCACACACTATGTAGCGCCTAAATTTCTAAACCTTATACCTTAGGCATTTTTCCTCTTCAACCAAGGAACACTATCCAACCCCCTAATCAAAGGAGCACATACCTGATCAACAGAAAATAAACAATTTAAGCATCAAAATCTAATTCAATGACGAGTGGTGGAACTATGGAGCCCAAAGAGTTCTGGGAGGACGCACGCTGGGGCGAGGAGCACTACGCCGAACTACAGAAACAGTACCAAGACAAATGGGTAGCCGTCGTCGGGAAAAAAGTTGTCAGCTACGGCGAGAACCGTAGCGAAGACCTCTTTCCCAAAATCTAAAAGCAAAAAGAACAAATATACGCTAAAATGGTGATAAAATGCCTAAGTTTTTCATACATTGGAAAGTAGACCCCACAAAGATACCTCTTAATCCCGAGGAAAGAGCTAAGCTTTGGCTGTCGATGCTTGAGATGGTTAAAGCAGATATGAAGGCTGACGTGATAAAGGACTGGGGAATGCGCAGCGCTGAGTTAAGTGGATACGGTGTCAGCGAGTTAAGTGAGGTAGAAGTCCACTCCGCTATGATGAGTTGAACTATTTCTCAATTATTTCCGAGCAGCTATAGCTTTTTTGAGCACTTCTATGCTTTGGTCCACGGTAAGGACCGGGTTAACTTCGAATATGACGTAAGGAATCCATTAGGTGAATATCCTCTCTCAATCTCCTTTTTTATTTTTTGGCGGGAAAAATAAGCCCAAAATTCAACATTATTTTGTTAGATTAGCATCCTTGACTATCAAAGAATTGGTTTCAATGAATATAGAAACTGTAAGAGTGCTCGTTAAAGGAACAAGCATTAATTAGAATTCTCTTCATAGGACCAGTCATAATCTCTTCACATTTGTCGCTCTGCAGCCCGTCTATCTTTAGAGGCTTAGAGTTCATACAAACTATTTCCTTATGGTTTTAGTCTTCATATACCATAAATATAGGTCCAGTTCCCCCAAGGGCATCCTTAATTCGCTAGAAACTTTTCTGAGGATGATTTCATACGCTAAATATTTCTTTTTTGACAAGCTTTTAGCTTCTTCTTTAATCAAACCGTGTTCTGACATGACTCTTAGGACGTGCCTGTCAAGGATCGCCACATCTAGGAAGCCTACATTCCGGAGGAAATGGCTTCCCTCCTTCCACCCAATACCCTTAAATTCCTTCACAAGCCACTCCCTAGCCGCCATAGCGTTGCCCATTCTCAACACGTTTTCCTTAAGTTCTCTGCTCCCCTCCCTCGCTAAAACAATGTACTCCGCTCTTCTTAGCGCGAATCGATGACCAGCCTCCTCTAGGGTTTTTCTCACCATAGCCTTGGACCCATGAAAAAAGTGATTCTTTTCCTCCAAAGCTTTCACACACCTCAACCCCACTTCAGCGCTTGAATACGCTGTTAGAATGCAGAAAACCAGCTCCTCAAACCAACGATAAGAGTCTTCACTTCTCGTGTCCTGAAACTCCCTCATCCTCTGCTTAACAACTTTCCTTACAGCGGGATCACTGGCTAACTTCCGAACTTTTCCGACGAGTTCTTTAACACGGTTATTCTCCATCAAAATTCTCGTTCCTTATGGTTTATTAGAAGGCTTTAGGCATGAACACCGCTTCAACCTTCGAGTTGAAAATATATGGCTAGTTTCCTTATATAAGGGAACGGTGGCGACGTGGATATGCGAGGGAAGACGATCAGCGTTATAGGCCTTGAGGGTTTTCCGTGGATAAGGGATGGAGACGACCTAGCCAAAATGATCGTGGAAACAGCGGAGAGGGAAGGCGTGTCCATCGAGGATGGAGACATCCTAGTGGTTGCCCAGAAGGTGGTGTCCAAGGCAGAGGGTAGAGTGGTGAGGCTGAAAGACGTAAGACCGTCTAAGAGGGCGGAGAAGTTAGCGAAGATCTCCCTAAAGGACCCAAGATTCGTTGAGCTGGTGTTGAGGGAGACAAAACGCGTCGTGAAAGTCTCTAGTGAAGCGCTGATGGTGGAAACCAAGCAAGGCATAATCTGCATAAACGCGGGAATCGACAAATCCAATGTGCCCGGAGAAGACTCTTACGCCCTTTTACCCGAAAACCCGGACGAATCCGCGAGGAGAATACGATCTCAAATCATGAAACTGACCGGAAAGAGGGTGGCTATAGTCATATCGGACACGTACAGTCGCCCGCTTCGAAGAGGCCAAGTCGAGTTCGCCATAGGAATAGTGGGCATCAACCCCTTCAAAGACTATCGAGGTCAAGAAGACCTCTTCGGCTACGTGTTGAAGGTGAAAAACGTCGCCATAGTGGATGAGATTGCCTCCGCCGCAGAGTTGATTATGGGACAGGCAAAGGAAGCCGTGCCAGTCGTTGTCATCAAGAAACTGAAGCGAGCGGAACGAAGCGAGACCTCCTCAACGAGTGATTTGGCCATCTCAAGACAAGAAGATTTATTCAAGGAAACCCTGTAACAAGTCTTTTGATGTAAACCTCCGCAAGCATTTCTCATCAAGACATGATTCAGGAGTATGAAACGTAATGAAGAAGAAAATGCCTCCAGGGCAGAGGGAGACTAAAAAGAGCCGATTACGTCACATTGGCTCGATTCCAAGCTTTGACCCAGAAACGTGGAGCCTCACCGTATATGGTTTGGTGAAGAAGCCCCTAACGTTGACTTGGAACAATTTGTTAGAGTTGCCGAGTGTCGTCATCCTTTCGGATTTCCATTGCGTTGAGGGTTGGAGCGTGCTGAACAATAAGTGGGAAGGCGTATCCTTTCAAACCATAGTCAAAATGGTGAAACCGGAGGAAAACGCGAAATACGTAACGTTTGAGTGCAATGACGGTTACACCACCTCCCTGCCACTCACAGACCTGCTCGACGACGATGTCTTACTCGCATACAAGCTTGAAGACGAGTACCTCAAACCAGAGCGAGGAGGCCCACTGCGCCTCATAATCCCCAAAAAGTACGCCTACAAAAGCGCCATGTGGCTAAAAAGGATAAAGTTCACCTCCCAACAAGAACCCGGCTACTGGGAATCTAGGGGATACAGCAACACAGCCGACCCATGGAAGGAAGATAGATACGCAAAGTGACAACTTTGTAGTGAAAAATATCAAGGGCAGTGATGAAGATCAAAGCTGCGGAAGCACGGAGGTTCAAGAAAGTCGTTATACCTGAACAGTGTTTAGCGTAGTCTATTACTGTTTCGGCAGGCTCTTGCCCTGATCTTGGTTCTATCAGGGACCATAGTCACTTCATGGACTTTCTCAAATTCTTCGTTTAAATATAGACTTCACCCGGAATCTTCCGAAGCTTGACCATTAATACCATAACCGTGTGCGGTTACGGTAGTAACCTTTATATCTCGGCGGCATCTTTTGGCACTTTCCTAACATCTACAAAAGATGGATAAAATTACAGAACGTCGGCTTCTATTGTGGCGTTTCTTCGAAAATGACAAACGCCTTTTCGAACTTGGTAAACAATGCGGAATCAGCTGGTTCGAAATGTATGAGCGGAAGTTCACCGTTGACGAGTATGCATATTTCGCCAGAGAAGAGAGAAAAGAAGCTGAAGAGCAAATTATCAATATGGTAGATGATGTAAAGTTCGTTGATGCCCTAAACAAAGTAGGAAAACCAAAGTATATGGAAGTTGATCGATTCATAGGAGAGCGTTACTTCTTCGATGGGAACATCTTTGAAAAAGCTGACAAAAGAGATCTTCTTCGAGATTTGGTAAGGAATGCGTTAAAAGAAACAAAAGAAAGGGACTACTTTTTTCTTAAAACTATAATCAAACTTTACTACGAGGGAAAATGGGATCGAGCATACGGAGGCGCCATATGGATTGATATACTATCAAAAATAAGAGAGCTCGGAGGAAGTTATCCGTCACCAAGAGACCTCGCAATCTTGAAATCTTACCGTATATATTTCAAAACCGGGAGCAGAAGATATCCAACTCATACGGTGCCAGTTGAAATGATCCCGACAATAGAGGAAGAAATGGAAAAATGGAAAGCTGAAAGCTGAGCCACTAGTATTATCGGAACTTCAGAAGCCGGGAAAGTTAAGGACGTGAACGTCATAAGTCATACTAGTTGGGAGCCAACAATGATTGATGTTTACGACCTAACCCCGGGAGCTTCATCTTTATTTTAACATCATCTTTTAAATACCTTTTCATAAAACTCGAACTCAGCGTTTTCTAATTTACTCTAACAAACTAAACCGTTGCGGCAATGATTTTTGCTAACTAATGGTAGAATTATAAGTAAACTCCGCCGGTACCAGTCTATGTATGCTATTTTCTTTAGACTTTGATGAACATCTTGAACAAGAGACTTCCAAATTTCTTCAGGTTTCTGTGCTTTTCTAGTCTGTCTTTAATGGTTTATAGGCTGCCTTTTGGATGAATATGTCCCCGGTTGGAGGTTGCTCCGAAGATTCCGACGTGTCCTACAGCGGGGGGAAGTATGATTGCGGGGCTAAAACTAGAGTCATATTTTTCCACATGAGCTCCTCTTAAAATTTTCCTTTTGTATTTCTTCTACAAATTCTCTCCAGATTTTCACGCCTCATAATTTGCCATCGTCATAATTTTTTTAAAAACTTTTTCCGATTTCACGCATGAGAAGGTAAAATTCTAAATACTTTAGAGACCAAATCATTTCGCACATACAAAGAAGAGATTGAGAACCATTTAAATCGATGGGAGACTTACAGGTTATGGCGAAGGAGAAAACTTTCTTCATATATCTTTCTTTCGGAGCAAGAATCAGGGTTAGAATAATACGAGAAAGAAGAAAAGTGGTAGATTTCGTAGTTCAGTTGGAGGTTGAAGCAGAACCCGGAGAATGGAAAGCTGTTGTTCGTTACAATTATGCGCATGGCTTCCCACATCGAGACGTAGTCTACGCTAACGGGACCGAAGAAAAGGAAACAATACATATAAAAGGCCTTGAAAAGGTAGTTATATATGCGATAGATGATTTAAAACAAAAATGGGAGGCGTACGTTAGGAGGTTAGGGTATGCATGAAATAACGGATGCTCAGAGAAAGGAAACAGAGAAGAACTTGGAACGCGCTAAAGAATTTTTGTTAGATATGTTTAAACATCCTGACAAACTTGACAGCATACCCAATGACGCAGTGATGGAGTTCCACGAAACAATAGAACTGAAGGATAAACTAATCGTCATTCTTCGAGACAAAACAGGAAAAATTGTGGAAAAGCGAACGTTAGAGTGAGAGAAACCAAAAAACTATTGGGGTCCCGACCGGGCTTCGATTCCGGGACCAGTAGCTTATGGGGTTTAGCTTCTTTTCGAAATCTACTGATCTACCGGGGCTTGTGACAGTTGCGGAATATGTTCTTGTCTGTCCCGCTACAGATTTAGAACTCCATCTGCAGAAAGGGGTTACTCCTTTTTTCCTCGCCTATCGTGGAAGCTGGTCCGTGTCCGGGATACACCTTTACGTGATCTGGTAACCCTACCAATTTGTTCTTGATAGAGCGCATGATCTCTTCAAAGGATCCGCCGGGGAGATCATACCTACCAATAGAGCCAGCGAACAAGGTGTCTCCGGTGAAAACAACGTCGTCACCCAAAAGGGATATGCTACCTCTGCTGTGGCCTGGCGTGTGAAGAACCTTGAGCGTGACGCCTCCAATTCGGATTATGTCTCCGTCATGGAGCATTTTGTCGGCTGGCAGAGACTCGATACGAAGACCAAACAGCGTAGCTAGGCTTCTTCCAGCCTCAGTCAACAGAGGCGCGTCATACTCGTGGATTAGAATGGGGGCGCCGGTTGCCTTTTTAATAACCCAGTTGCCGGATGTGTGGTCGGGGTGACCATGCGTATTAACAATGTACCTCGCCTCTAAATCGCGTTGGTCAACCTCCCTTAGGATCCTTTGGGCTTCAACTTCCCTATCGAAACCGGGGTCCATAATCAGCGCTTCTTTGGTTTCGGCACAGCCGACAATGTAGCAGTTTGTGTACAATGCCCCGACCGTAAACATTTTTATGATCATTGAACGCCTCTTCTCACAGTTTAGCAACTTTGACTGTAATTTATTATAAATGGTTTTCGCACAGACAAGTGATCAAGTAAGTCAAGCTAAAGCAACACGTGGCGTTCTCGGATCAGTTGTAGTGTCAACTAAAAAGGCACAGCTTACTAGGGTTCGGGTTTTCACCTATTGTTGAGGGTTAGAGCTTTCGAACTTCAAAAGTCGACGGAGCTGAAAAGAACTCTTGAGCCGCGAATGCAAACCCCGAAAAGGAGCATACAATTAGTATAATGCCTGCAATCGTTGGAATGATGAGGGTTCCGCTCCAGAAAATAGTTGTTTTAAGGACCCAGTCCGGTACGCCGTGGAGTGGAGGTAGCCACGGGGCCTTCCATATAAGGTCCCACAAGCTGAAGGAAAGGGTTAGTGGTCCGATGAACACCCCGATCCCGTAGATCAGTGCAACTATAGAAAGGAATATGTGGGATGCCGGTTCTCCTCTTTGTCCCTTTAGAATCAAATGAACCAACACTGATACAGAGCCCAATGCCACAGCAAGCGCTTCCAGCACAGCCATTGACATGAACGGTCCAAGGAATGGAACATACCATTCGACAAAGACAAACTTAAGGGCCTGGACGTTCAATGTTACGATGGCTAGAAGGATTCCTCCGGCGATTCCCAGAACAGAGCCAACGAATTTTAAAGAAAAGGAAGGGGCCATATAGGTAGCGGCACCTGCCATAACGAGTACTGGACCTATGATCAGTAGCAATGCGCTGATATTTTGTAGGCCCAGTATCATTGCCGATCCTATACCGAGGCATAAAAGATAAAATGAGGCCAAGATAACGCCAAAGAACATCACCCCGGAAGGAGTTATCTTCCGATAAAACTGAAGCCCCCCGAGTATGAGGAAGGCGCCTAGTACCATTAATAGGATGGAGGCCACCATAAACAGAATTATCCCACACATTTGAACAATGCTTGGCACAGAGGACATAATGAATTGTGAAAGGAGATAATGTAATAAAAGGAGGGTTGCCATGTTAGACACGATATAGCCAACGCCCAGAACACAAGTAGCCGCTAGAACCAGTTTACGAAGAAAACTTCCAGCAGATTCTCTTGAAGAACTGGTCAACCCCCGACCTCCAGATCATGTTATTCAGATTTTTGCACCGTTTAAAACTTATGTATCGCAAATATTAATTCGCAATATTATTGTGGCTCGTACCGTTTAGTATAACTCAAAGAGAAGCGGTCTTCAAGCGGTCACTTTTGAAGTCTTCGTCTCTGAGCTTGCGAGTGCAAAGGTTAATTCATTGCTTAAACCCGTAAGCCTTTCTGAGAAATTCCATAACATCTTCATCGGATAGATCGTACCATTCTTGATAGGCATCGGCAACCGCAAAAATGGGCCCCCCTCTTACGTTCAAACATATCAACTTGTCCACATCCGGCGCTACGAGTTCGGCGGCGCTTTGGGATGCTGTGGGAACGGCAACGATGATTTTCTCTGGTTTCTGCTTCTTTACAGACTTTACCGCTGTTAACATCGTAAACCCAGACGCCAAGCCATCGTCAATAAAAATAACGTTTTTATTCTTTAACTCGGGGAGAGGTTTGTTGCCTCTAAACTTTTTTAGTCTCTCACGGATGGTTTCTTGGGTTCGAGAAACACACCACCGAATGAGTTCGGTGCTTAGTCCTAGTTGTGCCACCAGCGCCTCGTTGAGAAGGACTGTTCCGTCCCAGGCTATGGCACCGAAGCCTGCCTCAGGGTTCCATGGGATCTGTATTTTCCTCACAATGACCACATCGAGGGGAACACTAAGCCTCGCAGCCACCGCATAGCCCACGGGAACACCCCCAGCAGGTATGGCCAGCAACTGCGCACTCTCCCGCCTTATATGATCTTGAAGCTTTGATGCCAACAAGTCGCCGGCGTGCAACCTATCTCTAAACACAAGGTTCCTGTTTCTATAAGCCGGCTCGTCGATGATCCTTAGGCTCATACCTCAAACCTTTAACTCTTCAAGAACCGTTCATGCCAGCAGTCCTTTAAATCTTTACTTCACGAAAGGGAAATGGGCACCTCCCTTCAAGTAAAAGTGATTAGCAACCATTAACTACATGGACGGAGAACCACTTACCATCTCTATCGTATTCCTCAGAGTTTGAACCACTTCTTCCACGCTGCAATAGGTTTGTTCCGGTAGCTTCTCCAGGATTTCAGACGCGTGCACCCGCTTTGTTTTGGTTAGGTCTATTACCTTCCACCCTTGATGCAGGAGGAGCTGCTGCTTGGTACACGGAAACCTAGCATCTTCGCTTAGCACCTCTCTGAGAGAGCTTAGGTCAGTAGATCTGGTAACCATGGGAAACGTGCCGTTTTGTTTGTAGACCTTGAACCTAGCCGCGTCCTTATACATCTTTACCCCGTGAAAGCACAGGGCGGCAGTTTCATAATCCTCCCTAGTCGCCTTTTCGTCGATCTCTTTTAGCTCTTCGTCGGTGAATTGATAGATGTTGCGGAAGCCTTTCCCGAACAGTCTTGTGTACAGGATGTCGGACCTAAAGGCGGGGTCCTCCCTCGATATGTCAACGCAGTGAACGAGGTTATGGTTCTGCATCAACTGGATGAGGTCTGGGGAGAGAGGCTCCGCCTTGGCTTGTCTCACCTCCCAAGCGACCCTGACACCCTTCAGATCGACGGAATGAAGGAAGCTGCGAATCGAATCGATCTTGGATTTGCTGAAGCTGAGCGTCGGTGGAGTTTGCATGTGCAAAATGTCAGCTTCGAGCATTCTGCAGATCGTTGTCATCTGATTAAAGGCTTTATAGGCTTCCTCCGTAGGTTCCAGCTTGTATTTGTGGGTGAGGTCTCGGTGACATCGCACCGCAAATTGAAAATGGGGTGGAACCCTCCTCCTCCACGATTCCACCAGCCTCAAACTTGGAATCTCGTAAAAGGTGGAGTTCACCTCCACGAAGTTGAAGGCCTTTGAATACGCCACTAGGGGGTCCAAGCCCGAAACTTGAAAGTATGCCCATCCGCCAGCACCAATCAAAAACCTTGTCAAGGAAAGCCCTCGTAACCCATAATATACTGATCGCTTCTATTATTCTATAGGGTTCTGGTGAGGTTAGTGGGCAGGATATTGTTGGGTTGCTCTGGGTGGCACTATAAGGACTGGGTTGGGACCTTCTATAGGACGGAGAAGGAGAGTAAGCTCGCCGCCTACTCTAAGGTTTTCGAGACGGCTGAAATCGACTCCACCTTTTACGCTTACCCATCCAAGGGAACAGTGATGGGCTGGGTCAAGTACACAAAGCCGGCCTTCGTATTTACAGCCAAACTGCCCAAGTTGATTACCCACAAGAAAATGCTAGACCCGAAACTGGGCGTAGAGGAGGACCTTCAACGCTTTTGTGAACTGATGAGGCCTCTACAGTTGGATGGAAAGCTCGGTTGCCTACTCATTCAGTGTCCTCCGGGCTTAAAGCTTAACCTTGAGTTGCTGGAAGGCTTCTTCAAGATTCTGCCTACTGAGTTTAGGTTTGCCATCGAGTTTCGAGACCCCTCTTGGTTAAAGGATGAAGCCTGGAGACTTCTTAAGCAGTATGAGGTGGCGTATACGATCGTGGATGAACCATTGTTGCCCTCTGAGGTCAAGGTAACCACTGACATAGCCTACCTAAGGTGGCATGGAAGGGGTAGGCGCCCATGGTACAACTATCGCTACAAGATTGAGGAGTTAGAGCCATGGATCCCGAGGGTTAAGGAAACCGTTAACACGGCAAAAACCGTGTACGGCTACTTCAACAATCACTATCATGGCTATGCGGTGGAGAACTGCCTCCAGGTTTTGGAGATGCTGGGCATGCTAACACCCGAGCAGCAGGAGGCCAAAAACGCTGTGGCGGAGTATTTCGAAATTGAGGTCGAGGCAAAGCCTGCCATGAAACCGCTAGCGATAACCGCCTTCCTGCCCGAAAAAGTCGAAGAGATGAAACTCGAAAAACTTCTTCAAGGGTTCATGGACCCCCAAAGGTTTAAGCGATCCAGAAGAATCAAGGACCAAGAGGTGAGCATTCAAGAGCCCACAGATAAGCAGGTGAAGGCCTTGATCCGCGAATACCACGTGTTAATCGATCTCCAGAACCGAACCATTCTTCACGACTGCGCAGATTGGAGCCGATGCATACCAGTCAAGCAGTTTTGCAAACACGTGGGCAAGATCCTTATGGCTTTGCCTCGAGAAAAGGCTGTTCAAATTATGAGAAAAATATACTTGGAACGGGAAGAGTGGGAGTTTAAACCATACGCCTCTTAAAAGCCGGTGGAGTACCCTTGGAGATTAGGGTTGGGACCTCAGGCTGGTCATACGGACTCATTGAAGAATTTAAGTCGCTTAGTTACGTGGGTCATGCACTGAATGCGGTGGAGGTGAACTCCACTTTCTATGGAAGGCTAAATCGATGGAGATATATCGCCCGTGGCTGGGCTAAAAGGGTTCAGGGAGACTTCCACTTCGTGCTCAAGGCGTATTCAGGCATCACCCATGGTCCAGGATGGAGCCGCAGAAGCAGAGCCACAAACCCCCTCAGTCCGCAAGCGGTGGAATTTTACAACGAGATGCTGGAGGGATGCGAGGTCATAGGGCCACAGGTCAAGGCTCTGCTCTTCCAGTTTCCAGCCAGTTTCAGATACAGCACGAAGAATGTTGAGAAAATGAAGAGCTTCTTCTCCGCTATTCAGCGTCCAGAGGGGCTAAAGCTTGCGGTTGAGTATAGGTCGAAAGGGTGGTTTCAAGAAGAAAACATGGAGAAGATCCTCAATCTGATGGAAGGTTTAGACCTTGTTTACGTGGTCATATCTAGCCCCATCACTCACCTGCAACCGCTGGTTTGCTCTAAGGACGGTTTAGCTTATCTGCGTATTCATGGTTTCACTGGCTGGTACACCACAGACTACCTGCACACGGAGTCGCCTTTGTATAAGGGTTTGCCAGCCATCTTCGATGTCCTCGTGTCGGCTTATCGGTTAGAGAGAAGCGGGGTGAGTCGAACATACCTTTTCTGGGACAACACGGATGTTATGGTAGAGGGAATCTACACCTACCCCCACATCGAACACGCGCTAGCCTTCAACTTCCTGTGGACTGGACAGCCTCAGCACCTAAAGCAACTCGAAGAACTTTTCACCAGAGTCCTTTGCTATTATACGGGTCAGTTAGCCCCCGACAAAAAAATCAGTAGGGTGGTTCAACAAGAAATGGACTATGTGAAATCGATGAGAAACAGTTGGGAGGAAATAAAGTCAAAACTTAACGAGCTCTAACCACGCACTGTCCGTATTTGGATTGGAATTTAATCTCTACGTCTCTTTGTTACATTGTTACAATACGATTTTAAAGTAAGTATGTGCATGTTTCCTAGGGTTTTTGCAAAATCTCTAGCAAAGAAGGGCCTAAACAGCGCTGAGCCAGGTTGCAGTTCAAATCCTGCCCGGGGCATCACTCTTAGGTGATTTGGATGGGTTTCTGTAAAAGAGGAGTCTCAGATATGGAGCTATGGCAGATATAACTTTGTTTTCAGCCTTCCTCAGATGTTCCTCAAACGTCGGTCTAGTGATGGTCGTCAGTTCGGCTAGCTTTTCGGTGGTAATTCTGCGCGGCGATCTGTAGTAGCCGTACTCATAGGCTGCGAGCAGGGCATTCAGCTGTCTATTTGTCATTCGTGAGAAGAGGCTCAGTATTGAGACGCGTATGCCGGCTCCGGTTCCGGCGTTAACTATTCTGGTCTTGGAAAGTATCTTTAGTTTTGCAAGCTTCTCCAGATTATCGTAGAGTTTCATCTCACCTTTTGGTGTGAACGACACAATCTTGTAGTGTTCCCATCCTTTGTGGTAAACGATCGGAGGCATGAGTAAGCAGTTGCTTTCTGTTATGAGTTTGGCTACTGCGCCCGGCTCGTAGCAGTCACATTTCTTAACTACAATTATTACTCCATCGTTAAGGTCTACGTGGTAGAACAAGACGTTTGGTATAGATTTTAGTTTTTTCTCGAACTTTCTCATGGAAGCCTCTTGGTCCACTCTTATCTCGAAGATATCTCTTTCACCGTTGTTGCACCATTGGGAGACAACTGCTTCTGGAAACTCTTTTAAAATTCTTCCAAGGGACCATTGTCGCTCTATTTTGAACACTATCTCATTCATGGTCATGAGTAAACGTATATAGTTTCTTACTTTATTAGTTATAGCCTTCGATCGAAGGTTAAAATCTTATCTCCCAAAAAGTGAGTTACTTAAATGAGGTGTGATTGCTTGCTGTATGTAGTTATGCACTCCCATGGCTACGAGAAATGTCCGGCAAGGGACATCAAAACTCTGAAACAGTTTAACGAAAGGATATCGGATGAGAGGGCGAGGAAGGCTGGAATAACAATAATGGATAAATACGTTGACGAAGACTGCACGACCGTTGGAAAAACGGAACATTACGCATATTTCCTGGTTGAGGCAGACAAAAGGGAGAAGGTTGAGGAGTTCTTCAGCTTCCTAGGAGTTACGATAAGGCCCGTCGTAGCTTGGTCGCAAGTCCAGAAGGCGATGAAGCTATAAAAAACCCCACTCATGCGCTGCGCGTTGAAAAGATTCGTGTGTGGATAGTGAAAAATGTGTCTTGTTAACTATAGGCAATTGGCTGAAGCTCTTAAAACACCACCTATGTTTGTAGATGTTCTTCCCTTGATAGTCAAACACGATGAGGTTGAACTGCTCCTTAGGCTGTCAGAAAGAGAGCGGTCAATTGATGAACTGTCCAGATTATTGCATTTATCACGTAATACATTAGAATCAAAGGTTCACGGTTTGTTTGTTAGAGGTTTCCTAAAGAAGAGAACAAACGGAGAAGCGCATTATTCGATAAAGTCGTTCGAGAGGATAGTTGATAGGTATATTGCTGAGGGCAGGGGAGAGGTCTTAGGAAAATATGTGGTTGCCCTCGCAAATTATCACTTCGAAGAGCATGTAAAACGGGGAAGAACCGATCCCTATCCTGAAGGAAAAGTGTTGCCTGTTCCTGAGGCTGTTCTGGAACCGGTTTCAATTATCCTGCCTTATGAGACGGCAATTAACGTCTTGGAAAATGCGAGATCTTTCTCGCTTCGTGACTGTGGTTGTCGGGTGGCATATAAGAACTGTGATAAACCCCTTCGAACGTGTCTGGGACTAAACGAATTCTCCGATGAACTTGTAGAACGAGGAGTAGCAGAAAATATCTCTTTTGAAGAAGCAAAGCAGGTCTTGCATCAGCAAACGAGCACGGCCTTGTGCATCAGGTTCTCTACACCGATTGGCTTAAAGGTGAAGTTTTTGACATCTGCAGTTGTTGTCCGTGTTGCTGCGAATACCTAAGAACTCTCATGCGCCACGGTGTTAAACATCATGTAGCCAAATCGGGATTGATAGCAAAAGTTGATCTAGACAAATGCAATGGTTGTGGCACATGCACAGAACGGTGCATCTTCCACGCGAGGGAACTTGAAAACGGAAAAAGCTTCGTTATAAAAGAGAACTGTTATGGATGTGGCCTTTGCACCACGACATGTCCCACTAGAGCTACAAAACTAGTCTCAGAAACTTCTTAACACTCTACGCGCGCAACTGGTCCCGAGGTTCAGGCTGTAGAGTAAAAACTTACTTGCTTAAGGGCTCGAAACTGTCTAAGGCTCTTCCTACAAACTCAAGGCCTTCCCGTAGTTCGTCTGTGCCCCATCCGAACCCAACTCTGAAGTGGCTTTCAATATCAAAGCATTTCCCCGGAGCTACGAACACCTTGTACTTTTCCGCCGACAATCTGCATAACTCGGTTGAAGTTGCCTTTCGGTAGAATCTTGGAAACGCAACCAGGCCCCCTTCCGGTGGAACCCAATGGACATCGTCACGATTTTCCATCCATTCCCTTACCACTGCCAGGTTGGTTTTTGCGATTTTTTCTGCTCGTGTTACAAGTTCACCCTTCCTTTTTAATGCGAGTTTTGAGAGGTATTCACTCAATGTCGAATTGCAGATCGTTGTATAGCTCCTTATTTCCTTAGCAATGTCGACGATCGCTTTGTCTGCAACCATCCATCCTATTCGGAGGCCTGGAAGGCCGTGGAGTTTTGAAATACTGGAGTTACTGATGGCGCGGTCACTGAGGGTTGCAGCGGGTGGCAACGGTTTATGGGTGAACGAGAGTTCGCGATAAATTTCGTCGGAGAGAAGGTAGAGGTTGTTGTCTTCAACGATTTCAATGATGCCTTTCAGCGTTTCCAGCGTTATAACCGACCCTGTAGGGTTGTTGGGGTGGCTGATAACTATGAGTTTCGTCTTGGGCGTCACCATCTCACTAAGCTCATCAACATTGAGTTTGTAGTTATCCTCATACCTGAGCCTAAGCAACTCCACCTTACCGCCCAAAGCCCTAGGCACCTCGTACAATTGTTGATAGTTGGGGTGTTCAACAATAACATGGTCCCCCGGTTGGACTAAGGATGCAAATGCCACAAAATTGGCTTCTATACAACCACTGGTAACCAAAATTTGATCTGGAGACACGCTTGGATAGTCTCGTGCTATTAGTTCTCGTAGCTCCAAGTCCCCAAGCATATGACCGTAATACACTTTCAAATCGCTGAGGTCGGTATTAAACCAGCTGAAGCCAATAGGCAAGATTCCACTTTCAGAAATGTTGATTCTGCATTGAAGCTCGTACTTTGCGAACCAGTCCTCTAAAGAGAAGGGGTTAAACTTCAAGTTTCGCTGCCTCAGCCTGTAGATAAGAAATGCTACACTATTAATGATTTCCCATATCGTCGCGCGCAGAAAAGACTCGTACCGAGTCTTAAAATAGATTTCCCCTTCTTTTCGTTTCCAGCGATTTTAGTATATCGAGTTTTGATATATTGTGAACGTAGACCGAAGCCATATATTCTGGAGCATTACGATATAATACAAATTGTTCAGAGGGATAAAAAGTGAATCTCTTTGGAAATCGAAAAAAGATGGAAACAAAATCGGCTCAGGTAGAGGCCCACCGGCACAGATGCGTTTCTTGTGGAAAAACCTTTGCGAAGTCATTGAAGATGTTGAATTTTGAACACGAACCCCCTAAAGAAATCGAGATATGCCCCTTTTGTGACACGGTTCTCACAAGGTAATGTGAGGGCGTTTCCCTAAGCCAAATTAGAAAATCATTTTAAGGAAAGCCAGTAACGTACAGCGCATTTTATTGCCTAAAGCACTATAACGCTATTTTCGTCCGAAAAAGAGGAAAGAGTTACCGGCTGTTTGAAGAAAACTGGTATAGAAGAAAAGCTTCAAGGCTAACAAAAAGGGATTAGGAAGAGCTCTAAGAGATCTTAATAGTTAAATCTACTTACTCTTCGGTTTCCTCTTCTTCTTCGTCGAATTCCGCCTCTTCCGCTGCCGCTTCTTGCTCACCACGAAAGGGACGGGTTCCTCCTTCCGGAGCCTCTACCTCCCCAGGAGTAGTTTCTTCAACTTCTCCAACTGAAGCTTCCTCAACTGGGGTTTCTTCGAGTACAGTCTCAGTAACCGTGTCTTCAGCTGGAGCCACCTCCGGAACAGTTTCTGTGGCAGTTTCAGCGGCGGCTTCGGCAGTGATCTCCGCAGTGGCCACTGTTTCTTCAGCCACTTCCTCGACAGCCTCTTCCACAGCCTCTTCGGATGGTAGAAATTTTTCTTCTGTTGGCGCCTCCTCCATCGGAATTTCTGCTGGTGCCTTTTCTTCTATGAGCCCTTCTTCAGGTGTTACTTCAACGGATACCTCAGCCGGTTCTTTGATGGGCACTTCGACTGGCATCTCTGTTGGCGCCTCAGTCGGCTCTTCAATCAGCGCCTCACTTGGTGCTTCGGTCGGCACCTCGGTTGGTACCTCGACGACCGCTTCCTCAGGAACAGCCTCAACTTTTACCGGCACTTCTACTGCCGCTGCCTCTGGCGGTGCCTCTACAGTCGCCTCTGTCTGTTCTTCTACCGCTACCTCAATCGGTGCTTCAACAGAAACCTCTTTAACTGGTGCCTCGGCTGGTGCCTCCACAGGCGTTTCTACCGGTGTTTCTACGGGTGTTTCTACGGGTACTTCTGGCGCTTTTTCAACAACCTTTTCGGTTGGTGGTACTTCTGCAACTTCCAGTGGTGCCGGAGTTACAGGTCTCACTTCTTCCGGAAGAAGCTGGGTGATGGCATTTTTGATTTCACTCAACTCTCTCTTCGTTGCTTCAATCCCAAAGCTTAGAACGCTGCTCTCTTTTTCGTATGACTCTTCGTCAATTTCCCCAGCAACGTATCGGATCTCGAGGTTTGCGAGAAACATTTCTAACGTCTTGGTTTGTCCTTGAAGATCATTGATCTTGGAGATCATCTTGTCAGCTAAGGCTTTCTGGCGAGCTTCTATCTCAGCAATGGCATCGGTGAGTTCTTGGCTAATGTAGTCGTAGGTAGATTGCGAGATTTTGCCTGTGCTGAACAAACCGTCTAGGGCTTGCTTCTTTTTGTTCGATAACTCTAGTTCCTTGCTTATCCTTTCAAAGGCGAATTTCCACGAGATCAAATTCCCACACCTAGCTGATGCATGCATAAAAGAACAAAATAACTTTTATTAACATGTACATATATCGGAAACTGTTAAAATTAGCCCCTTTTTCATTTTTCTTCAAAAATTAGCTTTAAATGTGTATCAGTTGGCGACACAAATATATCCTTAAACGCTGAAATTTCTGACCTAAACGCACACATCATTTTATCTTATGAGACATCTTGGCCCACCCATTTCGCCTATATACTCGAAGCCAAATACAAACAACACCTAAGCAAAAGACCCAAAACAGACCCCGTTTTAAACCCCTCTGGACCCCGCCCACCCACTCCGGATAATTTATTTCCTGAAAATGAAAGTTTGAGAAATCTCTTGGACCGTATAGAAGACCTATGCCTAGACGTGTGCATGCACTTAAACAGAAAAGGAGATCGCGAGTTTAGTAGATTAATGGGCTGATTATGGCTTAACAGGATCCCAATTCCAAAACCAAGAAACTATATCTGTATATTCGGATTCTGATTCAAATTAAAATATAAATATACGTTTTATCTGAATCTGACCATAAGATTTAAAATACGATTAAACATGATTATACATGGTTTGGTGATGGTTTTGGAAGCGGCAGTTTTGAAGAAAATGTATAGAAGGCTGATCAAGAGTTTCTTGGACGTGTTGATCTTGTCGGAGCTGAAGAGCGGCCCCATGAGTGGCTACGATGTCATTGCCTTCGTTCACAACAAGTATCGTCTCTTGGTTAGCTCAGGCACTGTTTATTCACTTCTCTACTCTCTGGAACGGGACGGATTAGTAGAGGGCATGTGGAATCAGAGAAAGAGGGTTTACACGCTAACTGATAAGGGAGAGAAAACCATTGAAGCAGTCTTGAAGGCAAACGAGAAAATCAAGGGCTTCCTCGTAAACATCTTAAAATGTTGAAAAGGAAAAACGCACACTATAAAAGTTGATCAGCAAGGTTAGTGCTTAGTCGTCTTAACCGACTTTTACTCTTTGATGTCATATCATAAGTGTTATAGGCGTTAAGAAATACAGTAGGTTTTTCTTGACTTATTGTGGCGATTCGGATGTCTAATCCATTCGTGAATGTGGTCTTGAAGGCTTTGGGGAAAGGGATTAAGTTATGTACTCTGTAATTGGAGTAGTGTGTTGAATTTTGAAAGTTGACTTCGATAAAATCTTTTAATGTTTGATAAAGTGATAGTGAGCATCATGAGGGAGTGTTTTGGAAAGGGTAGAGGTCTATGTTGAAACATCTGTTATCAATGGATGCTTCTCTAGAGATCCCTACGTAGCCAGGGTTTCTAAGCTTTTCTTTAAGAGGGTGCGTAGGGGCTATGTAGTTGCGCATGCATCTACTTATGCGATCGCGGAAATCATAAAGACGCCCAATGGAGCAAAGCGCGATGGGCTACTCTCCATAGCGGCATTATGCAAGGTTGACGCTCCACACGGGGACGCTGTTGAAGAGCTTGGGGGAGAGTACGTTAGATGTGGAGCCATACCAGCTCGATATGAAATGGACGCCTTCCACATAGCATCCGCCACCCTCGGCGGCTACGAAGCATTAGTCACATGGAACAGAGAACATATAAAGAAGCTTAAAACAATAAAGATAGTGAGAGCCGTAAATGAGCTTAGAGGATTAAGAACCCCTATCATAACCGATCCGGAGGCCCTCATATGAGTGAAACAACCATCCAGCTAGATATACTGACGGAAATCCACAAGGTGCGAAGAAAAATACATGAAATGAAGCCTGAGGAGCGAGAGAAGCTGATGCACCACGCTGAGGAAATCGCGCAGGTCCTAAATCAAGGTCACATAAAAATCGCTAAGAAAAAATTAACAGAATCAACTGAAAGGTGAAACATGTAGTTTTTTGCGTTTTCTTGGCTTCAGCTTCAACCTTCTCAACTAAGCTTCGACTAATACCCACGTCTTGGTATTTTGGCAGTACGCCTAAAGCAACAATTAGCATGACAAAGGTTGACTGCTCTGGTTCTCTCTAGAAACTCTTAACAATCTCGCGAATTGTTTCTTTCTCTTCCTCTGAAATCACTTTGTTAACGCTGTAGTTTAAAGACTGTTTGCTTACGCATGAGAGGCATACTACCCGCAGTTTTACGTGTTCTCCGCATGTCAGCCTTCCGCAGACGAATAATGGTTATAAAGAGCGAGCATTAACCACATTTCCTTCGGCGCTGGGAGATGCTTCATCAGAATCTCCGATCTCATGAACCCTTCAAAACTTCGCATCGCAAAACATTTTATAAAATGACGTGTAATAGTAAACTCGTGAAGAGTTTGTTAAAAGAACTTGAAAAAATTTCAGAGAAGGCAAGCGATGATGAGGATACCCTAGCTGTAATGTTGTTCGGAAGTTACGCAAGAAACGAAAAGTTTACGGACGTAGATGTCTGTGTAGTTTTAAAACCAGAAAGATTCGATCCCTTATTTTTGTCGAGAAAAAGGCTGGAGTATCTGGCGGCTTTCCCAAACTTGGATATACAAATATTTCAACAGCTTCCCTTGTACGTAAAGGTGAGAGTTCTTAAAGATGGCAAGACCATCTTCTGCAGGAACGAAGATTTGTTGTACGATTTGAGTTTTTCCACGGTAGGAGAGTTTGAATATTTCAAGCCCAGATATCTTTCTTATTTAGAAGGTGTTCTGCATGCTCGATAAAAATAGAATTTTATCTAAACTAGATGAATTGGATTCTTATCTGAGTGAACTCGAAAGCGTTATGCCAAAAAGCTATGAAGAATATGTAAGCTCTATAGAAAAAAAGAGGTCTTGCGAAAGACTCTTGCACATCCTGATAGAATGTGTGATAGACGTATGCGCTTTGATGGTGAAAGGTTTGAGGCTTGGTCTCCCGGCTGAGGAAGAAGATCTGTTCGAAAAGCTGGAAAAGGAGAAAATCATATCCAAAGAGATGAAGGAAAAGTTAAAATCGATGAGAGGTTTTAGGAACATTCTAGTTCACAGATATGCTGAAGTCGACAATGAACTCGTGTTTGAAAATTTGAGGAACATTAACGATTTCAAAGAGTTCAGGAAAGAAATGGGTTCATTCCTAAGAAAACACTGAAAACTATCCTCAGAACCTGCATAATAAGTATATAATTTGAGAGGAACAGACTTGCTATTAGGTATCTAAACCTTTATTCAAAAACGCGAATAACCTAACAATTAACCATATAGCTTGGGTGTAAGCTTGTCTATAGCGTTCTTCACTTTATTCCACTCATCAAGATTCCTTATCTGAAACTTGTGCTTCCTTTTCCACTTTCCATTTTGAAACTGCCACATGTACATGGCAATGGAGCGTCTCCCAAAGGATTCAACAACCACCACAGCCTCCCACCACTTCTCACTCCTAAAAATGGTCACGTAATCAACCACCTTGTAAAAGTCTGAAATGGGCAGCTTTTCACTCAATTCTTCGCCCCCTTCATATCGTTTAGAGGCTCCTCAATTATAAGGTCTTTCATAGACGTGAAATTCGCCTTTGACAAAAATAAAACAAAACTTAACATGAAAGGATTATAAAAATGAAACGACACTAATTAGTGGGGCGGACCTAGGCAAATGGAGCCTCTAACCTATATAAAGCCGTATGTCACCCAGTTAATTGAGTTAACAAAGATACATTATGGTAAACGGCTTGTTTCCTTGGCAGTTTTTGGAAGCCTAGCTAAGGGGGTTTTTAAGCTGAACAGAAGCGACATAGACCTGCTCTTAATCTTAAGTGATAGCTCTAAAAACCATTGTAAAAGAGTGGACGAATTCGTAAAAAACGTTCTTATGCCTTATTACAGCTCATCAGAATACATTAAAGCGCTAAGGACGACATATCTTCCACCGGTATCAGTGGTTATATACTCCCGAGAGGAAGCTAGATTTTTCCATGACATATACTTGGACATGACCCTATGGTGCGAAATACTTCATGATAAAGACTCCTTCCTCAAGAAAGTGTTGGATGCCATGCGTAAGAAGATTGACGAGTGGGGCTCCGTGAGGAAGGAGGTTTCCGGAAAGTCGTTCTGGATCCTAAAGCCCGATCTGAAGATGGGAGAAGAGCTGATAGATAAAACGAAGCCATTAGTGTAGGTGGAAAAATGCGGAAGATAGCCCTTTCCTATTTACAAGATGCAAAATCGTGTCTGGAGGAGGCAAAACAAGCTTCTATTAGAGGGGATTATGCAAGAACAGTTTCACGCTCACAAGAGTGTGTTGAATATGCTGTTAAAGCGTTATTTGAAGCGCTAGAATTCTCGTATCCATTCATCCATGATGTAGGACCACAACTGCTATTGCTAACAGAAGATGAAAGGCTGCCGGAAGACCTTCGAAGAGACCTCCCAAAAATAGCCTCATTAACCACCTCGCTGGCTAGCAAACGCGTAATAGCAAGATATGGAAACCAAAGAGCCGGAATTCCGGCGAAAGAACTATTCAGCAAAAGCGACGCTGAAAAAGCCATACACGATGCAACATTCACATACACCGAAGTCAAGAAACTTTTAAACAAAGGTTGACGTAGAACCAGCAAAGTATCTCGTGATCAACCTCTGTACGAAGCATTAACTCACCTCTTCCCTCGACAGAGGAGGGAATTTAAGTTAATTACCTTTAATGAATATTAAACAAAACTTAACATGAAAGAACTACAAAATATGAGATGTCACCAATTGGTAGGCGGGATCTAGGCAAATGGGAGCCTCTATTATTATCTCAGACATGAAAAGTTGGATCAAAATTTCTATGATCGGCTTCTTTGTGTCCTATGCTATCGCAACCAGCCTGGGCTTAGCCTTCCCTAGTCAGATCGGTTGGTTCATACAGACTTATATTCAATTTTTAGGGGGAGCCAAGGGTGGGGTGTGGACAAGTGAGCAAATATTCTGGTATGTGTTTGCTTGGAACACGATAGTAGTTTTTATCATTCTCGGCATGGGGGTTCTAGCACTGTCCTTTGCTTATCCGATATAGAAGCAACTTACATGATCTTTGCCAGTGGCATCACCATGAGAATTGGAATAGAGATATTCGGGATAAGAAATAGACAAGACCTGTTAAAACACATGTTTTCTTCACCACGCCCTATTTCAGGTTGGAGGCAAACGATCAAACCTATGTTAAAAAACGTTTGTATCCTCTACTTATGCCTTATAGTACCGGCAGTCGCTTTCGGCGCATTCTTTGAGGCGTATATAACTGATTTGATCTTCCGCTGGTTCTATCCTCCTTAGGATCCATCTGAAAAGCGCGCGCCTCTTCCCCCTCGAGCAGAGGAGGGAATTTTAGTTTGTGTAACGCAAGATATGACTTTGGTATACAGCAATTTATCGAAATGCTCTGGGGTGTATCCTCCGCAAAACCCTCTTTTTTCTAAAGCTGAATATTTTCATAACGTTTTTCGATACGAGAGCAGTTACGGTCTATTGAATATTTCTTAAATATTAAGATGTCTCTTTAGCCTAAACGATCCGCCAGCACTGTGTTGTCTGGTTGTTTCGGCGATGGTTAAGCGTTACAGAACCGTAAAGTTGCCCTTCGATATGATCACTGCGGTTGAAAAGCTCATCAAGGATCACCCAGAATATGGGTATGCTAGTCTCGCGGATTTCATCAAGGACTCTGTTAGGCACCATTATGTTTGGTACGTTCACAAGATAAGGTTTGAAAAGGAACAGACTTGAATCTAGTTTGAAGCATGAGTGATTCCCAAATCTTATGTTTTAAATTGTATATACCTTGCCGCCGGATTATGATGAAGACCAAAAAAGCTGTTATTGTCGTTTCACTTGTTGAGGAAAGTAAGGAAGTGCCAAACGAAGAAATTGAGAAGGAGATAAGAGAGGAACTCTCCAAGGATTTGCCCAGAATCCCGTGGTGTAAAAAGGTTGAAAGGGTCACCGTGAAGGAGACCTAGAAGTCCGTCTACCTACCATTTCTGTGAATATCTCCAACCCATATCAAAGGTTTTCATGAGACATTTAACACATGTGCTGTATTCCATTGTTGAAACATTAAATATCTCGTCACCCAGCCATACGACGTTGAAAACCACGGTCGAAAAGCCGATCGAACCGGTGTTCGCTTCAGTACCCTTAAAATCAACGTATATTCTTGCCTTGGTTGTCGCAATCTCCACTAACCTTTTCAGTTCCTCTGTGGGTTTTTCGCCGAAAGGTAGTATTATTTTCAGGTCCTTGTCCACTAACAGTGGTTTTAATTCCTCCAGCAATTTCATTGGGATGTTGTTGATCCTTATTCTCCTCGATTTCTGAATTCTCTTCTTGATCTCTTCTATTCCCTCATCCACCGTGCTAAAAGTGGTTGAGAGTTTAGATTCGTATCTTCCTTCCACGATGGGCATTTGTTTCACCTCACACCTCTTTCGCCGCGTTCCATCCCAAACTATTCCATTCTAGGAAGCATTTTGCACATTCATCGTACAACATTTCGTCTACGATAAACTGGTGATTCACCGGATCTTCAAACACGGTGAATGTCCTGCTCTCGTCGAGAGTAATTGACATCGATGGCACCTCTTTGTTTCTGACCATGCAAACAATCTTTACTGCCGCCTCTCTAAATTGCACATTTTTGTCACCAGTTTTCCTTTCTCCTGGGAAGAGGAGAACCCTCACCTCTGCGTCCTCACTAAACGTATCACTCACCTTTTTGAGGAAATCCGTTGTTGCATTGTTTATCCATATGGTCTTGGCTTTCTTCATCTCGTCTTTTAAGCTTCTAAGTCCAATATCGAATTTTAATATCACAAATTTCTCCATCATTTCCACCACCTCCTTGTTGAGCGTCGCCTGAATCGACTCCAGAAACTCTTCATAATCTTTCTTGATCCTTTCGAAGACTTCGCGGGGGTCAGCGGCCTTAAACAAAAGTGGTACTCCCGAATAGATTCGTATCCAACCTTTACGCTCCAGCGACTCCAAAACCGAATAAATCTTTGTCCTCGGAACACCAGACTTCTCGGAAAGCTTTGTTGCAGTGTTCAAATGGTCACTTAGTAAACTTAGATACGCCTTGGCTTCATACTCTGTGAGTCCAACTCTCTGCAGCTTCTTGACGACGCTCTCCATGAAGATCATCTGAGTTAAGGATTATGAAAATAAATAATTATTGTAACTCGATGGAGTTAACGCCAGTAAGGGAGCAACATTCTTTTTAAATCCTTCATACTTTGTCATGTGTACCCGTGAGGTGGAGATACGGAGTTCTAAAGAGGAATTAGTCTTGATAAAACGTGATGTGCCGGCATTAGCGCTGTTCACCAAAAAGCAACTTGAAGAAATACACAATGCAACCTTAGAAGTCCTACAAAAAACTGGCGTGATTTTTAAACATCCAGAGGCACTCAAATTTTTTGAAGAGGCAGGTGCTTACGTAGACTACAAAAGACAGAAGGTCTTTATCCCCAATTATCTTGTTGAAGAAACCACTAAGAAAGCTCCGAATAGATTTACTTGGCATGCAAGAGATCCTGAGAAGAGCATAAGGTTCGAAGATAATAGAATACACTTTGGTCCAGTCTGTACTCCGTCCTTCGTCTATGACTTAGAAACCGGGCAAAGGAGAGATGCAACCCTCATAGACTTCGAAAAAATCGTAAGGCTTATGGATTGTCTTGAGAGGGTTGACGAAGGTTATGGCTCCGTCTATCCTCGAGACGTTTCTGATAGAGTGGTTCATGTCCATGTGATGCTCGCCCTGATCAGGAATACAGGTAAGTGTATTAGAGGAAGGTATAGAGGGGCAACCGTCGCCAGAGACTGCCTTAAGATGATGTCTATGGTTGCTGGCGGTGAAGAAGAACTCATGAGAAAGCCCATGCTACTTTGCGTTGTTAATCCAACAAGTCCACTACAGTGGGATACATCGATGATAGAAGGGATGATGGAATATACTAGACTAAAACAGCTTGTAGTGCCATCACCGGAGGTCATGGCCGGGGCCACAGGTCCAGTAACCCTAGCCGGAACGATGGTGCTCCATAACGCTGAGGCCCTTTCTATGATTACCTTGACGCAGCTTGTAAATCCAGGGACACCGGTTATCTATGGCGCTGTTTCAACGATCATGGACATGAGGACCGCTACGGCGAGGCTTGGAGCTCCAGAGCTCGGCATGATGCATGTGGGCTTCGCACAACTCGCAAAATATTACAACATCCCATGCCGAGGAGCCGCTGGAGTAACAGATTCCAAGAGCGTAGATATACAGGCTGGTTATGAAACAGCCTTTAACCTAACTTTGGCGGCCCTAGCAGGTTTCAACCTTATTCTATACGCTCTAGGGGGCATAGACTCCTCCCTCTCTATTTGCTATGAAAAGATTGTAACAGACCATGAGCTCCTGGGGATGGTTGAACGCTTGATAAAGGGCGTTGAAACTTCCGACCAAACTCTCGCTGTGGACGTGATCGACGCAGTCGGTCCGGGCGGTCACTTTCTAGCCCAAAAGCATACGAGAGACTATCATAAAAGGGAGCATTTCATTCCTAGGCTCTTCGATATCCAGTCCTATGATAGCTGGGTTAAAGCAGGGTCGAAAGACATTAGGGAGAGAGCAAGAGAGGAGGTAAGAAAAATACTTAGAGAACACCAGCCACCTTCCCTTGACAAGGATCTAGACAAAAGGTTAGAGGAATATGTGAAAAACGTTGAGAGGAGAGAAGCCTGATGAGAGGCGGATTACATGAATAGGAAAAGTTGCAAGAAACGGTTTTTAACCGGATCATTAATGCAGCTTACAACAAATCCACTAATCCTTTTCGTCCATAACACAAGCATCGGCATAACTAAATGATTGACCCAAAAACTAACAGATTGGGATTTTCCGTGAGCATTGGATACGTTGCCAACAATATATACGCACCCCTCTTTTTAGTTGAAATATAGTACGTCTAGGGATAGGACAGCCGCTACTTATTCTTTATAAAAGATCTTACTCGTTGTTCGAGTAACTCAAATTCTCTAAGCCCTCCTTCCATCAACTTTTGAAATATTGTTCTGTTTGAAACAATACAATTAAGGTAAAAGTTGAAGAAAGTCTAGGATCTAACATTGGCTGAGTGTCAGCTGTGTATTCAAGTCTATCAAACGGCGAAATCCTACGAAAAACGATTCATATAAGCGGTTTTGCAGTGTCCTTCGTATGCATTTATCTCTTCAACGTTCCTTTGGTTTCTATGTCGCTATTTCTGGTAACCATCGGCTATGCAGTGTCTGAACTCGCCAGAACCAAGGGAATTAACGTTCCAGTATTCTCAACAATAACTCGAAAAGTTGCTGCATCTAGCGCTGAAATGAACCATTTTGTAACCGCCCCCATATCCTTCGCCATGGGGATAATCCTTGCACTTCTCATTTTTCCAACCTACACAGCCTATGCATCCATTGCCGTACTTACACTCGGAGACGGCTTCGCTAGCATTTTTGGAAAGATATTCGGAAAAACCCCTCTTTTCTTCAATAGAAAAAAGAAGTTTGAAGGCACAATCTGCGGATTCACCTGTGCATTTCTAGGATCCACGCTATTCATAAACCCCTTGAAAGCCATAGTTGCATCTGCTGTGGGAATGCTGGCAGAATGTCTCCCTTCACCCATCGATGACAACCTAGTCACACCATTGTCCGCTGGAACGGCGCTGATCCTATTTACCTAATTCTGATACGACCTAGTCAGGAGACGTTGGAATTCATTTGATACTCTAAAAACGCACTATGTCTGAGAGTTTTATGTCTTTAGAACTTTCCATTCATAAACCTTTGCAGCTATTGCTAGGACAGCGGTTGCGACAGCTAACCAGAAGACCCATGTAAAGCTTGTTGAGACGGGGATCTTTGCGGTAGCCCCTCCAAAAAATAACGATAGGGTTTTGGTTCCTGTCAGAGGGACGTTGACGCCGAAGAATGTTCCCACCATATATATGGAAACAACCAACATGACTATGAAAAGCACCAATATTAAGAAGGGTTTTTTGTAGGCAAAACCCAGTAGCTGTTTCGAGAAGGGTTTTTGGGTTGACACGGAGTGTATGAACATTGCAACCGTGCAGGCTGCCATTGTCAACTTGCCTACAAGAGTTAAGAACCAAATTATCGGTATTTCTATGGAAGCCCCCGCCAAGTTTGCTTTGTAGTCTAGAGGTGAAATCTCGGCTTGACCCACCCCGTCGCCTATTGCAACTTGCCACCAAGGAGCTGCGTAGAGAACCGAAAGGGCAACAAGGGTTGCCGCAGTTATGGAGCACCCCAATCCAGGCCAATTGATTTTCGTGAACTCCATAGATATCTCTTCCTCTATGGTGGTATTTCTATGGGTCCAACATCGATTTCGTCTCCAAGCTCCACTTCGACCCCTTGTACTACGACCAGTACATTCTTCAGAGTTGCATGAAAGTTTGCGTCGCCCCTGTGGTGAGTCTCAATATGGGTCTGACCCTCCTTTGTGCAAGTTACGTGAAGACTTAGTATACCAGAAGACCGTCCAGAGATTGTTAGAGGAAAGTCTTCTCCGTGACCATAGCCCAGGAGAACTTCCTCATGTTGAGAGCAGTATGCGGAGAAATTTATTGTGTTAAATGTTAAATCTTCGTCGGAATTGTTTGTGACGTTAAACATCACTCTGAAGGATGATTCTGGGTCAATGATCTCATAGCCTACATATTCAATCGTTGGGAAGTAGTCTCCAATCTTGTCTGTTAGCTCTTCAATGTCGGGCATTATGAGGGCAATAAGGTTGTCTTTGTACATAATGACTGCTGCCGCAATCGGACCTACCACAATTATTATTGAAATTGCAGCTAAGATGGTTCCGAGGTTCAAGCAGTTTCCTCCACAATTCATCAATTCTCCTTTAGTTTTTATGACTTGCGGAAGAAACTTCACTAGACAAGAACTTTCACTATAAAGGTAGGGAAAGAAACCATGTCACTTAGGCCATCTTTTTCAGATGTTTACCATGCAATTTTATAGGCTGGCTTATTCTAAAGTGCTACAGAAGGTGATGTTGAGTTGAAAGAATATGAATGCGTGAAAGTTGGTCACCACAAAGATGTCGGTAAAACAATTGAGGAAGGGCAAGAGAAGGGTTGGCGTCTCCACACGTATGCTTGTGCTCAAGCGGCTATGGGAGAAATAATCAATCATTACCTGCTCTTTAAAAGGGGCGAGTGAGACAATCCTAGTCACTCAGTTCATTTCGTGCTTACCACTCAAGATCTGACTTAGCAATCTTCCGCCAACAAGATCTACATATAGGAATCGTTCTACCCTCGTAGACTATGTATAACTCTATGTCTGGGCTTTCACATCCGGGATCCCAAGGATTTTGACAATACTCACTTGGGCTTACCCGCTTAGTATTTGTTTCTTTAAGCTTACTAATCCACAAATTCACCTTTGATGTCAAGTCTTCGATCCTCTTTATAGCGGCCAAGGCGAACTCGACTGAAAATAATCATTCATTTAGTAAAATGGCTTATGAACCACAAATACATACGATCAAAACCTAACCGAGTCGGGAGAGAGATTTGACCCCCCAACAGTGGAGATGCCCCCGCGATCTCCTTTTTCTCGACCTATTTGGAGCCTAATAACAGAGGTATGTTGAAAACAATATTTTTCCAGCGCCCGTGAAAGGCAACCATGCCCACATATGGTTACTCTTTGTCTTCACGCTTCAAGAGTCCCCATTTATGTAGGAAAAGAATAAACGTCGCAACCGCAAACCCTCCTGCAAACGCTGGAATAAGCGCCCTCATTGCATCTTCATATTCAAGTAATCTTCCTTCCATCAAAAATAGGCGTTAACCATGTTTTGAAAAGGTCGTATAAGGCTGTTCCTAAAATGCCGAGAAGAGTTCCTAACGCAACCAGTTGTAGTTGCGACCATTTTTCCTTTTTCATTTTTATTCCCTTTATGAATAAAACTGCTGTAGGAAGGTCTTCACTTGTTCAAAAGCGTTATCCTCAAATGGCCAATATCCCTTCTTAGCTGCTTCACCCAACCGTAAATCTGGTTCTGGTCTTGATGCAAGAAAGGCATGAACCTCACCTTAGAAAGGTTGCCAGAAGTCAACAAATGGGAATTTTTCCATAGGCCAGTTCCATGCAGAATTTGTCTATGTTTTCAAGTTCTGAGCTGATCACTTCCTCTACATCCTTTCGGATGGCTTTGATGGAGTTTCCCGGTTTCATGACGATTTGGGCGGCGGCGATGGCGGGTTGATCGATGGGCTTTCCTATCTGACTCAACAACCATATGTAGACCTCTGCTATCCCTGGCACTTGCTCATAGATGTGGTTGGCGATTCGATGAGTTAGGAGGTTGTAGATTTTTCCAACATGGCTCACCGGGTTCTTTCCGGCCGCTGCTTCAGAGCACAAGGGTCTGTTTAGAGGGATTACGCCATTCACTCGGTTTCCTCTACCAACCTGGCCTGAATCTGCGCCGTCTGCGCTAGTTCCCAGCACCGTTAGATACACTCCATTTACACCTCTTCCCTGCACATCCAGCGTGTTTAGATCCACCAAAACCCTTTCGAAATCGGAGTTCTCCTTCACAAACCTATTCACTTCTTCAAGGATCTCGGCTTTTTTCTGGAAGTAGTCTTTCTCGCTCTCCACGAATCTGTCAACGAGAGCCATGGAGATAGTTAAGTGCAGTTCATCGCCCTTTCTTAGCCCCATCACCTTCACATCTTCGCCTGATTCTGGAAATTTTCTTTTGAAATCTTTGGAGTTCACGTATCTCTCGGTTTTCAGAACCAACCTCTCGGTTTTGGTCATGGGCGCATAGCCCACCGCAGCTGAGGTATCGTTGGCGCCAAGAACCCTTCCCCTCCTTTTGAAGATGTCCATGAGTTCTGAGGATCCAGGTTTCAACTCCACCTGATATCTCACGTGCTTTTCTGGGTCCACGAACCTCAGGTTATTCTTAAACCATTCTTTTGCTGCTTGAACGGCTATCTCCTTGATGGGTATCCCTATTCCCTCGGCTTCAAAGGTGGCTCTGTCGCCAAAGATAAGAAGCATGGGTTGCTTTACTAAGCCGCCTCCAAACCTTGTCTCAACCTCACCGGCAACCAGCAAGGACTTGTCAGCGTTGTGATGCATTATCGCCCCAACCCTCTCCAGATACTCCCTAGAAAACCTCACCGAAACCCGATCCATGATAGCGTCACATATACAGTCAGGGTGGCCGAGACCCTTCCTTTCTACAATCTCCAGTTTTTGTTCTTCGAGGGGAGTTTGCTTCCAACTGCTGACCAATATGTTTCTCATGAAATCACTTGACCAAGGTATAACAGCAATAAATATATGTTTTGCGATATTAATGATACATAGGAAATAACCGTAGGTTATTTGAATGATCCTAACCGGCGCCATGCTGAAAAAGTTAAGGGTGGAGGCTGGGTTAACTCAAAGGAAACTTGCTGAGCTTGTAGGAGTTTCCCAAGCCCACATCGCCAAGATTGAAAGGGAAAGGGTGGATCCAAGACTATCCACCGTGAACAGGATTCTTCGAGTCCTAACTGAGGGGGAGGGGAAAAAATGCAGGGACATTATGACGAAGGAGGTTATCTTCGCAAGACCGAACGACCGGGTTCGAAAAGTGAGTGATCTTATGATCAAATACGCCATATCTCAACTACCCGTGATTGAAAATGGTAAGGTGATAGGAACCGTCACAGAAGAGAACATCATCAAGAACATCAGCTCTACAATCGCGGATGAGGTGGTTGAGAGAGTGATGCAGCCGCCTCTGCCAAGCGTTCCTGAAGACACGAGCGTAAGCATGATCAGACCCCTACTGGAAGACCATCCAGGCGTGTTGGTCATGAGCAAGGGAGACATCGCTGGTATCATAACTAGGTCAGACCTCTTAAAAATCGTTTCTAAGGCTCTGTAACGATCCAAGGCGCCCAGTTAGGGCGCATATTTTAGATAAATCAGCCAGCCCTCATTGCTACAAGCTTCAAACCCTATTTCAATGTTGAAGTTTAGAACAACTAGATCTCCCAAAAGCTGAAAGTTTGCGTGGCGTTTTCAAACGAATTTGAATTGTTTTAAGTATCGCTGTGTTTTCCTATTATTGGGGTTGCTTATGAGCCTTGAGGAATGCGGGAAAAGGTTTGGCGTGGCAATTTCTGAATTAAAGCGGCTGAAGCCTGAAGAAATCGTTTTGGTTCATCACGATGATGGAGACGGCCTATGTTCAGCTGCGGTCACGAAGGAGGCGTTGGAGCGAGAGGGTTTTAGAGTTAAGACCTTTTGTTTGGAGAAAGTCTATCCAGAGGTGATCAAGAGTCTGCATGGAGGCGTTGGCCAAACCTTTTTCTATGCGGACATAGGGTCTTCCCACGCAGACTTCATCTCGGAATGTAACGAGAGCCGAAACTTGACCATCATTTTAGACCATCACGACCCCAGGCCAGGGAATGATCCTAGGGTTTATGACCTCAATCTGGAGCACTACGGCTTTCGCGGAGAAAGGGATTTCTCAGGAGCCGCCTCCTGCTATTTGTTTGCAAAAGCCCTGAACGAACAAAACGCGGATCTTTCCTATTTGGCACTGGTGGGAAGCTGTGAGATTCCCGATGGCCTCGTGGGCTTGAATAAGGTTGTTTTGGATGAGGCGATCAGGAATGGTGTTGTTAGGGTCGAGGGAAAGAGGATCGGGATTGTGAAGCTTGGGGTCCGTATCGATGATCTTTTCTCCAAGCTCCAGATTCTGGGACCGGTGGGCTATTACGAGGGAGGTCCCGAGCTTGGGATTCGGGCCTGTTTAGAGGGAATCACGGATGAAGTAAAGGAGAAGATTGATGAGTGGGAGGGGAGGAGGAAAGGGGCGAATAAGCGTCTTCTCGCGAGGCTTTATCGCGAAAGGCTAAGGGAAACGGATCACCTTCAATGGTTTGACGCCGGCGACGTGTACAGCGGCATGGGCACGAAGGTCATAGGTCAGTTTTGTTCCTTCTTATCGTATCAAAGGCGCCTCATCAAGCCCAACAAGTATATCCTAGGCTTCACGCGAATGTCTCCGGAGATTCCTGGTTATGGACGACTGAGGGAGGAATACGTAAAGGCCTCGTTAAGGGTTCCGAATGGAATGAGGAAGCTTATTGACTCGGGTAAAATTCCTTCAGCGGTGGATTTACTGGTTGAAGCCTCAGAGGGGTTTGGGGTTGCGGATGGACATGCCGTCGCTGCCAGTTGCGTCCTTTCAGCCGGTATGACGCACGCATTAATCGAGAATGCCGAGAACGTGATCCGCGCATCTAAAGGTTAGTGTGGAAACTGCTTCGCGCAGGGTTCACGAGGTTGTTGCGAAATCTGATCACGTGACTATCTCGTGGAGTTGTTTTTCTTTTAATGCTCTCTTTATCTCCAGAGCTATGCGGTCGCCCATGCTCATCCTTTTCCCGTATTTCGCGTTGGCGTACTGGGAGCCGATTCCCATGTGAACATTGGTTCCTCCACCGTGCCTCAAGGCCACGTCCTGCGTAACCGGAATGTGCATGTAAACCTCTCTTCCCTCCGGAACATCGTACAAACCATAGTTAACCGCGGTTTTTGGTTCAGTGCCTCCGGTGAAGTCGACTTTGACTCTCGGCTTGAGTTCATATTTTGATATTCGGTCCCAGGTGATGAGGGTCTGCAAACACCAAGCGCCAATGATTCCCGGCGTTTCGTATTTCCTGGTCGCTAACAAAAATCGGTCAGCATACCTGTGCACGTCTTTTAACAGGGACTCCCTCAAGCTCATGGGCAAATGGGCAGTGACCTCAAAGGAAGGGACTTTCAGAATTTTTTCTTGAACGTCGATAGGTAGCCTCTTTAAGCCGTCGAGTATGGTTTCTCTTCTCTCGTCAATGGATAAAAACTGGTTTGCTAAGCAAACTCTTGCCTGTTGCACGGTCATGTTGTAGAGTTTGGCGTACCAGTTGTCGGCGTCTCCCCACCTCTTCATTGCGTCTAGAGGTGAAAAGAAGAAGTTGAAGTTTGCGTGGGGTCCCAAAACGATTTGTTCAACCCTTGCTCTTTCCAAGCATCCTCTGTCAAGGTTTCCCGCCTCCACCTCTCTCCCCACCTTTTCCTCCAGATCACGAGAATCGGCCGCGAAAATGAATTCTCTTTCAAATTCTCTATGGGCATGTTCAGCCTTGAGCAGAATCGGCTCATCAACGGGCTCCTTGAATCGTATTCCCCTTTCATGAACCTCGAATCCGTAAGACCTCGGACAGGGGATAACAGCCTTTTCAGCAAACCAGTAGTAGTCTCTCTCGACTTCTCCTCTATTCTCGATTTTCAGTAGTTTTCTTGAACCCACTATGGGAACCGCAAACTCCTTCTCAATCACGCTGCATGTTTCATCTCCACCAACGTAAACAGAGAAGGCTCTGTTGGGGATTTGTAGGCATTCTAAATCAACTAGATCATCCACATACTTGACTATGTCAGAGTACGTGTCTAGAACTAGGATCGTGCTTCTCCAGGAGCCGTTCTTTTTTATGTCCTTTGGGTCGTTTACCACCCTTAAGTCCCTTCTAACCAGATCGGGTAGGTCCTCTATTGTCTCATCGGGTTTGCCGACCATAGGGTTTTGGAGGTAGATTCTGGCCCTTTGCGGTGTCACGTAGATTATGCTTCTTAGGCCATAGTCTCTTTGACCTTGCCAAGCGTCTAGAGCAGAGTGAGAACCCAAGTTGAGGCCGATGGGGTCCCGATAAGCTTTAACAATTTCCTGCATCTCTTCTCTTTCTATGACCATCGAATCACCTATCTCAAAGAGGAGGATGAAAATTTAACCTTTGCCAAAGCTTCTTGTCATTCAATTTTAGCGCGCGAAGCTTCAGTCTTTCCAGTCTAAATAATTACCCGTGCCGGATTCCGGCAAGCCGCGCAAACTCCCCTTTTTTTCTGTTCGTTTACTGTGTTTTAGTTTATGTTCTAGCCTTTAAGCTGGTTTAATCCGTTACCACTCCCACTCAACTTCCTATGTGAACTATAATCTTGGCACTCATACTCATTGCAACCAAGCGCTATCGAAATCTTAATGCTGATTCCTTTGTTTTCAAACCCAGGCGGTGACTAAATAGCATACCTTTTGCAGTTTTGAAAAATCTTGAAAATTTTTCCGTGACCCTTTGCCTGGCCGTGAAATTCTTGACTGAAAAAAAATCGTATAGGTGCCTAGTCCGTTGGTTTCGCCTGCGTTTCATACTTCTACGGTAACATACTTCTCAGACCGCATTCCCCTTAAGGATTTGAATTTGAACTCCCCACACGGAGATATTAACCAAACCCATTTTTCTGTTTCTGATAATCCTGCTAGGTCAATATAATAAGGTCAAGTTTGTTATTGATTGCTTATTCTCTCAGGGAAATAACCTTCCATTCCGGCAAGTTTGACTCCTGTCATGGCGGCGGTATTTACATTCAAAGCCCGTAGGTCATCTAGGGAAAGTTGGCGTATGTCACCGTGGCCGGCGAGCATTGTGAGAATTTTGATTTCTTCGATCGTAGCTTTGAGGAAGTTGACTAATTTTTGTGAAGCTTCCTCGGGTTTGAGCCTCGCTCGTAGTTTGGGATCCTGTGTAGCTATTCCATATTGGCATTGACCCTTGTGGCAAGACATGCAAACGCGGCATCCCATCGCAACTTGTGCTGCAGAAGCTATCGCTACACAGTCTGCACCCAGTGCCAGAGCTTTCACAACATCCCTTCCATTGCGGATCCCGCCCAGGAGAATGAGCTTCACCTTTCTATAGAGACCTAAGTCCTTGAGGGCATTAACCGCTGGCCAGACGCATCCTATGGTCGGGATGCCAGCGTCTTGCGTTGCCGTTTCTGGAGCTGCGCCAGTTCCACCTTGCATTCCGTCTATAGCAATTGCATCGACTCCAGCTTGGGCGGCTAGGCGCACATCATTATAGATTCGCCCTGGACCAAGTTTTAGAATGATAGGTTTCTTGTATCCAGCAACGTCACGAAGAAGCTCAACTTGTTTCCTTAAGTCTTCTTTAACGTCATATACATCATAAAATCTGCAAGGGGAAAGACAGTCTGTGCCCTCTGGAATGCCGCGTGTTTTGGCAATTTCTTCTGTAACTTTTTCGCCCAAAAGATGCCCACCCATTCCAGGTTTGGCTCCCTGACCAATTTTTATTTCTATTGCATCACATTTTCTCAGATAATCTGCAGAAACCCCCCATCTTCCGCTTGCCCATTGAACGATTAGGTATCCACCCGGCTCGTACCTTTTGATGCCTCTCCTAAATTCTTCTTCGTTTCTGTAGCCGTGCGCAAGGTAATATTCTTCTGTGAATGTACCCCCTTCACCAGTGTCTGTAGCTGTTCCCATTTTTGCTGCGGCAATGGCCAAAGCCATTTTACACTCTTTTGACACCGCCCCGTAGGACATTGCAGCAAAAAAAATCGGCATGCTGAGTTTGAGAGGTTTTTCCACACGGCCCTCTCCGATTACAACTTCCATATTGCATTCTTCTCGGTATTTGTCTCGAGGGACGGGTGGAGCCAACTGGGCGGGTATGACGAGTAGGTTATCGAAGTGAGGCAGTGGACCCGCTGTCCCGAATCCTCTTACAAAATATTTTCCCGTTTTAGCTTTGTAATGGATTTCTTCGATTGTTTGAAGGTTCCAGAGTCCTCGAGTAAAATCTTCAGGATTTGCCGAGCGCACATTAATTGCATCATACGGACAATTGTCCATGCATATTCTGCAACCTACACAGGCCAACTCGTTGACTATGTAAATTCGCGCGTCTTTATCTCTGGCAAAAACTGTGTTGGGACATGTATCCATGCATGCGCCGCACTTTCCGGGCTGTTTCCAACTTAGGCAGCGTCCGCGTTCGTGATAAACCCAATAAGCACCTATTATTGGCATTCTCTCCTCCTCCTAATAGAACGGTTTTATTGATACTGGAACTATTTTCTTGAAGCGATTAGGATCCACATTAACGTCATTTTCTTTGAATAGCCTCGTGAGCTTCTTTACATTCTCGCTTTTCATCTGTTCTTCCTTAGTATTGTGGCCTAAGCTTGACCACTTTCCGCTCACGTAGATATTGCCTCGAAGAAAATAATTACCCAAGTTTTTTCCACAGTCTCCAATTATTATTATGTCGCCTCCTACCATGTATGTTCCAATGTCATCCCCAGCGTCTCCCGCTACGATTATTGTTGCCCCCTTGTTTACTGCCCCCAAAAAATCTCCTGCGTTACCCTTAATGACCAATGTTCCGCCATAGCAGTACTCGCCAGCTCCATACCCAGCATCGCCTGCGGCGATAACTCTGCCAGCCGTCATATTATCAGCAACAAACTTTCCAGCGCAACCATTTATGAGAATGGTGGCTCCATCATTTAGCGCAGCAACATAATCCCCAGCATGTCCATTAATTATAATTGTTCCTTTTTTCAGTCCAGCCGCAAGACCGTGCAAGCCTTCGGCATTTTCAATGAGAACGGAATCTCCCCGCTCTACAGCTTTCCTGATTTCTTCATTGACCGTTCTTAAGTCCTTGTTTTTTGCATCAATTTTGTATTCCAATTTGGACACCTCATCGTTTAATGCTCTTTTTCAAAAATGTACTGCTAAACTCCTTTTCCACTTCAGGTATTTTCTCGGGCTTGCCCAAAGCATCTAACATATGAAGAAGAAGGGAATCTACTTCCTGAGCCTTATTTCTCTTCTTCTTGCTTTCAATGAAAACACCCAATTCTTTCGTGTCAACTTTAGATGTTGTCTCTAAAAATCCTCTTTCTTGAGCGTTGAGCAAGCATTCCTTTCCTACAGGGCTTCTTACTATTATGGTGCTGTATCCATTGTCTGACCCAACTGTCCCCGTTGATATGTCAGCCCATTCGGCTGCAAAATCACTACAACTTGCGCATCCACGCGGAGTGTACTTCTGGGCCTCCGTTAAGGAAATTTCTTTACTGGAACCATCATGAAGTGTAACGAGTATTTTTCCAGTTTTATGGTTTACATCTATTCTTCTAATCTTCCATGCTGGGATATTCATGTCCTTCATTATCCTTTCTGCAACAAAATCATAGGGAAAAATACCAGAACAGAACATCCCTATGACTAACCGTATTGATTCTCTAAAGTTTTCGAGCTCACTGATGGATGAATCCATTATTCTCTTAAGTGCCTGGGCCACGCAAGGGATCCCAACAACTGCTACTTTTCGTGAACGTACACCGCTCAATGGTTTGAGAAGTGGGGCCCAAACATACGGGTTTAACAGAGACTCCGTTAATTCTTTTGGCGTGTATACGAATCTGGGGGTTGGCTTAAAAGTCCATTTGTCTACACCGATTAAGAGCGCGCGGTCAATGAGCCCGCTTTCAAATGCGGCACAGATAAGACTTACTGCTATATCGAATGGTTGCCCCGACTCTAATGGCATTTTTGATCTTCCAGATAAAACGCTTTCAATCTTTCCGTTTTCCCATGTTACAAGCCGAGGGCAACTTTCTACACAGGGCGCTTTGCAAAGATGGCATGGGTCGAGTTCGCTTTCGGACAAACCTAAAATCTTTCGTTTCCTTTCCAGCGATGGATGTTCTTTCCCGTTCAGAAAGTTAAGTACGCCCTTGAAACATGAGGCTACGCACATCCCACATCCAGCGCATCTTTCCAGATCCCAGACTTCCCTTTTGAGCTTCTCAGACATTCAACTCCCTCCAATTTGTGATTGCGGGTTAGCAACCAGTTTGATTAAGCATGGACCCAGAGCTTTGATTTGCGACGTAAACTCCGTAACCAAGTCGGCAAATCTTTTTCCTTCACTTGCTGAAATCCATTCAAGTCGCAATCTCTTGGAATCAAAGCCTGCACGTTCAATCATTTCCCTCAATTTTTCCACTCTCTGTTCAGCATGTTTGTTGCCCGAGACATAGTGACAGTCGCCTATATGGCAACCACTCACAAACACCCCATCTGCTCCTTTAAGAAAAGCCCAAAGAATGTGCACGGGGTCAACTCTGCCAGAGCACATGACTTGAATGATCCTAATGTTAGGTGGATATTGATATCTGCCGACTCCAGCCATGTCAGCTCCAGCATAAGAGCACCAATTGCAACAGAACCCAACAATTATCGGCTCCTCGCTGGGTGTTGGATTTGCAAGAGCCTCACTGATCTGGGCGATCAATTGATCATTGGTAAAATTTTGCATTTCAATGGCACGTGTTGGACAAGTAACGGCGCATACACCACACCCCTTGCAGAGGATCGGGTTAACCTTTGATACAATTTGATGTGCATCAACTGTAGTGAGCTCTATGGCGCTGTAAGGACAAACGGTTACACATCCTCCACATCCTCCACATCTCGCTGAGTCAACTACTGCCATTATTGCCTCCGCTTGCATCTTCTTTGAGGCCATCGGGATAGCTGCTCTCGAAGCGGCAGCATATGCTTGGGCAATACTTTCAGCTACATCTTTGGGACCCTGAGCGGTTCCACATACATAGATTCCGTCGGTTGCAAAGTCTACTGGTCTCAACTTAACGTGAGCTTCAAAGAAGAAATCGTCGGGTCCCAGTGGCACCCTGAGTATGCGGGATAGCTCCTTTCCATCTCCACGTTGGATCAAAGGAGTTGATAATACAACTAAGTCGCAACCAATTGTGACTTCTTCGCCTAAGAGAGTGTGATATACACTGACCGTGAGTTTTTCCTTCGCCTCTGAAGTAACATTCGGAGGTCTTTCTGGAATATATCTGAGAAATTTGATGCCCTTCTCTCGGGCTTTCCAGCGGTATTCTTCGTATTCCTTACCATAGGTTTGTAGATCACGGAAGAGAATATAAACGTCGGTGTCCGGATACACCTCCTTGATGAACATTGCATTTTTGAGAGCAACCGTGCAACAAATCCTCGAACAATATGTCCTACCCTCGTCCTCCCTGGCTCCAACGCATTGAATCATGACAACCCTTTCTGGTTTTTTCAATTCGCCAGACTTAAGAAGCTGCTCCAGTTGGAGCTGCGTGATTACGTTATCATATTCTTTATACCCATACATCCCGATGGGCTCGAAATAAGCCGCTCCCGAAGCGACAATTATTGTGCCAGCCTTAACGTTAACATTACCTTTCCCTTTAACTTCGATAGAGACATTATAGTTCCCTATGAATCCCTTTACGTCCTTTACAGTCGCAGACGTGAATACTTGGACATTCTTGTGAGCCCTTACGTTGTTGATAATATCCTTTACAAGCTCGTCGGCTTCCTCTCCAGTGGGATATAACTTGTGCAATTGTCGTAACATACCGCCCATCTCGGGTTCTTTCTCAACAATGAAGGTTTTGAAACCTCGATTAGCCAAGCAGAGAGCAGCTGTCATCCCCGCGATTCCGCCGCCAATAACCAGAACAGAAGGCTCTACTTCTATTTCCGGTTCTTCTTGTGCTTCAAGTAAACTGGCTTTTGCTACAGCCATTCTAACGATATCTTTGGCCTTTTCAGTTGCTTTCTCGGTTTCATGTGCGTGAACCCATGAACAGTGTTCACGAATATTCGCCATTTGAAAGAGGTATTTGTTTAGGCCTGCCTCTTCGCATGTTCCTCTGAATAGCGGTTCATGGGTTCTGGGAGTGCAGGAAGCGACAACAACCCTGTTAAGGTCGTATTTCTGTATAGCTTCCTTAATTTTGGTTAAACCTTCCGAAGAGCACGTGTAAAGGTTTTCCTCGGCGTAAACGACGTGTGGTAAACTTTTGGCGTATTCCACAACTTCCGGGACCTTCACAACTCCTCCAACGTTAATTCCACAGTGGCATACGAAAACGCCAATTCTTGGAGCTTCTTCATTAACCGTTTCCATCAAACGATAACCTCCCTGGCAACCGTAGACATGATGACTTCAGCTGCTCTACCAGCCGCTCCACTCGCTTGCGCTACTGATTCAGAAATGTCCTTTGGCCCTTGGCAAGACCCACATATAAAAATGCCAGGAATAGTTGTGTCAACAGGCACGCGTAATGGGTCCTTAGCTTTAAAGAAACCGTATTCATCAAGTTCCACTCCCAGAATATCCGCAAGTCCCTTGTTGTCTGGCCTTGGAACTAAAGCCGTGCAAAGCACCGCCATACTAACTAACATCGTTTTTATTTTCCTATCAGTCGGATCTTCGTACCAGATCACAAGGTCACCAGTCTTTGGATATTCCTTGATTTCGCTTGGTCGACCTCTAATGTAGTTTACGTTCCAATCATGCATGGCCCTGTTAACAAATTCCTGAAAACCTTTTCCGAAGACCTTCAGGTCGATGTAGAAAATGTAAACCTCTGATGTGGGTTCATGCTCTTTTATCAATATTGCTTCTTTTGTGGCGTACATACAACATGCGTTGGAGCAGTAGGGAAAGCCTTTCTGACTTCTGGAGCCGACGCATTGGATGAAGGCTATTCTATACGGGGGCTTGTTGTCTGAGGGTCTTAAGAGCTTCCCGTTGGTAGGACCTGATGCATTAACCAGACGTTCAAATTCCAAAGATGTTATGACGTTCTTATACCGTTTGTAACTGTATTCATTGATTGTAGACGGATCGAAGGAATCGAAGCCAGTGGCAACGATTATAGCGGATACATTCAAAATGATTTCTTCTGGTTGTTGATCAAAATCTACAGCTCCTGCTTGGCAAAGCTTTTGGCATATCTTGCATGCGCCTTTCTGGAATAGTAGACAATTGTCCCTATCGATGGTTGCAACTCGAGGCACTGCCTGTGAGAAAGGCATATAGATGGCTTTTCTCATTCCTAAGTTCATTTCAAATTCGTTGGGAACCTTGATCGGGCATTTTTCAGAGCAGATGCCACACCCTGTGCACTTAGTTTCATCGACGAATCTGGGCTTTTTCAAGATTTTGACTCTAAAGTCACCTGCTGAGCCACTAACCTCTTTCACCTTAGAGTAAGTGAGCAACCTAATGTTGGGATGACGGAAACACTCAATCATTTTCGGTGCGAGTATGCAGATCGAGCAATCCATCGTAGGGAAAGTCTTATCAAGTTGGGCCATCCTTCCTCCAATGCTGGGAGACTTTTCCACAAGATACACCATGAATCCTTGACTGGAAAGGTCCAAAGAAGCCTGAATACCGGCTATCCCACCGCCAATAACCAGCACTGAAGGTTTTTCACTCAACATGTTCACCTCTTATATAGCGGTCGATATAGAGAGCAGCCTTTTTACCAGCGGCGATCGCCTCAATCACCGTTGCAGGTCCTGTAACTACGTCCCCACCAGCAAAAACGGCAGGCAAGCTTGTTTCCAAAGTGACTGGACTGCACACGACTGTATCGTTTTCAGTTACTTCAATTTCCTTGGGCAGAAAAGATAGATCTGGCGATTCTCCAACGGCAAGTATCACGGTATCTAATTCTAAAATAAATTCAGAACCTTCGATTGGTATCGGGCGTCTTCTTCCAGTCTCGTCAGGTTCCCCCAACGTCATCCGAATACATTCTATTCCAGTGAGGTTGTTTTCGCCCAAAATTCTCTTTGGCGTTATTAAAAACTGGATTTCGACGCCTTCTTTCTCTGCGTCTTTAACTTCCCAGGGATTTGCTGGCATCTCTTCCCTTGATCTTCGGTATAGAATAACCACCGTTTTCGATCCAAGTCGGAGGGCGGTTCTCGCAACATCTACTGCAACGTTACCACCGCCAATTACCCCAACTCTATTTCCAAGTTTAACCTTCTTTCCTAAGTTTATTTTTCCTAAAAGATCAAGTGCATGAAAAACGCCACTTAACCCTTCGCCTTCAATGTGAAGGTCTCGGCTTCTGTGGGCTCCTGTGGCTATAAATACAGCTTTGTAGCCCTGTTGTACAAGATCGTCTATTGTCAAATCTTTGCCGACTGATGTAGTAGTTCTGATTTCCACTCCTCGACCTTGTAAATATGCAATTTCTGCGTCCAGCAAATCTTTCGATAGTCTATAGCTCGGTATGCCCACTCTTAACATTCCGCCAGGCTCAGCCAGCGCTTCAAAAATCGTGACTGAATATCCTTTCTTAATCAATTCATAGGCAGCCGTAAGCCCAGCAGGACCAGAACCAATTATTGCTATTTTTTCCCTACGCGCCTTTGGTGCTAACGCCTCCTTCTTCTTGAGTTCGTAATCGTCGACGAAACTCTTTAATGTGCTTGTAACAAGGGACTCATCTAAATTGCCGCGCTGAAAATGAAAACAGACTTGACTACAAACCGCGGGTAAGGGGACTTCTTTCTTAATTAACTCCACAGCTTCTTTAAACCCTTGAAAAATGCCGTGTTCAGTAGCGAGGCTTTTTATTGACGCAAAAATCTCTGGCAACTTCACTCCTTGTGGGCATCTTTCGTAACATCGATAGCACCATGCGCAGAGCCATAACTCGTCCTCCATCAAGACTCTTTCTGGGTCAAAAAATATCTTGTCAACAAGACTTCTGGGATTGTAGTATTTCGGAAGAACCTCCGCAACAGGGCAACTTGCAGTGCAAGCGCCACATTCAAAACAATACTTTAGCTTCTGCTCATCCAACAATTTTTCCATAAATCCCTTCGGAATCGTTTCACTCTTACCAACTGAGGAGCGCAAAGTCTCAACCTCAAGGTGCTTCAATGGTGACTGTTCATCAGCGTTCGATGTTTGAGCCTCTGCTAATCTTCTTTATGCCCCTGAAACTAAGTGGAACCTCTTCAGAAACCTCCTCGGCAAACCTTATTTCATATACATCCTTTGAGCCACACTCTTGACATTCTAAAGGTCGAAACCTACACGTTTGACAAATTTCTGATTCCATACCGATACGAAGGCACAGGTCCTCGGATCCTTCTTTGTGTCCGACAATCAACCCAACCAGCTCAATCCACATGCTTCCACATTGAGCACAAGCAACTCTCTTCTTACTCAAATCTCCTGTATTCTTTCTGCGTTCAATCTCCTTAATGATGTCTATTATTTCCAAGCAGCATCCCACAATTTAAGAATATCGAGCCTTATTTATATCTTTTGTTTGCTTATGACCTCCGATTATCGACATTATCGATAAATAATTAACAATTGACTTATATCGTCGAAAAGATCGAAACTTCACGTATACTCGACACATCTAGCAATCGAGGCTAAATCAAATCGATCATGTGTAACCTAAGTCTATGTAAGCTCTGAGGCTCTTCGCTAAAGCCTTTTTGTAAGCAAGATTCGCTGTAACAGCGTCCTGTATTGCTAATCCGGTTGAGTCAAAAACAGTTATTTCGTCAGGAGAAGTTCTACCTGGCTTTAAGCCTGCTACAATCTCACCTATCTCGCCCCAGATATTTTCCTTTATTATGATTCCCTCAGCTAATGGAACGTTGATCTCGCCACTGTGGGACGCTTGTTCCCAGTCATCAATCACGATCTTGGCTCTCTTCAGGAGTTCTGGGTCAAGCTCCTCCTTACCCGGAGCGTCTGCTCCAATGGCATTTATGTGGGTGCCCGGCCCAATCCACTCGCTCTTTACGATCGGTACTTGGGTCGGGGTGACTGTTACTGCAACATCTGCTCCTCTAACAGTCTCTTTAACGTTGTTAACAGCCCTAACGTTAAGCCCCAGTTTTTCAGACATCTCCTCAGCATATTTTTCTCTTGAGGCTTTTATTATATCTGTGACCCTAACCTCTTCTATTTTCTTTAAAACCTCTTTCAAAGCTATCAATTGGGTTCTAGCCTGTACTCCGGCTCCAACCATCCCTATGACTCTTGAACCCGCCCTAGCTAGATATTTTGCAGCTACACCCCCAGCAGCGCCCGTCCTCATCGCGGTGATCCAAGTACCTCCCATTATGGCTAGAGGTTCGCCATTTTTGGGATCCACTAGGATTACCATTGCCATAACCGAGGGAAGCTTGTACTTTACTGGGTTGTTTGGGTGAACGTTGACAATTTTTACGGCGGAGATGTCGAATTCCTCAAGGTACGATGGCATGACCCTCAGGTCGCCATTGTATTTGCTATAAAATAAGTATGGTTTCGGTGGCAACTGCACACGGCTTAGGCCCTTCTCCTTGAACGCCGATTCAACGGCTTCCATAACCTCATCTATAGATAGAAGCTGATGGATGTCTTTTTCAGTTAATAATAGGGCTTTCACGTAACCGCCTTTCACTGCTAAGACTCTTCTATTTGGGAGGAAAATTTCCCGAACAACTTAACTACAAATTGCATTAAGTGTCTATGTTTTTCGCACAAATTCAAGTCAAAAAACGTCTTTTCTCCTTTTTCGTTGCATCCAGGATACTCACACTTCAACACACTCACCTCTTAATAGAGGATATTAAACCGATTCTTTATAAGTTGTCTGGTAAAAGTATCCAATAATCGAACAATGTATTAGTTATTAAATGATATGTCTGATAATGTTAGTAAGGATTTTGGGAGTAGATTGGAGAAAAACGACATCGTAAGATTTTTAAGCCAAAATAGCATAAGTTATAGAGTCGTGACAGATATCATTCTCGGTCAAATGGGATATTATATGACACCTAAGATCGAAATTGATGAGATCGACGTAAGCATTATCAGGGCTCTACAAAAAGATGCACGTGCCAATTTTGCGGACATAGCAAGGGATTGCGGTGTGTCCACAGACACGATAAGCAAGCGGTTCAGAAGAATGAAGAGAGCTGGCATTATTAGAGGCACGACAATACTGTTGAACCCGAAAAGCTTCGGCTATGATTGCGTTGCAAGCATAGGTATTGACGTTAGCTATCCACACTTGAGGGAGGTTGTTCAACTGATCGAAAGGTTGCCTGAGATAGTCTTCCGCACTACATCTATGGGAAAACATGACATATTTTGCATCGCCGTTCTTAGGAATGTTGGTCGTTTGAGCCAAGTGAAAGATTTGATAAAGGGACATCCCATAGTCAGGGAGGTCACGACGAGCATTTGGGTTGATGATATATTGCTGTGTCCAGAGAATTTCGAATTTGAGCATCTCCACAGGTAGTGATAAAGATGGACGAAACTGACTTGTTTATAATTAAAAAATTAACAGAGGATGCTCGCACATCTTTCAGGAAAATTGCCAAGGAACTTGGAGTCTCGCCAGATACTGTAATAAATAGATATAAAACGCTACAAGAAAAAGGTGTAATCCGAGGATCCACTGTAGTGATTAATCCGAAAAAAATTGGCTACCACGGCATGGCCGTATTCATGATAGACGCCTCGCCTACACACATCTTAGCAACTGAAGCTACTCCCACTGAATCGTCACTAATCCTGGAAAAGTTGATACAAATGCGAAACATAATCTTAGCTACAAAGACTGTGGGAGACCACGATCTATTGGCTATCGGCGTAGCCAGAGACTTCGAACATTTGATTACGATAGGCGCTGATATAGCGAAAATACCCGGGGTCAAGGACCTGCGAGTATCCTTTTGGGTCGAGAAAGCCGAACTCTGCCCTAAATACTTCATAATTTAAGCTCAAAATTTAAATTATCATAGAAAACGTGTTCTCAGAATCTGTCGTGGACTTTTTCAGTAACCAAACTTAATGATTTGGCATAGTCCAGGAAGGCGTGGCTCAGGACTTCGCTTTTAACTCTGCCTACTTCTTGAACACCCTCCAAAATCACGTGGGGTTATTCTTTTTCTTTGTGGTAGCTTAGTCCTGCTGTGACGCCTATTGTTAAGGCGAACCATACGATGGCTGGTTTGACTAGTATGCTATGTGATGCTAGGCCTTAGTCTTTTTTTAAGCCTCGAAGCCTCTTGATTGCCTCAATTATTTCCTTTTTTCCTCTTTCCCTTGGAGGTGAAGGCGTAGGGAATCCTGGTCCTAAAACAACACCTCTGATAGGGAGATGTTTTAATTTGATTGAATTCAGTTGATGTTTAAGCAGAAACGTCGCTCTTTTTATATCTTCCATGGAAATTTCCGATGTATCTATTTCATTATCTAAGCTGTATTTTATCTGGGCGGCTAACTCCCATGCTTTTTGACGTAGCTTCTTCGCCTCTTCTTTCTCTTCTGGTGATGGTGGCTTCCACCTTAACTCCGACGCATGCTTAAAGACAAGTTTGCGTACGTTCTCGGGATCTTCACCTATTTTGGCTGCAACTTCTTCGACCTCGGGGTTTCTGCAAAGTTCAAGACGCAAATGTTTTACAGCTCTGGCAACTTGACTATAATCCGCTTCGAGTAGATGTTGATGTATAGGCAACGCGTAGACACTTGTCCATTTGTGACTTTTACCAATTCTCATTGGGCGACAGAAGATTCTTCTCTCCTCTTCCAGTTCGTTAAGGGTTGTTTGCAGTTTCTTTTCGCTCATTATTTTTGGACAAAGTTCCTTAATGAGTATGTTTCTAGGTTTAGGACCGTTTTTAAGGGCTTCTAATACCGATTTTTCATAACCAGGCAAAATTCTCATCCCATACACAGTATGTACACTACAGAATCTGTCATGTCTATTACAAACGACTTTTAAATATTTTAGCAAAATGAACACCGTGATCTGGCTGATCTACCGGTGGGATAAGCCCTGAAGGATTAAACTAGTCGCAAATATGTGCTGATGATGAATCTGAAGGCATACACTACGACCGGTTCCTGATGAGTAGTGACGCCATTGGGATAGGCCATAGGTTCTAGATAGTGACATGAGCGTAAGCGATCGGGGAGGTTCCGATCTACCCTCTATTTTTTCACAGCCTATGGACCAAGCGTCCTAGGCGAAAACCAGTAAGGAGGAATTATGATAATGGAAGCAACAAAATGCAAAATAATATGGATAGTAAATGCTATCCGACTGGGAAAACGAGGCAAAAGAAGCATCAATTTAGGCTTCTGCGAAAAAAACAGGAAAGTAGCATTTGCATCACTTTTAGGTGTCAATGATATCCATGAATTTACGAGACCGTTTATTGTTGGTGACGTGCACGTAAATAAAGAATGTGAAGACGGAGACCTTTGTTGGAATCTTAAGTGCCCACATAACAGGGCAACACCGAAAACACTCAAGAGATACGTAGGTAAGAAATGTGATTCTGAAACTTTTAACAAAATCTCAGATAGACTGCAAGAATTCGGAGAACACCTCTTATCCGACATAGACTGGAGCAAAGAAGGACAGATAATTTACTGTAAAGCCCCATTGATTTTTTTAAAAAAGGAAGGATAAAACAAAATGAAGCGTCATGTGGGCAAAAAGGTGCAATGGTGACTTCATTGCCTCACTTTAATAAGTTCCCACCCGACCGAGAACAGTTTGATACTATTGACCGGTTCTTAGTCGACGAAAAAGACCTTAGGACCATAGCGGCTAAACGGTTCTATGATGAGGTTCCATCAGGTGTTGTTAAACTTCATAAGACAACAAGGGCTGGAGGAACGGTTGCCCTTTGCAGTGAAAGCGTAAGGAGGAATGAGTTATGCGTTATGATTTGTCGCACCAACCGCAACATCACAAAAACCGTGAAGGAAGAGGTGATCTCTGTTCTCGGCCGCTTAGTCAACGTGATCCACATCATGCGAAACTCTTTCTGCCCAAGGATCAGGTCCCTGATCACTAAACATCCAGCCGTTGAGTTACTCGGAGTGATTCCGCTTCCAAACTGTGACCACTGTGATGTTGCTCCATGCCCGATACGTGAAGCCTTTGAGACACCGGTAAAAAATGTCCGGGTGTATGCTTTGACATATGCGAAACTGACGAGCCTTATGATGTCTAAGAGTAAAAGAGTGAAGGAATTGTTGGACAAACTGGCGACGGCCAAGAACGTCCTTTTTGACGAAGTTCAGTTTTTGGAGGAGGGCGATACCGTGTCTGTGAACATTTGGGAAAAAGGAGGAGGACATGAACACACGCTAAACCTAGACAAATACAACAGGCTGGCAGAGTCTTCACTGTTAATGCAGAGGTTTTTGGATAAAGCCCAAGAAGCGTTAGTTAGCCTCCAACTCGAAGTGGAAAAACTGAAGCAAAAAGCTGCTGAGGACCGCCACCTCAAGCATTTGGCCGTCCCCGTTGAAACCCCAGCGTACGTCAGAGCACAGCATGGGGAGAGAGAATACAGAATGAAACAAGAGGAACTCCGAAGGCTTCACCCAGAAAAGTCTTGGTTCGAAATTATGGTGATGATGGGAAACTCTTTCTTGGAGTTGATAAAGGAAAGCGAGAGTTTACTGTTCAGCGAAATGGTGGTGATTCAAGAACAACTCATTAAGGCAATTACGGAACCGGGGAAATACGGCCTAACAGAAGATGAGATCGTTACCCTGAGCCGACTGCTTTTCATTATTAATGCCGACGTCCTCGTAGTATCTTATGTTAGAGGTTTAGAGGGAGAACAGATATCGATTCAGTCTGAAAATTCCGTAATGTACGCTGCCCTGCGATCCTTCCTTTCCAAACTTTCTTATACGACCATAAATGAGCGGCGGATCGTTTTCACCACAGCCACTTTTGGAACCCTAAAAATCGAGAACCTCCTCCACCTCCATGACGTCACCGACTATATTTGGGGCGACCCCATGAACAGTAGCTCCAAATTCCTAGTGGTCGCGGACAGATTCCGAGTATCACCCTACAACTTCGGAAAAAGGCTTGAGAGCGTCATCACCCTGATTAGAGCAATCATGGAAAGGTTTGGACCCGACAACGTGCAAGTGTGCACAATGAACAAGGCTTGGAGCAAAAGAATAGGATTCGAAAGCACCTGGTACGGAAGCGACCTCACGGAAGGGGTATCATCGAGAAAGAGAATATGGATCATGGTTGGCTTGGCGGAAAAGCCTGTTAACGCCAAAGATCACTTGGCAATAACGCAAGCCCAGTACCACGACAACCCAAACCTACAAGGAGAGGATTTCCTATATTACGTCTCCCAAAAATTGAGGGCAGACTCAGTGCATATTAGTTCTTACCAAGCCTTTTCCAGAGCGAAAGATCCTGAGGGTAAAAGCAGAAGCATTGTCGTCGTGATTGGAGCAAGAAAAGAAGACGTGGAAAAATGCCTGCTTTGGGGGCCCACAAGAACCCTAAAACCTGTTAAAACCGACAAAGGATTAAAATTCGACATCGAAGTCGAGAACCCAATCGGTAAGCCCTTCATTACGGTTGCCCCACTAACCACAGACATCGAGGAAAGCATGCACATCATAGACCAATGGATGACAAACGGAAGAATAGAGGAATACCGGCTGAATTGGCATCACATAAAAAGGATAGTGGATCAGCGAGGATACGCCAGCGTCAAAAGGCTTGTCAGCACCTATCGTTTTCCGCTTGAGGATACCCAGAAGCTGTTTAACGAGTTAACGTTGCCCGAAGGTTACGCATCACTGAGGTCCGCTGATGGCGGGGTTAAAGCGATTGTTAAGGCAGACCTGTATGAAAAGTTAACAAAACCTAGTATTAATATAAATACTAGAATTTGCCAAGATTCTGTACAGAAATTTGAACCCTTAATCTCAGCGGTTACCAAAGCTAAACCCGGTGAAGTCTTAACCTCAACCTATTTCAGCAAGCATGTCAGCGTCAATGCTCGTAGAATGCTCAACGAATTTTTTGACTTTCTGACGGTTAACCCTCTCCTTAGCTGGCTTGTGGTTACATCTGAATCGGGGAAGCGTCAATTAATTTTTGACGTCCACTGTCTTAATGTTTGGGCTTCCAGTTTTCCACGAAGGTTCGGTACTCCGGAGCAGAGGGTTGTTAACAGCGCCGTTGAGGTTCTGGCGTTGATTAACAAATGCTTACGGGAGGGGCTGTCAAGTTACATATCTGTTTACGATTTTCGAGAGGGTCACCCCAGCGAGGGTGGGAACCCAGTTGTTGACCGAATCTACATTGATCTAGATCTTGAAAGCCCGGAGTTTAAGGCTTTGATGCTCAGGCTTGAGAAAGGCGAGGATGTGTTAGATGAGGTTCTGCCTTTAAGAAGGACATTGCTTGCTCAAGTGATTGAGGAAGCGAAGCGCCTCGTGAACATCTTAATTCAGCGAGGTATAACGCCGAGAATCGTGTTAAGCGGGTTTAAAGGCGTCAATATATTCATCGATTTTGTGCCGGTTCAATTCAGCTTTCCAGGGCTGGCAAAAAAGGTTCTTGAGGTGTTTACGGAGAAAGTGGTGAAAGGCGTTAAGATCGACATGAGCGTTGTAGGCGATCTCTCCCGCATATGTAGAATCCCGAACTCTCTTCATACGAAGGCAAGCAACGTTTTAGGGAGGCTGCAATTTTGTGTCCCGATCACCATTGATGAGTTGAAGTCATTAACGGTGGACAAGTACGATGCGTTATGCTCCTCTCAAAGGCTTATGATTGTAAAACGGGTTGAGAGTGTGGAGGTTTCTAGGGAGCTCGCCAAAATCGTTGAAGAGTTAGATCCCGACGATTTCTTGGTTAACGTTGGCAGACATGGTTACGTGAAGGACCCTGAATTAGTGGCGGAATATGAACGTGAGACAAAGAGGGAGGTTCTTGCCAGCGAGGATTATGAGGAGCTGCGGATGAGAACCTGCTTTAAACGCATAAGGCGAGAGAGCATTCAGTTGGACGGAAGCGATGGTCATAACATGCGGTTGGCCGCTGTCTGCGAAATGATGATGAATGAAATCTCCATCTCAAGCATCGTAAACTGGTTCGATTTTTGTGCCGATTTTGATCCAGAGTTTACAAGGCGTAAAGTTGAGGAGATCATCAGTTACGGATATGGAAGGAAGGAAATCAACGAGTTTGGAGAGGTTATCCGCAAACCCTGGCGGTGCTCTACGATCATAAAGAAATGTCCTAGCTACTGCTTACGTGAAAACTGTCCCACGCACCGAAGGAAAGCCGTCTGAATGTTGGACAACCTCGCAGCGTAGAGATGGACGAAAATTTTTTAAGGGATAACTTTTGTCTTGCCCCTACTGTGGCTCAGCTTCTGCTTGGCGGAACGGTCGCCGTAATGGTTGTCAGCGTTGGCTCTGCCGAACCTGCGGGAGAGAATACGTTGAAAGGAGGCCGACCAGTCCTTTAAATAGTGCGGAGCCTAAGGTTTTATTGGCTGCGGAGGGCGAAAAACAGGCGGAACGGCTTGTATGCGTCCAAAGCGGCACAGAGAAGGGAGGAAGTGTGGAAATATGCCTAAATCAGAACAGCGGCTTGCTGAAAGCGTTTCCAGAAGGACTCCGAGGAAAAATCTTAGAATTCGCAGTGAAACGCGAAAACCAAGGCTACAAAGACACTTACGATATCCTTGCAATCTTGAAAACCCTAATCTCAGCTGGTGGTCAATTATATAATCCTGAAAGCGTTAAGGCAACAATGAAGAACATAAACATTAAAGACTCATCAAAACAGACATATTGCAAGAAATATGAGTTGTTCCTACATTTCTTAGGCGGCAAATGGGAAAGACCAGTATACAAAGGCCAAAGTGCTTTTCCATTCATACCCACAGAAAACGAGATAGATCAATTAATCGCTGCTCTCTCTAAGCAGGTTGGCACATTCTGTCAAATCGCTAAAGAAACGGGGGCACGAAGCGGAGAAATCGCAGCAATTAAATGGACCGACATCGACTTTGAAAGAAAACTAATAGCAATAAACGCTCCAGAGAAAGGCAGCGACCCAAGAATCATCAAAATCTCCGACAAATGCATACACATGATAAATCAGTTGCCAAGATCCAGAGACAAAATCTTCAGAAATCTAAAGGCTGTAGCCACCAACTTTCACATTCAACGAAAACGCCTCGCCTACAAACTAAACAACCCAAGACTACTAAAAATACATTTACACACCTTCCGCCACTGGCACGGAACAAATGAATACCACAAAACAAGAGACGTATTTCACGTTAAACAACGCCTCGGCCACAAAAACATCCAAAACACCATGATCTACATAAACCTCGAACAAGCAATATTCCAACAAGCCAACGACGACTTCACCGCAAAAGTAGCAAATAACGTAGAAGAAGCATGCAAACTAATCGAAGTCGGCTTTGAATACGTCTGCGAATACGGCGACGCTAAAATCTTTAAGAAACGCGGGTAACTTCCGAAATTTAGTCTTTTCAATGTGGGTTTAATGTTTTCAGTCTAAAAGTCTTTTTTCTCCTTCAATCTTTTTTACGTCAGTAATGTCTTGTGTCACTTCCACAGTCCCTAGATATTTTCCGTCCTTGTTTCGCACTGCAAAGTATCGAATGTAAACCAGTCCGTCACCTTTTGGAATCCAAAACTCTGCCACGTTCTTTTTGCCACTTTTGAAACTATCTAAAATCTTATTGACTACGTGGACGCTTTTTTGTGGGTGGCATTGTTGGACTTTTCTGCCGATGATAGCCTTTGTCCGCACAAAAATTCTTTCCTTAGATGCGCTGAAGTATCTGACGGTGTCTTCTTTATCGACAAAAGTGATGTCTACGGGAAGGGTATTGAGGATAGCTTCAGCTTCATCTTTTGAGAGCGTTCCTGTTTCAAACTGCAATAGTCCTTCTCGCGCAAGTACAGCTTCAGGCTTTTGCTTTTCAACCCCTTTGGCTTCTGGTATTGCTATTAAATGCTTGGGCGTGAAGCGGCAGTATCCAATCTCATCGAATTCTCGTTTAGCATCTCTCCATTCCTGCTCCGTGACCACTCGCTGGGCTGTGGGGAAAAGTATGTTATTCTCCTTAAAAATGTGGCTGGAAAGAATGCTGTTTAAGGATTTAGCGGTTTCACTAAGTTGCTTTTTGAAGTCTTGAAGGCTTAGGGTATTGTATTTTTCAATGAGATTGTGGAGCTGTTTCTTTTTGTCTCTTAGCTGGTTGTGTTCCATCCACATTATTGCGGGAGGTTCTCTTATTCCATGCTTCTCTAAAAGGGGGAAAAGTACGTTTTCTTCTCGCAAGTAGTGTTTTTCCGCGTCTAAGAAGTCTTCTGCTATGTGCTTCAGTTGCGTTATGTCCTCACCGACGTAACTTACATCTTCTGCTTGTTGAACACTATTCACAATGGTGCCTAGTTTTTCTAGGAGTTGTAGCAGAATTTTGTGTTCTTCCATAAGAATATTGATCGGATTTTCAGGAGTAGTCTCCAGCTTTTGTTTTTCTAGCTGTTCTCTGAAAACAACTAGGTGAACGTCGCATAACCTTTGGATCTCCTCTCTGGGCATTCCTTCCTTTATAAGCTCCTCCTCAATTTTAGCAATTTCTAGCGGGCTTATACCTTCTAAAACTTGTCTAAACCTTTCCTTGACCTCTTGTGGCGAAAACCCAGCATGTAACTGCATAATTACGTCCTTCAGCATTCTCTTCTTATTCTCGGTTATCTCATTCATTTTTCATCACCGTTTTTGAGTTTAAAGTAGTGATTGCAAATATTAAAATGATGCGCGCGCAAAATCGCATTCAAACAACTGAATGGAAGTTTGCTGAGCCGGAGAGGTTGATTACAGTTTTTAGAGGAAAGGTGATTTCTTCAGTATTCTTTTTATTTCACATATGAACTTAAACTGAAGAAGCATATCACTTTAGGAACTAGGAACTCGCATGACCTCTGATTCACATGTCCCTTCAAAGAATAGATTCTCCGTTAATGACATAATGCTGATTGGGATGAGTTTGGTTTGGGGCATAAATTTTTCCGTGGTCAAAATTGCGTTAACAGAATTGTCTCCCTTAAGTTTTAATTCCATTCGCTTCGTTTTAGCATCCCTATTTTTATTGGTCTTGCTCTGGATTCTGGAGCGAGACCTTAGTTTTCGTAGAAAAGACATAGGCCGTCTAGTTCTACTAGGGTTTATTGGACACACCCTCTACCAGCTATGCTTTATTAGCGGCATCGCCCTCACAACCGCAGGTGAATCCTCTTTAATCTATGGTACTACGCCTATCCTCGTGGCTCTCTTAGGTTCAGTTTTAGGTGTAGAAAGGGTGGGACGAAAGATTTGGCAAAGTGTAATACTCTCATTTATCGGCATCTTCTTGGTCGTACAGGGTGCTGGAGGAACGCTAATCATAAGGGATAGTGGTTGGATAGGGAATCTTCTGATATTGGCGGCTACAATTTGCTGGTCTACATATACCGTGCTATCCAAGCCACTACTCCAGCGGTACACACCTCTCAAACTCACTACCTTAACCATGGTCGTGGGAACACTGCCGCTGGTTCTCGTTTCAATTCCTTCCCTAAACGAGCAAAACTGGGGTTCCGTTTCATTACAAGGATGGCTATGCCTCACCTACTCCTTCTGCTTCGCGATAGCCATTGGCTACGTAATATGGTACACAGGAGTAAGCCGACTTGGCAGCGCTAGAACCGCACTCTACGAAAATTTGATAATAATCATAGCCTTAGCTGTCGCGTGGCTTTTCTTACATGAGAGAATGACCCCGCTTCAGATTCTAGGGGCAGCACTAGTTTTTATCAGCCTATATTTAGTGACGAGAGAGCATGCACGCGTGACTACAGCGTGAAACTGCGGGAAACTGCTCAAGGGATAATTTCACTTCCTTTGATTTTGTTTATTTGAATTGTTTGCTGGGTCAACATGAATTACGCAATGTTGACAACCTGTCTCCCGACTAACTCTTTCCTTAACCTCTTCCGCTATTCTGTCTGCTTCTTCTATTGGTGTGCCTTTCGCCACCTCTATGTGGAAACCTGTGTGAACAACGTTTGGCCCCACATACTCAGCCCTCAAATCGTGGACGTCCAAAACACCTTCCACTGACTTTGCTGTGGATTCCACTTTAGTAATGAATTCCCTACTAGGCGCTCTGCCCAAAAGATAGTGGACATTATCCTTAAACAGGTATAAACCGCTAAGGGTGATAACTGTGGCCACGAATATAGATGCTAACGGGTCAGCCAAGTAATATCCTTGTGCAACGAGGGCTACAGCTATCAGCGCGGCTACGTAAGAAACCTCGTCTTTAAAAAGTGCGACAAGTTGCGCTCTTATTGAAGCCCCTTTTGCCTTCACTCTTAAAATGTCTATGATCGGAATAGCAACCACAAACATGCCTATTAATATCACTATCAAAGCGAGAGTTATGTTTTGGAATTCGTTAGGCTCGGTTTGAAAGAATTTTGGAATAGCCTCTCGAAACGTTTCAAGGCTCATGAAAGAAATTAAAATGGTGGCTGAGACCAGTGCCGCAACGTTTTGGGCTCTTCCGTGGCCAAACATGTGAAATTCGTCTGCAGGTTTCCGCGACCAATAGGCAGATAACAAAAGAAAAGTGGAAATCAAAACATCACTCAACATTTCCAAAGCTTGCGCCAATAACACCAGAATGTTAGTTAAAGCGTATGTTACCAGTTGCAGACCGACTAGTATTAAATAGCCCAGTAAAGCGATTTTTATGCCGCGAGTTTCGGTGGCGCGTTCTGTCATCTAAGCCGTCCTACAGCGTTGTTTGATAGGCAGATGCTCCCTAATCCGGTCTGTCATAGCGTTCTCTTGTAGGTGGTGAGTTCTTCGTAGCCCTTGTCCGTGATCACAACGGTATCCTCGACCCTCACCCCAAATTCGCCTAGATAGAGGCCGCAGTTGCCGATTGATAATACCATACCAGGCTTCAACTCGTCTTTAGGTTCTTCTCCGTGGAAGAAGGCGTGTCCCGCAGGTAACGGGGGTTCTTCAAATTCCAAGCCTACACCGTGAATGGGGGGACCGACAAAGTACTCTTCGTAACCTTCCTTTTCAAATATCTCGTGCATAAGGTTCTCGAGCTTTGTCATTGTTGTGCCTGGGCTTACGGCTTGTACCGCTGCTCTTTGGGCCCTCAAATACACCTCGAAGGCTTTGCGTTGCTTCTCAGAGGCTTTTCCGACGCAGATTGTCCGGCAAAGGTCTGCATGATACGCGTTCACGGTTGGGTGAACGTCAATCATAACCAGATCACCCCTTTGCACCTTTCTATGGCTTACCAGTCCGTGGGCTATCGACGATCTGGGGCCCGAGGCTACATAGGTCCTGTAGAATTCTTCAGCGCCATTCTTCCTCATAGCATATTCCGCTTCTGCAGCGATCATCGTTTCAGCTACACCAGGCTTGGTTGCCTTGATCGCGGCATCCATGGCGATGTCAGCTACCTTCGCCGCTCTCCTGATCAATTCAATTTCTTCGCTGGACTTT
>Ga0315314_1000121_pt1 | contig 103512 bp, 120 predicted proteins | sample TDP9_MG_FD_203631 | JGI IMG/M metagenome (GOLD analysis project Ga0315314, IMG submission 203631) | Freshwater sediment microbial communities from Lake Towuti, South Sulawesi, Indonesia - TDP9 | ecosystem: Environmental > Aquatic > Freshwater > Lake > Sediment | place: Indonesia: South...
GAGGAAACTTAGAGAGAGAATACAGCACTTTTCCCTTGCTCTCCGTCCACAAATGATTCGCGCGATGTGGGTAAGAGATTTTGTTCAAGAAGAGGCATGACAATCTACCTTAGTTGGGGCCGGAAATGCCCCTTGGACTGTTCTTTTTAGCTTTGGATACATTCGACCTAAAAACTTTCACTTTCCAGACGTGATTTTCAATTTTTGACACAAATTTCGTATCAGCTTTTTGAATATTCCTTAAGTGAACAGGTCGCAACATCTCAAAAAAGAGAGTGACCTAAAACATGAGATATGAGCCTACACATAAAAGAGTAGTGAGAGGAAAGAGAATTCACGAAACGGCGGAAGAAAGACACTCAAAGCTAGAATTGGAGAAGAGAGCCGCGGAGTTGTCGATCGAACGCGTTGAAGCAGAGTTTCTGGTGCCAACGATTGAAAATTTTGTTGAGACAGAGCAGGTTAGAAGGCTTAAGGACCGAGTTAAGCTGTGGATTAAAGTGGGATACCCACCGCACATTGTGGGACCAACGGGTTGCGGAAAAACAACACTAGCGTTGCAAGTAGCAAAAGAGATGGGAAGACCCACGGTGTGGATAAACGGCGACGAACAAATGACCACCACAGACCTGATCGGAGGATACTCAGAGATGGAAGCCGAAAGCGTGAGGGACAGATTCGTCCACAACGTCATATTAGCAAAGGACAGAACAAAATTCACATGGATAGACAATCCACTAACCCTCGCGTGCAAATACGGCTACACGCTGGTCTACAATGAGTTCTCCAGAGCCAAGCCAGAAGCAAACAACATCCTTCTCTCGGTGCTAGAGGAACATATCCTCGAACTCCCAACAATGTTCGGAGAAGAAAGGTACATCGATGTCCATCCAGACTTCAACATAATCTTCACGAGCAACTCCATAGAATACGCAGGAGTACACAGACCTCAAGACGCCCTACTGGACAGAATGGTAGACATCTACATGGACTACTACGACTTCGGCACCGAAGTAAAGATCGTTCAGGCACACACTGGCATCTCGCTCTCTGAAGCGAAAAAGGTGGTGAAGGCAGTTAGAATAATCAGAGAGAAAATGCCCGAACCCCACAAACCCGGAACGAGAGCAGAAATAATGATCTGCCAAGGACTAAAAGCAATGGACGGCTACTCAAAGGAAAACCTTGAACAGGTATACATGGATGTCCTAGCAACAAAAATAGGAGAACCAAAAGAACTCCTGAAAAAAAGCGACCTCATAAAAGCAGTACTCAACGAAACCTATGGGGATGCCTGAATTGGTAAAAACTGGCGCAACGATCCAAGACGCTGCACGAGGGATAGAAAAGACAGCAGGAAAGCCTAAGGCTCACGTAGAAAAAATCGCTGATCTAGCCCTTGCCATAGCGAAGAAGTACTTATCCAAAGAGCCAGAGACCGTCGTATGCGTCGAAGAAGAAAAGGGAGAATGGAAAGTTACGGTTGAGGCACTGGAGAGAAAGGCAGTACCAGACTCACAAGACCTTCTAGGAAGATACGAGATCAGACTCAACAAGAACCGCGAATTGATCGGCTGGAAACAGAAGATGATCAGAAAGAGAGCCGACAGAATGATACCCACAGAAGAAGAATGGGTAGTAACCTGAGGAAAACCGTAATGGGAAAAAGAGATTGGTGGCGAAGAAGCCTAAATCGACACTTTCGCTTGCTAAACGGAAGGTTTCGTGCACTGGAACAAAGGCGAACAATAGAGGAGCAGAGGACTAAAACTCAAAAGAAACGAGCCTTGGAGCAGCAAGAAAAAGCCTTCGAAAGAGTGCACGAAGCGAGGAAGAGGGGCGAAGCGATAACCGGCATGGACACACTGGAGAAAAAGAAGATAGCCAAGGAACTAACGTGGAGGGCGAAATGGAACACGAGAAGAGGGAAATTCAACGCGTGGGCAAGAAAATACAGGTAAACTATCGCAAGGATCAAGGCCAGTAATCCAGTTGAAAGGTTAAGAGGAAATGAGCTCCTTCAACTCGCAGTTACCGTCCGACACGAGTGTTAAAGGCCTAACCCATACCCTCCACCTGTACACCCCAAAGGTGGGTAAATACACGATTCAAAGAGCCTTTTTGGCTTCCACCAGAAACGACGAGAAGACAGTTTACGTAACCACAGACGACCCCGCACCCCTAATTCAAGAATTCAAAACTTCAAATGTTGAGTTAAAAATCATCAAACCAGAAGAGATCCGGAACCTTGAAAACGAAGAAAACTGCAAACTGCGGATCATCATAGACGCCGGATCAATACCTGACCAGAAAGACGCTGAAGTCGAAGAGAGGGAGAACTACATAAACCAACTAAGCAAGAAACGCCCCATAAACTGCCTCTGCACCTATGACGTCACTAAGCTTAACCCACACACGATCAGACAACTAGCGGCGTACCACAACCAGCTTCGACTCACCACAAGCGATCTAACGATACTGTCCGGAGATATGTTTGATAGATCCAGGTTATCGGATGCCTCCATCGAAAAAGTGGTGAAGGACAACCTGGAAACCATAATTCTCGCCCTCCTACAAAAGAAACCAATGTGTGGAACCGAAATAACAGAAACCGTACACCTAGAATTCGACGTGTTACTCAGCCCAGGAACCATCTACCCTCTCCTCCAATCATTAAAAGAAAAAGGACTGTTAACGTCCAAGAAGCACGGCAAGGCAAAGACATACGCCCCAGCTGAAGACGCGAAACTGAAGATAAGAAGCCTAGTTGATGAACACATTCAAGCTCGCAAGCTCTTGAACCACTATCTACAGCAGGAAACAACGATTAAAGGGAGGCAGTTGAAATGACTAGGAAGAAAGAGGGAAAATATCTCTACTGTGTAATACCGTGCAGCGAAGAAAAGAGTTTTGGAAACATAGGAATGAACAAGGAAGAAGTCTACACGATTCCCTACAAAGGCGTTGCCGCTGTAGTCAGCGATTCCCCCATGAAGGACTACGAACTGACCGAGAACAACACGAGAAGGCACGAGGAAGTCCTAAGGCAAGTAATGAAGGAGCACACGGTTGTACCGGTGGAATTTGGCACAGTGATAAAGAACCAAAGAATCCTAAGCCGCCTACTGAAGAAGGCCTACAATCCGACCAGAGAATGTTTAAGGCTAGTAGGCAACATGGTTGAACTCGGAGTAAAGGCCATTCTAAACAAGGACATCGTGTATTTTGACGCAGAAAAAGGAAAAGAATGCACCTCAGACATCTTAGAATCGCTAAACGGCAAGGCAAAGCAAGCAGTCATGGGAGACTTATTCAGCGACAGACTGGTTTTGAACGCATCATTTCTCGTTGACAAAAAAGACATAGACACGTTTTCAAACGAGGTGGCGAGATTGAAGGAAAAGTACTCGTTGCTAAAGTTCCTGTACAGTGGGCCTTGGGCACCCTACAACTTTGTGTACATAAAGATTGGCACACAGGGCATAGAGGTCAAAAAAAGGTGAAATAATGGTATTCTTCGTAGACGACCTCTTTCTGCGAACGCTCGGTATCTCCATACCACCCTTCGACATGATCTGGCTCATGGAAACAATTAGAGATTACGTTGAAGACGTAAGACAAGAGGAGAACCAGCAAAAGATTAACAAAAAAATAAAGGAGAACAGGCTACTCTACGAGCTAGGCGAAATAACAAAGGAGGAATACGAGACGAGAAATAGAGAACTAAACCGCCAACGAAAAATGAACAAACGAATAAACAGAACGAACCTCAACCAAAGGATAAACATATTGGGCTCATGAGCGGAGTCAAGGAAGTTGCCCTCTCCCATTTTCATTAAAATCTTATTCAAACTCCCTAACAACGCCCATCCGCACATCATGGAAAGGGCAGAATTGAGGAGATGAAAATGATATTTGAAGCGTTAAGAAAGCTGTTTGAGGGCTTGTTGAGTATCGTAATAGAAGCCGTAGACATGGAGAGAAAGGGTGAAGAGGAGAGAACAGTCAGCGGCATAAGGGCAGTATGGTTGTTGGGGTTAATCCCTCTCGAGGAAAAATACGAATACAAAATAACACTGCTAACGTCCTACGCGAATAACATGCTTCACGCTCCCAAGAGGTCTCCCCGATGGTGATAGTGAGACCAGAAGAGACCGGACTGAAACAGCTCCTTGACAGAATCCTAGACAAAGGGGTGGCAGTCGATGCAAGTGTCAGAATCGATCTCGCCGGCGTCGACCTCTTAGGAATCAAAGCTCGCACCATCCTCAGCTCTTTTAAAACAGCTAAGGAGATAGGCCTAGATTTTCCCAAAGGAACCGATTTCAACACCCCAGCATGGCAAGACCCAACAACAAAGAAATCATGCCCAGTTTGCGGCATGGAATCCAGACGAGAGGATCTTGAGGAGGAAGGCTGTCCTTGGTGCGGGTGGAACTACAAACACGATGAGAGGTAAAACAATGGAAAGCACAACACTAAAACCTGAAAAAGATTACTCCGGCTTGGCGGACGCCATCGACAGAATTCTAGACAAAGGGTTGGTGATCAACGCAGACATCACCATCGACGTTGCGGGCGTTGAGCTACTCGGAATCAAAATAAGAGCTGCCCTCGCCTCTTTCGAAACAGCAGCAAAATACGGGCTAGAGTTCCCAACCGGAACCAGCTTGGAAACCGCGGCCTGGAAAGAGGCCATGATAGAAAAAGAGGAGTGTCCTCAATGCAGCAAACGAGTTGAGAGAGAGGAGCTACTAAACTTAGCCTGCCCTTGGTGCGGATGGGAGAGCGCAAAGGCGAAGAAAAGAAAGAGGGCGAAGGCCGGTGTAAAAATGGAGGTCCAGTAATTGAATCTCTCAGAGAAGCCGAGGAAGCTGAACTCGCTTATGACGGCGGTAGATGAAAAGAGCAGACAGATCATAACATACCTTTTGAGAGAACGGCATGCAGGAATCAGAGAGCTAGCGGATCTGATTTTCGCCTCTTCCCACATGGAAGTGCTAATCCGGATCAGGGAGGTCATAAACCCGAAAGCACGAGAGGTCATGGGCGAACCCTTTATCACGTTCGAACACTCCAAGATCGATCCCTTGACCGGTGAAAAGATCGCATTTTGCTGGTGGCTGAAGGAAGAGCCGAGGGGCGTAGCATATGACGATAGACTACTGGACATCTTCGAGGAGAACAATATTCTGAGGGTGATAGCCTTCCTGCCTCCGCAAGAGGAAAACGTCGAAGTCGAAGTGAAAGACGACCTTCTCATAATATCTGGAAAGGAATACTACAGGGAGATTCCCCTTTTTTATCCAGTTGAAAAGAAAGTGAGAAAAATCATCAACAACGGCGTTTTAGAAGTTAAACTCGACAAGGTCGGATGAGAAAACATGCCAATAGAAATTGATGAAGACAACTTAAAGTCTGGACTCCTCGGTCTGGTCGTAGCTCTAGTCGAAGTTATACGGGAGGTGCTTGAAAGAGAAGCACTGCGAAGGATGGAGTCCGGGAAACTGAAGGAGGAGGAAATCGAAAGGTTGGGAAGGGGGTTGATGGAACTCGAAGCAGCGCTTAAGCACATAAAAGAGGAGAACGGCATCGAAGACCTGGTTAGGTCTGTGCGGTCCGATCTTGACAAGCTGGTGGAGGAAACCATCGACGTTATGACTAATCCAGAAATATGGCAACAAGCCAAGGTGAGTTAAAATGTCCTCGGCGAACGATCATGAAGAGGGAAGATATCTTTACTGCATAGTTAACAGCGGCAAAGAAACTGATTTCGGGCATATGGGAATCGAAGAAAACCTTGTCTACACCGTGGCCTTTAACGATATAGGCGCCGTAGTTCACCGTTGCGAGGCTAAGCCCTACAAAACGGAGGATAAGGAAAAAGCGACTGAGTGGATTTTGACGCATCAATATGTGATTGACTTGGCTACCAAGGAGTTCGGCACAGTGATTCCCCTAACCTTTGACACCATCTTCAAGGGAGACGAAAAAACGGTGAAGAAGTGGCTCAGCGAGGAGTACCACCAGCTCAAGGCGCTATTGGCAAAGCTTGAAGGGAAGGCAGAGTACGGGGTTCAGATCTTCCTCGAGAACGATTTTGTTAACAAAATGATAGAGAAGAATGAAGAAACTCAGAAACTCAAAAAGGAGCTGGAAAACAAAAGCAGCGGAGCGGCATACTTGTTTAAGAAGAAATTGGAAAAAAGAATACGCCTTGAAAAGGAGGTGTTCACAAACAAACACGCAAAGGACCTTTACGATCAGATCAAAAAGCTTGTTGACGACGTGAAGCTTGAGTCCACAAAGAGCGAAGTTCCGGAAAAATGGCAAGGCAAGCAGATGATCCTGAATCTCGCGTGCCTCGCGCACAAAGATAACATTCAAGATTTAGGAAACATGCTGGGAGAAGTCAACAAAGGAGAAGGTTTTGCCGTTAGATTCACGGGACCTTGGCCGCCGTATTCCTTTGTAGGGGAGATCGGTGGGTCAAAGAGAGAGAAGGCGAAATAGGTGAAAACTGGAAGATACCTGTACGGGATAATAGAAACAGAGAACAAAGAAAGCTTCGGCAAAATTGGAGTAGGCAACAGCGAGGTATACACCATCCAGCAGAAGGATATCGGAGCGGTGGTCAGCGACATCCCCATGGGTTACAAGGTCGAAATAGAAGAAGCCAAAACCCACGAAAAGGCCTTAAGAAAAATCATGGAGACCCACACCATTATCCCCGTGGGTTTCGGGGTCATGGTTAAAGACGAGGTGGCGATAAAAAACATTCTAAAGCGAGCTCGAATGAAGTTTAAGAATATGTTGGAGAAGATAGACAACAAGCTGCAGATCAACATCAAGATTTCATGGGACAAAGTCATCCTAGCAGACATCTTAGGAGAAAACGAAGAAATACGGACATTGGCCGCTGAAGCAAAGAAGACTGATAGCCAATCCCTCAAAATAGAGCTTGGAAGAAAGGTTAAGTCAGCCTTAGACGAAAGAAGAAACGAATACGTGAAGAACATACACAGCGTCTTGGGAGGTTTATCAAACGGGTTCAAGGAAAGCAAAATCACGGATCAAGACGCAATAATGAATGCCTCTTTTTTGGTGGACAAAAGACGAGAACAGGAATTTTACAACAAACTGGACGAACTGGAGAAAAAATACGAGAAAAAACTTAAGTTCCTCTGTGTCGGCCCCTTGCCACCCTACAATTTCACCGAGATTGAGATAAAGAAGATGGATTTCGACACCGTGGAAGAAGCCAGAAAGACCTTGGGGCTAGGTCAGAAGGTGAGTATATCCGAAATAAAGTCGGCGTATGATTTGCTTGCGCGAGAATACCATCCAGACCTTCATCCCGATGATTACTTTGCCGAAGAGAAGTTTAAGAAGATGAAGAGCGCACATGACTTGTTGACGAAGTACTGCGAGCATTATCTCTGCTCCCTCCAGAAGTCAAAAGTCAAGGAGACTCTTCTAATAGAGGAAAAGGGTGACTGAAGCCGTCTCCAAAAGGAGATATCAATGGGTCGAACAGTAGGAATAGATCTCGGAACCACCAACTCCGCCGGAGCTGTGATGAAAGATGGAAAAATAAGGTTTGTTCCGGCGGCTGAAGGACCAACCCCCTATGGAAAGATGTTTCCCTCCATTGTCGCGTTTAAGGAAGACGGCGAAATAATTGTGGGGAAGAATGCAAAGGCCTACGCTTACACTCATCCAGAAAGAACGGTGAGATGGATTAAAAGGAGAATGGGCACAAACTACACTGTAGACATAGACGGTTGCAAGTACACTCCCCAAGAGATTTCTGCCCTGATACTAAAGAAGATTAAAAGAGACGCGGAAACCTACCTAGGAGAGAGAATCGACAAAGCGGTAATCTCGGCGCCAGCGTACTTCAACAACAACCAGAGGAACGCCACAAAAGAGGCTGGGGAATTAGCTGGGTTTGAAGTTTTGAGGATCGTCAGCGAGCCGACAGCCGCTTCGCTAGCCTACGGTTTAGACAAAATTGGGAAAAACCTGAAGATAGCAGTGCTAGACTTGGGCGCTGGAACCTTCGACGTAACCATCCTGCAGATGAACAACGGCATCTTCAAAGTCATATCCACCAGTGGGGACACCCATCTGGGCGGCAAAGACATGGACGACCTAATTTTAGATTATCTTGTCTGTAAAATTGAGAATGAACACGGTGTCGACTTAAGAGGCGACAGAAAAAACCTGAACAGGCTCAGGGACGCCGGGGAAATGGCAAAGATCCGTCTCTCCAACCGGCGTTCAACAACCATAAAGACCCAGCTCAACACAGATGGATCTGAGCTTAACCCACACATCGTTCTAACTCGACAAAAATTGGAGGAGCTCATAAAACCACAGCTTAACAGAATGCGGCACCCCTTAGAACAGGCATTAACAGATTCAGGGCTATACCCTCAAGACATAGACAGACTTGTTTTGGTGGGCGGGCCAACTCGGATGCCGATTATCAGAAAGTATTTCAGAGATTTCTTCGGGGTGAAACCCGAGGAGGGCATAGATCCCATGGGAATCGTCGCCATAGGCGCCTCAATTCAAGCCAGCGTTCTGAAAGGCGAAATAAGGGATATGCTGCTGCTGGACATCACACCCCTCTCCTTAGGTGTCGAGACCTCAGGCGGCGTGTTTACCAGACTGATAAAGAGAAACACCACTATCCCCACAGAGGAAAGCATGATGTTTGCAACGGAAGAGGACGGCCAAACATCCATGATGATCCACGTTCTCCAGGGAGAGAGGGAGATGGCGAAAGACAATATATCCTTAGGTTTGTTCAAGTTAGACGGCATTCCGCCTGCACCTAGATATGAGCAAGAGGTCGAGGTTACCTTCCGGATCGATGCCGATGGAATATTAAACGTCTCCGCCGAGATTCTGGAAACTGGGGAAAAGGAAGCGATTAGGGTGACGAAACCGACAGAGCTGTCAAAGGAGGAGATCACGAGGATGATCATCGAGGCAACTAGGTTTCAAGAGGCGGATGAAAGGAAGAGGGAGATCATCGAAGCTAGTAACCGAGCGAAGGCTGTTATCTATGGAACAGAGAAGGCAATAAGGGAAATGAACAGGAAGCTCTCTGAAGGGGAAAAAAGAAAGCTTAAAGAAACCGTGGAAAAACTGAGGGGGATGTTAGACAGTGGCAACATCGAGAAAATCAAGGGATACACAGATGAGCTGGTGGAGCTGGTGAAAGGACTGACCGCGAAGATAAAGGGAGTAAGTCAAGCGAAGGCGTTAGCATCCTCAGTGGAGCACAAGCTGAGGGATAAGTTGTGTACTGAAGATAGAAGGAAGATTAAGAAAGCTGTGGAGAGACTTGAGGAGGCGCCATACGAAGACGTAGAAAAGGAGACGAATAAACTCAAGGAAATAATAACCTTGCTAGAGGCGGACTATGGGGAAAGATAGGTTGGAGCCCACAAGAAACAGTGCACTCGTAGACCTTTTGGATAGAATACTAGTCAAAGGAGTCATCCTTCAAGCAGACTTGATCATCTCGGTTTCCGGAGTGCCCCTGATCGGCGTCAACCTAAAGGCTGCCATCGCCGGCATGAAAACCATGCTAGATTACGGGATGATGGAAGCATGGGATGAAAAAATCAGAAGATATGCCCTAGAAAACAGCGAAGAAGAAGCACCATTGAACGAGAACGAAGAAATCGTGCTGAAGACATTTGCTTCGCACTACTATCGCGATACGTCCCTCCCTGGCGTCTGGAGATCGGGATATCTTTACCTCACAAACAAAAGACTCTTCTTGTTTCGGAAAAAACCAGCTAAGATCCTGTTTCAGGTACCCCTCAACAAAATTAAAGGCCTAACCATTGAAACGAAGAAGTATCTGAAGCAGGAAGAAGAAATTCTCCTTTTCTTACTTGAAAATGATCAATTAAACGGGAAAGTAGAAGTGCTTCGCGCCGGAAAAATAGGAGAGCTGAAAAGAGAGATTGAACACAGAATAAAAGAAATCCAAAAACCTTGAAAGTCCTACCCTCTGAGGATTTAAACCGCGTTTTAAACCATTCCATGGGCTAAGTTCTCTCGATAGAATAGCCTATTTTGACCATTTTAGTAAAACAACCTTTTTAGTCGTTTTCGTATCCGAGTAGTTTTCGATTAAGCACCGGGTTTGAACTGCTAGAGATTATGAGTGCACTTAGGTCGTGTCTGTTATCCTACTAGTAACCGCTCCCAAATGTTTTCACGTTGATTAATGAACAATGCGACAAAGAGAATTACGAGGAACGTGTGCACGATCAAAGACGCGTTTGCCATGCCTCCTAATGCAGAGCAGATTGGGCTGGGTGTTGGTGGCGAGAAGGGCCAGAAGAGGGGGTTACAAGGGTGGTTTATGACATCCAATAAAACGTGGGATAGGTTGCCGAGGAGACACGAAAAGATGAGACCGAGGGAGAACCTACACCTCTCTTCAACCTTAACTTTATCGATTTTAAAGAAATAGCTGGATAAGGTCGGATAGATTAAAACCGTAAACACAATGGAGAAGACTGTCCCTATGGTTGCGGCTCCTAGCAAACTGTGAAGAAACAGCCTTTGAAGAGACCCAAACAAAACGAATTGAATTAGCGTCTCAAGGTCGGGGGACATCGAACCCACCACCAATCCGGGGAGACTGAGTTTTCTGTTAAGCTTGTAAAGGATGTAAGCCACGGGGTAATGGAAGGGAGTTAAAGGCAAATTTCTACCTCATAGTTCATGCTATAGGCTCGAAAGCCATATATCAAGTTTATGAAGTGGCGCTGAAGTGAGCGGGTGCTAGCGCTCCAGTCAAAATCTTGGCAAATTAAACGAACGTTCCTCCGTTTTCTTGCTCTTCGGTTCGTGCGAGTTAGGAGAGAATGTGTTTTAGGAAGTCATTTGGGGTGTATTGAAAGATGTTCTTGGCTTGATAGGAGAAGGCGTGGGCCACTAGAACCCTCAAGATTCTTTGGGGATGGAGGCGATTTTCCAATAATAGTTCAAGGGCGTGAGTGTAATTTCGATTAAGCTCTCTTACAGCTAGACGCTGTTGTTTGGTTGACAGCTGATAATCCTTGCATTCCACGAGATAGGCGAGGGCCATGCTTGGTTTGACGGCTACAACGTCGCAGTGGTTCCTTCGCTTAAACACGATGTAGCCTCGCTTCTCGAAAGTTTCAGCTATCTGATCTTCCAACACCGTTCCACTCATTTCGTAGTCATCCTCCCGTTACACTAGTTGACGAAGAAGATTTAACTTTCGTGAATAACTAGTTAAGAAAATCGCCTTACCCCCTTTATTAATTTCCTTTCTAAACATCGAATTTTCTTTCGGTAATCGCCCGAAGTAAAGTTTAAATAAACCATACGCAAGTGGAGACATCCCCCGCAAAATCCTTTTTTTATTCAATAACAAGTTTGGGCATCGTCTAAGTTTTGCTCATCCCTTTTTAACCACGATGTTTTAAGTATCATATGTAAAAATAAACCATGTGATGAAAGTTGGAAAAGATCATATCTGCAAGCGTAAGGGCTGTTTTGTCTAACCCAGACCTAATGACAAGCGACCATATCTCAGCTCTCACGAAGGGTCATGGGGGATTGAACATCGCTGTGATGTGTGCAGCCAACGCTATATCGTTAGAACTGCTTGAAGGTAGAGACATCATAATGAAACCTCTCAATCAGCCTGAGATTGAGGTAGATATTGTCATTCGTAAGGGCGTGGAGGCAGCGAAACTTGCTGGTGCAATTCCGGCTAATGCCGCTCTATTGACTGCCGGATTAATTTATATAGCTGGGTCCAATGTACGGACAGGTTGTCCAGCAGGTAATCGAAAGCTAGGTGCTAGCGCTAGGATGATAGCAGGAGCAGACAAGGGCGGTGTCCTTCTTGTTCCAGCCGGAAAATCGACTAATAAGATCACAGCGTTTCCAGTCGTACATGCTATCCACCACGCTATGATGGAAGGGAAGCTTACGAAGGTTCAGGGGGCTACTCTACCAGGGGGAGTAAGTGGTGTCCTTTATGGCCATGGTGCCCTTGGGGAAGACTTCGTTTTTCCAGAATTGGCCGAGAATATTGCGAGGATTGGTACTGAGGCCATGCTAAAAGCATACTCAGGCATGGGAATGAGGCCGAATCCTTTCATGTCGGCAGTTTTGGCGACTGCCGCCACAATGGAACTCTTACATGCTGATGCAGAATATGAAGTTGAGCAGGATGGAGTTTGGTCCAAAACTGATACTGCCTTGATGGCGGGTCGTGCTGCAGCAAGAACCGCTAAGCTTCCTGAGAAGCTTCATCTCAGAGGTACTAACGAGGAATTTGTTACCGCAAGGTTAATCGGAGATCTTGGGTTAATGTTTAAGGATATAGGGACACCGACTGTCGTAGGTATAATATCATTTAATGACATTTTTGCATGTTTCAAGGAAAGTGGTATATTAGGAACAGGGAGCAGTGGGGGGCCTGTTTGTCCACCTCAAGGGCATCAAGGGGTCGCTGACAGTGCGATAATCCTCAGGGTTCTTACACAAACCAAATCTATAGATGATGCCATCCAAGCTGTCAAGAAAAACAAAGAAACATTCATCGACCCCGAGATGGCAATGGTTGCAAGCAATACCATTGCAAGAAAGGCCGAGCAGGTCATGCCGGGTCCCGTGACGGATGCGATAATACGCGCTACTGAAGAAGAGACCCTGAAGGCTGTAACCAAGAGAGCGGAGGAAGCCTTTGGAAGTTTGACAGCTGGCAAGAGTCTCGCTGAAGTGGTCAGAGATTTAGAGTATAAGAGAGTTAAAAAAGTGGAAAAAAGCACTGCCAGGCTGTTAGGGCAGATGATGGGGAAGAAGATAGAGATAAGTGTAAAGAAGTTAAAAGGAGGCGCGAGAAGGCCAGACGACTTCTCTAGGAAATATTACGGGTTCGACATAGACGCGGATGTTGAGATAACCCTCGATGGCAAAAAAATACTTCTTGAGGGACTTTCTCACAAAGTCATACCTGATGCTGTTATAAACAAGAATAAAGAGTTTTATGATGTCATTCCTGTAGCAGCGCTCCCAATTCGTGAGCTTATGGTATCTGCACACACTATCATCAATATAATTGTACCTGTAGCCGTCGCCTGTGCCATGAACAAGGCAAATCCAGAGGAAGCAGCACGGGAAGCAGAAGAAGCCGCCTACGTCACAACTTGCAGACCGGGAGCGAAGTCAAGGGCCAGAAAGGTTGGAGAAATAGCGTTAAAGTTCATGGGACAACCTTAAAAACGGTTTTTCCCACACCTTTATCAATTGGTGTAATTCATGCTAATCGTTGCGGCTCTGGATGACGTTTCGGGGGATACGGCCTCTTACGTCATAGACAAATTGCTCGATAAAGGCGCAAACAACGTTCATGTAACCCAAACTGTAACGAAAAAGGGAAGGATTGGCCTACTCTTCTTCATAGATGTCGATGAGAAGAACCTCGAAGATGTAGGTGAAGTTATTATGACCGAACTCGGTTCTACTGGATATAACGTGATTGACACAAGACACTTTCACACCGACAACAGAGTTGCGGTGCACAAGGTTATCATCAGATCTAAACAAGAGAGCATTGATGAAACCGTTAGAATCAAATCATCTTTTTCCTCCAAAGGAAAACTGGTTAAAGTCGACCCAAAATCTGAAGACCTCTTAAGAATCATCAAAAGTGTGAAGAAGAAGCTCGGGATTAACTTGACTTTCCGAGAACTCAAGAAGAAAATCCAGGAAGAAACAAGTATGAGGCGTGGCGAAATAATATTAGAACTGCCTTGCTGAGTAGATAGCTGAGATGTTTTCAATAATTCTCATACAATTTAATGTATACTTAAAAAGACTTTCAGGATCGAGCGCGCATCTCACTATCCTGAATATACTCGTTCGTTCAATAAGATATGGTCGTGAGACGGAAAAAGAAGTGAGATTTGAGTACGTCTGCGAGATGGACGGCTGTAAGCTGTTTTGGAAACGTAAATGAAAACACGTAAGGTTTAAATAAATTACATGTCACTTCGTAGTTAGCTCAAAGGATTATATGGACGGTTCAAGATGTCTAAGGAGTTTCGACACATCATTCGAATTGCCGACACTGACTTAGACGGCGCCAAAAAGGTAGGTTACGCCATAGCTGATATTAACGGTATAGGGATCAATCTGGCTAACATGATTTTGAAAAAAGCCGGCATCGACCCGAAAAACCGCTTAGGCTTTCTCTCCGAGGTTGAAGTAGAGAAAGTGGAGGACATCATAAAGAACCCCATGAAATATGGCATTCCGGAGTGGTATCTCAACCGCCCCAAGGACCGGGAGACTGGAAAGAGTCTTCACTTCATTGGTTCTGATCTAGCTCTTCAAATAAAATCAGATATAGATCAGATGAAAAAGATCAGGTCGTGGAGGGGCTTTCGTCACGCTTATGGGTTAAAGGCCCGGGGACAGCGAACCAGAACAACGGGTAGGGCTGGAAAGGCTATGGGTGTGAAGAAAAAGCCGAGGGAGGTCGTTTAATGGGCGATCCAAAAAAGCAGCGGAAAAAATATGAGACCTCAAGATTTCCTTGGCGAACCGACGTTTTGCAGGGAGAACTCAAACTTCTGGGTCAATACGGGTTGCGAAATAAAAGGGAATTGTGGCGTCACAAAACCATGCTTTCAAAGTTTCGAGGGATCGCTCGATCGCTTTTAGGCATGCCCGCTGAAGAGAGGAGGAAAATGGAAAGACAACTTCTCGATAGGCTTCACCGCCTCGGAATTCTTCCTGAAACTGCTGTGTTAGACGACGTTCTAGACCTAACCTTGGAAGAAGTTCTCGAGCGTAGACTTCAGACCCTCGTGTTTCGCAAAGGCTTAGCCAAATCCGTCTATCAGGCTCGTCAACTTATCGCGCATGGCCACATAGCCATTGAGGGAAAACGAGTTTCCTCCCCAAGCTATATGGTTCTGAGGAACGAGGAACCGAAAATAGCCTATGCCCCAATCAGCCCCCTATCAAACCCTGATCACCCTCTGCGAGAATCTGTTAGCTCCACTGCAGAGATGGAGGAATAGTTGTGAGCAAAAAGGGTGAAAGATGGGCAGTCGTTCACGTGTACAGCTCCTACAACAACACTATCGTGCACGTCACCGACATATCCGGCGCTGAAACCATTGCTAAAGCCTCCGGAGGCATGTTCGTGAAAGCAGCCCGCCTAGAATCATCGCCATACGCTGCTATGCGGTCTGCAGCCCACGTTGCTGCCATCGCAAAAGACAAGGGAATCAATGCAATACACATCAAGGTTCGAGCTCCCGGAGGATCCGACGCTAGAACACCTGGTCCAGGTGCACAGGCCGCCATACGAGCCCTCGCCCGAGCTGGATTCCGCATCGGTCGCATCGAGGAAGTAACACCCGTTCCTCACAACGGAACGAGGAGAAAGGGAGGACGTAGGGGCCGTAGGGTCTAGCACACTTTATGACCGATTTTGTGGGGGATGTGGATGGTGGAGGTTCGAGTGGTTGAGAAGACGGATCTCACTATGCGGTTGATTATAAATGGAGTCGATGTTGCCTATTTGAATGCATTACGCAGAATCATGCTCGCCGAGGTTCCCTCCATGGCTATTGATGAGGCTGTAATTATCGAAAATTCATCTATGCTCCATGACGAAATTCTCGCCCATAGACTCGGGTTTATCCCCCTCAAGACGGATTTAGACACTTATAACCTGCCTGAGAAGTGCCCCTGTAAAAGCGAGCTTGGATGCAACCTCTGTCGCGTTGTTTTAACATTGGACGTAGAAGCCACTGAGGGAATAAAAACGGTGTATTCTAGGGACCTAGTGTCAGAAAACCCGGATATCAAACCCGTCAGCGATAACATTTCCATCGTGAAACTGGCACCTGAGCAGAAAATAAGGTTGGAGGCGTACGCTCGGCTGGGGAAGGGAAAAGCGCATGCAAAATGGCAGCCTGTCTCAATGTGCACCTATAAGCATCTGCCAAAAATCAAAATCGATGCTAAGCGCTGTGACGCTTGTGGCAAGTGCGTGAAGATTTGCCCTCAGAAAATCCTTGTCGACGTTGGAAAGAGAATAGAAACTCAAAACATTATTGAGTGCACTCTCTGTCAGGATTGCGTGGGCGCCTGTCCCCTAAGCCCACCCGCCATCGAGGTAGCCTCGGATAAAGACGCATTTATTTTGGATGTGGAGTCAACAGGCGCGCTTCCAGTTGAGCGAATCTTGCTCGAAGCCCTCAAGATTCTTGACGAGAAGTTCAATGAATTCCTGAACCAGTTGACGACGAAAGAGAGTTAGAGCAACATGCAACCAAGGTATGCCACAAGAATTTTTGAATTTTTGCAGAAATTCTTTGAAATCGTTTATGGATGCTTCAGGCTTGAAGCCTATCTGAACTGCAAATAATTACCGTCCCTTCTCAATACATATATTTTACGCAAGGCTCAAAAAAATAAGGTGACGGCTACGGAGGACATGTCACGATACTACACCTTGCTGAGGGAGCCGGCGCGCCGTAGAATAATTGAGATCTTAGGCGCCCAAGGCAGGGTTAGTTTTAAGGAGTTGAGGAAAGACCTCGGCCTCGGCGTCGGCACCATATACTATCACCTCGACATGCTTTCCGACTTTCTGACTCAAGACAAGCATAGGAAATATCTATTGAATGACCGGGGGAGGCTTTTGTACAAGGTGTTGAAGGATGGAACGTTGCCCCCAACTCTAGAAATTGGAGAGGCGTTCAGCCACCGTGTAGGGCGATGGCTCTTCCTCTCCCCAGTTTTCATGAAAACGGTTCGACCAGGAAGGTTTTTGCCGGTCGCCATTCTGGTGTTATCCCTCGGTGCAGTGGGGGCGGCTCTTGCCAAAGTCGAGCCTATATTACTCTTTTACTTCCCCTCCACCCACACGTTTGAAACAATTGTTACGCTATTCTTCTGTCACTGGATTGGGATGTTTCTGCTGTCCGACCTTTTCATCTATGTGCTTTACAGAAGAGTGGGTGGTGATCTCCAGCTACTCACCTGTGTTGGCATTTCCGCGCTTCCGCTAGCCGTGTTTCCGTACCTTTACCTGCTTGTCCCCCAGAACGTTGCTAGGTATCTTCTTCTCGCTCTTCAAATCTGGGGCTTACTGCTGTTGTCTTCTGCCTTATGTTTTGGGAAAGGCTTGCGCCTCGACCGGTCCATCATCGTGAGCCTCACGATTTTGTATCTCAACATTGTCTTATTGATACTTCTGGGACGCCTGAGGTGAAGTTCTAGGTTTCTAGAACTCTCAATAATCAAAATTCGAGTTTTACCGAAACGATTCACTTAAAAAGATCTTTTTCCAAGCTTATTTCGGTGAAAGAACTTGAAAATGAGGAAAAATCGATTTGCGGCGATGTTTCTAGCGATTCTGTTGACCTCCTTAGCCCTTCCAATGCTGGCGTCTTCGGCGATTGCGCAACCTATGCAGGTGACAATTGAGGAAGAAGACGGGTGGAAAATGCTCCAAAACGACGACATCACGGTACTGTTCCCCGCTGGTGGGAGGAAACCAATGTTCTTGTGGTGGGATAATGAGGAGAAAGAGAGGGTCTACGTGGTCAAGTTTCAAGGGCTGATCGAGTACTTCACCTTCGATAGGCCATATTATCAGAGAAGGTATCAAGCGGTGGCTGAACATGTACGTGAGCGGTTCCTTAAGCTAAAGTGGATGATGATGAGTGAGGAAATCCGCGAAGGCATAGCCCATATCTTCGAGAACTGGCACTCACCCTACTTGCCTTTCAGGTTCTGCAACTGGACGCTCTCCGATGTGGAGAGTGGGCAAATCACCGCTCCTGACGGAACAACAGCAATCGGCGTTGCGTTTTCCTTCAACCTGGTTGAGGCGAATCTACCTCGCTTTGGTTGGCTTGAGGAAGACAGCATTACGATACGATGTCGACTCTACAACGTGCCCGTGACTGAACGATCCGGCGATGTCACCTACGAAGTTGGCAAGGGCGAGCTGAAAATGGACTTCAGTGTCAAAAACTGGAAGTGGAATATTGACACTGTTAAGCCGTTGCTATCAGCCCTGCGGGAGGAATATGATATAGAAATTCCCGAGAGGGAGTCCAAGCTGGCGTTGTGGATAAACCTCGCCTCCATCAGCATCGAAAAAATGGAGGTGGCGAAGAGCGAGCCAGAAGAAGTTGAGAGTGCATCCACTGCTGCCTACATGCTTGTTGATGGCGATCGCGTATCCGTCCAGCCTGACAACACGGAAACAGGGGATGAGAAGCCAATACCTGACAAAAAGAGTTTGCGGGAACACTTCAGGCTTCAATTTGCAGAGGAAGATGACAAGCTAGCGGGCTTCTTCAAGTTTGTAGCATCAGCAGAGGTAGATGGCGAGGAAAAACCGGTCACCGCCTCCTACATCGAGGCCGGAGCCCACATGAGACTCTTCATCTGCTACCCATACTTCGAAGAAACCCTAACACATGACCCGTCCATAGGCGTTGAAGTGCCCGACAAAATCACGCCGCAATACACGGTGGAGGTTCCATCAGGCACACAAATAGCTCCTAGGGTGGTAGGAAGAGTAGGTCCCGCGTTCATTACGCCGGAACTGGTGATAGCCCTCGTTGTCGTGGTGTCAGCGATAGCCATAGCCGCCTTCGTTGCCAAACGGAAGGGAAAGATCGTCAATGTAGTCGGAGTCAAGTAAGTTCCCCTTTATTTTTAATGTTTATAAAATCAAAACACGTTTCGTTTCAGTTAAGTGATTGGGGAGCGAGAACGTTAGAAACGACGGAAAAGATGTTTATTCGGAGTTAAGCTAGTGGTGGATGACAGGACGAAAACCTCGTAGAGAGCTTAAAGGGGCATGCTCCAAACCGCGGTCTGTCTGAAACCGGGCGACCTATCGAGGCTTTTGAGGTTTTCAAATAGAATGCTTGCTAAGAAGGAACTCGCAGAACTCACGCAAAGCAGTGCAGTGAGACACAGGCTACAATCTTCCTCTTGCGTGTTTCAAGTGAACGTTTATATGTTTCTGATGTTACACACCATGTAACATAGTTGGAAGACGGCGGCAAAGGAGGATTACTCGATCGAAAAAACAACTAATCCAGAACTCATCAACCTCATTCGGTCATTGAGAAAGAAGTCCCGAGAAGGCGAAGCAAGGATATGGCGTAGTGTGGCGGATCATTTGTCGCGTTCGAGACGGAGACGTATAGCCGTAAATGTCAGCCGATTGAATCGCTACACAAAGGAGGGGGAGACCGTGGTGGTACCGGGCAAAGTGCTGGGAGCGGGAAAAATGGACCATCCCATTCACGTGGCAGCCTTCACCTTCTCGGAGGGGGCGCGACTAAAAATCTTGAAGGCTAAGGGGAAATGTCTGTCAATCCTTGAGCTGGCGGAGAAAAACCCGAAGGGAACCAACGTGAAGATCATTGGGTGAAAAAGTATGACCGTGGAAACCGCTGTGGTGATTGATGCAACGGGACTAATTCTTGGGCGAATGGCTAGCATCATTGCTAAACGCCTCCTTCAAGGTGAAAACATCATCGTTGTGAACGCAGAGAAGGCGGTCATATCCGGCAACAGACTGAGCAGAGTGAGGGAGGCTAAGGCGTTCCTTGAGGTTGGTCATCCGAGGAAGGGACCGTTCCACCCAAGAAGGCCGGATCATATCGTTCGAAAAACCGTGCGAGGCATGATTCCTCGAAGGAAGCCTAAGGGACAAGAAGCATACAAGAGGCTTCGGGTTTTCCTTGGGGTTCCTGAAGGGTTTAAGGGCAAAGAAACACAAACAATACCCGATGCTAAGGCTGAAAAGCTGAGGTGTCCCTATATAACTGTGGAAGAGTTAGCGAGGGGTATCGGATGGACCCCGGTAGGTGAATGAAGTGTCCAAGTCTAAGAGAATCTTGTTAACCAGTGGAAAGCGAAAAACCGCCATTGCCCGAGCAACAGTTAAACCTGGAAGGGGAAGAATTCGCGTAAACGACATTGCCGTCGAGATTTTAGAGCCGAAAATCGCCCGCGACAAAATCATCGAGCCTCTCCTCCGAGCTGGCGACGAGACATGGAAACAAATTGACATCGACGTGAAAGTTTCTGGCGGAGGCTTCATAGGGCAAGCTGAAGCCGTGAGGACAGCCATTGCTAGGGCACTGGTGAAGTGGACAAGGAGCACACGTCTTCAAACCCTCCTCACAGAATATGACCGAACCATGATTGCCGGGGACGCTAGGAGAAGGGAGCCCAAGAAGTTTGGTGGTCCCGGCGCGAGAGCTAGGGATCAAAAGAGCTACAGATAGCAGCGTTCCTAACCGATTCATTTTAGCGCATCTGCACGCCAATTTTTGCACTGCCTGTAAGTCGGAACCGAAAGAGTAAAGTTTAATTAATGCTGGACATTAGGCTAGAGGGTCGCATAGAGTGATTCGGTGTCAACGGAGGTGAAACAAAATCATTATCCCTGTCCGCTGCTTTAGTTGTGGTCGTTTGATCGGCGACAAGTGGGAGGAGTTTGCGAGGAGGGTGAAGGCTGGAGAAGACTCGGGGAAGGTTCTGGATAGCATGGGCATGACCCGCTATTGTTGCCGCCGCATGCTCTTGTCCCACGTAGAGATCATCGATGAGATTCTCCGGTTCTACGAGGAAGCTGTAAAGAAGAGGCGAGCCAAAACACCTTAATGGAGAATTAAACGTGTCAACAGTTATTGAAGACATCCTAGCCCGAAAGACCTTCAACAGTCGAGGTGAGGAAACCCTAGAGGTGGAAGTAATCACCACAGCAGGGTTTGGGAGGGCCTCTGCTCCGGCCGGAGCCAGCAGAGGCAAGGCTGAGGTGGTTCAATATCCCGAGGGCGGGGTGGATAAGGCGATACAAAAGGTGGGGAATCTCATCGCTCCGGAGTTAATTGGCTTGAATGCGGATAGGCAAGAGGAAATTGATCTTCTTCTTCACGAAATCGATGGAACCCAAGACTTCAGCAACATTGGCGGAAACACTGCTTATGCGGTTTCCTTAGCCACAGCAGACGCTGCCGCAGCCTCATACGGTATACCCCTCTTTCAGCACCTCGCAGGCTACATGGCGAGCGAGCTTCCGCACCCCCTCGGAAACGTTTTGGGCGGAGGAAAGCACGCGCATGGGAAAGCGCCAGACATACAAGAGTTCTTAGTTCTCCCCCTTAAGGCGGAGTCCTTTTTGGAAGCGGCGAAAGCCAACGTTTTGGTTCATCAAAGGGTTGGTTCCCTTCTCAAAAAACTAGACTCAACCTTCACTGGTGGGAAGGGAGATGAGGGGGGTTGGGCTCCTAGCGTGAAAAGTGAGGACGCCTTAGAGATCGTGGTGAGGGCGTGCAAGGAAGTTTCTGAGGAGCTGGGAGTTGAGTGTAGGGCAGGTGTTGACGTGGCGGCTTCTACCCTGTGGAGACCTAAAGAAAGTCGTTATGCGTATGCTCGAGACGGCGTAAAAAGAGACGCTAAAGAGCAGTTGGATTTTGTGCTAGATCTTATTGAAGATTACAGCCTCGTTTACGTGGAAGACCCCTTCCATGAGGAAAATTTCGAAGACTTCGCGGAGCTCGTGAAAAGGGTTAAAGGGTGTCTCATTTGCGGAGACGACTTGTTTACAACAAACAGGGAGAGACTAACCCATGGATTGGAGGTTGGCGCTGCCAACGCAATTATCATAAAAATGAACCAGGTGGGAACCCTCACGGATGCTTGGGAGACCACCAAAATGGCTAAGAAGGCGCGATACGCCCCGGTCATGTCTCATCGATCCGGGGAAACAACCGACGTGCACATGGCCCACCTGGCCATAGCGTTTCAGTGTCCCATCATCAAAACCGGTGTGGTGGGTGGGACTCGGGTGGCAAAGATTAATGAGCTCATTCGCATAGAGGAGATGCTTGGGAGAAGGGCTAAAATGGCTGCCCTCCAATTTTAGGAGAGAGTTGAATGTCAGAGAAGAATGAAGAAGTTGAGGTTCCCGCCGAGGAGGAGCTTCTGCTTTCTCGAGACGTCCTCCTATCCGCGGGCATCCACATCGGCACAAGAATGAAAACAGGGGACATGAATCCCTTCATTTATCGCATTAGACCCGACGGCTTGTTTGTTTTGGATGTCAAGAAAACTGACGAACGTCTACGCGTCACCGCCAAATTTCTCGCACGATTTGAGCCGCCTAAAATCGCGGCGGTAGCGGCGAGGTTGTATGGACGTGACCCTGTGAGGAGATTTTGTGAAGTGACAGGGACTACCCCCATCATTGGGCGTTTTATTCCGGGACTATTTTCAAATCCCCTCTATCCAGACCGCATCGAGCCGGGTGTCGTGATTGTTTCTGACCCGAGGGCTGACATGCAAGCGGTCAAGGAAGCCTCCAGCATAGGCATCCCTGTCGTAGCGCTCTGTAGCACCGACAACGATTTCAGCGACGTGGACCTCGCTATACCCACCAACAATAAGGGTAGGAGAGCCTTGGCGGTGATTTACTGGCTCCTAGCTAGGCAAATACTGCGCGAACGAGGCGAGATACCTCCAGACGGGGACCTGAGCTTGTCCATTGATGACTTCGAAGTGAAACTAGAAAAAGGGGAGGAGTAGTGGGGGAGATTATTTGAAGGTTCGACGCCCAAGTCAAGCTGGAATGTTTTACGCTGGCACCCATCAAGCACTAAAATCCCAGATCGAAGAATGCTTCACTCACAAACTTGGACCCGGAAGGCTTCCCAAGGTCGCGGACAAGGGCCTACAAAGCATGGTTGGGCTCGTTTGCCCCCACGCGGGATACATGTACTCTGGGCCCATAGCTGCGCACGCCTACTACCATCTCGCGATTGATGGCAAACCGGACATCGTAGTCATTTTTGGCCCCAACCATTACGGGTTTGGAAGCGCCCTAGCGATCATGAAGGAGGGCGTTTGGCGCACCCCCTTGGGAGATGTGGAAATTGATGCCCCTACCGCAACCAAAATTCTACAAGAGTCTCGCGTCATTGATGTCGACGATTCAGCCCATGCCCGTGAGCATTCCATTGAGGTTCAACTTCCCTTCCTTCAATACCTGTACGGCTCAGCCTTCAAGTTTGTGCCCGTCTGCTTTCTCATGCAGGACCTTGAATCCAGTCGTGAGGTGGGGCGGGCGGTTGCGAAGGCCTTGTCGGGAAAGAATGCCTTGGTAATTGCCTCTACTGACATGACCCATTATGAGCCTCAAGGGAGGGCTGAGCGAAAGGACAAGATGGCCATCAACGCCGTCTTGAATCTGGATGAGGAGCAGTTTCACTCCACCATAGAGTCCCAATACATATCCGCGTGCGGCTACGGCCCCGTCGTCGCCGCGATGACGGCGGCGAAAGCCTTAGGCGCTGAAAGGGCTGAATTGTTGTGCTACAAAACGAGCGGCGACGTGATTGGAGACTTCTCCTCGGTGGTGGGCTACGCCTCAATCTCGTTTAGAAAATGACTGTGGGATGATTTGTTGGGGGTTACGGCTTCAGCGCCGGCTAAAACCATCCTCTTTGGAGAGCACTTTGTCGTATACGGCGAGCCAGCTATCGTCCTCGCCATCGATAAGCGAGCTCGAGCTTCAGCAGAATTAAGGGCAGATCAGCGCATATACATCAACTCCCTCGACTTGAGGGCTTCAGGCTTCTTTATAGGAGAACACTTTCAACCAGAGCGTGGAGGCTCAGAAGCCCGCACAAAACTCGAACCCGTCAGGATAGCGATTCAAAGGGTTTTGGATCGTTCCAAAAGGCGAGCCGGTGTGAATGTGGAGATCCGCTCGTCCATTCCGGTGGCTGCCGGTCTAGGCTCTTCAGCGGCTGTGGCGGCGGCCGTGGTGGCTGCCGTAAGTCAGCTTCTAGATGTGGAGCTATCCAGAGAGGATGTTTACCACATCGCCTACGAAGCCGAACGCTTCATCCATGGAACCCCCTCAGGCATAGATCCAGCCATCTCCACCCACGGCGGGGTCCTCTTGTTCCGCAAAGACAAGGGCTTCACACATCTAAACGTGAAAGAGGATATGCCCCTCGTGATCGGCGACACGGGAGTGGAGCGATCCACTGGCGAACTGGTTGCCATGGTGAGCAAAAGAAGGAAGCAATACCCATCTATAATCGATCCCATAATAAAGACAGGCGGGGAGATCGCTCTCCGAGCTGTTGAAGCCTTGGAGACCGGAGGTCTTCACACCCTCGGTGAGCTGATGGACCTTAATCATGCGCTCCTCTGCGCCATTGGGGTGTCTAATGAACCCCTTGAAAGGCTTGTTTACGCAGCGAGAAAGGCTGGGGCGTTAGGAGCTAAGCTTACAGGTGCGGGTGGGGGAGGATGCATGATAGCGCTATGTCTCCCAGAAAAGACGGAGCCAGTTGCAGAAGCTATCAAGCGAATTGGGGGAACCGCCTTCGTGGCAAGAAAAACCAACGAGGGTGTGAGGGTTGAGGGTTAAGCCAAAGATTCTGAAGCTCGGGGGGTCTGTGATCACTCGAAAGGATAGACCGCTGACCTCCAACCCGCGAGCCATAAAGCGGTTGGCTCACGAGATTTCTCAAGCCAAAGTTCCTCGCCTCATTCTCGTTCACGGCGGCGGTTCTTATGGGCATCCGCTTGCTGAGCAGTATAGAATACCTGAAGGATACAAGGACCCTTCGCAGGTTATGGGGTTTTCGAAAACCCATCAAGCAATGGTCACGTTAAACAGGTTGATTGTGGATGCCTTGATAGATGAGGGTGTTCCAGCGGTGGCGGTACCACCTTCTTCCTGCATCATCACGAAGCTGGGTCGAATCCACCTTATGGAGGAGAGGCCATTAACGAAACTCCTCGAATTGGGGTTTGTTACGGTTCTTTACGGAGATGCCGTCCTCGACTCTGAAACGGGTTTCTCCATATTGTCTGGCGACCAGCTCGTCTCTTCCCTCGCCATTCGACTCGACGCGGGTCGCATCATAGTAGGCGTGGATGTTGACGGGCTTTACACTGCGGACCCCAAAACCGATCCTTCCGCACGTCTCATTCAAAGCATCACCCTAGGGGAACTGAGGAAACTGCAACACAGAATTGAGAAACCTAAAGTAACAGATGTAACCGGAGGGATGCTCGGAAAGGTGCTTGAGTTGATGCCCGCTATCGAGCGAGGAGTTTCAGCGATGATCTTGAACGCCGGAAAACCAGGCAACATTTACAAGGCCCTTAAAGGTGAAGAGGTTGTTGGAACGATGATTGAGGGGAGTGAAACCATTGCCTAACAAAATCGAGGAAAGGAAAGCCAGCCACCTTCAAATCTGCTTAGACGAGAACGTTCAAGCTCGTAAAACCATCGCGGGATTCGAGGATATCCTCCTTGTGCACAAGGCTTTACCAGAAATCGAACGGGAAAAAATCGATCTCTCAACCGAAGTTTTTGACCACGAATTCGCTGCTCCCATCATTGTGGGAGCAATGACTGGCGGCACCTCAGAAGCCATGAGAATCAACGCTGCCATCGCTGAGGCGGTGGAGGAACTGAGGTTGGGGATGGGGGTTGGGAGTCAACGGGCGGCTATCGAGGACCCAAGGCTGGAGAGAACCTTTGCCATCACGAGGGAGAAGGCACCCACCGCCTTTCTCATCGCCAACATCGGAGCCCCCCAACTTGTCCAAGGATATGGCGTCAAGGAAGCTAAGAAAGCGGTGGACATGATGAGTGCCGACGCGTTAGCCATTCACTTAAACCCATTGCAAGAGGCGATTCAACCCGAGGGGGAAACGAACTACGCGGGGGTTCTCCGCAAGATAGGAGAAATTGCTCAAGCCCTCGGGGTTCCGGTCATCGTGAAGGAGACGGGGGCAGGCATAGCAGCGGAGGAAGCCAAGAGGCTGGAGGCTGCAGGCGTAGCGGGCATCGATGTGGCTGGGGTCGGCGGAACGAGCTGGGCGGCGGTGGAGTATCACCGAGCCAAGAGAATTCAGGACGAATTTCGTCAGAGGCTCGGCGAAACCTTCTGGGACTGGGGCATTCCCACCGCGGCGAGCCTCATTGAGGTGGTTCAGTCCGTTCATCTAATTGTCCTTGCCTCGGGCGGTGTGCGCTCCGGAATAGACATCGCGAAGGCTTTGGCGTTGGGCGCGAGTTTAGCCAGCATGTCCTTACCAATCTTGCGCCCCGGCACAAAGGGCTCGAAGGAGGTTAAAAAGGCGCTTCAACTTGTCACTGAGGAGTTGAGAAACGCCATGTTCCTTGTGGGAGCAGAGGCCATTCCCGAACTAAGGGAGGTCCCTGTCGTGGTGACCGGGAAAACCGCCGAATGGTTGCAAGCGCGGGGTTTTCACCCTGAACTTTACGCGAGGCGAAGGGTGTGAGCCACCTAGCTTCTCAACTAGCCGAAACAACGGAGAAGGTGAACCGTTTCATTGAGCAAGTTGTTGGTCTCGAACGGGAGCCTAAGTTGCTGTACCAAGCGGCCCGCCACATCATCGATGCTGGAGGCAAGAGGCTACGCCCCTACCTTGTCCTAAAGAGCTGTAAGCTCGTGGGAGGAAGAGAAGAAGACGCTATTCCCACAGCGGCAGCCATCGAACTTCTCCACACCTTCACCCTCATCCACGACGACATCATGGACCAAGACGAAAAGAGGAGAGGAATCTCCACGGTGCACACTAAGTGGGATGTGCCCACCGCCATCGTGGCGGGTGACCTCCTCTTCTCTAAGGTTTATGAAACTATAACCGGGTTCACGGACCTTCGTCGCGTGGCCCGTGGGCGCATCCTAGAGGTGTTGAGGTGCGTCAGCGAGGCCACCATCGCCATATGCGAGGGTCAAACCCTTGACATGTTGTTTGAGCGTAGAGAAACCATCTCTGAAGACGAGTATTTTCGAATGATACGCTTGAAAACCGCCGCCCTTTTCGAAACCTCCGCAAAATGCGGCGGAATCCTAGGAGGAGCAAAAAAGAGACAAGTCGAGCACTTAAGAAAGTTTGGCCACTACGCTGGCGTAGCTTTCCAGTTGATTGATGACGTTTTAGGTTTAACAGCGGATGAGATGGTTCTCGGAAAGCCCGTGGGAAGTGACATCCGTGAGGGAAAGCGAACCTTGATCATTGTTCACGCGCTTCAGCACGCCTCAGAGGATCAGCGGGAAAAAATTCTGGAAACGTTGGGAAACAAGTCAGTCCCTCTTGAGCAGATACGAGAGACAACTGATCTGATCAATTCCCTGGGTTCAATCAGCTATGCCGAGAGGAGGGCAAGGGAATACGCTGAAAAGTCTAAGAATGCGCTCGCGGTCTTCCCTAACACCGAGGACAAGGAAGACCTCATAAGTCTCGTCGACCTTATAACTACCAGAAAATATTAGCTCAAATTGAGTGGAAGCCTTGGCTTCGACTGAAAGGGCGGAAGATATAGAGGCCATACGAAAAATTGCGCTTTTGAACGCGCTTCTTCATGATGGAAAGGCTCAGGTGCAGCCCGTCCTTGGCAAGTTGCTCGCCGATCGACCACACCTCAAGGCGAAGATAAAGGAAACCGTTTCTGTGATCGCTGAGGTCGTTGAAGAGGTGAACAGACTTTCTCTGGATGAGCAAAGGAAGATGGTGGAGGAAAGGTGGCCAGAGGCGTTAGTTAAGGAAAAGGTGGAAGCGGAGAGGGTGCTTCCACCCCTGCCAAACGTGGAAAAGTATGAGCGAGTGGTTACCCGTTTTTCACCTAACCCCGACTGTGTCCTGCATCTAGGGTCGGCTAGGGCCATAGTCCTCAGCTACGAGTATGCAAAAATGCACCAAGGCCTCTTTTATCTACGCTTTGAAGACACGGACCCGAAGCTGAAAAGGCCGGCATTGCCCTTCTATGACTCCATACGCGAAGACCTAATCTGGCTTGGATGCAAATGGGACGACGAGTTCATTCAAAGCGACAGACTTCCCATCTATTATGAGCACGCCGAAAGGCTTCTCAAGGAGGGACACGCCTACGTTTGCACCTGCCGACGCGAAGAATTTCGTAAAAAAGTGATAGCCCAAGAGCCATGCCTCTGTCGAGACCAAACACCGGACGAGCACCTCTCCGGCTGGAAGCGCATGCTCGACGGAACTTACCAAGAAGGAAAAGCTGTGGTGAGGATCAAGACTGACCTGGGACACCCAAATCCCGCTGTTCGAGAATGGCCTGCATTGAGAATTATTGACACTAGAAGATATCCTCACCCCCGGGTGGGCAGCCAATACTGTGTTTGGCCCCTCTACAACTTCGCCTGCGGCGTCGACGATCACCTCACGGGCGTAACCCACATTATCCGTGGAAAGGAGCATCTAACCAATCAGGTGCGGCAGGAGTACATGTATCGCCACTTCGGATGGAAATATCCCGAAGCCATCCATTACGGCAGACTCAAGATAACCGGAGCTCTCCTCAGCAAATCCAAGATTGTGCAAGGGATGAGGGAAGGCGTCTTTAAGAGTTGGGATGACCCGAGACTTGCCACGTTTTCCGCCTTGAGAAGGAGGGGAATCACTCCGGAAGCGATTTGGCGCTTAATAATCGATGTGGGACCCAAAACCGCCGACGTGGTACTAAGCTGGGAAAACCTCTACGCCTACAACCGAAAAATCGTCGACCCCATAGCCAATCGATACTTCTTTGTACACAACCCCATACAGCTAATCGTGAAAGAAGTTCCACATGCCTTCTCTGCCAAGCTACCTCTGCATCCGGACTATCCTGAACGAGGCTTTCGACGATTCGAAGTAAAACCCATAGAAGGCGAAGCATCATTTTGGGTCTCCAGCGATGACATGGATTTCTTGAAAACAGGGGAAGTCATACGCTTTATGGGACTCTTCAACATTCAAGTCGAAAAGGTTGAAGGACACTGGATTGACGCAGGTTACCACAGCGAGTCCTATGAGGAAGCAAAGAAAACGAACGCGCCCCTAATCCATTGGATTCCCATCGGCGCCGACATGCCATGCGAAGTCGTCATGCCCGACGCTTCTGTAGTGGAAGGCATCGCTGAAGGCAACTGCAAAACCCTGGGTCTCAACAATATCATCCAGTTTGAGCGCTTCGGATTTACACGAGTCGACAAACTAAACAAGAAGATAACCGCATACTTCGCCCACCGATAGCAGACCGCCAACCAACCCCTCCATGCAGATAGATCAAAATTCCCGCCATAACAAAAATATGGAACCAAGCGACGAAACATTGATAAATATGTGTTGTTGATAACTGTGCGTTTGAGAGGGTGAGGCTTATGTCCAAACCGTTCTACGTGAAATTTGACGTACCTAAAGAGGTTGCAGATGCGGCCTATGAAGCCCTACAGATAGCGACCCAAACAGGTCACGTTCGAAAGGGCACTAACGAAACAACAAAGGCTGTGGAGAGGGGGCAGGCAAAGCTGGTCGTCATAGCCGAAGACGTGGACCCACCAGAAGTTGTCGCTCATCTCCCACTGCTCTGCGAGGAACGCAAAATCCCTTACGTATTCGTACCCGATAAGGGAAAACTCGGATCCTCAGCTGGAATAGATGTCCCGGCCGCCGCGGCATGCATAACCGATGCTGGCGACGCCTCGTCTCTAATAAAGGAAATTTCCAGTCAGATTGAAGAATTAAAGAAGGGGGCCCCTAGCGGGTGAGCGGAGAGGCAGAAGGAGAGTTAATACCCACCGAGGTCATTCAGGTGATTGGTCGGACAGGGGTGACTGGGGAGATTACCCAAGTTAGGATTCGGGTGCTCGCGGGAAGAGACAAGGGGCGCATTATAACCAGAAACGTGAAGGGTCCGGTGCGAACCAGCGACATCCTCATGTTGAAAGAAACAGAGAGAGAAGCCAAGAAGATTCGGTAACGAAAAGGGGGTTTGCCGGTGCCAAAGCCTCGACGCTGTTCCTTTTGCGGACACGAGTTTCCATCAGGCACCGGCATCATGTATATAAGAAACGATGGATCCATTCTATGGTTTTGCTCCAGCAAGTGCAGAAAAAGCTCCATAAAATTGGGGCGAGACTCGCGCAAGCTTCGATGGACAAGGTATTATGGGAAAGAAGAAAAAGGGAAAGTTTGAAGGCAGACCTCACTTTCAGCCGGAAGCCCCTGGGAGGGAGTCAGACGCAGCAAACTTTCGTAATGATCAAGCCCGACGGCGTAGCCCGAGGTCTCACTGGCGAGGTGATCAAGAGGTTAGAGTCGCAAGGTCTAAAGATTTTAGCCATGAAAATGCTTATGCTCGACAAGAGAACGGCTGAAAGACTCTACAGTGTCCATAAGGGAAAGAACTTTTTTGAGGGCTTAGTGGAGTTCGTAACCTCGGGCCCGGTGGTGGTCATGATTCTCGAAGGAGAGAACGCGGTCTCCCTCGTGAGGAAAACGATCGGCGCCACCGACCCTGCCAAGGCTGAACCTGGAACCATCCGCGGCAATTTCGGAGGGAGCGTAACGACTAACATCATCCATGCTGCAGACAGCCCCGAGAATGCCAAAAAAGAAATGGAAACCATTTTTAAACCCGAGGAAATCGTTCGATCTCAAAAGCCCACTGCTTGCGGCATTAAGAAGTCCATATGATGCAATAAAAATGCTTCAGAAAGAGATTGAAAAGCCTGAAACGGTTTATATAGATTAATGCGTCAATCATCATAGAACCGTTAAAGGAGAAGGGTTAAAGTCTCCGATTCGGCCGCACGCAATGAAGAAATGACATACTATCGCTACACGAGCAGAGGTACGAAACATGCCTATACGGCAACCCATCGTCTGTGTGCTGGGTCATGTCGATACTGGAAAGACGCTTTTGTTAGACCAGGTTAGGAAAAGTAGCGTTCAAGCCCGTGAGGCTGGAGGAATGACTCAGCACATTGGGGCGAGTTTCTTTCCTGTAGAGACACTTGCAGAAATCTGTGGGCCTCTCCTAAAAAGATTCAAGACCGACATACAAATACCTGGATTGCTTGTTATCGACACCCCGGGACACGAGGCCTTCGCCAACCTTAGAAAAAGGGGAGGAGGAGTAGCGGACATCGCCATTCTTGTCATCGATGTCTTGAAGGGGTTTGAGGCTCAAACCTACGAGAGCCTCGACATCCTCAAGGCAAGAAAAACACCCTTTCTCGTGGCAGCAAACAAAATCGACCGCCTACCGGGCTGGAAATCAATGCCAAACGAGCCCTTTTTAGAGTCTTATGAAGGTCAAGACCCCTACGTTCGTCAAGATCTTGACGAGCGCTTATACGCGATTATGGGAACATTCATCAGACTTGGTTTTCGAGCCGACCGCTTTGACAAAATATCGGATTTCACTCGAACCGCGGCCATGGTTCCAACCAGTGCCAAAACCGGTGAAGGCATACCCGAGCTTTTAGCGGTTCTCATCGGTCTAACTCAACAATATCTGCGATCCCGCCTCCAGGTCACTGAGGGTCCTGCAAAGGGCACGGTATTGGAGGTGAAGGAGGAACCCGGGCTCGGGACCACCGTCAACGCCATTATTTATGATGGAATACTTCAAAAGGGTGATGTAGTTGTTGTCGGGGGAAAGGAGGAGCCCATCGTTACCAAGGTTCGCGCGGTCCTCTTACCTAAGCCCCTTGACGAGATTAGGGACCCCCGAGACAAATTCTCCTCGGTAGACATGGTTTCAGCCGCGGCTGGGGTAAAAGTTGCAGCTACAAACCTCGAAAATGCCTTGGCTGGAGCCCCCCTATACGTAGTCCCACCTGACGCCATCTCCGAGGAATACGTTAAGTCTGTTTCTGAAGAGGTAGAGAAACTCAGAATAGCCACCGATGTCGACGGGGTTGTGTTGAAAACCGACGCCTTGGGTTCTCTTGAGGCTATCGCTGAGAGTTTAAGGCGAAGCGAGGTTCCTATACGATTAGCAGACGTGGGAGATGTCTCTAAAAGAGACGTCACAGAGGCAACCGTGGTCAAAGAGCATGAACCGCTCTACGGAGCCATCCTAGCTTTCAATGTTAAGACATTGCCCGACGCCGAAGACGAAGCAAAGGATCGAGGTGTTCCGATCTTCCAACACAACATTATTTACCACTTAATCGACGATTATGTTCAGTGGATGAAGAACGAGCGAGATAAGCTTCTACAAAAAGAGTTTGATCGAACAATCAGACCGGGCAAAATAAGACTTCTCCCCGGCTACGTGTTTAGGAGGGCGAAGCCTGCCATCGTGGGGATCGAGGTTTTGGCGGGGCAAGTTAAACCCAAATGCTCGCTTGTTAGGGCGGACGGAAGGGAAATCGGTGAAATCATGCAAGTTCAGGATCGAGGACAAGCCGTATCAGAGGCAAAGGCTGGAATGCAGGTAGCTGTCTCCCTAGACAAACCGATCGTGGGACGACACATCTATGAGGGGGACGTACTCTACGTTAAGGTGCCTGAAGCCCACGCAAAAGCCTTGCTAACGAGGTTTCAAGATCGTTTATCCCCTGACGAACTTAACGCATTAAATGAATTCGTCGACATGATGAGACGCAAATCACCCTTCTGGGCAGCTTAAACGCTTAACTGAAAAGTTCTTATTCTACGTTGTCCTCGAGCGACGGTTAGCGCTAAGTTATTTAGCATTCATAGAGTTTATTAAGTCTTGTTATATAATACATATTCAGAGTCGGAATTTGGAATGGTAGCTACACTGGCGATTTCATAATCCTTAGAAAAATGAAACGAGAGAGGCGAGAGGGAAGGCGGATGGAGCTTGAGCCAAAATTGGAGAAGAGGCCATCCGTGTTTCGGGAAGTCTACCCCATCTATGAGCCGTACGTTTATGCCGCCATTGTGAGGGAGCCAGCCACACAAAAAATACGATACGAGATAATTGAGCCAACCCTCCTTAAAGAAGAGGAAAACCAGCTTAAGGAGATCAAGGACCTCTTAATCGAAGAAATAGACGTTAACCTTAAGGATCTTAAAACAAGGGAGACGGCTGAGGAGTATCTGAAAAGCAGGGTTCGAGAAGTCATCAACGATTATCGCGTAAAAATTCCTGAGGAAGCTATCGGAAAACTCATGTACTATATCGTACGGGACTTCATTGGTTACGGAAAAATTGATTCCCTCATGAGAGACCATCTCATAGAAGACATCTCTGCAGACGGAGTCAACATACCCATCTACGTTTGGCATCGAGAACACGAATCCGTACCCACCAACATCATTTACGAGGATGCCGATGAGCTCAACTCCTTCATTATTAGGCTGGCCTACCTTGCCGGAAAACACATCTCCATCGCGACGCCGTTACTTGACGCCTCTCTCCCGGATGGAAGCCGCCTTCAACTCACCTACGGAAGCGAAATCACCCGAAGGGGCTCAACCTTCACGATTCGTCGCTTTCGTGTCGACCCTCTCACCGTCTCAGACCTCATCTCTTTCAACACCATTTCCTCAGACATGGCCGCATACTTCTGGTACGCCATCGAGAACCGGGCGTCCATCCTCGTAGCTGGTGGTGTGGCAGCAGGAAAGACAACCACGCTCAATTGCTTGTCGATGTTCATAAAGCCTGAACTAAAGGTCGTGAGTGTGGAGGACACAGCTGAACTTAACTTGCCCCATGAGAACTGGATTCCATCGGTTGTGCGAACGGGCTTTGGGTCTGAGGGAGGCGGGGCGGGCGCCATCACCCTCTTTGACCTTTTAAAGGCGGCGGTGAGACAAAGACCCGACTACATTATCGTGGGCGAGGTTCGGGGAGAGGAGGCGTACACGCTGTTTCAAGCAATGGCTACAGGACATTTAGGAATGAGCACAGTTCATGCCGAATCCGTGGACGCTGTGATTCACCGCTTAGAGTCTGAGCCCATGAATATTCCGAGGCCCCTTCTCACCATGATCGACGCTGTGATGGTTCAATTGCGGACCGAAGTTAGGGGGAAACCGGCTAGGAGAGGCCTTACAGTGACAGAAATGGTGGGTCTGGACCCTAAAACGAAGGAGCTCCTAACCAATGAGGTGTATCGTTGGAGCGCGAAGAGTGATTCCTTCTCGTGCTCTGGGCGTAGCTACATTTTGGAGAGGAATATGAAAAAGATGGGGCTCCGAGAGGAGGAGGTCCAGGAGGAGCTTCACCGAAGGAAAACGGTGTTAGAGTGGATGGTGAAGAAGGACATTCGAAGGTACACAGACGTTGCCGCCGTGATTCGGGAGTACTATGCTGACCCCTCCCGGGTGTATCGAAAGGCGAGGCTGGGAAGGTTATGAGCGTGAAGAAAACCAGAAAGAGCGTAAAGAGCGCATATCAACATGTCAAGAATGTGTTTGAACCATTTTTCTCCCCAGTTCTTGTTCACTTTCATCGATGGATTGAGGGTGTCCAAGTAGGCGTAACCAAGCCTCAAGCGTTTGCCTATGGAATAGTTGGTGAAAGAACCGCCCGATTCTTGCCCTTGTTTAAGGATATGGACGCGAACCTTCGAAAGTCTGGAATGAGGATCAGCTTCAAGGCCTACGTTAGCCTAGCTATTCTCATAACCTTGCTAGTTTCCGTCTTCGTTCTAATTCTGGTTCCTCTTCTACTAATTTTCATCTTTCATCTTCCCTTTGTTTCGTCTCTGCTTTTCGGGATAGGGGCGGATCTACTCAGTGGAGCCCTCACCATATTTGGATTTTATATTTATCCTATTTATCGAGCAGACAACCTGAAAAGAACCTTAGAAGACGAACTTCCGTTCACCACGGGTTACATGGCAATACTAGCTGGTGCTGGAGTGCCGCCGGACAAAATTTTTCGTTCCTTAGCTCAAGTTGACGCCCCTCTAGCGGTTACGAATGAGGCTAAAACCGTTGTACGGGATGTGGAGCTCTTAGGATTTGATGTTCTTTCAGCTTTGGGCGCTGCTTCCAATCGAACACCCTCTGTAATGTTTAAGGAGTTACTTGAGGGCTTCATCGCCACCATTCACTCCGGGGGAGGCTTAACGAAGTATCTCACGGACCGATCGCGTCAGTACATGAGATTAAAACGAATCGCTCTGCGTCGTTTCTCAGACACTCTTCAAGTTTTGGCGGAGTTTTACGTTACTCTTCTGGTTGCGGGACCCCTCATTCTCGTGGTGATGCTTGCAGTGATGGCTATGTTGGGAGGCGGTGGACAGGGATTGCTCGACCCTCGCCTGCTACTATACCTCCTAACCTATCTCAGCATTCCGATCGGTTCGATCGTGTTTCTCATAGCCTTAGATGTGGTTTATCCAAGGCGATGAGCATGCCGAAAGTTGAAACTTGGGAGAAAAAAATGGCTTGGATCGTATCCATAATCTTAGGCGTGACCATAATGGTAACCGCCTGTACCACGCTTTTGGGTAAACCCCTCTTTGATGAGTACCTGCTCTTTGCGGTGGTGATCACAGTTTTCCCCTCCGCCGTGTTAGATTATGTGGATTATCGTTGGAAGAAGTCCGTGGACGAACACCTACCCGACCTCTTTCGGAGCATTGTTCAAGCCCAACAAACCGGCATGACCCTCCCACAAGCCGTGGAGGAAGCCTCCAAACGACTCTACGGCTCCTTAACGGAGGAGTTGAAGAAGATGGTGGCTCAAATGTCATGGGGAACACCATTTGAACAGGCTTTTCAATCCTTCGGCAAGCGCGTGGACACAGCGCTGACGCGGCGATCGGTTCCCCTAGTTATCGAAGCCGGTCGATCGGGGGGACGAATTGAGAGGGTCTTTAACCCGCTAGGAGGGTTCATAGAAAGGACCCTAACGTTTGAGAGGGCGCGTCAAGCCCAAACGAGGCCCTACATTGCGATCGTTTACGTTGCGTTTTTCGTTTTCCTCTTCACCATTGTCATGCTCTTCAAAACCTTCTTTGTACAGATGACCGAACTTCCCGTCATGTGGTCTGTCCTCTTAACGCCAGAGGAAGCCAGAAGGGTCTTCTTCCACATGAACACAATTCAAGCCTTCTTCGGAGGTCTCGTGGCTGGAAAAATGGGTGAGGGAACCGTCAGTGCCGGCTTAAAACACAGCGTTATCCTCCTTGCGTCTGGGTATCTAGCCTTCAAATTCATCATATAGGGGTCATGAAAGTGAGGAAGATCTTGTGGAACAGGAGGGGAATCACCCCCGTCTTGAGCAGTCTACTACTAACGGTTATTGCAGTAGCGGGCATGTCCATCGCAATAACTGCAACATACGTTATCACGGGCAACCTTCGAGAGACCATGGGCGAACGCTTCATCGTAGAGGACGTTTGGTTCAAGACCGGAGAGATCGCGATTTATATCCGCAACACGGGGAAGACACCCATCAAAATCGCCGCGATATATCTGAACTACGTATCAGAGTCGTTCACGCCGCTCGAGTTGGGTCTCGAAGACCACGGTTGGTTAAATATAACTTACGTTTGGGATTCGGGTTCCATATACCACATCAACATTGTAACTAGTAGAGGGACACAGGTTGCGGACTATTATAAGTCTCCGTCTTAAGAAGGATAGGCGCGGCGTCAGCAACATCATTGTCGTCGTGCTTAGCCTTGTGATCATCGTCGTCATAGCGTCAAATGTTGTTTTATGGAGCTATCAAATGAACCAATTGGACTGGGAGAGAATTCACGAAAATATAGAGATCACGATTGTCGGGGACACACTAACCGCCCATGAGGAAATAACAACGGTAGGAGGAACAAATTATGGAACACTTAGATTAGTTAGTGCAGACCGCGTTGGCACAAACTTTGATGCACCTAGAACTGCAGGGAGACATCTGTGCTTTAGAGCTGTGTATCCTCTAACAGGAATAAACTCTATTCCAGCTTCAACATGGACAATGTATTATCGAGTGCAACGTTACAGAACCGCTGCTGGAGCGGTTACACTTCCCGTTTGTCACGCTGACGTTGATATCTTGATTAGAAAGTCAGATGACACTATTAGAACAACCATAGCGACTAACGTGGCGGATAGTCCCAATTTTGCCGCTGACCTCGATGTCTGGGAAACAGTTAGTGGAACATATGAATGGTCTGACTATACTGTTGTCGACCAGACAGACTATTTGGAGGTGGATTTTTATATTCAGGTAACAACGGCTGGGACAAGGTCAGCTCCAAGAATGAGAATAGATGACAGTGGTTTGCCGATTGCTGACCAAACAGGAGTTACGCTTTCACTAGAAATTTTCACTTTCAAAAACAAGGGATCTTCAACTTCTCGTTTAGTTTCGTTATGGGTGAACAATTCTACGTCCCATCAACGCTATGCCATAGATGCTATTATAAATTCGGGAGAAACTGTATCGTACCTTAGCACTGACATTCGCTTACCTGATGGGCAGTATACGGTTAAGGTGGTAACTGAGCGAGGAAATGTTGCGGTTTACTCAGGAGTATAGGCTATTCTTTTATACAAGCTTCTAGTGCTTTTATGGCTTCGTTTTGATCCTTTCCTTCAATTAACTCGATCTTGTAGAGGGCCGCTAGCCTCTTTCCGTTTTCACTCATTTTGGGGATAACGATGAGGCAAGCCTTTTTTGGGGCGACATCGTAAACCTTGGCAAAGATGGCGATGACGGACTGCTCGGAAACAACGTCGTCGGTTGAGGTGGCGAGGTCAATGACGATTACGTCGCCAACCATTCCTCTAGGGGAGGCCGTTACGTCGAACATGTGGCTTGCGCCAGACTTCCCCTTCAGGAAGCCCGGGCTTTCCACCTCGAAACCGCGTTCCTGCAGAAACTCCCTAATTGGTGCGATGAGGACCAAGCCTAACGCCGCTTCCCGCATCACGTCCTCGTTTACACTGTAGGAGTACACATCCTTGTATAGAGCGTCCTCAAAAGTGAAGTTTTGATGACAGTCACGACAAAAATGGGCGGGAACCGGAATGTCAAAGCTCTTGCCGCAATCGTTGCACGAGCACCACACGCCCGCTTTTCTATGATCCACGTCAGGCTTAATTAATTCTTTACCGCATTTCGGGCACACAAGCTTATCTTCAGCTAAGAAACGGTCTTCAGTGTCGATGTATCCGCATGGAATGTGCTCAATCAAGGAACTTTTCTTAACGTTAAAGGAGTTGCAGTAGGGGCAGCAGTAGTGAACGGAGACATTCGCCGAACTGCAGGATGGGCAGTAAACAATCTTGTCATAGAGCTCTCTCTCCAGAACCCCAGCCTCAAAAAGTTGCTTTAAAAACTCATCAGCGCTCGAGGGCTCACCCACAATCTTTTCAACGACAGAGTACCTATATCCATACCTAGGATCATAAGCCGGATCCAACCTACTAAGCTCCCCGCTAACAAACTTGCTGAGAAGCAACTGGACGCGGTGGTTTTTGTAAACCTCACTCCGCCGAACCTTTGAAGCCTTCGACATTCCTCCACCCGCTGAACACGCTGAAAGCCCTTTATGTTCACGTTGTGTTCAAATGCACAATAGTTTATCGGCTTTCTTTTTAAAAAAAGCTTTTGATAACACCGTAAAGATTCACACTATAAATTAAAGAGAATGCATTTCGGAGCTAATCCTTGACACAAAGGAACAACCAAAAGTGCACTTGTAACAGGTTTGTGGCGCAACGAACTGTGCTCGTCGTAACGCCTAGCGATTCCCTGGACTCTAGGCAAGATTTTAAAACAGCAAAATTTATATTTAAAACTCGACACCTAGATGTCGAGTGGTTTAGCTGTGCAGACTAGAGGGCTTACAACAACTGGCACTACTATGACCATGCAAACCACATCTGGCTAGGAGACCAGATAGCAGCTAAGCCTTGTTTTGTTGCGTCTCGTTTTCGCTTTTGTTTCCGCTGCTGTTCTGGTTTTCCTTTTTTCAAAATAGAGGAGAAAAGAAAATGTGTCGAAACAAAAAGATTCGGCGTGTCGTCGCCAAATTCGGAGGTAAAAGTCTGGCTAATGGTGAGCGCATACATCGAGCAGCTGGGGCTGTTGCCCGCGAAGTTGAAGAGGGCGTTCAGATAGCGGTTGTCGCGTCAGCCTTAGAAAATACCACGGACAGTCTCATGAACATCACAAAGCAGGCGACGGACGGAAAAGCAAAAACCAAAGATATTGACGACATACTGTCAATGGGCGAACGCACAAGCGTTAGGGTCCTTTCGGCTGCCTTAAACGCCAGGAGAATCAAGTCGCGCTACTTTGACCCCGCAGAAGAGGACTGGCCCATAATAACTAACGACCACTTCACTAACGCCGAGCCCCTCTTAGCAGAGTGCAGTCGAAGAATCAAAAAGCATGTCCTTCCCCTACTGGAACAAGGCATAGTTCCAGTTATAGCAGGTTTCATCGGAAAAACCCTTGATGGACATGTTACGACGATCGGGCGAGGGGGAAGCGACACAACCGCCTTTATCTTGGCAAAGGCGTTAGACGCTGAGGAGGTGATTTTGGTCACGGATGTAGAAGGTATAATGTCTGCCGATCCAAAACTAGTGAATAACCCTAGAAAACTACGAGTGATTGAGGCGAAACAACTGGCTGAACTGGCTGATTTAGGCGCAAGGTTCATTCACAAAAAAGCTTTACAATACAAAGATGAATCCATCAACGCCAGGTTTGTAAGCTACTCGCGCGATTGCTTAGACGCCGAAGGAACCGTTATTGTAGGTTCTCTCCCGAAAGTCTCGGTCACCCTAGCCGATCGATCCAAGGCTATGAGGGTTACGATAGTGGGAAAAGCCATATCAGAAGACACAAGCATCATACGCGAAATCGCGCGAGAGCTGATAAATCATCAAATTTTCATATTCGGAATCTCAGCAAACAATGACTCACTCACATGGTACCTCTCGCAAACCGAGTCTAACAGTCCTCTACAGTCCCTTCACAGCATCGTGCTCAGCCGCAAACAAGAATCAGCAATGTCTGTAAGAAAGGATTTGGCGCCCATTAAAGTCGAAGGTTTACGGCTTGAAGAGGCACACAGCATCGCAAGTAAATTGTTGGAGTCATTACGAGTAAACAGTATTAATTTTGCCGGATTTTTTCCGATCACACTGGGGTTCTTGGTTTTTGTTGATTGGAGCGTGAAAGATACGGTCCTTAACATCTTTGAAAAAACGCTGGAGGGAAAATCGTAGTGAAAGCAGCTGTTTTGGGACACAATACCATTAGGGGTGTCGCTGGCTGCGCCGTCCTCAATGCCGAACTGTTAAAGGCAGGAGGGTACATATAACGAAGATTTTAAGTGTTGAAGCCATCGCTCCCGCCACTTCAGCCAACCTTGGAGCAGGGTTCGACGTTTTCAGCGTAGCCCTAGACGCGCTTTTTGATTCCGTTCACGTTGAAGTAGTGGAGGGAAACAATGTTCAAATAAGCGTTGAAGGAGTTGGGGCCGAGTTAGTTCCAGTCGAACCTGATAAAAACACTGCAGGAGTCGTCGCCAAAACCCTTTTGGATTTATCGAAAAAAGAATGTGGGCTCACCATGAAAATCAAGAAGGGAATAAGACCTGGAAGCGGTCTGGGAAGCAGCGCAGCCAGCGCTGCCGCGGCAGCCTTGGCAATCAATGAAGCTCTAAACCTAAACCTCTCGAGAAGAGAGTTGATCAAATTTGCTGCGCAAGGAGAAACAGCTTCCGCGGGAGTACCTCATGCCGATAACGTTTCATCCGCTCTTTTGGGTTTTTTCACTGTCGTTAAGTCTTACGATCCCCTGGAAGTTATCCGGTTGCCCTCGCCTAAAAACGTGGAGTTTGCCATAGCCACCCCCGACATCGTCATAAACACCAGCTTAGCGCGGTCAGTTTTGCCAAAACGAGTCAAGCTTTCAGACCTTGCTCGCAATATTGGCCACGCAGCAGCATTCATAGCTGGCATAGCGCTGAACGATGTAGATTTGATGGGCGAGAGCATGACGGATTCCATCATTGAGCCCGCTAGAGCCCACCTGATTCCAGGCCTGGCTGAAGTAAAGAAAAGTGCCATAGAAGCTGGGGCGGCAGGGGTTACGATAAGTGGCGCTGGCTCCTCTATCTTGGCGCTGGTTAATGCAGAAAAGAAAAAGACTGATGATGTAGCAAAAGCCATGAGAAATGCCTTTGAGAAGCAGGGAATAAATTGCGAGACCATACGTGCCAAGCCGGGGCCAGGAGCAAGAATCGTTAGAAGGAAACAGTGATGAGTTTCTACTTTAAGTGCATAAATTGCGGGTCAAAATACTCCATCCACGAAATTATTTACACGTGCAAGAAATGCAACGACTTATTAGAAGTGGAACTTGACTTTCGAGAACTTGCAAAGAAAATTGAAGACGGCTACTGGAAACGTCGATCCATATCCGTTTGGAAATACAAGGAGTTCCTTCCCGTCTTTGACGAGTCTAAGACCGTAACCCTAAAAGAGGGGGGAACAAACCTTTATAAATGCGATAACTTAGCGAAGAAGTTCAAGCTGAAGAATTTTTATGTGAAAAATGAAGGAGAAAACCCAACAGGCTCCTTCAAGGACCGTGGAATGACCGTGGGTGTAACTAAAGCATTGGAATTAAATACGAAAACGGTGGCGTGTGCCTCGACAGGCAACACCTCTGCTTCCTTGGCAGCGTATGCAGCTAAAGCTGGCCTACGATGTATAGTGCTGATTCCATCGGGAAAAATAGCTCTAGGAAAACTCGCGCAAGCCATGATATATGGCGCCGAAGTTATGGCCGTTGAAGGCAACTTCGATGCCGCCCTTAAACTGGTTGTGGAAGCAAGCGAGTGTTTCAGTTTATATCTGCTTAACTCAATAAATCCGTTCCGAATTGAGGGGCAGAAAACCGCAGCCTTCGAAGTTTGTGACCAGCTGAAGTGGAGGCGGCCAGATAGAGTTATATTACCCGTTGGGAACGCTGGGAACATTTCTGCCTATTGGAAAGGCTTTAAGGAACTCCAACGCTTCGGGATAATAGAAAACCTGCCGAAGATGACGGGGATACAAGCATCCGGGGCAAGCCCGATAACCGAAGCCATAGTAGCCGGTAGTGAATCCATTAAGCCGGTGAAGGAGCCGGAGACAATAGCGACCGCGATAAGAATCGGAAACCCTGTAAGCTGGAAAAAGGCCTTAAGGGCGATTCGTGAATCAAAGGGAACAGCAGAGACAGTGACAGATAACGAAATCATTTCCGCCCAAAAGCTGTTGGCTAGAAGGGAGGGAATCTTTGTGGAGCCAGCAAGCGCAGCGAGCATAGCTGGATTGAAAAAACTCATCGAAAAAGGCGAAATTGATCGCGATGAAACTGTTGTTTGCGTAGCTACCGGCCATGGTTTGAAGGATCCGGAAATAGCGATGCAAGCCTACAAAAGAGTTGTTAAGGTTAAGCCGAATTTAGAGGCCTTAAGGAAAGCAGTGAAGCCTTGATGCTCAAACGTGCACACACAACGTATTTATAGCACAAAAAGGTTTTTCTAAAGGTCAAAAGTAAAGTGGTTCACTTGCCCCAGACAAAGCGGATAATTCATTGTCCCAAATGCGGCTTCACTTTCGACATCTCCTACGGCAGAACCTTCGCATGCTCAGGATGCCCATCTCTCGTTCAATGCGACAGGGCGAAGTGCCCGAAGTGTGGACATGAATTTCCCCTCGTTGCCCCGTATGGAGGGGCTTACCCAAGTCTTTAAAGAAAATACGCTTAAGCCTTGATTAAAGGGTGAGGGGTTCATTTTCGTTCTTAACTTTCAATGATGTGACCTCAAAGTCTAAGAGTAATGGCTGGGAACTTAAGAAAACTTTGCGCGAAGATGGAGAGGGCTCATTACCTTTAGGTGCAACATGAAAATAGAAAAAAGGTGGGATTACTGGATGATGTATGTGACTTGTATCGTAGCGCTTCCTTGAACATCTCCTGGTATGATGGGGGTTTCTGGAGCTTTCAGGTACTCTACGTCGACCCTGTAGGGTTGGTACCATACGGTGCTTTCGCTTACGTATTGAATACCGACAATCTCTACGTCCAAAGAGCTGGCTATGGTCTCCGCCTTTATCTTAGCATCCTCAGCAGCCTTCTTCAAAGCCTCCAACTTCATTGTCTGGGATTTATCCTCTGAAAGGGTGAAGGTCACTCCCTGAACCTGGTTGGCTCCAGCCCTGGTAGCCGCGTCAATGACTCGACCAACCATAGTCAGGTCATGAACATCCACGATGAGCATGTTGCTAACCCTGTATCCAATGACCCATGAAGGGGCAGATTGTGAGTACATCGGGTAGACGCTGAACTGCTGGGTCTCCATGTCGTCCTCCGTTATCCCTAGGTCCTTTAGAGCATTGATAACTTCACTCATTTTCTCAGCGTTTTCTTGGACGGCTTCGGTTGCCGTAGCGGCTTCCGTCAAGACCCCAAGGCTTACCTCTGCCATATCCGGCTCAGCACTCGCCCAGCCGTAGCCTGTAACCACCAAGGTTTTCGGTTGTTCCGTTCCTTCTTCTCCTATGACAAAGGGCGCATTAGATTGGGAGTTGCGTTGTTGAGCAGCCGCAACCAAATAGCCGCCCATGCTGGCTAAAGCGATGGCTAAAACAAGGACCACCACATACATCCGCATTTCTCTCAGGTTCATTTCATTTCACCGCAATAGTCTTAGCAAGCGGAATATTTTATGCTAAGCTTTAGAACACACTGTTCTAGTTTCAGAACATTTCTCTCCTTCATGGTGATGTCCCTGTCTTCTGTCACTAAGCAGTGTCAGAGTATTTGACGGAAAACTATTCAACCGAAAAACACACTATTGTGTCAGGGGCGTCCTTCTTGGTTGGCGAGAGCGAGGATTTGAGCGGGTCTAACCGCTTGGTCGTCTTCGATGTCGAGGGAGTGTTGTTGCCAAAGAGGCGTTATCTGCTCTTTGAAGTCTCGGGGAGACTGGGTTTCTGGAAGTTCGTAAAAATCCTTGTTACAGGTCTCCTCTACGAAATTGGATTGCTTTCCCTCGAATCCACCCTTAAAAGGATTTTCAAGCTTTTCCGAGGGCTCACGGTGGATGACCTCTTTCAGCTCTATAGAAAGGTTCCATTGATACCGGGTACGGCTGAGGTCTTTGAAAGATTGAATAGGTTGGGGTACAAAACTGCGGTCATAAGCTCGGGTCTCCCCAGACTCTTTGTTGAGGACTTGGCAGCTAAGTTGAATGCGGATTATGCCTATGGTTTTGAGTTGGAGGCAACGGATGGTCATCTAACGGGTGAGATCGAAGGTGATGTAATCAAGCCTAATGGAAAAGCGCTCGTTTTAAAGAAGATTATGGGGGAGGAGAACCTGTCGCCACGAGACTGCGTTGTGGTTGTTGACGACCGAAACAACTTGCCAATGTTTCCGCTCTGCGCGTTAAGGGTTGGATACAGCCCCGATTTCATGGTACGCATCAAATCCGATCTGGTTATTGAAGGCGATTTATCCGAAATCCTACCCTCAATAATCGGGAAGACATCGAAAACTTCTTATCCCGCCCTCTCGAGGAGCGAAGTTTTCCGTGAGGCAATTCACTTGAGCGGCTTTTTGGTGCCGCTGGTTTGCGTGTATCTATTACCTCGTTACGTGGTTTCCCTCTTAATACTCCTTGTAACCCTACTGTACATCGCGTCTGAACTCGCCAGACTGGAAGGAATCAATATTCCCGTATTTTCCACGATAACTTGGAGAGCAGCCATCAGGCCAGAGCTCCACGAGTTTGCGACCGCCCCCGTCTACTTCGCCCTAGGCATAATGATCTCACTCACCCTTTTCCCGGTACCCATCAACTACGCATCTACCATGATCCTCACATTAGGTGATGGTTTCGCCACCCTCTTTGGGAAAAAGCTGGGAAGAACCGTGCTCCCCATTAACAAAGGTAAAAGGGTGGAAGGCTCTATTTTTGGATTCCTATTCGCCTTCATAGGCGCCCTGCCCTTCGTGAACCCCATGCAAGCATTGGTGGGCGCCGCCACAGGGATGCTGGTGGAATGCCTTCCCCTACCAATCAGCGATAACATAACGGTACCCATAGCCTCTGGGCTGGCAATGATGGTAGTCCCCTAAAACAGGATGAGAGAAAGATTTTTGGTAGAGAAGAGGAAAACCGACAAAACACTTAATAACATTAAAGGCTAACGAGAAAGTTGATATCTTAAGTCTGGTTAATAGTAAGATGCGTAGAAGACGGTTGATGGAAAAGGAAATTGGTGGGTTACGTGTCCTCTGAGAAGCGTTGGAAACCCTTATTCTTCAGGTGGACAGCGCCGAAGGGGTTCACCGCGATGGTGTTATTTTCGGCTCTGGTCATCGTTACTGAGTATGTTTTGGTTCTTTTTTTCTCATCCCTTGGATTAGTGGACAAGGCGCTATTTACACAAACCCTTCAGGTTCCATTAACTAATTTATCTTTGACCATAACCGTTAGCCCGCTCTTTCACCTCATACCGATCGGTGCGGTTGTGGTTCTTGTCGCAAGCTGGATGCATCTCACAAAATACATAGCTATGGTGCCCCACAGGGTAGAGCCCGTGAAGAAGCCGTTAACGACTCGAGAGAGGCGATACCCGAGGGTCCTGGAAAAACGCTTCAAGCCGATTAGAAGGTTTTATAGGGGGATAGGTAAGAGATTCCGAAGGGTGAGCCGGGCTCTCAAAGGTTTGTATCGCCGAGGAAGCACCGCTGTTCTCCGAATCCGCAGCGTTTCAAATGTAATGCAGCGACTATTTTTCGCTAGGACTGCCGTCAAAAGCACAGCAACCGTTCTCACGGTTTTTCTAGCGTCCATTTTTATGTTTTATGCTTTGGTGTATCCGAGGCTGATTCATGACATGGTTGTTGGGTTCTACGCGGAAAATCCCTCCTTCCAAGGGTTTGTGTTAGAAACGATTAGGCGAGGCCGAGAAATAGGACAAGTCCTGTCTCCGATAGGGTGGCTGGCTTCGAGCATAAACGGCGCACTGGTTGCTGTGGCGCCTGGTTTCAGAAGCTCTCTCGAGGGCTTTGGAGCCCCCATAGCAAGGCCGATGGCCAAGCTTGATCTTGTTTGGAAGTATGCCCTTTGCCAAAATGCTGCGGCGTGGCTCTCCGCCATCGCAGCCTTCACGTATGGCCAGTATACCTCTCGCCTATACCGCCGCAAAACATGAAAAACCATTTCTTAACTAATCAGTTATTTACTGTAAGTGATCAAGAAAGGTGGTTACGAGATGACCGACCATCCAAGGTTTGGTCCGGCTGGAGTTCCTCCAGCATTTAAGGATCTGAAGCGTCCAGTTGTTGAATTTCCCAGATACCTCCGCGACGAGGGCCTCGACGCCTTCGAGTATCAAGCGGTTCGCTGGGGAGCCAAGCCTCAGATGAAAAGGGCGGACGCAGAAGCCCTTGGAGCCAACGCTAAGAAACATGACGTGTGGTTGACGGTTCACGGGTCCTATTTCATCAACCTTTGTGGGGAAAGAGAAACCATAGAGGCGAGCAAACATCGTTTAATTGCTTGTGCAACAGCCGCAAAATGGATGGATGCCCACGTAGTGGTTTTTCACCCCGGTTTTTATGGCAAGACAACCGCTCAGAAGGCTCTTAAACTTTGTGCAGAAGCAATGAACGAGGTTGTCGAATCCATGAGGTCCCTTGGAATAGGCGAAGTTCATCTCGGACCTGAAACAACGGGGAAGCCTTCACAACTGGGGAACCTCGATGAAATATTAGAGTTATGTGAGAGAGTGGAGTCAACGGAACCAATCATAGACTGGGCCCACATTCACGCCAGAGAACAAGGCAGATTAAAGACAACGGACAACTTTCGTAAAGTCATAGATGAAGCGGAGAAGCGGCTGGGAGCTGACGCGATAAAAAATCTGCACTGCCACTACACTCGAGTGGAGTTTACGGAAAAGGGGGAGAGACGTCATCACACCATGGACGAGGTGGAGTACGGGCCCGATTTTCAGCCCTTGGCATCCCTCATAGCGGAGCTCGGTTTAAGGCCCGTGGTCATCAGCGAAAGCCCGATCCTCGACATAGACGCTCGGAAAATGCGAGACATCGTGTTGAGAGAGTTAGAGGGGAAAGGAAAACCGTAGTCCTCGTTTGACACACGAACGAGGCGGTTAATGAGAAAATTCATTAACCCTGTACTCACAGGAAATAGGCTAGTCTGTCGATTTTTCAATTGCGGAAAACCGTCTCGGGGTTGGCGATAAGTTTTTGTGCGCATAGTGTCTTGGGGTTGGTGGTGTGAGACTTGGCGCGGCTTAGGGGGTTTGAGAGGCTTACAGGCGTCGATGAGGCCCTCTCCACCTTTCTGAAAGAGCTTAGATTAGAGAGGTTGGCGTCGGTTCAGGTTCCTCTTCACAAGGCGCTGGGACGAGTTTTAGCCGAGGATGCCGTGGCTGAGATCGACCTGCCCCCCTTTGATCGATCCGCTGTAGACGGCTACGCCCTCAGGGCAAAGGACACCTTTGAAGCCTCCCAGATTAACCCAAAGGTTCTCAAGCTAACCAAGGAAAACCGAATCGATGAAAGGGAGGCGAAGCAGATATGGACTGGAAGCCCACTTCCTCGGGGCGCCGACGCTGTGGTGATGCTGGAGCACACAAAGAGGGTTCGAGGCGGAATCCAGGTGTGGAGCGCTGTCACCCCAAGCCACAACGTTTCCATGATGGGAGAAGATGTGAAGAGGGGCGAGGTCGCGGTGAAGGAGGGAACACGACTGAGTCCTCACCACCTAGGCCTGTTGGCTGCCTTGGGAAGAACGCACGTAAGCGTGGTGGAAAAGCCGAGGGTTGCCATTTTATCCACCGGGAGCGAGCTCGTGGAGCTAGGTTGCAAGCCAAAACCAGCCCAAGTAGTGGACGTGAATCGGCTGATCCTCTCTGGTCTATGCGTGGAGCTGGGTGCAGACCTCCTGAATCTCGGCATAGCAAAAGATGACCTAAACGAGATTAAAGCCAAGATTCGGGAAGGCATTGATAAAGCAGATGTGGTCCTCACCACCGGAGGAACAAGCGTGGGATACGCCGATCTGGTTCCTACAGCCATTAACCAAATCGCAGCACCCGGGGTGATTGTGCACGGGATAGCCATGCGTCCAGCCATGCCTACGGCTCTGGCGATTCTTTACGGCAAGCCCCTCATAGCCTTGTCTGGAAACCCGGTAGCGGCTATGATTGGCTTTGAGGTGTTCGCCCGACCGCTGATACTAAAGTTGTTAGGAATCAAAAGCGAGCCTAGACCCATGCTCAAGGCGAGGTTGACGCGAAGGGTTCCGTCGGTTTTAGGTCGGCGGGTTTTCTTGAGGGTTCACGCCTTTGAAAGGGAGAGTGAGTTTTTCGCTGAACCCGTTCGAACAAAGGGGGCGGGTGTCCTCACAACCATGACCAAGGCAAACGGATACGTCATCATCCCCGAAGATCGTGAGGGCTTCGCGGAAGGCGAACCGGTTACCGTGCATCTTTTTGACAGAGTGGGGGGAGCGTAGCTTGTTTAGAAAGCTGCTCTCCATAGAGGAAGCCAAACAAATCCTCGAAGAAAGCTTCTCTCCAAAACCCGTGGGTGTGGAGCAGGTCCCCGTTTCTGAGGCTCACGACCGCGTTCTAGCTGAGGACGTGGTGGCGCTTATAGACGTTCCGCCCTTTCATCGGGCGACTGTGGATGGCTATGCCGTGAGAGCCATAAACACGTTTGGCGCCGACGAAGATCGACCTGTCACTCTGAAGCTTTGTGGGTGCGTAAGTGTAGGTGAAATGCCCAGCATCGTGGTGGAAAATGGCACCGCCGCTGAAATAGTCACGGGTGCGCCAGTGCCACAGGGCGCCGATGCGGTGGTGATGCTGGAGTATGCTGTTCAGAAGGACGACAAAATCCTTATCTATCGCCCGGTCGTGATGGGAGAGAACGTCATGAAGGCGGGTTCTGACATTCGTAAGGGTGAAACCATCCTCAAGAGAGGTCAGACGTTGTCTTCTCGCGAGATAGGGGTCCTTGCGGCGCTGGGCTGGACGAGAGTTGATGTGTATCAACAACCAAGGGTCGCTGTCATTTCCACAGGAGCGGAAATCGCTGAGCCCGGAAAGCCCCTCCCACCTGGAAAAATCTACGACATCAACGCGTACACCCTAAGCGCAGCGGTTTCAGAGTGTGGCGGGAAACCAGTCAACTTTGGAATCGTTCCAGACAATGTAGACCGGCTTAAAGCAGTGCTTAAAGAAGCACTGAACTCCGCGGATGTGGTTGTCACCTCGGGAGGAGTTTCGGTGGGTCCCAGCGATGTGATCCCCCAAGCGTTGGATCAATTGGGCAAGCCCGGTGTTATTGTTTGCGGACTAGCCTCAAAGCCCGGAAAACCCACCACCATCGCAATGATTGACGGAAAACCGGTTTTCTCCCTGCCCGGCCACCCCACATCCTCCCTACTCATGTTTTATCAATTTGTTCGCCCCCTAATCCGTAGCATGACTGGAAAACCCGAGGAAAAGCCCTTCAAGGTGAAGGCCACCACAACTGAGAAGATGTTTCCAGCGCGTGGACGGCGAACTTTCGTCATGGTGGAACTCACCCGGGACAAGTCGGGAAAATTACTGGCTTCGCCTGTTCCTCCGGGGTTGTCTGGAGCCATCACCACGCTGACAAAGGCCGACGGCTTCGTGGAGATACGTGAGAGCCAACAGTTTATTAGCATGGGAGACGAGGTTATCGTGCATCTTTTCAAACCTTCGTATGCCACGAATTCAATGGAGTGACGGCTAAGGCTCTATCTGACTTTGCTCATTGGTGCAAGAAGAAGCTGCAAAGCAAGGAAACAGGTTTATGAGAAGGTGAGGAACAGTTTTCCTTTTACCGAAAGCTTTCCCTCTTTGCCCTAACGTATATGAAGGCAGCTGTTGTCATGATCAAGTATGCAATTATTGTGAGGTGAAATAACAGCACTCCCAAACTTGGATAGAAAGTTTGTCGCATGATGGAGGAGTAGAGGGTGGTTGCGCCGAAGGTTATCCCTAAAAAGAAGAGAATAGCTGTCAGGAAAACTGACCATCTCCTCATTCTCACCAAGCCATAGGCGGTTACCAAGCTCAAAACTGCCAAAAATCCAACGTGCACAAGGGTGAAGTTAGAGAGCACTAAGATGAAAGCTTGAGCTCCTCCTGCAACAGCATGGAAAAGGGAGAATGCCACCACTCCCAGTTTCTCCACCTTAAGCTTCGATTTCAACGACAATCCTCACGCCCCTTTAGCCAATTGCTATGCTCTATCATAAATGAATTTCGCAGCGAGCGAAAACATTTAGAGGCAATAGCTTACATAAAGGTCTAAAAAGAAGGAAAGACGCAACATGAGTTACCATGAGCTTTTCGTCTCTCCATCTACCGTTTTCAGTGGTCTCCAAAAAACGTTTGAAGAAGCCGAATACGTGACTCTGGGAATACCCTTTGACGCCACCAGCACCTTCCGTTCAGGAGCGAGATTTGCACCCCTCGCTATCCGAGAAGCCTCCCTCAACATCGAAACCTACAGCTTCAGAGCGGGCATCGACCTGGAAGACTTAAAACTCCACGACTTAGGTGATCTCCACGTCATCGGTGAAGTGAACGAAACTCTCAAACGCATAGAACTCGTCACAAGAGACCTCCTGAAGGCGGGGAAACTACCAATGTTGATGGGCGGGGAACACACCATCACCCTGGGTGCGATGCGGGGCATCGGCGGAAACGCTGTTGTGGTGAGTTTCGATGCTCATTTAGACCTTCGCAACGAATACATGGGACAAAGCGTGTCTCACACCACGTTTATGCGAAGAATACACGAGCAGACCCATCCCACGAAGATTCTAGAAATCGGCACCCGCGCCGTGTGTAGAGAAGAACTCGACTACGCAAAAAAGTTTGGCATCCCATTTTTGACCACTCAACAAATCAGGAAGAACGGCGTTGAGAAAACAATAAAGAACGCAACAAAGCTCCTTGCCGACCACGAAAAAATCTATCTAACGGTCGACATGGATGTCCTCGACCCTGCCTATGCGCCCGCGGTTCAAAACCCGGAACCCGACGGCCTAAGCATGCACGTGTTCCTAGACATCCTATGCGGGCTATGCGACCATCGAATCGTCGCCTTCGATCTGGTCGAGGTGACGCCTCACTACGATCAAGGCATAACCGCCGTCCAAGCCGCAAAAACGATGTTTGAGGCGCTATGTCACATAGAAAGGGCACGGAAAGGCTAGTTTAAGCGCTTGCGCAAAATGATTAGCGTTTTATGTAAAGGCAGCTTCCTCTGCCATTAGAGTTTTCTTTAGAAGATCATGACCCAGAATTCTAGAAACATCTAAAAGTTCGATGGCGAGTATTTCACCGTTTTGACCGAAATCTACGATCGTATTGTCATTCATTTCTTCACTAAAAGCATATTTTCCATCCCTAAAACGTATATAGAGTATATCTAAATCCTTATCATACTCAACTTTCAACGTAATCATCCCCTTCGGTACCTTTCTGGCCTAGCCAAGTAAGCCGTAACGACAACTTTCTCGCCTTTAATCTCTTCATAAATCACTCTTATAAGCAATTTCCCTAATTCTGTTTTCAGTAAAAGCCTTTGAGCTATTAACCTTTTACCTCTGCCTGCCACGACAGAATCAGGCTCCACTAACGTCGCTTCTATGAGCTCGTCAGATAGTTCTCGAGCTAAGACTTTGCGCCTAACGCTTTCCTTAGCGTACCGCCACATACTTATAACTATTTGCATATCTGGTTAAGGTTTTTCTTTCTTGACTCGATGGATATTCTGTCCTCACATTCATCACAGACCCGTCTTAAAAGGGTATCAAGAAAAGTTTTGGCAAATAATCGTAAGTTTTTCCTCAAGCTTACAAATTTTCCAAATCTAAACCTGTTCGTTCCTGTCGCCATATTTTCGCTAATCAAGGCTTTCCCTTACAATCTTCGCAACAAAAAACCCATTGCACTCATGAAGGTGTGGGTAAAGTCTTTGGCACCGGTTTTGCCCGCGCATTCCTGGCGAACCAATTCTAGGCATAGCATCCACGAGCCTAAACTCTGGGTGCCACTTTAGGAATTTTTCGATTAGCACCTCGTTTTCTTCCAGGGTGACGCTACATGTAGAGTAAACTAGGAAACCTCCTTCCTTCACGTGCCCCGCGCACCGGTTCAGCATTTCCCATTGAAACCTCGCCATGCGTGGTATGGATCTCTTCGTGAGTCTCCACTTGGCGGAGGGCATCTTGCTGAAGGCCCCAGTGCTCGTGCAAGGCGGGTCCAAGATCACCAAATCTGCAGAGGACCCCACGGGTAGAGGCTTGCACGCGTCTGCAATCACCGGAATGGCTATGCGGACACCCATGTGCTTAATTTCTCGTTTCCAAACCCTCATCCTTCGCCTCGAGTAGTCAACAGAATAGATGACACCCTTATTCTCCATTAGCTGAGCTAGGTAGGTGGTTTTAGCTCCCGGTGCGGCGCAAACGTCCATCACGGTCATGCCGGCTTGGGGATCAGCAACCTCTGCAGCGAGGCAACTGGCTTTGTCTTGGATGTAGAAAAGTCCCTCACGAAAGCTTTGTGTTCTTGTGAGGGCTTTTTGGCTTTCGATCACCTTATATGCGTGTTGGAGTTGCGGCACCTTTTCAAGGGTGACCCCTTCGGCTTCCATCCTTTTTAGGGAGGTCTCTTCCGGCGCTTTCAAGGTATTTATTCTTATGTAGGTGGGCGGGATTTCTGTAGCGTACTCTAAGAACCTTAATGCCTCCCTTCTCCCGAGCAATCGGAAGCAATATTTCACAAACCATGCTGGGTGATAGGTTAACAGCCCCACCCGTTCTTCGTCGCTTAGCCCCTTTAAACCATGGTCAGGCTGTGTGCTCAATATCTCGCCGAGTGTCTCCTCGATTTCTTGCACTTCGCGCCAGCCCAAAATGGAACGTCCCATTTGGACTATGCTTACCGCCTTCTCAAAGTCTCCGTTCACCATCTTCGTTTCGTAGGTATACAGGCGGAGAAAGGCTTGTGGACCCAGCCTAAAATCGTGGAGTGAACGAGGCGCCAACGTCGAGTTTATGAGAAAGTCGATGAAGTTTTGTCTACGAACCGTCTCGCACACCAGTTTATGCGCCAATCCAATGGACTCAGGATCCCTTATTCCCAACTGCTTCGCTGCCTTTGCCAAGGCTAGGCGTTCACCCAGCCTTTGCAGTTCCATCCAGCTCAGCGTTTCTATAGCGAGGGTCCAAGCAGACCGTAACAATTTAACCTCACGTTATGAATGGAAAGGCTATTTATAAAGGCTTAACAATCGCATTGCCGATTAGAGATATTTTTAACCGTGTAGAGCGTATAGTTAATGGGACACAAAAAATGGTAAAGAGGCATCTAGACGAGTTCTTTGCAACCACGAAGACCGTGAAAGAGGAGCAAACAAGATCCTCGTTACCCTCCACGCACAGCCTTTCCCGAGAAGGCATTCCTCAACATCGTATGATTCATCTTGAGACTCCCCGTGAGTTGTCTCCATCATATCTTGTGTCCGCCACTTATGACGGTGAAAGGAAGTCCGCTCGCATCAAGCTGTACGAGCCAGGGTCTGAAAAAATCTATTTTTGGTATGACACTACCGGGCACAAGCCCTACTGTCTCACCAACCTTCCGCCTAGCGAACTCGAAAAAATCGATCGCTTGATGTCGCATCCCGGATTTGATCACTTTGAACCCGAGGAGAAGTATGATCCTCTCCTCGATCGGAAAGTGACCTTGACGAAGATGGTGGCTAAGGACCCCTTGGCGATTGGAGGTCGTGCAAGAGGCTGCGTAAGAGACATTATACCGGAAGATTACCCTAAAGTAGCTGCCGAAAAACAGCAGGCAAAGGTTTGGGAAGCCGCCATCAAGTACTATGAAAGCTACATTTACGACAGGAACCTAGCTCCCGGCATGATTTACAAAATCGAGGACGGCGAACTTGTTGGGGTTAGGCACGAGCCGTCAGAGGAAATAGTTAAAAGGATTCTCGGCTTGTTCCAAGATGAACCCGAGGAGTTCCTGCAATACGTAGAGATGTGGGCAAGGCTCCTAGAGTATCCGGCCCCCCAATTCCGGAGGGTGGCTCTCGACATCGAGGTCCTCTCGCCCATACCAACCCGTGTCCCAGATCCTCACGAAGCCGCCTACCCGGTCATCGCCGCGGCTCTTCTGGGATCCGACGGGAAGAAGAGGATTCTGCTCTTGAAGCGTGAGGGAGTCGAAGAGGGCCTTGAAAAACTTTCCTCTGACGTGAACGTTGAATATTACGATTCGGAGAAAAAGCTCCTCCTCCAAGTTTTTGAGGCACTCCGAGACTACCCCTTTATTATCACGTTTAATGGGGACGACTTTGACCTTCGATATCTATGGCATAGAGCCCAAAATCTGGGTATAAGGAGAGAAATGGTTCCCGTTGAGGTTGGGAAGAGAATATGCCTGCTCACGTATGGAATTCACATCGACCTGTACAAGTTCTTCTTCAACAGGTCGATTCAGGTTTACGCGTTTGGTCAAAGGTATCGAGATGTCACCCTGGAAGACTTGGGGAAAGCCTTGGTGGGGCTAGCAAAACTGGAGCTGACTAAGCCCTTTTCTGAACTAACCTACACGGAACTCGCCCGATACTGTTTGAGAGACGCTGAGATCGCCCTCGCCCTCACCACCTTTGACGACGACCTCGTCATGAAGCTTATCCTAGCCATCACAAGGATCAGTCGCATGCCCATGGAGGACGTGAGCCGCCAAGGAGTTTCGCGATGGATTCGAAGCTTTCTACACCATGAGCATCGTCGAAGGGCGATGCTGATCCCCAACATGGAGGACATTCTCGCCCTCAAGGGAACAACCGCTACGAGGGCCATCATAAAGGGGAAGAAGTACAAGGGTGCCATTGTGGTCGAGCCTGTGCCGGGCGTACACTTCAACGTGGCGGTGATGGACTTTCCCAGCCTGTACCCCTCCATCATCAAGGTTTACAATCTCGGCTACCAGTCTATTCTTTGTCCACATGATGAGTGCAGGGACAACAAGGTCCCCGATACTCCCCACTGGATCTGCAAGAAACGAAGGGCACTCGAAAGTTTGTTGATAGGATCCTTCAGAGACCTTAGGGTTCGTTGGTACAAGCCAAAATCCAAGGATAAAACGCTGTCTAACGAGCTGCGAAGCTGGTATGGGGTAATACAAAGCGCGCTTAAGGTGATCCTTAACGCGAGCTATGGGGTGTTCGGCGCCGAAGCCTTCGATCTCTACTGTCCGCCGGTGGCTGAGGCCACGGCTGCGATCGGAAGACACGTCATAACTCAAACCATAAGCATGGCTCGAGAGCTGGGAATCGGCGTAATCTACGGAGACACAGACAGCATCTTTCTGAAGGCTCCCTCTCAAGATCAGATCGAAAGCCTAGCGAGGTGGTCGGAGAAGAAGATCGGAATGGAGTTAGACGTGGATAAGGTCTACCGCTATTCGGTTTTTAGCTCCAGGAAAAAGAATTACCTCGGGGTTTTTCCCGATGGAAGCGTTGACGTCAAGGGGTTAACGGGAAAAAAGAAGCACATCCCCGTCTTCATCAAGAAGGCTTTTCTTCAGTTGGAGGAGCGACTGGGACAGGTGAAGTCTCCAGCAGAGTTTGAGGCGGCGAAAAAGGGGATTCGGGAGATCATTCGGAATTGCTATTTTAAGCTGAAGCGACGTGAATTTCCTCTAGATGAGCTCGCCTTCCATGTGGTTCTTGGGGCTGCTCCGGAGCAGTACGTGAAGACCACTCCTCAGCACGTGAAGGCGGCGCTTCTCCTACAAAAGAGGGACCGTGAATTGAAGGCAGGAGACCTCATAAGCTTTGTGAAGGTTACGAAGGCGCCCCATGTAAAGCCCGTGGAGCTGGCCTCCAAGAGCGAGGTGGACGTAGACAAATACGTGGCATATCTCCACTCCACCTTCGACCAGGTCCTCGATGCGTTGGGACTAGACTTCGACGAAATCCTCGGACTAACAAAACTTGAACGCTTCATGTAAGTTCTAGCGACTATTATAATTGATGCCCGACAACGTTTAACCCCCTATGCAAGAAGCAACATTAGAGGTTAATTTCAAACGGTATGCGGTATACTTATATACTCTATGCTATTCCATTTCTACGGTTACCATGCCAAAGACGAAGGTTACAAGCAAGTTCCAGGTCACTATTCCGAAAGAGGTGCGTGAAGAAATAGGCCTTAGACCAGGGGAGGTTGTTATGGTTGAGAGTGTGAGCGAGGAGGAAATTATCGTGAAAAGGTTTCGAAGGATAAAAGATCCATTAAAGATATTGGTTGGTGAGATTCCCTCTGAGCGTCATGTTCCCATAAGGGAACTAGAAGAGAAGGCTGAAACGAGGTAACGTTTTGGCGGCCTGTTTTATCGATAGCAACGTTTTCTTCTATGCAAAAATAGCAGATCGTGAATACGGGAGCGCCTGTGCCAAAATCCTTGAGAAGGTAGCGAGAGGTGAACTAGAGGCTGTCACTTCAGCTCTAGTTATCATTGAGCTAGTTAACGCCTTGAGGAAATACGGATTGGGCAACGAGGTGAAAAGAGTTGTTGACGCGATTTTTTCCTTGGATATCTCGATCCATGAAGTTGATTCGTTGGATGTCAGAAACGCTGCAAGCATTTTCGATGAATCTAGGATTAGCCCTTACGATTGTGCCCATGCCGCAGTTATGAAAAGGGTTGGGATCATCAACATTATATCTGCGGACAAGGATTTTGATAAAATACATTGGATAAAACGCTTAGACCCAAAACTCATATAACCAAACAATGAGGCAAACAACGTATCTCTAACGCATGAATGGGGAGATTAAAATTCAATAAGACTCATGAAGAGGCATTCCTCAACTGAAATGACTACCGAGTCAGGATCAACCTTTTCGCTTAAGTTCACCGGGGCACCCCTAGCGAGAACGGCGGGTACCCGCTCATCAACTTCTCCCATGACGAGATGGGCTGCGCTCGCGAGGTCGTCTGCTAGGGCGTGTCTCGTGATGAGCAGCGGGTTGCCGTAGAGGTCTCTGACACCTCGGCAGTCTCTGACGGGTTCCAATCCGGCTATTCCTATGGCGACGCCTGTGGTTCCCATACGAAGGGGAGTGACCCGGCTGTCAACGATCAAGACCCCAAGCCTTTTCCCGGTCCTTTTCAAGATCTCCCTTCGAATGTCTTCCGCAACCTCATGGGGATTTTCGGGCCAAAGGACAACGCAGCCCTTTGGGGCGTTCTTGTGGTCCGCGCCGGCATTGGGTATCAACACGTTGTTTTTTAGTGTCAGCAGCGCCTTGGAAACCCCTCCATAGACTTTCTGTGCCTCCTGCAACACGACCTCCACGTAACTGGGTTCCATGTCATACTTCTCAGCGAGTTTCTTCGCCTCCTTTGAGGGTTTCATTGAACTCAGTCTCACGATACGACCCTGAACCACGGAGACGGCTTTGCTGGCGATGATCAAAACGTCCCCATCCTCGATAATGAGCTGCTGCGTGTGTATGGCATCTAAAATTACGCTAACGAGGTCTTCTCCGGGTTCAATCAGCTTGGTTCGTATCCCGAAAAGTTGCATGTGTCCCTCCTCCCATCTCAAATCCATAAGCCTTAAGCGCCTTGAACAGCGGCGCCCCCATGATTGTAGCTATTAAGGTGATTATTAACCTCTCCACAGGGTACACAAAAGTGAGGGCTTGCCAAAGGAGCCTCCAAAAATCGGGTTCAGGAAAAACGATGGGCCAATACAGGATTTCAAACATAATGCTACCCACAACATGGCTGAACAAGGTTGCTGTGAAAGAAATTAGGCCAATCCCAAGACTTAACTCCAACAAGTTTGCTCGCTTCTGCACGAACTCCGCGGCCTTTGACTGCAACGGAGACACCAACACTGCTAACCCGGCGAGTTGAAGCCAAACGAAATGCGGATACAACCAAGCTGGGCCCACCACTGGGTAAAAGGCGAACACCAGCAACAAAGCTGAGTAGAGAAAGGCGGATATCCACCGTTTACCATTGTATAAGAGACCCGAACATAAGGCGGCAGAAGCCCCGGGAACAAAACTGGCGGCGCCAAACGGTCCTGTTTGCGTCATGGGCAACCCAATGATTCCACCTAAAACTACAGCGGCTACGCTGAGCCATGGACCGAGCGCTATTCCAATTAATGGCGCCGTGATAACCGCCATGGTAATGAATTTTCCCGCTGCGCCCATTATTGGAAACAAATACCAGTAGGAGAGAACGGCGTATACAGATGCAAAAGAGCAAACTAAAGCCACGTTTTTTGCGGTGAACCTCTTGGACAACCCTTTTTCACCTTCCTTACACTATGATTTCTAAATGGCTTTTAACTGTAACCCATCCGGGTCCTAGGAGTTTCCTAAATGCGGTTCCTATTGATAGGGGAAGCCAAGATCGAAGCTCAGATCATCCTTAACTTTCTGTAACAACCTTTAATCCACGAGACTTTAGGGGTTTAATGATATTTGGTCGACTTAATACGTTGAGGAGGCTGTAGCCGATCACTGCCATAGCTATCAAGCTGCTTATGGTGAGGCTGACGATCATTGCTGCCCATGGGGGTAGGCTTAATCCAAGAAAATCTGGCGGTGGAAAGAATAGCCACAAGTATCCACCGACGATAACGCCGATGGGCAAAGCGCCAACGACACATCCCAGCAATCGGCGTTTTCTAAGCAAAAGGACAACACTTGCGGCCATGAGGTTTGCAAGGGGACCGAAGACCACATCATAGACGCCAATCCAATAGTATGCGTTGCCCACGAAGCAACCGATAGTTACCCCAACAACTAGAGGCCATCCAAATAGCGCCGCTAATGGAATCAAACAATCTGCAACGCGGAGCTGAACTGGACCGAAGGAAACGGGAGCCAAAACAACAACAAGAACTGCGTATAAACTTCCAAAGATCGCTGTTAGGCTAACGTCTTTAATATCCAACCTTTCACCTCCCTACGCCGGGGTTTTTATGGCGGAACGGGTGGGAGGACCCACTCACCCGCCGAGAGATACTTCCTCCTATCAGGTTATAAGCGTTCCTCTAAAGAAACTTATTGAGGTTTGAAGGCTCCCTTTCAGATGTGTTTTTGGCGATGAGAAGGGAAAAGTTTGAATACTGAGAAGGGTAATTGAAAGTTCATTATGAGGGAAAGGCATGAGGTTGATTCGAAACGCGAGGGCTCTTTCGAGGCTCTCGCTCGCCTTACTGTTGTTGGTCGCCGTAATCATCGGTGCCCTCCTGTCCTATCTGTGGGTGATCGGCTATTACGAGTCCCTGCACCTTCAGGTTCCTGAGGTCACTACTATCACCATAAACAATGCCACCTTCGTGCCTCAAGATGCAACTTTTTTCAATGTCACCCTCCTCAATCCTTCCCTTTCCCCCTCAGACGCGACAATCACGAAAATCGCGGTTTCAACAGAGGACAGCGTTCTCCACAGGGTTGGGGAGACGTACCCTTCACTTCCTTATCGGCTTGCGAGAAGCGCTTCTGAAACCTTTAAGTGCTCTTGGAACTGGGGGAACTACACCGGGGAGACTGTGCAGATCATCGTTTTCGTTGAGGACGGGTCGGGCGCAACCTTCCCACGCGTGACACCTCTCGTGGACCTAGGGATTACGGTGGACTTTGACCCCGCGATCAGCGTTAAACATTTTAACATGACCCTACAGAACTCGGTTTCGTCAGCCACGTACGTTAACGTCACAAACATTGTTATGGATGGGAAAACGGTTCCGCCTGAAAACATGACGCTTTCCCTTCCGTACACGCTTCACGCCAACGAGTCGATATCCCTCACGTGCATGTGGGACTGGACTGAGTATCAAGGCAAGGACGTCACGATCGCTGCCCATACGTTGCAGGGTTACGTAGCATACCATACTCAGGCGGCACCCCCTCCCGTGAATTTAACGATCACCGAGATTCTCTTCAACACCACTGACACCCGTCACTTTAACGCCACGGTTCAAAACTCTGAGTTCTCTCCCACATACGTGAATGTCACAAGAATCACCATAACCATGGAAAACGGAACAACCCATGAAGTAATTGAGGTGAGCCCTCCGCTAACCTACACCCTCCACCCAAACGCGTCAGTCACCTTCGTGTGCGCGTGGGACTGGACCTATTATCACAACCAGAACGCCACGGTCACAATACACACCCTTCAAGGTTACGTAACTTCCCTCACCCAAACTACGCCCGCATCGGCTAGTGCCTTCAGCTCCCAGACCCTAAGCGAAGCCTCACAAAACGTTACCCTTTCAACGAATCGAGGGCGGCTCGCTAACGGACCGAAGAGAAGAAACGAGTTACCTTGATTGAAAAGGTTTAGTTTGGCGCCTACACTTTAAGCTCATCGTAGCCGTTTCTTCATTTCACCTTCATTTTAAACCACGTAATAATCAAGGACCTTCTTCATCCGCCTCGGAGGAAGCCCTCTGGCGGAAATTTTCTTTAGCATTCTAATCATTTGAGGCTGGAATCTTGCAAGGTCTGTGAGGGTTACTAAGCCGAGGAGGTTCCCCCCTTCCACCACGGGAAGCTTCTTGATCTTCCTCCTAAACATGAATCTTGCGGCATCCTCAACGTCCATGTCGGGTTCTCCAACTATAAGCGGCTTCGACATGATCTGCCGAACCTTGATCTTTTTGGGGTCTCGGGACTTGGCTAAAACCCTCTTCAGCAGGTCCCTTTCGGTCACGATCCCGATAGCCTTCCTCTTCCTCGTCACGATCAAGCATCCTATTTCGTGTTTGTTCATGAGTTCCACAGCATCCATAACCATTGCCTCAGAGTCCACGGTGATCACGTCCTCAATCATCACGTCCTCAATCTTCAGGATCATAAACACACCGAACTATCCTCACCACAATCACGTTTTAAAAATTATGAATCTCAGATCATCAAGAACACCCTCTTGGAGAACGGGCAGGGACTTAACCTAAGTTGCTAGGCTCCAAGGGCGCGAGAGGACCAGAAGGGAGCCTTTCTGATTTTGCGACATTCCAGGGTCTAGTTGCAGAAATCCGATGCCACCACGAAGGAGTATGTAAAGAAAATGAGGCGCTTCTTCTCGAGAAGAGTTATAGTTTAGAGGCAGTAACTCCCAGTAATTCTCGAACGAGTTTGGATGTGCTATAAAAGGTTATACCAGCGCAATCATAGTCTGGGTTAGCTTCAACCACATCGAAACCTTGTATGTTTAATCCTTTAAAATGATGAATTATGTCTATCAGGTTCCGTAGTGTTAATCCTCCTCCCTCCGGGTTTCCAACTCCCGGTGCAAAGGCAGGGTCGAGAACATCAACATCAAATGACACATATATGTTATCAATACTGCCGAGAATCTTCTTTATGATTAATGATATCTCCTTGGCGCTCATTTTGTAAACGTCAGAAGTGCTTAAAACGTATATACCCTTATTCCTGGCGTAGTCTAGATGTTCAGCTGTGGCTGCTCTAATACCAACCTGAACGATATGCTTGGGGTCAACAATGCCGTCGTCAATTATTCTTCGTATGGTGCACGCGTGAGAATAGGGGTCTCCTTCATAACTCTCGTATAAGTCGGGGTGGGAGTCAAAGTACACTAAGCCCCATGAGCCATCAAAAGTTTCCTTTAAAGCCTTCAACGCTATGTATGTGATACTGTGATCTCCACCAAGAAAGATGTCTAGTTTAGAGTTGGTGAGTTTACCAACCACGTCTTTAACCATAGGAATAGCACCTATAACGGATGGCGGATCTACATCACCTAAATCGTAAATCCTCCAGTGATCCTTAATGTTCACACCAGCTTCGGTGTAGGGGTTGTAAAGCTTCGAACTCGTATAATCCCTAATCATTCTAGGAGCCTTAGCTGAACCTCTTCTAAAGGATGAACTCTTATCCCAACACAAACCAAGCACACACGCATTTGCTCTGCCCATGTTCTTAGTTTCAGCTCCAAAGAACAAGCTCAAAACGCATCACGTTTTTACTATTTGTACTTTGAAATTGAAGAAAATTTCGAAAGTAAGCTAGGTTCTTTTCATGGGTTATTGTTATCTAAATTGCCAAAAATAACCTCCAATAAAGGATAAAAATTCCATTTATCGTTACCCATTAGTAAAAAATTAAATATCTTTTTAACTAAATATACAATAAGGGTGTTTACTTTGTCTTGGGAGAGCGCTATAATTCTTAAAGAAGGAGAAAAAATTGTTCATCATTGGGAAGGAGACTATGAAACCGGCACTACAGTTATGGTGCAAAAAGGTAAGTACATAAAAAGGTACACGCCCAAAGAAGTTAAACAAAGAAAAAACGGTGTTTTGATATTGACGAACCAAAGAATAGCGTGGGTCGAAAAAAGGGGTATATTTGGCAAATCTTTTCACACAATTTTCGAAATGCCACTTGAGCATCTTAAAGGAATTTCCATGGGTGGTGCGATCATAAAATACGTATCCATAACAGATGCTGAATGTGAACACACATTCCATTTGAGGGGAATCGGCAGTAAAGAACTGGATTCATTTAAAAAAATCGTATTTGAACAAGTGGAAGCAAGGAAACGGTATTTAGAAGCAGAAAAAAGGAAAGAGAGAGTGCATATACTTATAGATTTTTCATTTATTAAGAGCTATATGGAGAAAGGTGGATTGGTAATGCAGACATTTAAATGTCCAGAATGTGGAGCACCGGTGAAATTGCCCGAATCTGGTAACCAAGTAATATGTTCACACTGCGGAAGCACAATGTACGCACAAGACATTTTTGAAAAAGTGAAAGCACTAATCGGTTAGTTAAACTCACTATTATCCTCACGGAACAGTCTCATTTGTTAGATTAGGGTGCGATGTGGAAATTTTTGACGATGGAAAAAGCTTTTTAATAAAAATTGATTTTCTAGAAGCGGCTACAGCGTTTTGACGCCGAAATTTCGTGTTAGCCACAATTTAGTACTATTAGAAAGCCAAACCATTTAAACTCTTTAAATTTCCAGTTGTAAATTTACTTCAGATTCTTAAACCTCTGGATACGTTCTTTGTCAAGAAAGTTATAAAGTGGAAACTATATCAGAAATAAACGGTAGGGGAGGTGTCCTTTATGACTTGCTACTTTAGGCATCTTCAAGACATTTTCAAGAAGGCTGGAATAGAGGTTACGAATCAGAATAAGCGAGACATCGATAGGGTCATTCACCGTATAGTTAACGTAGAGTACAAGAACTGTCCAGCTGCTTGGAGAGAAGTGAAGAAGAGATTAGCAGAAGATGAGGAGACACTTGTTTCAGAGCTTCGGAAAGCCCTGAGATAAAGTGCCTCAGAGAAGCGAGTGTTTAGGAGATATAGAAGTATGGAGGTCAAGATTAACAGAACCTTCCTAGAACTGGTTAAGGGCGACATAACAGAGCTCGCAACCGACGCCATAGTAAATGCTGCAAACACCGTCCTGCAGCTTGGCGGCGGAGTAGCTGGTGCCATTAGAAGAAAGGGTGGACCAAAGATTCAAGAAGAGTGCAACAAGATCGGTGGAACATATGTTGGTGGAGCGGTTATTACAACAGGAGGAAACCTGAAGGCAAGATATGTGATTCACGCGGTTGGTCCAGTGCATGGTGAAGAACACGAAGACGAGAAGTTGAAGGATGCAACCTTGAACTCGCTTAAGCTGGCAGACAAACACGATTTAAGAAGCATAGCTTTTCCAGCGATAAGCACGGGAGTGTTTGGTTTCCCAAAAGATCGGTGTGCCATGATAATGCTTTCAACCACTATAGCCTATCTGGAAGGACCCACAAAACTCGAAAGAGTCGTCTTTTGCCTCTACGATGAGCACACCTTTAAGATCTTCGAAGATACCCTTCGAGTTCTGGTGAGCAACCGCTAACTGTTTAGGTTAAAAAGAATGTTTGTTGACACTCAAGCGCATCTTCAGTGGCAAAGTTTTTGACAAAGATCTACCGAAGGTTTTGGATAGGGCAAGAAAGGCCGATGTGAACTATTGTCGCTAGCTTCTTTTTCTGGCATAAATTTTCGCTTCTTTACTAGGTTTTTCAAAATTTAGAATTTAAGTTATGTTATAAATCTTTTTGAGGCTAGATAAAGAAAGAACGCCAAAAAACACATGCAACGTAAAGTATTAAAATATCTTATGTGTTGAATAAGGACTAAGCTGAGGTTAAATAAATGGTAAAGGTTAAGGTTGACTGGACTAAATGCAACGGCGACGGCGTCTGCGTGGATGTTTGTCCCGTCGAAGTCTTCGAGCTTCAAAACCTCCCTGAATATCCAGACACTCAAAAATCTGTTCCCGTCAGAGCAGATGACTGCATTCTCTGTATGGCCTGCGTGGTTCAGTGCCCCACCGAAGCCATAACCGTGGAAGAAGAATAAGATTCGACATAGAAAACCTGTTACGAAAGACTAATACTCATCCGTCAAAGGGATTACCGGTTTTCCCTCAACTCTAATATTTGGGTCCTTACATGTTTCTTTACTTTTTTGTTTCTAGGAGTTTTAGGGTTTCGCGGCAGAAGTCTGGAAGGTCGGCTGCAAAACGGGATGTCACTACGTTTCCGTCTATAACAACCGACTTGTTCAGGTAGATTCCTCCAGCGTTCTTCAGGTCGGTGGACACAGAGACGTAGCATGTAGCCTTTTTTCCTTTCACTACATTAGCCTCTATGAGAAGCTGGGGTCCATGACAAATGGAAGCTATCACCTTTCCCTTTTGGAAGGCTTCCTTCGCTAAATTGACCAGCCCCTTGTTTGTTCTCATGCGGTCTGGGGCACGTCCTCCCGGGATAATTATTGCCACGTACTCGTCAATGTTAACGTCTTTGGGGGAAAGATCAGATTCAATGGTGAGCCCATGCTCGCTCTTGTAGGTAACCTTGGCTCTAGGTCCCACTACATCCACTTTGTATCCCGCTTCTTGGAAGCGGTAGTAAGGATACATTAGTTCTCGATCCTCGAAACCGTCCTCGACAAAAAGCAACACTTTTTCCATAGTCTTCAACTCCTAAATTCAAATTAAACTGAAATGTTTCATAAACTGGGACAAAATCAAGCCATGGCCGCACGCAACTTTTCAATAAGTTTCCTTTTTTCATTCTCGTCGGCTTCAATCTTTTTGCCTACTTTCCTCCAGTCACCCGAACAACGTTCATACTTGGAGGTTTTGCCAATAACTTCGTGAACTGCTTCGTCAATTCTCTCCCTATTCTCGTCAGTAACCTCTATACCCGCCTCCTTCAAAACCCTCTTAAACCATCTCCAACAACCCATATACCCACCCCCAACACATTTTCCGTCTTTATTTAAATTAAATTTTGCGGCTGATGGTTTAAGTCTTCAACAGTTGATTTCTATACCATAAAACTTATGAAGAAATTACTTTTCCAGTTCGAAAGGGAAAAGTCAAAGGGGAATTGGAGCCGCGTCAAGACAACTAAGCTACACGTTTACTCCATCAATTTTGACGCCACAATAGGAGCACGCAGAGTTTTCAACCCTATTTTCTAGAATTTGGTAGCCGTACCTACGAATCAGCAGTTTCCCACATTTATAGCAGTAGGTGCTTTCTCCGGCCTCGCCAGTCACATTTCCTTCATAAACGTATCTTAACCCTACTTCCAAAACAATCTCCCTAGCCCTACGGAGAGTTGCGATGGGTATACGGGGCAAGTCTAGAAGTTTATACATGGGATAGAACTGGCTGACATGCCAAGGTATTTCCTTATCCACCTCTTTAATGAACTCCGCAATTTTCCGCAGTTCCTCTTCAGAATCGTTTAGAGTAGGAATGACCAGAGTTGTTATTTCAATTCAGATTCCCAAACTCTTGTGAAGTCTTATAGAGTCTAATACGGGATTCAAGCGGGCGCCACAGTTCTTGCGGTAAAATCTTCGCTAAAACTCTTTAGGTCAATGTTGGCTACGTCTAGGTATGGCTCTATCTCGACCAGAGCCTCTTCAGTGATGTATCCATTCGTCACGAAGACGTTCTTGATTCCCTCTTTACTCGCTAGTTTGGCTATGTCGTAGGCGTATTCGAAGAAGATGGTGGGCTCAGTATATGTGTAGGCTATGCTTTCGCACTTGTTTCGCTTAGCCGCCATAACAATTTCTTCAGGGGAAACGTCTTGTCCAAGTATTAGATCACGATCTCTAGGCATCTGGGAAATCTCAAAGTTCTGACAGTTTCCACACCTGAAGTTGCATCCCACCGTGGCGATGGAATAGGCCCGCGAACCAAGAAGAAAGGCTCACGTACCGTGACAGTCTTCCACACGCAAAAGGTATACCGCTTACAAAATTACCAACAGAAGATATAGACATAACCCCCATTATCAAGAGCATGATGTAACTATCAAAAATATTCTGGGTCAATGATGAAACTCCCCCTTGTTTAGATTCTGTTATCTTCGTCAACTACTCCGTATTTTCTACCTATCACCTACACTTAGTAAACATTAAAATATAATGTTTATAACTAAATAACTTGGTGTGATGAGTATGGAAAAGAACAAGTTTTACATCTTGCCACAACTGCCTTACGGATACGGGGACTTGGAGCCACATATATCTGAAGAGCAATTAAGGATACACCATCAGAAGCATCATCAAGCATATGTTAATGGCGCCAATGCAATACTTCAGAAGCTGGATAAAGCACGTAAAGAAGGCGCTGATATAGACGTTAAATCTACTTTGAAAGAACTTTCATTCAACATAGGAGGACATTTACTACACTCACTGTTCTGGCCTAATTTAGCACCAGCTGGCAAAGGCGGTGGAAAGCCGAGTGGAGTTTTAGGTGACGCCATCGAGAAGGAGTTTGGAAGTTTTGAAAGATTCAAAAAGGAATTCTCTCAAGCCGCTACCAGTGTAGAAGGCTCTGGTTGGGCAGCACTTTCCTTCTGCAGGCAAACTAACAGACCCATAATAATGCAGATAGAAAAGCACAACACCAACGTTTACCCCATGTTCAGGATTTTAATGGTTCTCGACGTATGGGAACACGCATACTACCTTGACTACAAAAACGAGAGAGCCAAGTTCGTTGATGCATTTTGGAACATCGTTAACTGGAACGAAATAAACAAAAGGCTTGAATGAACTACTCGGCTATTCCCGAATAACTTGGCAGCTCCACAGATATCCTTGCAAATCTCCTTATCTTTTTCATTATTTTTACTTTAATTAGCTCGAAAGTTTTTTATTCATGATAACTAGAATTAATGGAGGTGTTTGTTATGGGAAAGAAAGGTAGAGAGATAGTGAAGGTTGACATCAAGGAATTGTTAAAAGATCTGAATAGTGCGTATGCTGACGAGTGGATAGCCTATTTCCATTATACTTGGGCAGCAGACTTCGTTGAGGGACCGGATTACCCGACCGTGGCTAGCGAACTGGATAGAATTGCAAAAGAGGAATATGAGCACTTGTCAGAACTAGCAGATAGAATCCTCGAATTGGGAGGGGAACCGGAAAGAGATCTTGAAGATTTACTGAAGATAGCGAACTGTAAGAAAGTCGTGTTTCCCAAGGACGAAAGAGATCTTGAAGGCGTACTCAACGCTGTTGCCGACGCAGAAGGATGCGCCATCCAGGTGTATAATCGTCTTCTCTTGAAGGTAGCTGCTTGCTATGAAAAGGATGTAAGAACCTTCCACCTAATACAGCACATATTATCAGAAGAAATACAACACGAAGAAGCCTTCGAAAATCTGTTGGAGAAAAAAAGGAAATAGCTATTAAAGGTAATTCCCAAATTTCATTCCCCATTTTTTGCAATCATTTATTTAGATGATATCTAAAAGAGAATGTCGATGCTTAGGTTTCAAGTATTTCAATGGCAGCAGTCGGGCAGTTTCTAACGCAGGCGATGCATCCTCTGCATACTTCTTGCGTCTCGATACATTCTGAACAAAGCGGTTTTGCCCTGATCCCCAAACATGCTTCAGGGTTCTCAACCCTCACTCTCCCATTGCGAAATTCTAAGACAAGTGATGGACACACGGAGACACATACTCCGCAACCATCGCACAACTCTAAGTCGATTTGTATCTCGGGCATTTCTTCTTCCTAAACTAACTTACGGAGAGAACCTAAAAAGCATTTCCTCACTAGTTCAAAATCTTACTTTGTCTTGCACTTCTAGAACGAGGCTTCATCATAACTCAACAATATATCTCTTCCCAGACTCTGTCATAATCAACGATTTTTGACCTTTTGACTTTCATGTTATTATTGTTGATGTTAGAGGGAGGTTCACAACACCCTAAAAGGTCATTGTACCAGGGTCATGTCTTGCCCGCAGCAAACTAGGGTTCCAACACCTGCTTCTAACACCTTCACTTTGTTCCCACATATCTCACAAAGGTATACTTCACCCTTCTTAGTCACGTATCTCACCTCACGCTCAATTTAATCTCCATTAACTCAAGCAGAAATATTGTTAATTGAAGTCGCCTATTCTTGCACCTTCTTTACTCCCATTCTTCTAGTAATCTCGTGAAGATGTCATGATGCTCTTCCTCATCGCCCAATATCTCTTCGAAGAGCGTTCGCGTCGTGATGTCGCCTTCTTTCTCCGCAACCTTAATGGTTTGCTTGTATAGAGCCAATGCTTCTTCCTCAGCCTTAACGTCATTCTCTGTCATTTCTTTGAGGTTGTCACCGACGAATATGGGGTCGGGTTTCGTGGTGGGTATCCCGCCGAGATAGTTCAGCCTCTCAGCGATGCTCTCTGCATGTTTCATTTCCGTGATGGCTGTCGCTCTAAAGATGGATTCCACGGCAGCGCCTTTGATGCCCTTAGCCCGAACGTGCTGCCACATATACTGTATCGAAACCTGCAACTCCCTAGCGATCGCTTTGTTTAACAAGTCTAACAATTCTTTCGACACCATACATTCTCACCTCCCTTTAATTTTAGAAGACTATAACTTCGTATCCCTCCCTCACATGAGCATGCTATTATTTCATGCAAATTTGTGAACGGCTTTTTAGGGACTAAGAGTTCTTTTACTTGTCGAGTTCGTTTTATCATATTATTACACCTTCAATTATTCAACGAACCAAACTTAAGGACGCTTTTAATCTGCGATAGTCTTTTAGGAAAGCAAGTCCCTCTTCAGTAGTTTCAATGATCTGTTGAACTTCCGTCACGAATCCATAACTCAAAAGAAAATCGAGATAAACTTGAAACTTATCGTTAGTGAGGTTGCATTGATGCATGACACGGGTCTTCTCTGAGCCACCTATTATCTTTTCAAGAATGCACTCAATAACCTCCATCCAACTTCTATAACTCACGTTCTTATCCTTCGCTTGGGAGTTATTGACATACCACTTCAAGATTTGTGCGATGGCCTTGTCTGAATATTGGTGTTCCTTCAAAGTTTCCCTGATATCTAATGCATCTACCCGCTTTCCAATCACATTCTTCACCTTACATTTGCTTCCTTATACGTGAGAAAAATACCAGTGTTCTGCTGCATCTTCCTCGGCAACTAACCGCGTGTTCAATTTTTGCTCGCGTTTACGCGTGATGAAGACCGATTCTCCGTCTTCTAGACGCTTTTCGATTTCCGCAAAATCGATCTCTTTAACCTCCTTAACCTCAACGTCCTGTTTTTCGTCGTCTTTCAAAAAGAACAGTTGAAAAAGTGGCTTTCCTTCATCGACTTCAATAACGTTTCTCAACACAATTCTTTTTGTGCACAGTCTTTTAAAGACATGAGTTTCCAAGGGTGTTCCTCTCGGTTTTCAATTAGTATTCTAATCTCGTGGAAAGTGGAAACATTTAAATGTATGTGACTGTGACACAACAGTAACAACAAATCCAGTGGTTTATCTTGGAGTCTTTGGACGAGAACGCTGAGATGTTATCCGATTTCGGGCTCACTCACAATCAGGCAAAGGTGTACGTAGCCATAGTTCAACTGGGCGTAGCTTTAGTCGGCCAGGTTTCAAAAGTGTCAAAGGTGCGTCGAGAAGACGTTTACAGAATATTGCCGAAGCTTGAAAAATTGGGGTTGATAGAAAAAATATTAGGCAAACCAACCAGAATCAGAGCAACCCCCGTGGAAGAGGCGCTTTCTCTCCTGATCAAACGTGAACAAGACATAGTCAACAAAAGAGTGTCTACGTTAATGGCTAAGAAGGACGTGTTGCTGAAGCATTTCAAGGCATATAAGGTGAAGCCAATATCCGAGGAAGTCCATTTCGCCCTGATCTCAGAAAGGGAAGGGATGATCAATAAGAGGCTAACTATGGTTAAAAACGCTAAGAGAGCGATTGACATCATCACTTCCGGAGACAAGTTCATCCAATTTTTCTCTAATTATTATTTCACTAATTACGTTGAGCCATTCAAGGAAGCCATAGGGAGAGGGGTAAAGGTTCGCATAATTTTAGACATAACCGAGCACGATGACTCGATTCTGAGGATTATAGAAGAATACAAACCATCTAGAGTCTCTCTTGACCTAAAGTATGTGGATCAACCATCAAGCCATTACATGATTGTGGACTACAAAGAAGCACTAGTTGCGACTTCAATAGAACCAACCATAGAGGAAAACCCCTATCTATGGACCGACGACGAAAACCTCATCGGGCTATTGCAAAAGAATTTCGAAGGCCTATGGCACACTTCCATGGACATGAAAACTATCGAAACTGAGGCCGTTGCCGAAAAGGCGATCCGCTTTGTTAGGGATTTGAGACCCACGAACCACGTAATATTTTTGTACGGGTCTCCAGAAGCTAAGTACAATGTTCTTTTCAACTACCTTAAAGTCGGATTAGAAAATGGCGAGGCTGTAGCGTATATAGCCACAGAGGAGAACCCAAGCCAAATAAGAGACGCTATGAAACGATTCAGCATTGAGGTAGAGAAACACGAGGAAACAGGTGCCTTACGTATCCTGGGATCTAACGACTTTTACATTATAGAAGGAGAATTTAACATACCGACCACCCTGGGCTTGATAAACAAAATGTACGATGAAGCCTTGGCAAAGGGATTTAAGGGATGGAGAGGAGCCGGAGAAATGGCATGCTTCTTCGAGCACAACTTAACCCAAGAGTTAATAGAATACGAGAGATCACTACACAGAGCCTTCGACATCCCAATCATCGCCGTCTGCGCCTACAACGCCAACATGGTAATCAAGGCTAGTAATCCAATGGATCTATACAACGAATTACTCAGGGCTCACGGCACCGTCCTATTCACAGGAATAGACAACAAACTAGGAAAAATCGAAATTCGAAAAGCTTAGACCTTAAATTTAATAAATGTGGGTTTCGATAAAAAGTGGTGCTTAAGGGTGAGTAAGGAATGTCTTCTGACAGTGTCGTGGAGGTAAGCGCCAAGACGTGGAAGAGGGAAGTCTTGGAGTCTGATATTCCGGTTGTCGTTGATTTTTGGCATCATCACTGCGGCTGGTGTAGAGCGCTAAATCCGATTTACGACGAACTTTCTAATGAATACGTGGGTAGGGTTAAGTTCGCTAAACTAAACGTCTTGGAGAGCCATGAAAACCAACACATAGCTATCCAGTACGGGGTAATGAGTACCCCCACCTTGAAGTTCTTTTGTATGGGTAGGACTGTTGGTGAAATTGTGGGGTATCGACCCAAGAATTTACTTAAGGAAGAGATAGACAAGTTCCTTCTCCAATACAAAGAATGCCTAGAGAAAAGCACCGCCCTCTAGCGTTCAGAAAAAATAAAGCTTCCTAGTGTTCACCCCGCGCTTTGGGGTACCCTTCCGTCTCTAATTGGATGGTGGTGTGGTCTATTCCAAACTCTTCCTTTAAAATTTCGATCAAACTCTTGGTTAGCTTTTTTCTGTCGGTCCCCTTTTTTACCACCACGTGACCGCTCATCATACACAACTTAGCCGGGGTCATGCACCATACATGGAGATCATGGACGCTTTTTACGCCTTCTAGTTCGACTACTCTGCGCTCTAAGGCAGTTAAATCAATGTGGGGGGGAACGCCTTCTAGTAGAACGTTCACCGAGTCTTGAATCAGTTTCCAAGAACTATAGAAGATCAATAAACCAATTAGCATGCTGATCAGGGGGTCTGCTTGGTACCATCCAAAGAAAAGCATGATTAATCCTGCGGAAATGGCGCCCAGAGACCCTAAGGTGTCAGAAACCACGTGCAGAAAGGCTCCCCTAACATTTATGCTCTCATTCCTTGATTTTGAAAGGACCAGGGCAGAGAGCCCGTTGGCTATGAGGCCTAAGAAGGCGATGATTAGCATGTTGAGGCTCTGTATCTCAAGTGGGTGTTGAATCCGATGAAAGGCCTCGTAAAAGATGAAAACAACGATAACCCACAGGAAGATGCCGTTTAGAAACGCTGCTAGAATCTCTATGCGGTAATATCCATAGGTTCTCTTCAGGGTAGCGGGACGCAGAGCAATCCAAGCGGCTAGGAGGGCAAAGCCCAACGAGAAGACATCGTTTAGCATGTGCCAAGCGTCTGTTAAAAGGGCTAAGCTGTTTGTCAGAATCCCACCAATTAGCTCGATAACGAAAAAAGTCATGGTTATACCTAAGGCTATTCCAAGAGATTTTGTATCTTTGGGGAGACGCCGTTCCTTCATTGAAATCGCTCTCGTCCATGTAAATTATTTATCGTGCATTATAAATCTCTTAACGTTGTCTCCACTAGCTTCATAAGTGGGCTTATGGACATAACGAAGAGGGGAAGAGATGTCCAGTTTGTTTTATGCGGTATCGGCGGTTATGGTAATCAGTATCTTATCCTTGATTGGGGTGTTTGCCTTGTCTTTAAGCGAAAGAACGCTGGACAGGATTCTTTTTGTCCTCCTCAGCTTTTCGGCTGGCTCCATCTTAGGCGCAGCTTTATTAGACTTGCTCCCAGAAGCCGCGGAATTAGCCGAAGAGGCGGTTGCATTTTGTCCCACTTATATAACTCTAGGCTTCCTTTGCTTCTTCTTCCTTGAACGTTTTATTTATTGGTTCCATGGCCACGTTCATGGGCATGAACCCAAATCAGAGGTTGATGAAAGAATAACCATTAAGAAGTTTGTTTATCTGAATTTGCTCGGAGACGGAATCCACAACTTCCTCGATGGAATGGTGATTGCCGCCGCTTTTTTCATAGGCATACCAGTAGGACTGACCGCTACCGTCGCCGTGGCCTTTCACGAACTTCCTCAAGAAATAGGGGATTTCGGGGTATTGGTGTATGGCGGCTTCACAAGATATAAAGCTCTAATATTCAACTTCATATCCGCATTAACTGCTGTCGCGGGAGCCTTCTTCTCAAATTTCTTCTCAGCATACACAGAAAATTTCGTCGGTGTCATTATCGCCTTCGCGGTAGGTGGTTTCATTTACCTTGCCGCTTCTGAGTTGATCCCTGAAATGCAAAAGGAAAAAGACTTTGTAAAATCAATAGTCCAGTTCCTCTTGTTTATTTTCGGGATAATTCTAATTTGGTGTCTGGGTTTTGTCTTTCCTGAGTAAGGGTGAGAAAGATGGGGCTGGAAGAACATTGGAAGAAAAGCCTATAAATCATCACTAGTTGCTAATCGACAATTCTTTGTGAAGTTTTGCGGTAGAGACGCCAAGAGAGGAAATACGTTATTGCTATAGCAGCGACTCCACCTATGAACCAAAAAGGACCAAATAGCGCGGAAAAGTTGTTTGAGAAGTGAAGAACCACGGCGATTAGATAGAACCGCGCGGGTCGCTTTGTTGCAATACCGTAGGCAGTGATCGATGTGCTTGCAGCGTGGAAGAAAATTCCGGGCAACCTGATAAGCATCGGCACTCCTAACGCAAGCACGTATAGGAGAAATTCGGAGATGCCAAATCCCAACCCAACCAGAAAACCTAAGATGAAAATGGATTTCTGAGTTTCGCCGTGACGATAGAAGAGGGGGTAAGCCTTTGCAAACTCCTCAATGAGAGGCGTGGAGATGGCGGTTGAACATAACATAGCATAGAATATCGGCAACACGACACATAGAGAGCCTGTGAACCTCTCAATGAAGAGCGTAAGGGGAACGCTCATTATTATTCCAGACACAAAAAAGAAAAGATTCTCTCTTAAGTTAGGTCTATGAAGCGGTATTATCGTCTTATCTTGGGATGTTGCCACACTAGAAACACTCCTTCAGCCACAGTTCTGGTCGTTGACCTATTATCTATTTTGCATAAAATAATTTCCTTCAAACTCTACGCTTCCAACTTTCATAGTCAAAGTTTCTGAGGTTTTAAAGGGTTGGCATGGTTTCGTATGTAAGGATGTAGGGCCGGGATTTGAACCCGGGCGCCAGGCTCCACAGGCCGGGCGGAAATGATATAGACGGGTTGCTGTTAGGTTTTTGCGACTTCTGTAAGGTTGACCTCGGGTTAGCGGATTCAACCGCTAAGGAATACAAGCTCAAGATGAGGCGCTTTTTTCTCCTCCAGCTTCCTCCTCTTGAGCCTGGAAAAAGCCATAAAAATCATCAATTCGTTCGCAACAGCTTCGCGAAACTCTAATCTTTCTGTCTGAAACCTCAAATGTAACACAAGCAAGTCCTAAAGAGGTGCCTCTACCCCTAGGAGGGCCTAGTTGGATATACGACAAATCTAAAACTTCGAAATCGACTAGTAAGGTGGATCAAACAACTTGGAACCGAACTTGAGAAGGAACCTGAAAAATCGGATTATTTTGGAATGCTAAAATATTAGAAGGATTTGGCTTCACTTTACCCTCTTAATAACCTTGACGATAATAGCCCCGAGCCCCTCGTCCCACCGGACCCTGACGCTAACGCCCCTCGCGAGCCCCGCCCTCTCCCTGACCTAGCCTTATTTAAAGTCCTCTAAGAAAAAGCCCAAAGATGCCCAATCGGAAAGGACAGACGAGGTTCAGGCTAAATCGATATTATCTACCTATGCTCTTTTGAATTTTCTTTTTTTCATCCCTGTGACGAAGTACTCTCCGTATATGTGGTTTAGGGGTTTAGCTTTCTCCACGTTAATGACCTCTTCCATGCAGTCATTCTTTACCTCGCTTACTAACACCTTTCCCACGATCCATATGTGATCTGCAATCTCGAAAGATTCCTCCATCTTGCACTCAAGCCATCCAAAGGCTTCCTTTATCCTCGGAGGCCTAATCTTAACAGACTTCATTTGAGTTAGGTTGGCCTTCTCCATCTCATTGACCTCGTAAGGAAAGTCTTGCTCAAGAATGTGCATCAACGGACCGAGGTCTTCTCCCACAAGGTTAGCTACAAACTCTCCATTCTCCCTAATGTTTCTCCAAGTATCATGCTTAGGGTTACAAGAGAACCCGAACAATGGCGGCTTAGTGCTAATGGGAGAGGTCCAGCTGAAAGGTGCTGCATTAGGAATCTCGTTCTTAGATATAGTCGTGATAACAACAGTTGGTCTTACAAGTACCTTATAGAATTCATCATTTTTTAGCCTCATCTAATCACCTACAAGTAATTATTATGTATTTATCAAATTGATTCCTCTAATAAACCTACAATTGGAAAATATGTCGAGTGTTTTGTTTAAGTGGAACGTATTAGAATAACATTTCTAATTCCCTTATGGACCATTTAAGTCTTAATCCACCAATTTAGAATAACTACTTCTTCGAGCGTTTTTCCTTACGCTTTTTTCTCTTCTCTGCTCTTTCTTTCTTAGTCATTGGCTTTTTCTTAGCGCTTCTCATGCCCAACTCAATCACCATATTGAAATAGTCAGAGTAAAGGATTAGTGTTTCGGTCTATTCTAAATGTTCTTACAAAAACTTTGTGCAATACATACTGGCATGTACCTACCCCGCCGAATATACCACGCGCGCGACCATCTCAGCCTTTTCCTTAAAGGGTTTTAAGTATCGGGAAACGCATGATACCATATGGGGCATGTGGCAGGTTGGGAAACAAGAGATCGACCTGCCTGTATATCGACAGGGAGGTCCTGGAGGACGCCAAGAAAATCGGGATCAACGTATCAAAGGTGTCCGAAAACGCATTAATCGAAGCGATAAAACGGCTAAGCGGCCCGGAAACCAGAACTGTCCTCAACAGCCCAGCGCGTTCAAAGGTGTGGGGCCGGGGCCGGGATTTGAACCCGGGCGCCAGGCTCCACAGGCCTGTAGGCTACCAGGCTACCTCACCCCGGCCGCATTTTCCTGATTCATCTACTTTTGAAATGTTGGTGGATGTTTATTTACGTTTTCTGAAGAACAGCAGGTCGTTCTTTTGGCGGACGTATTCGAAGCCCTACTTCTTCTTTTGAGACATCCACCTCTCAGTAGTCTCAACAAATACCTTATCTTTTGTTAAAACTAACTATATCGTAGGTAGCAATTCTAGTGCTCTTGGCAAAATCTTTATTTGCGTAGCTTTTATCCCACCTTTTGCCGGCAGTACCTGACAAAGAGAGTAATAATGACAGAAAGGACATCTTTCGCTGTACTCTACTTCTGGTAAGGTATCGCTTTCCAATAGTTTTGTTACTCTTTGCAAGATTTCTTTGGCTTTTTCTGGCTCAGGTCTAACTTCTCTCGGTCTTAAATCGTTATACATGACTATTCCGCTTATTACAGGAGTGTATGGACTTGTTTCTGTAAGGAAGGTGTAAGCATCTATCTGTAACTTGTCTTCTGGGTAAACTCGTCTTTCTCTTGGAGGGTCTAAAAACTTTTCTTCCTGAAGGATATAGCCATCCTTTGTCTTTCTAACAACATCTATCCTTCCATACAAATTATTCCTACTTAAATAAATCTCTGTACCAACTATTTCACCTGGAATGTCTGCTCGAAGAGCTTTATGCATAAGGTCAGTTATCGAATGTAAAAGGACATGGAATCTCACGCCAGAAGAATAGCCAACCTTACTCTTTTTTATACCGACTTTTCTAGATAACCAAGGTTGTCTTTTACAATAAAGATAATCTCTTAGGTCAGTTACTGAAACCAATTCTATCGACCTATTTCCTCAGTAACTTTCCTAGCAATTAACTCAATTTCTTTAGCAAAGAATTCCAATCCATCTCTTCCAGCAACCTCATAAACCATTCTAGTAGCTTTTTCAATTCTTTCATAAGCTTCTTTTTCATGCTTTGCTGTCATAACCCTGACTTCATCTTCTATAAGTCTCAAAACAAGTTCTGAGTCATTAACATGATACAACTCTAATAGCTTTTGCCACTTATCTTCCCATTCATCGGGTATCGTAAACTCGATCTTCTTACCCATAAGCCGAACGCTCCTGATCATATTAGTTAACACGTTCTTCTTAAAGTTTCCCAGATACTTAAGATAAAAAGCCTTCAAACTAAGTCTAGTCCTTACTAAGTTAAACCTTTTGTCGATAACGTTCCTTAAGAAGCGACATGGTTCCATCTAAATATTCCTCTGAGGAACCGAAGACAACTCGCGCGCTAGAATATCTCCTACTCAGGCATAAATTTATTGGCATATCATCCTATTAAAACTCCAAACAAAAGGCATTCCTAAAAAAGAACCTTAAAAAATCCTTAATCTTTTTAGACAAATACGGTATCTGGAAAGAAAGATATTTAGCCCCAATTATTGCTAGCAAAGGAAATATAAAAACTGAAAAACATCACAAACTTAAAAAGGGGAAGTTTGCGGGAGACAGCTCTTTCTTCACTATTCATTTAAACTTAACTTCTTTACATTTTCTATGTATTTTCTAGTTTCAACTATTAGTTCTTTTAGGTCAACATCGGGTATCTCATAAATTCCTTCATAGAAACAGTTACCATGAAGGTGAAGTATTCTATCGTTATACTCCTTTGTTAACCCAAGTTCCCTAACCTCTTGATCCGCTTTAGCTAATTTATACAGCTCCCTAGTTCTTCCCAAACCTCTAACAACCTCAACTTTTGCTCGTGCATAAAGCAGCGCGTCGGTTGCTTTAGCCGCGGCACCCCAAGCGTTCTCCGCAGCTTTCCTTAGTTTCCCAGCTTCAAGCTCCTTTAACGCCTCTTGATAAAGATATTCAGCAGCCCTCAACAACATCTGAACTTCATTAGCAGTCATGTTGACCCACTTATGTAACGCACCTGAACACTTAAATTCTTTATCCATGTGCGTGCATTACCCTCGCCGGTCCCCCCTCAAACTAAAACCTTATCTAAGTAATTCAACCAAAACACAAAAAAGGAGAGTTTGCAGGGGATCTCCACTTCCGGTCGAAAATACCTCACCCCGGCCGCTTTTTCCGCCTTTAGGCTACTGCACTGCTTGATTTAAGAGTTTCTCGTTCCGGATAGATTACGAGTCGAGTTCCCCCACCTTCACCTATCACTGTTAGGGTTAGCTTCAAGCATTTTCACCTGAACAGCGACTATCTTCCCTTTTGAGAGGATAAGTGGCTATTGATGGCTATGAGGTCGCTGAGGAGGCCGTAGCCAGCCTCGACGCCGCCAGCTCCTCTCCCAATGATGGTGACCTCTCCAATCCCGTCGGTGGTGAAGGTTAAGGCGTTGAGGGTTCCGTCCACGTGGGCTAGGAAGTCGGTGAGGGGTATCTTCTCCGGTGAAACCTTGGCTTTGATTACGCCGTCCTTCCTCCAAGCTTGAGCGATGAGCTTTATCCTCTTCCCCACAAGCTTCGCCTCTTCAACATCCTCAAAGGAGACTCCCGTTATTCCCATGCACTCCACATTCCCCACCTTTAGGTTGCCATCCATAACTGTGTTCGCAAGGATCACGACCTTCCCGACGGCGTCCCATCCATCCACATCCATCGTCGGATCAGCCTCTGCGTAACCCAGCCTCTGCGCCTCCTTCAAAGCCTCAGCATAGCTTTTTCCCTTCTCCATCTCAGTCAGGATGTAGTTGGTTGTGCTGTTCACGATGCCCCTCACAGAGCTTACGTCAAGGCCAGCGAGGCTCTCCATTCCCAAGTTGAGCGCGGGTGTCCCGCTCAAAACAGTGCTCTCAAACCTAAGGAAAACCTTGTGTGAGCGAGCGAGGCTTTTCAGCTCAGGATAGGCCACGGCTATGGGCCCCTTATTACTTGTGATCACGTGCCTACCCGATGCGAGGCTCTCCCTAATGTGGGTTAAGCCTGGCTCCCCTGTTTTCAGGTTTGTCCATGTAACCTCCACAATAACGTCGGCGTTGCTCTCCCTGATGGTCTCTACGCTGGAGAGCCCCTTCCTTCCACCCTTATAGCCCTCGACACTTCCCGTTTTCCTAACTAGGTCAAGGATGGATGGCAGGTTCAGTCCGGACTCGTCGAGAACTGAACCCCTCTTGACGTCGGATATGGCCACCACCTCGTATTCAAGGTTGTATTTCCTCTGTAGAAGGCTTCTTTTTCCCCTCAGGATTTGGGCGAAGCCCTGCCCCACAACTCCGAATCCTATAAAGGCTAGGTTGAACTTCATCTCACAGCCCCTCAACACAATTTATTCTACATATATTTTTAAGTTATCTGGACTTCTGGTGGTCTGGATTTAGCGAGCGATCAAATAGAATGGAATGTCAACGTTTTAGAGTGGATAGCGCCGTTTCCCGTGTATTAGACTTTAATATGGGTGTTGATAATGTATTTTCGGCGAAGTACATGTCAAGCGTTTCTCCACCGGATTTAGCGGTAATCGAGTCTGAGCTAAAGGGGAAGACCCTCCTCGTGTACTGGTATTTGCTGAAGTCCCCAAGCTCATCCGTGGGCGTTCGTGAGGTTCAGCGTTCCCTAGGTTTTTCCAGCCCCAGCGTTGCCGCCCACCACCTCGATAAGCTTGTGTCGCTTGGGGTGGTGGACAAAAGCAGAACAGGCGAATATTTCCTAGCGCAGGAGGTGAAGGTGGGCATCTTGAGGTTCTTCACCAAGATGGGTCGCTATCTCGTTCCCCGCTATCTCTTCTATTCCGTGTGGTTTTCAACCATGCTCATCGTCTACCTAATCTTCTACGGGCACAGTGGTAGCATTCATAACATTGTTGCGATCATCTTTGGTCTTGCCGCGTGCTTCGTGTTATGGTTTGAGACTCTAAGGCTTTGGAGGGAAAAACCGTTTTAGACCATAAATGGGCTGTTCTAAAGTGTAGAATTAAATACCTGTCACGACCGTTCATAATAGTGAGGGCGCGATAAAGCATGAAGAAAACCTTAGCCTATATGGTGACGGCGATTCTGCTGGGCACCATCGTCATGCTTTTTCCAGTCCTAATGCTCTATCCATCAGAGGTATCCACCGCGCGCGGTTTGGCCTCTGTACCAGTTCCTCAACCTGCTCCCCCTCCTGAGACTTATGCTGAGGATATGCAAAAGGCGGCGCCAGAAGTAGAGACCGTGGGCGTGACACCTTTTCCTTTGAGCTTAGCGTACGCTGGGGTCATCTTTATAGTCGGCTTCGTGGTTGGGCTAGGCGTCGCACAGTACTATAAGAGAAGGATAGTTTAGCGCTTCTCATCTCGTAACTGCCTCCTGCAGTTGTCTGAAAACACAAATTACAGATCATCCTCTTGCTTTTGTCTTACAAACGGGGGAAAAACCTAGCAAAAGAGCCTATTAACTGAGGGCTTTGCGCGCAACGGTGATGTAGCCGGTATGTCCGGTCATGAGGGTTTGTGGTCGGGTCTTTCCCCTCTCAACCTGCATTCTCCGCATCAAGCACTCGACGGTGTCGATGTCCACGAATCTGTTTTCCTTCAGAGCCTCAACTGTCTTCACAACCTGGTCGATGGTGGGGCTGAAAGAGACAAGGGTTCCGCTTCCCTTCAGCGCCGAGTAGGCGTGGGGGATCACCAGCCAAGGGGTTGCCAAGTCTAAAACAACGGCATCCACTTCCGTCTCGACGATGCCCTCCGTAATGTCCTTGTTTCTAAGGTCCACATATTCCGACACTCCGGCCCTCTTCAGGTTTTTGAGAGCCGGACTCATGAAATCTTCGCGAATCTCGTAGCTGTACACGCGCCCAGTGGGTTTAACGTAAAAAGCGAGGGCGCTGGTGAGGGCGCCGGTTCCTGTTCCCGCTTCCACCACGTGGCTGCCTGGACCGATCCCGCTGAACATGACGATGAGGGCGATGTCCTTCGGATAGGTTATCTGAGTCTTTCTCAGCATCTTGAAAACGTGATCTCGCACAGTGGGCCTCAACGCCACGAACTCTACCCCCATGCTGCTTGCAATTTTTGTCCCGTACTCTTTTCCAATCAGCTGGTCCAGTTGAATGAAGCCCTTGTGGGTGTGGAGGCTCTTCTCCCTCTCCACCGTTACCAGATAGGTTCTCTTTGAGTCGAGATAAAGCAGAACGCTGTCTCCCTCGTTAATGGGTCGAGACAAGGCGAAAGCCTACCGTTTCACTAAATTGGCTGGCGAAATAATAACGTTGCGGAGCCCCGCGTTATGGAGTGTACTTGAAGGGGTGCTTGGTCCTCTCCTTGTTTTCTATGATTTCATCGGCGGTGGGTCTTCCCTCCATGGCCTTTCGTACAGCGTGCCGCATGGCCTTGTAGTTGTTGATGTAAATCCGGTGGCGGTTTACAGCCGCTGGGTGAACGAAAACGTTGGCGATAATGATCAAGTCCTCCGCAGCTGCCTTGGGTATGGTCCCATCCGCAAGACTGTCGACCACAGCCTTCGCCACACCCGCTTGCGCCGGACCGTAGACCATGCTGGCCTGTCTCATGCTCTTGATGGTGACCGTGGGGACGATCAGAGTAACCGGCTTAACGATGAGGTTCGGCTCTAGGATGGCAACGAGTGGTTCATGACCGGGCGTTGGGGCGGCCTTTGCCTTGGCGTAGGCCTCACCCACTGGCCCGTCCTTTCTTCCAATCAGCAGATCGATGTGCGCCACCTCGGGCTCCTTTCCAGCTAGGGCTTCGCCCACGCGTAGGCGGAAGTTGCGAATAACCTCTGGCGTTATATCGATGGCGGTGAAGCGCTCTTTCAAGACCTTTTCCTCGATTTCGAATTTAATAGGCTTAGGGGTAATCTTTCCTATCTTTTCTAGATCGAGACGAAGCTCCTCCCTCTCTTCGTAGGTGAGTTCCCCACCGACGCTCAGCGGCCTTCTCACGGGTCCAACCTTTATGCCCATCATGTTTAACGCTTCCTTGGCTCCGACGGCCCCGCTCTTAGCGATGATTCTGGTGATCTTCTGAACTTTGAACTGCAGCTCGCGAGCCCTTTCTAGACTGCCTTTCTGAACCGAGTTGTAGATTTCCACCCATACGTCTGGGATGAAGTTGGCGCTTGCCAGTATGGCTCCGGAGGCGCCGGCGGCTAGGGCGGAAAGAACCACTTCGTCGTAGCCGCACATGACGTTGATCTTATCTCGAGCCTTCTCCAAAACGGCGAGAATGTACTTTATTTCTCCACTGCTGTCTTTTAAGCCGACTATGTTGGGGATTTCCGCGAGGTCCTCCACCATCTGCCACGTTAACCAAACTCCTGTGCATTGCGGGATGTTGTATAGGATGATGGGGAGGTCCACCTCGGTGGCAATGGTGTAGAAGTGCTCGTAGATTCCTCGATCCGTAGGCTTGAGATAAAACGGGGTCACGATCAACGCGGCGTCGGCCCCCGCATCCTTCGCGTACTTTGTCATTTCCAAGGCCTGGTCCGTTCCGCTTGCTCCTGTACCCGCAACTACTGCCACCCTGCCGTTAACCTCATCAACAACGATGTCAATCACCCTCTTCTTTTCGTCCACTGTAAGGTTTACAAACTCGCCTGTGGTGCCACAGGGGACGACCCCGCTCACCCCCTGCTCGATGCAGCGACTAACAAGACTCCGCAACTGCTCCTCATTTAGCTCTCTCCCATAGTTAGTGAAGGGAGTGACTAAGGCGGGCAAGATTCCTCGAGGTTTAAACATCACAAAACCTCCAACCGTGTTTTTCATACGAGTAGTAGGTTATCGCAACTGAAACATATTTCTGTATCTATTCAAACTGTATTGAGGAAGAAAAAGGGAAAGATTGGTTTATTTTGGTTTGGGAATCGCTAAGTCTGGTGGACCCATATTAGATAGCTTGGCCTCTGGATAATTTTTCTCGATGATGGATACGATGATTTCCGCGTACTTCACCTTCTCCCTCGCGAGGAAAGCAAGATGATCCGGACTCACCCATGGCTTGTACAGCGAACCAACGCTGGGTCCAGGTTCAATCTTGTAATAACAAGGTGCGGTTACTCTCGTGATCTCAGGGGTTTCCCAGAACCGAACGAAGCCTCCGAACGAGTCAAAGAGATAAACGTGCACGTCGATGGGCATGTTGACGGCTTTCCTTATGGCCGCTAGCATAGGGAGCGTTAAGTCCCCCACAGGGTTAAAGGTATTCGCACCAAGCATCTCTAGAACCCTCGCCCCCGCGGGGTTTCCATGACCAGCGAAGATCGAAACCTTGAAGACCACATCTTTGGGTATGTCCCCCGCCTTCCTCATCTGGCTTAGAAGCCAGAGGAGCCCCTCATCGGTGATTAGGAAGCCTCTGAAGCCGAAATCGATCGCCCTCCTTATGTCTGTGACGACGTAGGCGAGGTTGTCGGATCCTCGGAAGCGCAACCCAGAAAGCACTCCTTCAGGCGTCTTGATTTGCCCCCTAGATCCCAGATGGTTCTAGGACCCGGCGTCACGATGACCTCAAGCTTAGCGTCTCTGGCCATCCTCGCGAAGCTTTCTAGCTCATCGTCTGAGAGAAGCGTTGCACCCATCACCATAGAGATTATTCTATGAACAGGGACTCTCCTCTTTTCCATCTCATCTATTAGGGCCTCCAGGGTTGAGGGCCGCTCAACACCGGAAACCTCGATTCTATAATGGCATCCATCAGAAAACCTCTTTTCAGATGTCGGCAACTCATATAGGTCTCTCCCCGGCACACCATGCTTTTCCAAAAATTTTCTAATCTCCTCCAAACAACTCCCTCCAAGAATTCTATGAATGTTATGTCCTTTGCCGATATAAAACGAGGGGTAAAGCGGCGCTTCCTTCTTTCGATTTGATGGATTCAGAGAAAGGTTGATGCGGGCAACCGATTCAAGGTTACATTTTTTCTACACCATATACTTTTTTCCATATCGGACTAATCGTGCGTTCTTGTTCAATTTTTTGAAGAGTTTTGGGTTTTCCGTGTGTATTGGGAAAATCTGTTTCGGTTTAATGTAGTTGATGAAGTCTGTTAGTTGGCGTCTGGTCATGTGGCCGGAAGCGTGGAGTTGGTGAAATTTAATTTTGAAGTGCCTTAGCCAATTGCGCATGACTTCGTCTTCAATGTCTTCTTCACTATAGGGTTCGCTCATGCTGTGAATGAAGTGGCTACCAAGCTCAGGCCTTATGTCGATGAGTTCTGCGAATTGGTAGAAATCTAGGTCCATAACTATTTCACTTTGATGCTCGTGAACAAACTTGTGGTTCACCATTTTTTCCATGAACTCCCTTTCCCAAACGTGGTAGTCTTTCTCTTCGAAGCATCCCGTTTTCTTCCTCTTGTAGTAAACTAGGATGTTCTCATCTTTCATAGGGTCTGGAAGGTGAAGGCGCTTGTCCTGTAGAAGTTTGCTTAGCAGATAGGCGGTTTTAGGGGATATGACAAATTTTCTGCCATTCTCTTCAGCTACCTCGTAAAATGTTCTGAACCTATCCATATCTCGCCCGTAGTGGGCAACGAACACTATCTTTTTCGTTACAGAAACAATCTCGTTGCTTAGCTTCTTTACCTCTAATTCAGAGTAGTTCTTTCTCCTTTCCACCTCAACCATCCTAGTTCCTTCACTTATCATCACTACGGGCTCAGATTCGCATGCCTTTTCCGCAAATTCTTTCGTCATCTCTTTTCTAGGTCCATGCGCTCTAAGGTCTCCAGTGTACACGATTACGCCTTTAGATGTGTGAATTATGAAGCCGTAGGAAGCGGGAATAGAGTGGTCAACGTGGATGGGTTCTACCACCATATGACCAATTTCTACCTTGTCTCCGGTTCTGAATGTTTCATATTCATGTTCTCCAAAACTAACGGAACTGGTTTCCTCCATTGATTTAAGGAATATCTTTGTTCCGTAACCACAACGTATGGGGATTTTTTGGTCAATAAATGTGATGTGCCCCATATGGTCCACGTGGGCGTGAGACAGAAACACGGTGTCAATTTTCGGTTTAGTGTATGGAAGGTCGGTGAACGCTAGTTGTTCTTTGCTATATATTCCCTTTATCTTTGGTAATAGATTGAACTCAAAATAGTCTCTCAAACCGTTTATGGTCCTGGGTTCAAGCCAGCCTGTGAAATAGTCTGCACCTGCGGTGAAGGATTGTCCAAAATCCAGAAAGATTCTAACCTTTTTGTCTTCTAAAAGAACCTTGTTTCCGCCGATCTCGTTTACTCCGCCATAAAAGGTGAGAAACGTTTTCTTTTCTGGCATTTCGCTTCCTCGTTACTTCCAACCACATATTGTTAATCTTGATACCCTTTTAATGGGTATCGCTGGATTCTTTTTTCTAGTCTTTTCCCATTTTTTGGCAGAGGTTAGAAATGGCTACAATGACATGGAGTGGGGTGAAAACGCTGAAAACCTTTACGTATCGCGTTGACCCCGCCTTCTTTACGGTTTCCTTCCTTCCCCCAGCTTCAAGGTATCCTTCAATAAAGTTTTGGGCAATTACCGTCGCGGCTTTCGCTGAAGAAATAGGAGAAACGTAGTGACCTGAATAATAGAGGAATTCGGCCACGTCCCAAGCTTGGTCTCCGTTTCTTGACGCTTGCTCAAGGTCGACGAAACACGTTTTTCTATCCTCTGTGACGATAATGTTTTCTGGTTTGCAGTCTCCCAAGGAAACGCCGAGCCTGTGAGCCTCCGCGATTTTTCTCCCAACCTCCTTCACCAAGGCGACTTCCCCCATGGTCTCTCGCTTAGACGAAATGACACGTTTGATGATTTCGACTAGGCTCTCTCCCTCAATGAAATCTTCAAAAATCAGGCGTTCTTGAGGGCTCACGTAGAGAACCCTTGGAACCGGGAAGCCCTGGCTCTGCAGGAACTGGTTTACGGCGTATTCCCTCTCCAGCCTAGACCGCCCCAGCACGGCGAAGACCTTGGTGCCTAGAGCCCATAAAGCCAGTGGAAACCACTTAACGCCAAGCCAGTCCTTAAACTTCTTCACTACAACCCTCTGTTCCTCGTGATCCTTTCGAAACGTGAGGAGGTAGACCGCGTTTAAAACTCCCCCTATCTCCTCGATTTCCATATCTAAAACTTCTCCGTTCGGAACTGTTTTTCTCACAAAGTCTTCGATGGTGGTCTTGTCTGAAAGCGCCGCAAATCCGAGGGGTGTTGGTATCAGCAAGTGCTCCCTCGGGTCCTCGAGTTGGGAAACCAGTTCCTCGACTTCAACCTCTCGATGGGATCTCATGAATATTTCTTCTTCCTGTACGAGGGGTCTCATCATTCCAGGGAACACGCCAAGAATATGGAGGAACGCCACCCTCTGAACCGACCTTAGGAGAATGGGGAGTCGAAGTTTCCGGCTTTTGATGGCGTTAATGAAGCCTTGTGTGATTTTGACGTATCCGTTGGAAAAGGTTATCTGATCCTCTTCCGCCAACTCGTTGAGGGCTTTCAGGTACCCCTCCATCATTGATGCTGTATTTTTTTCCTTTTTGTCTCTTCTTAGTATGTTTAGAAAGGCGTAGGTTATGGGTGGAAACACGCGGGCCCTTCGCATCATGGCCTCATACATGAAGTACTTCGCCTCGATGAAAAGCTCATGGGACAATTCAGGGAATTCCGAAACGATGATTTCCAAAAGCTCCCGGATGATCCGCTTTTTCACCTTCACCTCTTGACATCTCAAATACTCCTCGTTGATTAAGGGTTCGTAAGGAACCGTGATCTTTTCAGCAACAAACTCCCCGAGCCAGCCTTGCTCCACATCCCTTTCAAAGATTCTTTGATCGACAATCAGAATGAAGGCGTTAATCCCATCCAAAGGCTTAAGATGACCCTTTAGTCTAGGCCGGTAGTTGCGAAGCACAAGCAAAACGTTCACGTCACTTTTCTCATCAGCATATCCACAAACCCAGGGACCATATAGACATGCGGTAACAATGCCACGGGAGCCTGCAATGTCCCTACACAAGTTTAGTACGCTTTCTTTAACACTCTCATTTAGATGCTGAGTGATCATCGCCTCCTTTCCCCAACATTTTAAACCACACGAATGAGCGTCCCCCAAGGTAACCCCAAAAGCAAAGCTCTGAAGCCCAGGCTAGACATGAAGCCTCTGCCCTACGTTTCATGAAGCTCATCCCCTCTTAAAAACATCTTCATCAAATTTCCTCGGCTGGCTTCTGCTACCCCTCCTGTTGCGAAAACCTAAGAGTTAGAAACTACGGGGCACGAATCAGGACTTGAACCCTATTTATGAAGCTTTTCTAACGCCTTGTGGTATGCCCTCAGCGCTTTTAGTGCTTTGGCAGCCTTTTCAGGTAGGTTGTAAACGGGTACGGTTGTGTCTCGTAGCACCTTGTAGACAAGCATGAAGTCTTCTCCGCCGGCTGGGACGTCAACCACAGGCTTGCTGGGATGCTTTTGTGCGGTTTCAGCGATCACCAATGCGTCTTCCGGCTCAAAAAAGCAAGACTTTAGCATGTTTATGACCATGACCCCGTCCACGTTTGGGTCCGACAAAACTAGGTCCAAAACCGCGGAGTATCTTTCAGCCCTAGCGTCCGCAATTAAATCTATCGGGTTGATCACCTCTACCCCAGGATAGCGCTGTTCTATCTCTCGTCTGGTTCTATCTGAAAGCGCCGCCAGTTGCAGTTCGTTTTTCGCCACGGCGTCCGCGGCCAGTATGGCTGGTCCGCCCACGTTGCTCACGACGGCGATGTTGTCTCCGCTCAATGGAGGCTGCTTTGCCAGCGCGATGGCAGCGTTAAGCAACTCCTCCACATCTCCAACTCGAATGATTCCAGCCTTTTTGAAGGCAGCGTCAAAGACGATATCTAAACCGGCTATGGACGCGGTGTGAGAGAGGGCTCTTCGAGCCGCCTCTTTAGTCACTCCGCCCTTAAGAACCAGAATCGGCTTCCTTTTTACAACCTCATGAGCCACCTCTATGAATTCTCGTCCTTGCTCGATTCCCTCCATGTATAGGCATATCACCCTCGTCTCCGAGTCTTTGTTAAGGTATTGAAGAAGGTCCACATCGTTAACATCGATTTTGTCACCCATGAAAGCGAACTTACTGACGCCGACTCCGTAATAGCACGCCCAGTCTAGGAGGCATGCGCCCACGCCCCCGCTCTGAGATATGATGGAGATGCTTCCCTTCGTGGGCATGACATCTCGTTCAAAGGTGGTGTTTAACCCGTTGGCCGTGTTTATGACTCCCATGATCGTGTTGGGGCCGAGTATTCGAATGCCGTACTCCCTTTTGAGGTCTGTTAACCGCTGGCGCTGGTGGTCCTTGTATCCGCCGGTTATCGCCACTAGTGCCTTCACCCCCATCTCGGCGCATTTCTCGGATTGTTGCAGGGATAGCTTAGGTGGTAGCATGATAACGCCGAGATCCGGTGTTTCCGGCAGTTCCTCTAGCGCTTCAAAGCCCTTTTCTCCCTCAACGTCCAAAACATAGGTCTTTCCTTCGAAGAACGTGGTCACGTTGTGGATGACGCTCTCGAAGAGCCAAGGGGAGGCCATTCCAACCTTCTCTCGAATTCTGCTGGATCCGATGAGCACAACGCTTCTGGGCTCAAAGAGGGACTCCACTCCGCTCATATGGATAACCTCAACTCTCACAAGTCTTCGGGTGCGGCAAATTAAATAACCAACAATCCCTCTTAAAATCCCTTCTATCGGAAAGACGCGATACTTTCACAGCTAAGATGTAAAACTTGTAAATTCGTTGAACGGTGGCGAAATTATGGAGTTTGTTGGGGTAGTATTCGAGTACAGGGCTAGTGCTCTATACAACATTCCTAAATAATCTTTTAAACTGTACAGCCTAATTTCATCAATGTACTCGCTTAGAGATGCGCTGAACTTGTAGGTTCCCACTGCTATACCTTCCAATCCAGAGCCTCTCAACAACTCTTCCCAACCATTAGAAGTTAGAGGTTCCACCTCAACATCCCAAGAGCGAAAATAATATTCAACCACCTCTGAAGACGGCATCTTTATCCAGATCTCCTCTTCCTCGACCTCGAGACTTAAGTGATCTGCAGCCGTAACCCTTTCAAATCTTTTTGTGAGGTTTATGACGCGGAGGATGGGCAAGGTCTGCACCAAAGGGACTTCTCTAAGACCATAATCTCGATGGCAAAGATAAGTGATATGATGCACAGATAAGTGTATCGCGGGACTAATCGACAAGCTCTCTAACAAAGTTTAAATAATCGCCTAAGTTTTCTCACCTTAAAAATTAGGTGAAATGTTTTGTCTAAGTCATTTTTTAGAAGAAAGCTCTTTAAGGTTGAGGCTGCGTTAACTTTTCGAGACGTGATTCTCCTTCCCGGCTGGACCGAGGTAGAGCCCGGGGAGGTTGATGTGCGAATTAAAGCTACAATAAATTATGAATTGAACATCCCGCTGATTTCATCTCCCATGGACACGGTCACCGAAAGCGAGATGGCGATATCCCTCGCTAGACAAGGCGGCTTAGGGGTTCTTCATAGGAATTGCTCCATTGAGGAAGAAGTCGAAATGGCTAAGCGGGTGAAGAAAGCTGAAGCCTTCATCATTAGAGACGTGATCACAATTGAGCCGGATCAAACCGTAGCCTTCGCCCTTGAATTGATGAAAAAGCATAACATCTCTGGACTTCCAGTGATTGAGGAAGGAAAGCTCATCGGAATCGTCACGGGCAGAGACGTTCGATTCTCCGACCTAAGCCTAAAGGTAAGGGATGTAATGACCAAGGATGTGGTTGTGGCTCGCGAGGGAATCACCATTGAAGAGGCGAAGGAAATTTTGCAACAACATCGAATCGAGAAACTGCCCGTTGTAGACGATCAAGGAGCGATACGCGGCTTGATCACCGTCAAGGACATCACACTAAAGGGAAAATTCCCCGACGCCGCTCGAGACGAGAACGGACAACTGCTCTGTGCAGCGGCAACCTCCCCCCTCGATTTTGAGCGAGCAAAACGACTCGACGAATATGTGGACATCCTTGTAATAGACGTAGCCCACTTCCACAATAAAAACTGCTTTTCCGCAACCAAGAAAATGCTAAAGGAGATTGAAGCCGACATCGTGGTTGGAAATATTGGAACGTATAAAGCAGCTGAAGACGTCATCACAAAGCTTGAGGGAATCGCCGGTCTCCGAGTTGGGATAGGCTCCGGCTCCACCTGCACTACCATGGAAATGGCGAAGGCGGGCTCTCCCACCCTTTACGCAACCGCCCAAGCCTCTGACGCTGTAACAAGCTATGGCGCTAATATACCAATTATCGCTGATGGCGGAGTAAGAAACCCTGGCGATGTTGCGGTGGCACTCGCTGTCGGCGCTTCCACAGCTATGATGGGAAACATTTTTGCAGGCTGTAAGGAGGCTCCCGGAGAGCTCGTGGCCATAGGCGGACGCTACTACAAGCAGTATCGAGGGATGGGAAGCCCCTCCGCCCGAGCTAAGCGCTTCGCCATTGACCGCTACCAACCCGCGAAGGGAATCCCAGAGGGAGTGGAGGGATGGGTCCCCTATAGAGGAGATGTGGCTAGCGTCGTGCAAGAGTTCATTGGAGGACTTAGAGCGGCCATGGGATATGCCGGCGCCAAAACCATTCAAGAACTGCGGAGAAAAGCGAAACTGGCAGTGTTAACCGAATCCGGCGTCAAGGAAGCGATGCCCCACAGTATTCTGCTTCCATCCGAAAGAACCCTAGAAACCATGTGACAATCTCCCACACTTCTTACACATTTGAATCATGTACGAGACCTGGTTTTAGTATCCTTTAATATAAAGAACCCTAGCATTAAATTGACATGTTTTTGTATAAAAAATCTTGTGTTTACGAGTGTTTACTCTAAGTTAAACAAAGGATTAACTATTGTATACAAAAATCTCTGCAAAAACATTATCTCCGCAATAGTCGTTGAAGTTGTGATGAATCGAGAAGGAATCATAGAAGAATTTAGGTTCATGGCTCGCTTTGTGCCTTTGACGTTAGAACAAGCGAAGATTATTTGTAATACTCTTGAAGAATATCTGGTAAAGTATCCCTTTCTTAGGGAAATAATGGAGAAAGAAGCTGAGGTTATGTTAAAGGAAATGAGGAATGCGCGCAAAGAGACTTTGTTTTAAGCACGTAACTTAAGGGCTCGAATGATTTCGGTGATGCGTGCGCATGATTCTTTTTGACACAATTTTTGTGTAAAAGCATCTAATCCAAGTTTATCGCGCCAAGACATCTAAAGCTGTTTGTTGAGCTCTCTCCATGATAGCCTCCTCATCAAGCGTCTTCACTTCCCGGCCCTCCATCAATACGTTCCCATCAACAATAACCGTGTCCACATCGCTCCCACGAGCCGAGTAAACAAGGTTGGCGTACAGATCGTGCGCGGGTGTCAAGTGAGGTTTCCTAAAATCCATCAAAATAATGTCAGCTCTTTTCCCTACCTCCAGCGAACCTATGGCTTTTTCAAGCCCAAGAGCCCTAGCCCCATCCAACGTCGCCATTTTCAAAACCCTTCCAGCCGGCAAAACCGTGGGGTCCATATAGTAGACCTTCTGAAGGAGGGCGGCAACCTTCATGTTTTCAAACATATCCAAGCTATTGTTGCTGGCAGGTCCATCTGTCCCTATGCCCACAGTTACCGCAAAATCCATAAGTTCCTTGATTTTGGAGACACCTAGACCAATCTTCATGTTAGCAACAGGATTGTACGACACCTTAACGTCACGCCTAGCCATCAGCTTCATCTCTTCGTCAGAGAGGTATATACAGTGAGCAGCTAGGACATCCGGCTTCAAGAAACCTACGCTTTCCAAAAGCTCAACCTCAGTGAGACCATACTTCTCCTTCACCAATTTCGCCATTTCCTCTGACTCCGCTAGGTGCACGTGGATCCCAACATTAAGCGCTGAAGCCCTCTCTCGAACTTTCGTCAAGAGACCGGGACCGCAGGTGTAGGCTGCGTGAGGACCCAAGCGGATGCTAACCCTTCCATTGGCATATCCATGAAACTTTCGAGCGATATCAATGCTCTCCTTTAACATTCTCTCCCCTCTTTTGCTGTCTTTCCCCTCAATGATTCCGGGAGCCAGTACCGCTCTTAACCCCGCTTTCTCAACAGCCTTGGCCACCATTTCCTCGTGAAAATACATGTCAGCAAAGCATGTGGTGCCACTCTTGATCATCTCAAGACAGCCAAGAAGAGCCCCATCATAAACATCCCCGGCCCCAAGCTTCGCCTCCAAAGGCCATATGGTCTCCCTTAGCCACCTGCTTAGCTCTTGATCTTCTGCGATTCCACGAAAAACTGTCATAGAGAGGTGGGTGTGGCAATTTATTAAGCCGGGTGTAGCCACCTTTCCGCGACCGTCTATCGCCTTTCCAGCCCTTATTGGAGGAGCGTCAGCCTCCCTTCCCACATAACTTATCCTGTCATTTTTTGTTGCAACAAGACCCCTCTCTATAATCCCATCACCATTCATGGGAAGAATGGTGCAGCCGTGGATTAGAATGTCAGCCTCCAAAAGAGTCACCGTCTTAATGTAATAAATTGTTGCTTGCAAATTACATTATCGGAGCCTTGTAAAATAAGCATATACAGATCCTAACGTGAGAAAAGGAGGCTGAGTTTGTTTTCAGTTTTAAGTGGTATACTCAAAGTTCCAGATACAATCAACTACGTACTGGAAGCGATCCAAACATGGATGAGTACTCATTCTTGTTCAAAATTCAGCGTTTTTCGGAGTCTTTGTGGTTTAACGAGGACCCCTGAAGGCAGATGGTTGTCAAGCGTGAACCTGCCAACCCCAGTTGTCAGTTTACGATATATCTGGCTTAGTGAATCTCCGGTACAGTTCAGCAGGTCTGAGCCTTGGGTTGTGATGCAATACACTTTTCTTGGTCGATCATTCTCTAGGTCCCACTGGCTCTTAATGTACCCCTTTTCTTCAAGGGCACAAAGAAGTGGATAAATCGTGCTGGGGCCAAAGTAAACCCCGAAATTCTTTCGAAGATCCGAGATGATTTGGTATCCATGCATGGAACGGCTGCTCAAAAATTGAAGGATTACGAAGTCCAGGAGTCCCCTCATGAGTTTCGTCTGAATCTCCCTCATTTTCTGCTCCCTCATTTTTAATTCCTCGTGTAGTGTTGTTAAACAGTTTTTACGTTGCACCCGTATACAATATGTCCATTTTCGGACATATCGAATCCTTTATACTTGAAACGCGAATATAAAGGTTTGTGTGAACTCGAGGCATATCTAAGCATATAAAACCATTTAAATACGAGGGATACTTAAATAGAGTCGAGATTTTACCTTTAATAGAAAACAAGATGAAGAAACAATGGAAAGTGGGATGTTGACTGAAACGTATGTAAAGGAGTTTGGGGAGCGGTTTGCCAAGGATTTTCTGGACATACTCATCCTTAGACTCATTCACAGGGAGCCCATGTGGGGTTACAAGATCATCAAGAAAGTAGAAACACTGTTTAACGTCAAGCTTAGACATGGAGCCTTATACCCTCTCCTAAACGCATTAGAGGACAACGGCTTTCTAACAAGCAAAAAAGAAGTTCAGGGGAGGCGTGTGAGAAAGGTTTATGAAATCACCCCAAAGGGGGAACAACTCGTCGAATCCTACCACGATTTCTTAAGAGAACAACTACAAATGCTGAACATTAGAGACCAGGAGATCCAAAGATGAAGCGTGCTTCAAAGAAACGAAAGGATGCCAGAGAGGAGATAACGGAGCAGGTTGAGAAAATCCTTAATGAGAGGGGAAGCAAAGCCTTAGAAGCAGCGAGAAACGAAATCTTACAAGAGAAGATCGAGTGCAAAGAAGCCCGCGAGGCCTTAACCTACTTCATGACTCAGTATTGGCATGACGTAGCTAGGCCGGCACTGCTTTCTCTAGCCTGCGAAGCCGTGGGAGGAGATCCTGACATAACAACACCCATAGCTGTATCGATGATATTGACAAGCGGAGCTATAGATATACACGATGACATCATTGACCAGTCAAAGGTCAAATGGTCTCACCCCACAGTCCTTGGGAAATTTGGCAAGGATATAGCACTGCTAGTTGGAGATGCGCTTTTCTTTAAAGGGTTTACACTTCTCTGCGAAGCAGTTAAGAAAGGTATTCCAGCCGAGAAGGCTGCAGTTATCATCGATATTATTAGAAAAACATTTTTTGAGCTAGGAGACGCAGAAGCATTAGAGCTTCGATTTCGAGGACGGATAGATGTTACGCCGGAAGAATATCTGCACGTGGTGAGAAAGAAGGCGGCTGATGTGGAAGCTTATACACGTATTAGTGCCATTCTCGGCGGGGGTTCAAAAGAAGAGATCGAGGCTCTCGCCAAATACGGCAGGCTTTTAGGCATGATGATGATATTAAGAGACGACCTCGTAGATATGATTGACTTTGAAGAAGCTGTACACAGAATTAAAAGGGAATGCTTACCGTTACCAATACTTTACGTTTTACAGAACCCTAAAGTCAGGTCTAGACTCGCTTCTATTCTTCTAAAAAAACCGATAAGAAAAGGGGACGCTAAGACCATTTTAGAAGTGACCGAAAAAGCGGGAGGACTTAAATATACAAGAAAAATCATGCACAATTTGACTAGAGAAATTTACTCCTGTGCAGAGAATCTCAAGCGGAATAAAAATATTTTCATACTCCTAACTAACTCTGTCGCTACTTATCCGCCTCTTTACAGTGACAAAATTTAGCTACCGCCAAGCTCTGACAGGTATTCTGAGGGCCTTCCTTTTCTTGACCATTATACTCCAACCTTCGTGTAGATGTGTTGTACATTTGGACATATAAATATTGTTGTACACATCTACAGAATTTAAAAATCTTGATTCGTAATCTCAATTTGAAATTCCTAATTCTTAATTTGCCGACTACCGATGTTAAAATATGAGTAGTGTAAGAATTGCTTAGAAAGTTATCCGAGAAACCTGGTGTTGGTCAGAGAGACTTTTTCATAATCTTTATTCTATTATTCAACGTTTTCACATGGTGGTACGTCATACCAATAATGATAGACGACGTTCTAAGTGTTGTTCATGTGACATACGCGCAAAATTTTATCATTTGGGTAAGCTATTACATAGCAATCCTAGGGTCCAGCATAGTTGGCTCCATTTTATCGAATAAAATAAGCAGACTCAACTTTCTTTATTTATGGATAATTTCGGGGGTGATTACATCGTCATTACCTGCTCTGCTTAAAAATTTTACAGCAGCAAACGTTTTGATTATCGGCATTCTCTTTGGCGTCTCATTTGGGTTAGGCATGCCCTCATGTTTAGCCTATTTTGCAGATTGTACACTTATAGAAAATCGAGGAATAATAAGTGGGATAATTTTCTCGGTTACCAACCTAAGTGCTCCTCTTTTTATAATCTTATTTGGAATGTTCAATTTAATGATAAATTCGATAATTCTTGCGGTGTGGAGAGCATCTGGGCTAATTATACTCTTTTTGAAACCCAGAGAAAAAATTGTTTTAGAAAAGGAAAAGAATGTCTCTTTTAAATCGGTTCTTCATCATAAATCTTTCATTCTCTATTTTATTGCTTGGCTTATGTTTCTGTTCATAGATCGTTTAGAGTGGCCAATCCTAGAATCCATTTTCGGTGATTTTTATTATTTAATGATGGCACCACTAATTGGTAGCCTTTCTGTTTTTATCGCAGGGTTATTATCCGATCGAATTGGACGAAAGCGAATGATACTCTACGGTTTTGTTAGTTTGGGAATCGCCTACGCGATAATAGGCATAGCTCCAGCTCCAGTAAGATTGTTTTCATGGTATTTTTTTCTCACCATTGAAAGCATATCTTGGGGAATATTATGGGTAATCTTTATTTTGATATTATGGGGTGACTTATCCCAATATGGTGGTAGAGAGAAGTTTTATGTAATTGGAGAAGCCCCCTTTTTCCTCACTAATATATTAGGACTGATTTCAGCTCCATACGTCACGCTGATTCCGGAGACTAGTGCCTTCTCGTTGGCTAGCTTTTTCCTCTTCCTAGCGGTTTTGCCCCTACTACAGGCCCCTGAAACCCTGCCTGAAAAGAAAATTGAGCTTAGGAGTCTCAGAAAGTACGTTGAAAAAGCAAAGAGGCTTCAACAAGAATATGGGGAGAAAGTTATTGAGAAATAGAAGCTTCCCCGAGGACATTAATTTAGAGTCACGGAGTGCTCACAGCGCATGAATCAAATCAACGTTAGGAAAATGCTGGAGGAACATGGCTATTCTGGCAGAGTTATCAAAAACATACTTGCGTGGTATTTAAAATAACTAATTTTCCTATCGGGGTATAACTGTAGCAACAACTTTAATCTTAGAGGAAAGAATATTGTTTTCCTGGTCTTTCTTTTGTTCACGGCGTGAATAGCAGTCAACAATACTTAAGAAAAGATGCACCCGAGGGATGTTTAAGGCTAGAAATTTTTGATTTTCGTGGCTACTCTTCCTAGGATTTTCATGAAGGGATGGTCTGGTTTTTCGATGGCAAATATCTGTGTTCCTCCGGCTCGAAGTATGTCGCAGAAGCAGGGAATGATCTCTAGGACAGGTAGGTTGTACGCGGTTATGAGTTTTCTAGACAGGTTCCTCTTCTCGGTTTTGGACGACAGCATTTCGATGGGCACCTTGTTCATTATAAGAACGGTTTTCTTGTCGAAGAGTTCGTAGAGTTCATGAATCATTCGCTGGGTCCCCTCTATATCTGACGCATCTATGCTTGTAACCACTAGCACAACGTCAGCGCTAACGATGCCGTTTATGGACGAGTATTGGAGTCCGGGGCTCGTGTCAAGGATGACGTAGTCGAGCTTCATGTCGTTGAGGAGCGACGTTTTGAGGGATAAGAGCCGTCCTAGAGCCTTCATCTCCCACTTTCGATCTTTCGCTGACATCTCTCGAATGGCTTCGGTGGTAGGGTTTGCCAGCCCGACCAAAAACCTTCCTTTTCCGGTGTGCGTTTGGGTAAGATCGATCAAGACCTTTTTGACTTCACAAGCGCCGTTCAGATAGTCGTTCAACCAATATTCGGTACTGTTGGTTTTGAAGGCGGAATGAAGGCTTGGAGCGCGGAAGTCCAAATCTAATAGGCAGACGCTTTCTCCCTTGTTGGCATGCATTGCGGCTAAGTTGATGGAGAGCAGTGTCTTACCCGTTCCGCCTTTGTAGGAGTGGAGCGCTATGATTTTTCCCATATCCATCACCCTAGGTTTCCTTCTCGACATAGAAGTAGGCCTTACGCCCCCTTCTCTCCTTTTTTAAGTATCCCATCAATACTAGCTGGTTCAAATAGCCGCTTTCAACCGCCCTCGCCCGTTTAGTTTGCTCAGCCACCTCCTCAGCTGTCGCGTTATCAAGTCTAGAAATGGTTACAGCTGTCTTCCTTAGGTGATCGGGCAAAGAGAGCAAAGTCATCACGTCCAAGACATCGGGTATGCCTTGATTTGTCTTTTCGCTGTGTTTTTGTATTTCGATAATTACCTCCATTTTTTCGTTTAGTCGGTCGAGGCTTTCCTTTATCTTCTCTAATATTTGGGTGGCGTCTCTCTCGATGGTCCTTGCCGTTGTCACGGTTCAGATCTCCAACGGTGTATAACACAACTACAGAAATGTAGGAGTAAGTGTCTATTAAGTCTTACGATACACTTCTTCATATTTCTGATAAAATGGCGACCAAAACAGATACTACCACTATACGTTCGTATACTACTTCGCCTTCACCCATACTACACCAGAAACCACGATAAAGAGTATAGCAAACCAGAAAAAGCGCGCGAGTGTTTGAACGGCAAATAGGGCTATTTCTTCAAACAATGTTAACATCCAAAATATTGTACCCGCAGTATCTCTTATGAGCCGTGTTTCAACCTCAGAAATATTCCGAGAAGAAAACTATTGCAAATTAACAACATTGAGTTTCAATGACAAGTTATTGTGTAGAGCTTTTAACAAATGGATTTAGTATTCCACTTTGGTTTAAGTCGAGAAATTAACTCTTGGAGGAAACATGACGCACAGAAGCGCTCGAATGCTTCGATGTGTATTCGGTTAGTAAAGTGATGGAGGGAGGCGGGAACGAGCTTCCTCGATAATTGGAAGTGTAGTTTGAAGTTCCCTAAAGTACTTGAGTACAGTTCTGCCTCGATCGGTGATGGCATAGACTATTCTTTTTTTACCGATGGTTCTTTCTTCCACTAGGTTTTGCCTTATTAAAAAGTCTAAGTATTGTTTTAGGACGCTGCAGTTGACGTTGGCCTTGTACATGATGTGGGTGAGTTTTAGGGATCCGTGGCGGGCTAGAACTTTGAGAATGTCAATGTACATCTCAAGTTTTGATCTTCGCATGTTCAGGTCCCTTTTCTTCTTATTTTTCGCGGATTAAGTATAAATTGTTTATGGATTAAAACTACGTTTTTTGGTCGTTTTAGCCCTGTTGATGGGCTCGTTTGGATTGAACTCTTAGTAGGAAGGCCATTCGATTATGAAAGGCGGTGACGAGGTCGTCGACTAGGATTTGTTGTAGCTCTTGTGAAAGCACTTTTACTTCATCTGCGAAGGCCTCCATCACTCTCTTTTCGAGTTGTTTACGTCCTGCGGGGGACAACACACTTTTCAACTTTCACCCTCCATCCACTTTGAGCATTTGTTGGTCGTTTGCTTTTAACTAGTTTATGAACTTGAAATATGAATTCTGGATATCGGCGCCTTCATGTTTTCATTCGAACAGATAACTCGTAGCAATGTGACCGTGCGGAGAACACCTGCAGCCGGATTAGGTCCTAAGAAACAGCCATTCTTAGCCAGCAAAAGGCAAAGTCCCTAAGATACAGGGTCAAGCTGTTGAAAATTTCTCTGGCTTCGATCTTCGGCATATCGCGGTCGAGAAACAGACGAGAAATATCGGAAACAACAACGAGTCTAGATCTAAACCTCTCTAATGCTTTCTGTAGCTCTTTAAAAATGAGCGAGGTCAACTGTAAGCTGTGAAGGCCCGGGAAATGTAAATCCTCTCTAAGGTTTCCCTTGGGTCAAGGCTCTGCATTCGTGCAAAGAAAGAAACTGTATAGGGATCAAAGCGTTACCACGATCTACAAAGATAACACTCGAGTCTAACCCTCCCTCATCAGGCGGAAGCTGACACCGAACACATAACAACTCAGAAAGAACATGACTCAACCTAGAGCCATAAAAAACGATGAACCAACCACACCCAAACAACCCCCACGAAAAGCCAGACACCACCAAAATCCGGCGTCTCTACCAGATGGGAGTTATATGAAGGGGTCTAGAACAACTGTTGGAAAGAGACCATAGCCTTACAGTGAAAAGCCTATATGTATATAAACTTATAACTCCGATATATACACTAAAACATAACGGCCTTTGAGGATTGAATAATGGAAAAATCCGCAAAAGTCTTGGCGGTAATTATCCTACTAGCGATTTTTGTTATGGGGGTGTTTGCGTATGAGCAGTATTTGCGTTCTCAAAAGTCGGTTGTTGTGCTGGCGACAACTACGAGCACCTTCGATTCAGGGCTGCTGGATTATTTGATGCCCAAGTTTGAAAGCAAATACGGTGCAGAGGTTCACATTATTTCGGTTGGCACCGGTCAGGCAATAGAGATTGTTAAGAAAGGTGATGCTGATCTTGTTCTAGTACATTCAAAGAAGTTGGAGCTGGAATTCATCAACAGCACATATGGAGTTCACAGAGTCGGCGTAATGTACAACGACTTCATAATAATCGGCCCCATAAGCGACCCGGCTGGAATAAAGGACTTAACAAACGCAACCGAGGCCTTGAAGAGAATAGCCAACAAGGGAGACGAAGGTAATGCCATATTTATCTCTCGGGCAGACAAATCTGGCACACACACGCTAGAACTGAGTATATGGAGTAAGCTGGGAATGACCCCTCCAAATAAAACTCAAGCATGGTATTTAGAAGCTGGCGCAGGCATGGGAACAGTGTTGCGAATGGCTAATGAAAAGGGCGCTTATACTCTAACAGACAGAGCTACATGGCTGTCATTCAAGAGTCAGTTGACAAACATGGTCGTTTTGGTTCAGGGTGACAAAATCTTGTTGAATCCTTATGCGGTAATACTCGTCAATCCAGACAAGTATCCTCAAAGAAATTACAAAGGCGCTGTCACATTGGCTAAGTTCATGATTTCAGAAGAAGGCCAAAATCTGATAGCGAGCTTCACCGAGGATGGGGAAACTTTGTTTACACCAATTGCTCGCAACTTTGAATTAGCCAAAGAGTTAGGCTTTCCTGACCAAGAGCATGAAATCGCATGGTATGGTGCACAACAACCTTAGAAATCTTTGCATGAGGGTTCAATTATGGAAAATTCGTTTCTGGAAGAGATTTTGAACATAACGTTACTGTCTTTGAGAGTGTCGGGATCGGCGGTTCTAATTGGCGCGTTAGTAGGTGTGCCGATTGGAATGATTCTCGGACTTGGGCGTTTTAGGGGAAAACAAAGCTTGATGCGTTTCATAGACATTACCTTGAGAAGTTTTGTTAACACGTTTATGGGGTTGCCGCCTGTAGTTGTGGGCTTAGTGGTTTACCTTTTGCTAACTGCGTCAGGGCCTCTTGGCCCACTCGGATTGTTGTACACACCAGCAGCCATGATTATAACTCAGCTCATAATGGTGATTCCAATCATAACCGGCGTAACAATGTCGGCTGTTGGAAGCGTTGAAAAAGCGATAAGGGAGAAAGCTCTGTCTCTGGGTGCAACGGACAGACAAGCAGCTTGGACGGTTTTGAGAGAGGCTCGCATGGGAGTGTTAACCGCCGTAATAGTGGCTTTTGGAGCTGCCATCTCAGAAGTGGGTGGCATAATGATAACTGGTGGAAACATAAGATGGGTCACCAGAACATTGACAACCGCCATCGTTATCGAAACCGAACTTGGCAATTTCACCTTAGCCATCTCGTTGGGTATCATTCTTTTGTCCATGGCATTTGCCATAAACCTCATTCTGACTATTATACAGTTAAGAGGAGTCAAAAGGTAAAAATGTCCTTCCAAGTTGAAGCAGAAAACTTATGCAAAGAATACTCTGGGAAAAAAGTCCTAGCCGACGTTAGCTTTGGAGTCAAGTGCGGAAAAATTCTCGCCATAATCGGTCCAAACGGCGCCGGCAAGACCACACTCCTTCGCATATTAGATTTACTCGATGAGCCTTCAAGTGGAACTGTTTGGTTTCAAGGGGTTGAAGTAAACTATTCTGCAAGAGATAGGCAAACTTTACGGAGTAGGATAGGCATGGTTTTTCAACTGACAGTTCTCTTCAACATGAGTGTTTTTGACAATGTGGCCTACGGTTTAAAGGTTAGAGGCGTGAATGAAAGGAACGTTTCGCAAATAGTCAGAACCATGCTGGAACTGGTGCAGCTACGCGGCTTTGAGCATAGAAACGCGTTGGCTTTGTCAGGAGGCGAAGCCCAGAGGGTGGCTCTGGCTCAAGCATTGGTCACCGAACCTGAGCTATTGCTCCTTGATGAACCCACGGCGAATCTCGACCCGAGAAACGTTTCTATAGTTGAGGAGGCTCTGTCCCGCGTGAATCGAGAAAGGAAGACAACAATGATAATGGCAACTCACAACATGTTTCAGGCAGAGAACCTGGCCCACCGAGTCGCCGTGCTTAATGAAGGAAGGATAGAGAAGGTTGGCATGTTTCAAGAGATTTTTGCAACGCCATCCAAATTCTTGGTGGGCTTCGCTAGGCTTGAAAACGTTTTTTCTGGCGTTTCAAAGGTCACTAAAGAAGGGACATCGGTTGTCGATGTAGGTGACGGAGTATATGTTGAGGCTGCCTTTGTGAAAGTTGGAAACGTAACAATCTACGTGCGACCCGAGGACATCATTTTGTCCACTTACCCGCTGGTTTCAAGCGCCAGAAACACGTTTAAAGGTCGAATAATGCAGATATCCGATTTTGGACCTCTGGTGAAGCTCAAGGTTAGAGCGGGTAAAGACTTCATCGCGCAGATAACCAAGCGGTCATTTAACGAAATGCAACTCAACGTTGATTCTGATCTGTTTCTCACCTTTAAGGCGTCTTCGGTTCACCTAGTCTAAGATTGGCTGGCTCCTAACTTTCGGACCTCTCCTTGTGGAGCTCATAGAGGATGACAAGGGATTCACCTAGGGGGATGCCCAGTTTTGTCGTGAGGTCTTGAGGCGTCACGTCGGGCTGCTCGTGAAGGATCACGTCTCGAGTGTAGGCCTTGTGATGGGGGTACATGATCATGGCGTGAACAGTTTCCACGAGAACGAGCCAGAGGGGGTTGCTTTCATAACCTTCCCAACTCATACCAATTCCCTCAACAACATTTTGCATCTTCATGTTCAATTCAATTGGTTTTTAGCGCTTTTAATATTCATTCTTCCCTTTCAACAACGGATACTTTATACTTTCCTTTACTAACTCCATTCAGCGGTAGGGCTTCTGAAGCAATGCTCTAAAGGTTTCATACCACAGGATTCCTGTGGCAAGAACGCCAAAGATTAAAGCAAAGATGCTGTAAAAGTTGATGTCTCTGAATTGCGTTAAATAGAAGATAAGTAATGTGGTGAACATAGCTGCGTACAGACTGTATCGAGGGAGAATAAAGGTTCCGAGCTTAAAGAACTGCTTGAGGATCCCGACGTTAACCACTCTGACCAGCTGGTATTCACCTCGCACCTTCTGAACCAAACCTAGCTCCATGAGCTTTTCCAAATGATACACCGCTAGTGCGGGACTCGAGAAACCAAGGTGTCTCTGGACCTCTCTAGGCCCAACCGTTGAATGCGAAGCCTGCAGTAGGTGCCAGTAAACTCGAAGCGTATTTCCCTTCAATTTGCTAGCAACATTCTCTTGATCCATTTCTGGGGTTTCCAAATCCCGCGGGCCTCTCATGAAATCAATCTCATATTATTCAATAAAACTCAAGTGAAAAGTTCTGTGAATGGAGAATAATAACTGTAAATTCATGCACCAACAAAAATTTTTGTTCAAAAAGTTGAACGGGCTGTTCAAAAGCGTTGTATTAAATATTACGATATCCTTGTTGTCTAGTGAGGTGAAAAAGAAAATGGCAGTTAGTGCTAAGAAAATTGGTCTCTATGGAACAGTCGGTTTCTTGGTGGCTGCTTTGATAATCGTGGGCGTGGTGATCTCGAGCGTAAAGATTCCAAGCTTGAGGCCTCCGTCTTTCATCCCTGACACGGGAACCTTAATCGTAAAGTTGACGGACGCAC